>Ga0187894_10001396_pt1 | contig 31118 bp, 25 predicted proteins | sample GBC1701081metaG_FD_136650 | JGI IMG/M metagenome (GOLD analysis project Ga0187894, IMG submission 136650) | White microbial mat communities from a lava cave in the Kipuka Kanohina Cave System on the Island of Hawaii, USA - GBC170108-1 metaG ...
GGGCACCCGGGTCCTTCGGACCACGCCCGCCACGTGCGGCGGGGGCCCCAACCCCGCCGCCGGATTACACACTCGGGCACCCGGGTCCTTCGGACCACGCCCGGCGCCGCTCATCCCCGGATCTGCCCGGCCCCCGTCACCACGTACTTGAGGGTGGTGAGCTCCCGCAGGCCCATGGGTCCTCGGGCGTGCAGCTTCTGGGTGCTGATGCCGATCTCGGCACCGAACCCGAACTCCTCGCCGTCGGTAAAACGGGTTGACGCGTTGACGATCACGGCTGCCGCGTCCACCTCGCGGGTGAAGCGACCGGCCGCAGCCAGGTCTCGGGTGCAGATGGCCTCGGTGTGGCCGCTACCGAACCGGTTCACGTGATCTATGGCCTCGTCCAGGGAGTCCACCACCGCCACCGACAACTTGAGATCCAAAAACTCCTTGCCAAAATCCTCGTCGGTGGCGACACCCATGCCGTCAATGCGCCCCCGCGCCCGGTCGTCGCCCACCAGTTCCACGTCCACTAGCGCCTCGCCGACCCGGGGGAGGAACGCGTCGGCCACCGCGGCGTGGACCACCAGGGACTCCGCTGCATTGCACACCGACGGCCGCTGGGTCTTGGCGTTGACCACGATTGCCAGCGCCTCGTCGAGGTCCGCGCTTGCGTCCACGTACACGTGACAGTTCCCGTCCCCGTCGATCACGTAGGGCACCCGTGCATTGGCCAGGACGCTGGCAATCAGGGCCGGGCCCCCACGGGGAATCAGGCAATCGATGGATTCCCGCAGACCCATGAACTCCGCCGCCGTCTCGTGGCTGGTGTCGGTCACCAACACCAGCGCGTCGGCCGGCAACCCACTTGCCACGAGGCCTCGGCGCAGCAAGGCGGCGATGGCGATATTGGAGGCCAGAGCGGCCGACGAACCGCGCAAGAAGGCGGCGTTGCCCGATTTTGCGCAGAGCCCGAAGGCATCGCTGGTCACATTGGGGCGATTTTCGTAAATGATGGCCACCACGCCCAGCGGCACCCGCATTTTGGTAATGGCCAGGCCGTTGGGGCGGGTCCAGCCCTCGGTCACCTCCCCGACGGGATCGCGTAGCGCAGCCACCTGGCGCAGGCCCGCAGCCATGGCCCCGATCCGGGCCCGGGTGAGACGCAGGCGATCCACCACGGCTGCGCTTGTACCGGCGGCTTCGGCTCGGGCCACGTCGGAGGCGTTGGCAGCCAGGATCACGTCGGCGTCGGTTTCGAGGCAGTCGGCCCCGGCCAGCAGGGCGGCATCCTTATCCGCAGTGGAGGCCTTAGCCAGCAGTCGCGATGCCGCTTTGGCTCGCCGACCCAACTCTGAGACCGCAACCACCTCATCGCCCATATTGGACTGAGTCTCGACAGCGGAAATCACCGCCGCAGGCTAATACCCTGCTGCTCAGGTCGTCTCCTGCCAACAATCGACTTCGACGGTGCGCCTCGCAGCAACAATTCTCTAAAGATGATGCGTTTGAGGGCCGATCAATGGCTTACGACCAAATCGGTAGCCACCCGAGTCTCGGATCAACCCGCACCACGCGGCCCGGGGCAGGCGGCGCAACATCAGGAGGTTTGACAATGATCTATGCCCATCGCACTCGCCGCAAAGCGGCTTGCGTCGTTGCCGGAGCCTTAATGGCGACGTCGGCCCTGGTAGCCACCGTCGGCACCCCGGCGCTAGCCCAGGCCGCTGGCTCGACCACTACTACGACCGTACCCGTCACCACGACGGCCGCTCCAACGACCCCGGCCGACCCCCACTGGGGCCCATACCGCTGGGACGGCGGAAAAGTCAAGGCCGACGACCGGGCCTTCTGGCTCTTCGACCGCACCGATGACCCTATGCTCCACAGCATCATCGAGGCCGTAGCCGGTTCATGGAACGCCGCCCGGGCCCAGAATATGGCCCTCGAGCCCAACAAGGCATTCGAGACCCCCTTTGTCCGGGTCCACCGCGACGACAAGAACGCCGGCCAGTGCTTCGTCAACCAGACAGCTGGCTACGCCGCCGCCTCGGCCTGCAAACTGCCCTTCGACTTCAAGGTCATCTCGGCTCAGTCCAAGCCCGGTAACGACGGCCACCTGACCGGGGGCGCATTCGCCCTTGGTGAGGAAGTCACCACTTTCGAAGATGCCTTCACCGCAGTTTGTCGGGGCTTCGGCGTGATGATGGGTCTTGAGGCCAAGGCGAACAACGCCACTTCGTGCATGACCACCAGCTCGGTTCCCAAGGGCACGCTCCTGTGGTACAGCCCGGCTGATGTGCAAGACATCAAGGACCTCTACAGCAAGCACAACGACAAGCCGGTCGCAGCCACGACCACCACGGTCAAGTCCGGACAATGACCGAGCACGGCGACAGCCGGTCATTCAGCCCCCATCCATCCCAGTCCACCAGCGTGCGGGGCCTCCGGCTCCGCACGCTGGGACTGGGCACGATCGTCGCCCTTACCGCCGCCTGCGGCGGTGGGGGCGATCAGGCCACCGTACGCCTGGGCCGGCCCACCGGATCCGAGAGCGAGAGGCCGTCAGCCACTTCGCAGTCCCCCGCCGGCACTTCCATTGCAACGCCCGAACCGACTCGCAGTAACTCTCCCAGCACCCCCGGGGCCCGACCCGCACCTTCCAACTCCGCCCTCCTCATGATCCCCGAGGTCGGCCCGAACCCGTCGGCGCCGGTCGAATCCCTGATTCTCGCCACCGGCGACGGCCGTACCACCGGAGACCCCCAACCGCCGCCCAACACTGTTTCCCTGGAAGATCTCTACCGCTTGGGCCAGGTGGACGAGTCCAAGTAGTCAGCCAACTCAACACCCGACGAGCTCCCAAGCCGGCTCCTGGTCTCTCGCTCCGAGCGACCGGGAGCCGGTTCGCGCCCGGCGGTCACACCCTTAAATGGATGCAGTCGATCAGGCGGGCACGGTCACCAGGTCGTCGCGGTGGACCACCACCGAACTGGGTCCACCATGGTCCTGCGTGCGGAGACCCGCCAGGTCGGACACTTCCGTCGATGCCATCGTCGCCAGCCCCTTGGCGAAGACCTCGCCGTCGGCGCCACAGATCTCCACCGCATCCTGCGGAGCGAAACGCCCCTTCACGGCCACCACTCCGGCGGCCAACAGCGAAGTCGGATGATGGGTCAACGCCCGGCGTGCGCCATCGTCAACCACCACTGACCCGAGAGGTCGCAGTGCGAACGCGATCCATAGTTTGCGGGCCGCCAGGCGCCGCTCGCGGGGCCGAACCACGGTTCCCACGTCGGGATCGTCCGCCACCGCTGCGGCCAGTACGCCCGGTCGTTCGGCGGAAGCTATGACCGTACGGACGCCGGACCACGACGCGATCTTCGCCGCAGCCAGCTTGGAGGCCATGCCGCCGCTACCACGCTCGCTGCCCCGGCCCCCGGCGACGGCTTCGAGCGCACGATCCACGGCCACGATCTCGGCGATCAGGGAGGCACCGGGGTCCAGGCGGGGATCTGCGCTCAACACCCCGGGGGTGTCGGTGAGCAGAACGAGCAGCTCAGCGGCTACCAGGTTGGCCACCAGGGCGGCGAGGCGATCGTTGTCGCCGAAACGGATTTCGTCGTCGGCCACCGCATCGTTCTCGTTGATCACCGGAACCACCCCGAGCTCCAGCAGCCGACCGAGGGTGTCGCGAGCGTGGAGGTACTGGGACCGGTGCGAGAAGTCGAGGGGTGCCAACAGCACCTGGCCACCGACCAGGCCTTCGCCGCTCAGGACCGAGTCGTACACCGCCATCAGCCGGCTCTGGCCCACGGCCGAGGCCGCCTGCAGGGTCACGACGTCCGACGGGCGACCCGATGCCCAGCCCAGGGCGGGCAGGCCGGCGGCAATTGCGCCCGACGTCACCACAATCACTTCATGGCCGCTCCGGCGCAGCCCGCCCACATCGCCGCCTAGCTTAACCAGGGCCTCGCGGTGGATCCCTCCTTCGTCAGTAGTAATTGACGACGTGCCGATCTTGGCCACGACTCTCACCTCAGGTCGTCTCCGGGCCGACCCGGGCGCCGTGAAGATTCCACCTCCGGGTGGGAGTCGGGAACCGACCGGTTCGCCCCCGCCTTGCGCTGCGCCGCAGTGCGGCGGCGGGCCCTTAAGTCTTCGATGTTGGCCCGAAAACCCTCTTCATGAAAGTCGAACGAGGCAGTGCCCACCCGGACCAGATCCCCGGGCTGGATGCCGGCGCGGGCCAGGGCGCGGTCGACCCCGAGGCGGCGCAGCCGGTCGGCCACCCACGCCGCTGCCTGAAGGTCGGTGAGATCGTTGACGGCAACAGCTCGCTCGGCCTCACGACCGACTACAACGAAGGCCCCGTCGTCGACCCGCTCCACCCGGATCCCATCGGGTTCGGGCCGGTGCAGCACGAAAGCCACCGGGGGACCGGCCGCCTCCCGGGCCTGGGTCACCATGGTGGACAGGCGACCCACCAGTTCGCCAACGCCGGCGCCCGTGACCGCCGATATGCACAGTCGGCCCGGCAGGGACGACGTGGCCACGTCGGATTTGGTGCCCACCACCATTCGGGGCCGGTCGATCAGTTCCGGGCGGTAGTTGGCCAACTCCGACAGCAGGATCCGCTCTTGAGCTTCGGGCGAGACCTCATCGGCCGAGGCCAGGTCCAGCATCATCAGCAGCACCCGGGCCCGCTCGATGTGGCGAAGGAACCGGTGCCCCAGGCCCTTGCCCTCGGCGGCGCCTTCGATCAGCCCGGGGATGTCGGCGATAACGAACTCGCCATCGTTGGTGCGCACCACACCCAGGTTGGGCACCAGCGTGGTGAAGGGATAGTCGGCCACTTTCGGCGTGGCCGCCGATACCCGGGAGATGAGCGTGCTCTTGCCCACATTGGGAAACCCGACCAGAGCCACGTCGGCCATGAGCTTGAGTTCGAGGCGCAGCCATCGTTGCTCGCCCACTTCGCCCTGCTCGGCGAAGGACGGGGCTCGGCGGCGGTTGGACAGAAACCGGGCGTTGCCCCGACCGCCCCGGCCCCCCCGCGCGGCCAGCCAGGTGTCGCCGGCGGAGACCAGATCGGCGGCGGCGTCGCCGCCGGGTTCGCGCACAAGGGTGCCCTCGGGTACGGCCACACGCAGGTCGGCGCCGTTGCGGCCGTGGCGGCCCCGCCCGGCCCCATGAGTGCCGCTCTCAGCGCGGCGGTGAGGGGAATCTCGAAACGCCAAAAGCGACGCCGCTTCGCGATCGGCCACCAGCCAGAGGTCCCCGCCCCGCCCACCGTCGCCCCCGTCCGGGCCGCCCCGAGGAACATGGGCCTCCCGCCGGAACGACACCGAACCAGCGCCGCCGTTGCCCCCGATCACACAGAGGTTGGCCTCGTCTACGAAGGCGCCGGCCCGGCGCCCGCCGGGTTGTTCGGGCAGGCCGGGTTGATCGATCAGTCTGGGATCACCGAGCAGGGTCGAGAATTCTTCTCAGGCTGAGATTTCGACACGGCGGCGTCCCTTGCGGCGAACGAACCGAACCGTTCCGGGAACAAGCGCGAACAACGTGTCATCGCCGCCTCGTCCGACACCTTCGCCGGGGTGGAAATGGGTGCCGCGCTGGCGCACGATGATCGCCCCGGCCTGAGCCTTGGACCCGTCCGACAACTTCACGCCCAAGCGCTGGGCCGCTGAATCCCGGCCGTTGCGGGTGGAACCGCCCCCTTTGGTCTTCGACATGGCTGGTCAGTCTCCCGTGGTAGTGATGCCGGTTATCTCGATCATGTCGTGCTTTTGACGATGGCCCCAGTGGCGGCGCTGGTTGCTCTTGTTCTTGTAGGTGAACCCGTCGATCTTGGGCCCGCTGGAGCGCCCGACGACCTTGGCCGTAACCCGGGCGCCGGTCAGAGCCGACGGCGAGGACACCACCGAGGAGCCGTCGACCACCAGCAGCGGGTCGAAAGTGATCTCCGAGGCGTCGTTCGAACCGACGAGCTCCACGTTGAGGCGTTGCCCCTGGATCACCCGGTACTGCTTGCCTCCAGTGCGAATCACGGCATACATAGGGCCGCCAGGCTACAGCAGGGTTTCGTCGAGGATTATCCCCCGACCCGAACAGGTGGGGCAGGGCAGCGAAAAGCTCTCCACCAGACCTTCCGACACCCGCTTGCGAGTCATCTGCACCAGGCCCAGATCAGAGATGTCGAAGACCTGAGTCCGGGTCTTGTCCCTGGCCAGCCCCTCGCGCAGGGCCCTCACCACTTCGTCGCGGTTCTTGCGGATCTCCATGTCGATGAAGTCGATGACGATTATCCCGCCGATGTCGCGAAGGCGCAGCTGGCGGGCAATCTCGTCGGCCGCCTCCAGGTTGTTTGCGAACACGGTTTCTTCTAGGTTCGAGCTGCCCACGTTTCGTCCCGTGTTCACGTCGATCACGGTCAGCGCCTCAGTGCGCTCGATGATGAGCGACCCACCCGATGGCAACCACACCTTGCGGTCCAGGGCCTTGAACAGCTGTTCGTGAATGCGCTGGCGTTCGAACAACGCGAGGTTGGAGTCTTCATACAATTCGATCCGATCGCTCAGTTCGGGTGCCAGAGCGCTCACGTACTCGAACACCTGGTTGTACAGGTCGGCATCGTCGATGATCACCCCGCGAAAGTCCGGGCCGAACTCTTCTCGGATCACGCGGACGGCCAGCGTCGGCTCGCGCGACAACAGCGTGGGGCCCTTGCTCCGCTTGGCGACGTTCTCGATCTGGTCCCACTGGCGCATCAGGCGCAGGACGTCACGCCGCAGTTCCTCGGGCGAGGCCCCCTCCGCCGCGGTCCGCACGATCAGGCCGTGGCCGGGCGGCCTCACGTCGTCGAGTATCCGGCGCAGGCGCTTGCGCTCATCGTCGCCGAGACGCTTGGAAATGCCATACGTGGTGCTGTTGGGGACCAACACAACAAAGCGGCCGGCCAGGGAGACTTCCTGGGTGAGGCGGGCCCCCTTCGTGCCGATGGGATTCTTGGTCACCTGGCACAACACCATCTGGCCGGGGCGGAGCACGTCTTCGATTCGGGCTTGTCCGGGACCCCGGGTGGGGCCGGGCCGCGAGCCTCCGGCGATGTCGGCCGAATCGGCGGCCGCGTCGCCCCGGGCGTGTTCGGTGTCGGGTACCGCGGCCGTGCCCGCGGCGTCGCTGTCGGGGTTGGCGGTGGCCCGGTTGCCATGGAGGTCGCTGGCATACAGCACCGCGTTCTTCGGGGTGCCGATGTCGATGAAGGCAGCCTCCATGCCGGGAAGGACGTTTTGCACCCGGCCCAGATAAACGTTGCCGTGGATCTGAGAAGTGTTGTCTTCGGGCTTGGAAACGACGTGGCTGATCAGACTGCGGCCCTCCAAAACCGCGATCTGAATGGCTTCGGGCCGCACTTGGACACACATGAGGTAGCGCCCGACCGGCCGGCCCTTGCGTTCCTTGCCCCGCCGCCGCTCCAGCATCGCAGGATCAAGCGGCACGACCTGTCGATCGCCCCCGTCCGACCCGAGTCCCTTCAGCGTCGACGGATCGCCGGCGGCGGTGCCCCGGCCTCGACTCCCCCGGCGGCGGCGGCGCCGACCGGTAGCGGCGGGGTCGACGGCCGAATCGGTGCCAGGTTGGGCCTGGATCCCGGGAGCGGGCCGAGTGTCACCAATGCGGGGCTTTCGCACCGATCGGGCAGTGTCGTTCAGCGCCGCTCCGGTTATCGGCTGGACCGCTGGTGGCGCTGTGACCGTTCTTGGCTTGAGGACGGCCACCACGTCGGGCGCCGCCGCTTTGGGCTTACCGACAGGCGCCGCCGGTTTGGCGCCACGACTTCCTCTACTGCCGCGGCGGCGACGAGGCCCTGTCGACGCCGGGCTGTCCGCCTCGGGTTTCCCGCTCGGGCGGCCGCTCGGGCCCTGGGGCGGGGCTGCTAGCTGTCCCAGCCCGTCGAGGGACACCACCACCGGTGCGCCGGCGGGGGATCCGGTGCGGATCGCAGCGTCGGGATCAGTGACGGCAGGGGGCGGGACGGGAACGAGGTGAGCGGTGGTGTCGGCCGGGAGGCCTGAACTCGCTTCGGACATTGGGGGATTCCCTTCTAAAGGCGCACGCTCCGCGGCGTGGGGCACTCCCGTCGCGGGCGGTGGAACCACCGAGGCGCCGTGAGGGCCCGTGGTCGGTCCGCGCGCCGGGGCGCCCTAGCGAATGACTTCCCCCTGATGGCCCACGTGTGGCGGGCGGACGACCTTCGACGATCGGGCCCGAACGAGGGACAGAGACCAGCCCGTCGTCGTCGCCCGCTGGCTCAGGGAGCGCGCTCACCGCAGAACCGTTATGGGCAGCGAGCAGCACCCTGGCCACGAGTAGCCGAAACCGAGGCCACAGAGAGGTCATGGGGGGTAAAGGCAGCATATCGGCCCCGGCTGCCGCCGGCTGCCTTATTCGTTACCTCAGGCGGCGCATGTGAACGTTGAGGACTATCCCTACCGCCATCATGGTGGCAAGCGTCGACGACCCTCCGTAGGACATGAGGGGCAGCGGAATTCCGGCGACCGGTGTCATCCCCATGGTCATGCCGATGTTCTCGAACACCTGGAAGACGAACATTGCCAGCACCCCTACGCACAAGAGGGAGCCGAAGCGATCGCGAGCCAGAGCTGCGGTACGCCAGATCCGCCAGATCAATAAGCCGAACAGCCCGAGCAAAGTGCCCGCCCCCAGAAAGCCGAGCTCTTCGCCGACGGCGGTGAAGATGAAGTCGGTGTGCTGTTCGGGAACGAAGGACAGGTTGGTCTGGGTGCCCTGGAACAGTCCCCGGCCCCCGAAGCCCCCGGCGGCGATGGCCACTTGAGACTGGCGGAGGTTGTAGGCCGTGTTCTGGATGTCCACCGTGGGATCGAGAAACGCGGTCAGGCGGTCGACCTGGTACTGCTGCAGGACGCCCAGTTGCAAAACAGCCACCACCGCAACCAGGCCTATGAACCCGAGCACCAGGAGGTGGCGGCCCTGGGCTCCTCCGACCACCAAGACACCGACCACGATGGCAACCAGCACCATCGCCGTACCGAAGTCCGGCTGTCGGTAGACCAGAGCCAACGGAACGGCCACCAGGCCAAGCAGGATCATCAGGGTCCGGGCCTCGATCGGACCTCTCTGGGTGGAACAGAACGCCGCCAGGCCGACGATCAGCGCCACCTTTGTGAGTTCCGACGGTTGCAACTGGTAGGGCCCGAGTTGAAACCAGGCCTGGATTCCCCGACTTTCCGAGCCCAGCGGCGAAAGCACCAGCAGCAAGCTGAGAACTGAGCCGGCAAACAAGGCCGGCGCCGCCTCGCGCAGCGTCTGGTAATCGAAAACCATGACCGCCACCATCAAGATGGCACCGACCACGAAGAAGACGGCTTGGCGCTTCAAGAAGTATCCGGGGTCCAAGCCCTCGGTCAGTTGTTTTTGGCGAGTGGACGAATAGACCATCAACAGACCAATGGCCGAAATGCTCAAGGTGGCGGCCACCAGGCTCAGGTCCACATGGCGCCAGGGAGCGCGGGGATTGCCCGCCATCATCTGCATCTCAGTCCACTCCCTGGCCGGGGACTATCGGGCGAACTTCTAAGTTGAAGGCACGTTCGAGAATCCGTCGGGCCACTGGAGCGGCCGCCACCGATCCGAACCCGGCCTCCTCCATGACCACCGAGACCACCAACTCAGGGTTCGAAGCCGGAGCGAATCCCACAAACAGAGCCGTGTCCTGCAAGGGCTTGGGCGCCTGGGCGGTGCCGGTCTTGCCGGCCACCGGTATCCGGTTCAGCGGGAAGCCGGCAAAGGCCCCGAAGGCCGTCCCCTTGGGATCGGCCACCGCTGCGGTGAAGCCGCTCAACATGGGGCCCCGGATGGCCGCCGGCAAGTCCACCCGACGCGTAACCGCCGGCTCGATGCGCCGAAGCACTTTCCCGTCGACCGACCGGACCGAGTTACCCAGACGAGTGGCGAATGCGGTACCTCCGTTGGCGAAAGTGCCATAAGCACTGGCCAGTTGCAGCGGAGTTGCCACGGTTTCACCCTGACCGATGGAAAGGTTGATGTTGTCTCCGGTGAACCATCGGCCCTCGGGATAGGCCGTCGGGTTCTTGGCGTTGTCGGCGGCTCGACGGGCTGGATCCGAAACCCGGCCGGTGGCCTCGAAGGGCAGCTCCAATCCGGTAGCCGAGCCCATCCCGAGCTCCCGGGCGGAGTCCTGGATGGCGGTCGGGCCGAAGCCGTTGCGACCCTCCCAGAAGCGTTGACCCAGGCGATAGAAGTACACGTCGCTGGAAACGGCCAGGGCCCGGGGCATATCCACTCGCCCATGAGCCTTGCTGCGGGCGTTTTGGAAACGCCTACCTCCGACGGTGATGAAGCCGGTGTCATCCACCGTGTCCGACGGCCGCACCAGACCCTTGTCCAAGGCGGCCATCGCAGTAGCCAACTTGAAGGTGGAGCCCGGTGGATACAGCCCCTGGATTACCCGGTTGTTGAGGGGGTAACGCCCCTCGGGCGCCTGCAACTCGGCAAAGCGTCGGGACCCGATCCCGTCAACGAAATCGCTCGGGTCGTAGGTGGGCACCGAGGCCATAGCCCGTACCGCCCCGTCGCGGGGATCGATTACCACGACCGATCCCGCAGTGGCCAAGAAGCGCTTCGCCTGATCCTCGTCATAGGTCTTGGCTGCCGCCTCGAGGCCCTGAACCAGCGATTCTTCCGCCACCCGCTGAAGATCGAGGTCGAGGTTGAGGACCACGTCGGCACCGGGCACGGCCGCTTTACGGCTGAGCGAGCGCAGCACCCGTCCGTCTGCGTTCACCTCAAGCTGCTCCACCTCGGGTTCACCCCGAAGATCGGATTCGTAGGCGAGTTCAACGCCCGACTTACCGATGCTGTCGCCCGACCGGTAACCCTCGTCTCTTCGGGGGTCGAGCTCACGGTCGTTGATCTGGCCCACGTAGCCCAGTACATGTGCGGCCAAGCTGCCGTTGGGATAGCTCCGCTTGGTGAGTTGGACGCCTTCCACACCGGGGAATGCCTCCTGATGCTCCCGCAGGTAGACCAGCTTGTCCTTTCCGACGTCGTCGACCACCGGCACTGGTTGGAACGGACTGAACCTCTGATCGGTGAGGCGCTCCTCGATCTCAATCCTGGGAACCCCCAGCACCTCGGCCAGGCGATCGAGCACTTCCGGCTTTTCAGTTATTAGGGCCCGATCCACCAGCACCGCCGACACCACGGCATTGGCAACCAGCACCCGGCCCTGGCGATCCAGAATCCGGCCCCTGGGGGCTTCGGTGTAGATGAGGCGAACCCGGTTCGTCTGAGCCTCGGCCCGATACTCGGGCCCGGAAAGCACCTGGAGATACCAAAGCCGGGCCAGCATGGCCCCGAAGAGCGAAATCACCATGACCCCCACCACGCTGAGGCGCAGCGCTGCCGAGGGCGGCCTTCCGTTTCGCGACGACGCTGCGAAAGCTCGTCTCAAGCCATCACCCGGGAACGAGATCGGTCCACTAGCGCCCAACGCGTTACCCGCAGTGCCAGCGGGCTGGCCAATGCGTTGACGACCGAGACCAATCCCACCACTGTCACCAACCGGTCGACCGCCACCGGCTGGCCCAGGACGGCGCTCGAGGCGGCGTAAAGCAGTACGCCCACGGCGCTGGCCGCCAACGCAGCCAGGGCGGTGACCGAGGGGGACACTGCCACCAGTCCACCCTGGAACGCGCCGACCAGGTAGCCCAACAGGCAGTAGACCAACGCCGAAAGTCCGAACGGCGAAGTCAGGAACAAATCCAGCGCCATGCCGGTGCCGAACCCCATGGCTGCACCGATCGAACGACCGGCCACCATGCCCGCCGTCACCGGCAGCAGGATCAACAGGTCGGGGCTGGTGTCGCCGATCCGAAGCTGAGATGTGACCGCCGTGTGGATCAGGACCGAGGTCACCACCACCAGAGGCACCCGAAAACGAGGATCCGAAGTCATGGTCGGGGGGTCCACAACAAGACCTTCACCAGTTCCAGGCGAGCAAAGTCCACCGTGGGCTCGATCGTCGCTTCCTGGGCCAGAGCTCCCGGCTCGACCTTGGCCATGACCACCCGGCCAACCGGGACTGCCGGGGGGAACAGGCCACCGTCCAATCCACTTGTGACCACCGCGTCTCCCGGCTTCAGTTCTGCTTCCACGGGGATCAGGTCCAAGGGTAGCAAGCGCCGCTGCCCGGCTCCCTTCACCACGCCCACCTCGCCCGAAGTGGCCAGGCGAACACCAACGGCCGAGGCGGGATCGGTCAACAAGAGCACCGTCGAGCGATCCCAGCTGGCTTCGGTTATCCGGCCCACGAGCCCGGCTTCGGTCACTACCGGCATCCCGACTGCCAGGCGGTGGCCAATGCCCTTGTTGATCTCGATGGTCACCGCGAAGTTCGAAGGGGCGTAACCCACGACCCGGGCGGGGATGGAACGAATCTCGCCGGCAAAATCAAGCCCCCCGAGGGCCAGCAACAATCGACGCTCGCGGCTGGCGTCGGCTCCCTTGAGAGCTTCGGCCTTGGCGGTATCCAACTCTCGGCGCAGCCTTTCGTTCTCACTGCGGAGGCCCCGATAACGACTGATGCCCCCGAAGGCACCGGTTACGGGGGAGAACACCCGGGCCACCACCGCCTGCGCCGGAGCGAAGACATCTCGAAGCCCGGACCGCAGCGATCCCACGGCGCCGTCGCCCCGGAAGTCGAGAGTGACCACGGTGATGGAAGTGAGGATCAAGACAACGAGGGCAAACCGCTGCCGTCGTGATCGCCGATAGACGGCCACTGACGCCTATTTGATACTTAGCGCTCGCCAGCGCTCGAGAGAACCTGCCGTAACACGTTGAACTCCTCGAGACACTGGCCGGCGCCCAACGCCACCGACAAAAGGGGGTTCTGGGCGATGATGATCGGCATACCGGTCTCGTGAAGCAGGCGGACATCGAGCCCGTGCAAGAGGGCCCCGCCTCCGGTCAACACGATGCCCTTCTCCATGATGTCGGCGGCCAATTCCGGAGGGGTCTTGTCCAGGGTGGTCTTGACCGCGTCGATGATGGCCGTCACCGGTTCATCCAGAGCTTGACGGATTTCCTCAGTGCTTGTGACCACAGTCTTGGGCAGCCCGGTCACCAGGTCCCGACCTCGGATCTCGGCGTGGAGTTCCTCTTGGAGGGGGTAAGCCGAGCCGAGGGCGATTTTGACCTCCTCGGCCGTCCGGTCGCCGAGGGCCAGGCTGTATTCCTTCTTGATGTACTGAATAACCGCTTCATCGAGTTCGTCGCCCCCGATACGGGCCGACTGGCTGGTGACGATTCCCCCGAGGGAGATCACCGCCACCTCGGTAGTGCCCCCACCGATGTCCACCACCATGTTGCCGGTCGGCTCGTGAACCGGAAGCCCGGCCCCGATGGCCGCGGCCATGGGTTCTTCGATGATGAAGGGTGTCTTGCGGGCGCCGGCGTACTCTGCCGCCTCCTGCACCGCCCGCTTCTCTACTCCGGTCACCCCGGACGGGACACAAATCACCATGCGGGGCTTGGCCCAGCGGCGTTGATGGACCCGATGGATGAAGTAGCGGAGCATCTTCTCGGTGATCTCGAAGTTGTTGATCACCCCGTCTTTGAGGGGACGGACGGCCTGGATATGACTGGGGGTTCGGCCGATCATGCGCTTGGCCTCGATACCAACGGCCAATGGACGGCCATCGCGCACGTTCACCGCCACGACCGACGGTTCGTCCAGCACGATGCCGCGACCCCGCAGGTAGACCAGAGTATTGGCCGTTCCCAGGTCGACAGCCATGTCTCGACCCAGGACCCCGGAGAAATAATTGTCGGACATGCGAACACGCTCCACGTCTCGACGGACGCGGCCAGGCTACGTCGCCGGGAGCACCGTCACAACCTCACTTGCAGCTATTTCCTGGCCGGCGCGCGCTTAGCCGGCGTGGGCGGGAAAAAAAAGGTTGATCTCGCGCTGCGCCGACTCCAACGAGTCCGAGCCGTGAATCAGGTTCTCCCCCATGCTTGAAGCCAGGTCGCCTCGTATGGTGCCAGGGGCGGCTGTTCTTGAATCGGTGCCGCCGATGAGGCTGCGTACCATCGCCACCGTTCCCACCGGTCCAGCGACAAGCGCGACCAAGACCGGACCCCCGGTTATGAACGAAACGAGGTTGGCGTAGAAGGGGCGTTCGGCGTGCTCGCCGTAGTGGGCGGCCGCTGTCGCGTCGTCGATAACCCGCAGCTCGGCCGCCGTCAGCCGCAGACCCTTGGCCTCGATGCGCCTCAAGATCTCACCGACGAGACCTCGCGCCACTGCATCCGGTTTGAGAATTACGAAAGTTCGCTCCATTGGCGCGGACCCTAACTCAGCCCTCTTAACGCTTGGCGCGCTGCACCCACTATGTAAAGCGACCCCGTAACCAACACCAGTTCGTCCTTGTGGGCCAGGGCCAAGGCGGTGGCAAGAGCCTCGGCCACCGAAGTGGCTTCCTCCACCGGCACCCCCAACGCTGCCGCGGCTGCGCTCAGGGCCGCCACCGGCATCGCCCGGGGCGAAGGCGGAGCACATGTCACCACCAACCGGGCCGAAGCGGCATCCAAGGCCGCCAGCATCTCGCCAGGGTGACGACCGTTGAGCAGGCCGATCACGAGCACTCGGCCCTGTACTCCGGCAAAGGCCTCGGCCACGGCGACCGACGCAGCAGCTGCACCCGCCGGATTGTGGGCTCCGTCGATCACACACAGCGGCGACCGCCCAACCACCTCAAGGCGCCCCGGCATCCGAATCGACCCGAAGGCTTCGCGCACCACGTCGTCGGGCAGGGCCGTGCCCAGGAAGGCCTCGGCCGCGGCCAGAGCCGCGGAGGCGTTATCGCCCTGATGTCCACCGTGGAGGGAAATCGCCACCTGGTCGTAACCACACCCCGGGGTGAACAGATCCACCACCCTTCCGCCCAGGGCAAGGCGATTGTCCCGTAAGCCAAAGTCCTGATCTCGCCTCAATATCGTTGGCGCTCCGATCTGCATGGCCGCGGAGGTGAACACTTCGCTCAACCCTTCCTCGGTCTCCCCCAGAACCAGAATGGAACCGGCCTTGATGATTCCGGCCTTTTCCCGAGCGATCTCGGCCGCGGTGGGGCCGATCACCTCGGTGTGATCCAGGCTGACATTGGTGACCACTGCCACGGCCGCATCGGCCACATTGGTGGCGTCGCGGCGCCCCCCCAACCCCACCTCCACCACCGCCACGTCCACGGCCACGTCGGCGAACCAGCGGAACGCGGCCGCTGTCAGCAACTCGAAATAGCTCGGCGGCCCGAAATTACCGGGTATGGAGGCCAGATGGGGCTCCACGAGAGCCACGTCGGCCAGCACTTCACCTAACGCCTCATCCGCTATCGGCTCGCCATTCCACGCCAGCCGTTCATTAACCCGATCCAGGTGGGGGCTTGTATAGGTGCCGACAGCCAGGCCATTACCAACCAATAGCGCGGTGATCATGCGGGCTACCGAACCCTTGCCATTGGTTCCCGTGATATGGATTACGGGATAATCCCGCTGGGGCTGACCTAGAAGTTCCACCATATGGGCCATCCGGGCAAGGCGCATCTGCGCGGCGACGGCGCCAACGTCAGTCTCCAGATTGATGTGACGCTGCAGATAGTCGAGCGCGGCTTCAATGTCCATAACCGTGCTCCCTTTTCCTCAACTCACTGCATCATTGCTCACGGGCTAACCGCAATGAGCCTACGAAGCGGCCCGGCGACTCCTGGTCGACGAGCGGACGGCTTCGGTCCGAGGAACCAGCGTGGGATTCACCCGCTGGAGCACGACAGACCGGTCGATGACGCACTGACCGATGTCGGTGCGACTGGGCAGGTCATACATGACGTTCAAAAGCACCTCTTCCAAAATGGCGCGCAGTCCCCGAGCCCCCGTGCCCCGCAGGAGCGCCTGCTCGGCCACAGCCTCCAGAGCGTCGTCGGTGAACTCCAGTTCCACCCCGTCAAGCTCGAACATCTTGCGGAACTGCCGGACCAGGGCGTTGCGGGGTTCGACCAGGATTCGGATAAGAGCTGGCCGGTCGAGGTTGGAGACGGCCCCGATAACTGGAAGGCGACCCACGAACTCGGGAATCAAACCGAACTTCAAGAGATCCTCAGGTAGGACCTGGCTGAGTATTGCGCCCACATCCCGGCCGGCAGCTCGGCGCAGTTCGGCCCCGAAACCAACGCCTTTGTGCCCAACCCGGCTCTCGATAATGCGTTCCAACCCGGCAAATGCTCCTCCGCAAATGAAGAGAATATTCGTCGTATCGATCTGAATAAACTCTTGGTGCGGATGCTTGCGGCCACCCTGGGGTGGCACTGAGGCGGTGGTGCCTTCAAGAATCTTCAATAAGGCTTGCTGCACGCCCTCGCCCGAGACATCCCTGGTGATGGAGGGGTTCTCGCTCTTACGGGCAATTTTGTCGATCTCATCGATGTAAATGATGCCGGTCTCGGCCTTCTTGACGTCGTAGTCGGCGGCCTGAATCAGCTTCAAAAGGATGTTTTCAACATCCTCGCCCACGTAGCCAGCCTCGGTGAGGGCAGTGGCATCGGCAATCGCAAACGGAACGTTGAGCATCCGGGCCAACGTCTGGGCCAAGAGCGTCTTGCCGCACCCGGTGGGGCCCAGTAGCAAAATATTGGACTTGGCCAGCTCGACGTCGGGGTCCCCACCCCCGCCCACCTGCACTCGCTTGTAGTGGTTATAAACAGCAACTGCCAGAATCTTCTTGGCCTGATCCTGTCCGACTATATAGTCATTCAAGAACGAATAAATCTCACGGGGCTTGGGCAGTTCGTCGAAATGGACTTCAGATGAGTCGGACAACTCCTCTTCAATAATCTCGTTGCAGAGGTCTATGCACTCATCACAGATATAGACGCCCGGCCCGGCGATTAGCTTCCTGACCTGCTTCTGGGACTTGCCACAAAACGAGCACTTCAGCAGCTCGCCACCGTCGCCGAACTTAGCCACCCGAGTGTCTCCTTAGACCTAAGCGACGCTCGCGCCTTGTGGCACAGCGGCCAGCTCGCGAGTGGCGATGACTTCATCGATGATTCCGTAGGCCTTTGCCTCGTCGGCATTTAGATAGAAATCTCGGTCCGTGTCTTTACTGATTCGGGCCGAAGATTGCCCGGTATGATGGGCGAGAACATCTTCCAGGGACACCCGCATCCGATGAATCTCCCGGGCCTGGATTTCGATGTCCGAGGCTTGGCCCCCGGCGCCGCTGTAGGGCTGGTGAAGCATTACCAGAGAATGCGGTAGCGCGTGGCGCTTACCCTTGGTGCCGGCCGCCAGAAGGACAGCTGCAGCCGATGCCGCCTGCCCCATGCAGTAAGTAGCCACCTCGGGCTTGATGAACTGCATTGTGTCGTAAATGGCGAAAAGTGCTGTCACGCTGCCGCCTGGCGAGTTGATATAGAGATTGATGTCCTTCTCGGCATCCTCGGATTCCAGATGAAGGAGTTGGGCCATCACCAAGTTCGCAACGTTGTCATCGATGGGCGTACCGATGAAAATGATGCGCTCTTTGAGCAACCGGGAGTAGATATCGAAGGCCCGCTCTCCCCGGTTGGTCTGCTCCACCACGGTGGGAACCAGGTAATTGCGAATCGGATCCACTAACCAACAGTCTCCGGCTCGGGCGCAGTCGCTGCGGCACCGGTCAGGCCATCGTCACGGCTCGCTTCGTCGTCAAAGATCGCTTCGCGTTGGATGATCTTCCCCTCCTCGTCGACCAGTTCGCAGTGGACCAAAAGCCATTCAACCGCTTTGGACTTACGAATCCCTGAGCGTACCGCGACCATCGAGTCCTTCGATTCGAGCTTGCGCCTGACCGCCGCCGGCTTGCGGCCGGTCCGCTCCGCCAAGCGAGCCAGCTCCTCTTCGACGTCGGCGTCGGTGACCTCCAGATGCTCGCGAAGCGCCACCTGACCCAGGGCCAGGTCGACCTTCACCGCCTCGGCGGCCTCGCCCCGCAGTTCGTCGAGCAACGCATCCTGGTCGAGACCCCGAGCGGCCAAATAGTCGGGAAGATCGATCTGGCGCTCGGCCAACCGGTTGGCCAGCAGCCGGACCCGGCGCTCCATCTCGGCCATGACCAGAGCCGATGGAACTTCCTCTGTCACCAGTTCCCCGAGTGCTTCCATTAGGCGATCTCGTGCGGTTAGGGCCCCTTGGAGCTTGCGCACAGCCATCATCTGGTCGCGCACGTTGGCCCGCAGCTCGGCCATGGTTTCGAACTCAGAGGCGTCGGCCGCCCATTCGTCGTCGGCGGCGGGGAGCACCTTCTCCTTAACTTCTTTCACCAGCACCTGGAAGGTGGCATCGCCCGATTCGGGATCGTCGGCGAGCACGGAGTTGAAGCGGAGAATGTCGCCCGCCTTGGCTCCCCGAAGGTTGACATCGAGCTCAGGACCCGCCGTTTCCCGTCCGATCTCGAACAACTCGTCGCAGGCCGACACAAGCGTCTGATCGTGGCGATAGACCTTGCGATCAATCAACACGTTGTCACCGTCGCCGGCTGGCCGATTCACCGTCTGAAGTTCGCCGAACTGCTCGCGCAACCGGTCGACCTGGCCTTCCACCTCATCGTCGGTCGCGTCGCGAATAGGCAGCACCACCCGCAGCGACTCATAACCGGAGAGGGCCAGGTGGGGGACGACCTCCACCATGGCGTTGAAAAGAATGGGGCCTTCTTCCTTGCCGGCCGTCAGGTCGATCTCGGGCGGCGCCACGGGGTTCAGCTCGTTGTCGGCCACCGCCTGTTCGAAGTATCCCGGCAGGGCTTCTCGGAGCGCCTCTTCGCGAGCCGCGGCTGCCCCTACCTTGGCCTCCACCATCCGACGAGGCGCCTTGCCCGGTCGAAACCCGGGGATACGCACGTAGTGGGCTAGGCGGCGAAACGCTGCGTCGATGGCTGTGGCGAACTCATCCTCGGCCACCTCGACCGAAAGCTTCACCTTGTTGCCCTCGAGCGGTTCGACGGTCGATTTCACCGGGCCACCATTGCCGGCCGCTTGTCGTGTCCGGCTCCATCGTCTCGCCGGATTCTCAAATTGCCCTGGCCCCGATAAAGCACATGATGCCTTCCCCTCAGCGGGCCGCTCGGGCCCAGGCGCGCCGCAGTGGCGTGGCGCACCGGTTCGAAGGGATGAGTCTACGGCCGGTTCGCCTCGTCGCCGTCCCGAAATTCACCCACGAGGCTGGTGTTGCTGATGTGAGGCTTGTTGTTAGAGTTGGAGGCAGCCGTGAGCCTCAAACGCCACCAGCAGCGGTCACGGCTCACGAAGCGATGCAGAAGACAAAGGTCAAAGGACGAGTTACAGAAGGGGACAATGCCCCATACGCTGGGAAGACGCATCGCCATGGGCTCCACGGCTCTCGCCGTGGCCGCTGCCGTAATCGCACCCATGGGAGCCTTCAGCGTCGGCTCCGCGGCGCTGGGGGCGTGGCGCCACGGCACCGCGCTCTTGGGCGCAGGCAGTGCCAACCCCCTGGTAGGTGGGTCCGCGGCGGCGCGCTACACCGTGCGACCGGGCGACACCCTGACAGGCATCGCCTCTCGCATGCGGGTCCCGGCCTCGGCGCTGGCGTCAGCCAACAACATCGCCGATCCCAATCGCATCATTGCCGGTAAGGTATTGACCATCCCTGCGTCGAATCCGGCTGCGTCGAATCCGGCTGCGTCGAATCCGGCTGCGTCGAATCCCGCCGCTGCGGGGGCGACCGCAGGTCCGACCACAATGGCGGGCACCGGTGCGGCCACTACTTACACCGTCCGCCCCGGTGACACGCTGAGTGCGATCGCGCAGCGAACCGGGGTGAGCCAGAGCGCTTTGGCCGAGGCGAACGGAATCCTCGATCCGTCCCGCATCGCCGCCGGAACCCGCCTCATCATCCCCGGGGGTTGGCACTGCCCGGTCACCGGCCGGCCCACGTTTGTAAACGACTTCGGCTACGTGAAACCCGAGACCGGCATCCGACACGACGGGATCGATATCTTCGCCGCTCGCAACACACCGGTCGTTGCGCCCGTGGGCGGAATCGCAGTCTCGACGCCCAATCCCCTGGGTGGCCTGGCCATTCGCTTACAGGGCGCCGACGGGGCCCGCTACTACCTGGCGCACTTGGAGCGCCTCGGCGCGACGGGTCGGGTGTCGGCCGGAAGCGTTGTCGGTTACGTGGGCAACAGCGGCAATGCCCGCTTCACCGCCCCTCACCTGCACTTCGAGATGTACCGCGAGGACGACAAGGTTGAGAACCCCTACACGAAACTGGTTTCGGCTTGTCAGTAGGTAAGGCCCATTGTTCATGGTCTGGATCCCTTTCGTTCACCTAGAGAAGCGGGAGGGTTAACAGTCGACTCCTAGGGTGCCGACTTTGTGGCCCTTGGCCTTTGGCCGTCCCCGAGGAGACCGACGTGATCCGCGTGCGTGCAACTACCAAATCCCGCCGATCGACCTTGGGAGCTGCCTGGGTGGCTCTGGCCTTGACCGCGGCGGCCTGTGGCGGTGGAGCCGGCGGAGGCGATGCCGGCGGTGAGGCGAAAGGAACTATTCGAATCGACGGATCGAGCACCGTCGCTCCTCTCAGCGAGGCTGCGGCCGAGCTCTTCCAGGAGGAGAACCCCGGTGTGCGGGTAACCGTTGGCACGTCGGGCACAGGCGGCGGCTTCGAGAAGTTCTGCGCCGGCGAGACCGACATAAGCGACGCCTCACGAGCTATCGAAACCGACGAGATCCAAGCCTGCAAGACCAAGGGCATCGAGTTCGAAGAGCTGACGGTGGCTCTCGACGGGTTGTCGGTCGTGGTTAACCCGGGCAACGGCTGGGCCAAGTGCCTCACCGTGGCCCAACTGGCCAAGATCTGGGGCCCCGAAAGCACGGCCAAGAACTGGCGTGAGATCGACCCCGGCTTCCCCGACGTGGCCTTGGAGCTGTTCGGCGCCGGTACCGACTCGGGCACGTTCGACTACTTCACCGCCGCCGTGAACGGCGAGGAGGGCAGCAGCCGCACCGACTACAACGCCACCGAGGATGACAACGTCACTGTCAACGGAGTCACCGGAACCAAAGGGGGCCTTGGCTACCTGGGGCTTTCCTACGTGGAACAGAACAAGGGCAAGGTGAAGGGCGTCGAGATCGACGGGGGCAGCGGCTGCGTGTCGCCCACTACCGCCACCGTGCAGGACGGCACCTACCAGCCTCTGGGCCGGCCTTTGTTCATCTACGTCAATGCGGCCGCGCTGGAGCGTCCCGAAGTCGTTGACTTCCTCGACTTCTACATCGCCAACAGCAGCGCCATCGCCGAGCAGGCCCTCTTCGTCCCCTTGACCGCCGAGCAGAAGGCCGAGGCCACAGCGAAGATCGAGGCGCTCACGGGAGCCTGACAGCGCTGACGGCCTCACCGTTCAAATCAAGTGACCGACTAGGAGGCAAGGCTTGACCACGCTGGCCCCCCCGAGCGAGCCTCATCTCGAAGCGCCGTCGCTCGCGGGGCGGCGACACCTCGGTGAAGGGGCCATCCGGGCCGCCCTGTTCATGTGTGCCGTCCTTTCGGTGGCTACCACGTTGGCCATCGTGGTTTCCCTGCTGGGGCCCACGCTGTCGTTCTTCCGCGAGGTCGGACTATTCGAGTTCTTCACCGGGAAGGTCTGGGCGCCACTCTTCGCCCAGGCCCGCTTCGGTGTGCTTCCTCTCATCTCGGCGACGGTACTGATCACCGGCATCGCCCTGGCCGTTTGCATCCCGGTCGGCCTGCTGAGTGCGGTATTCCTCAGCGAGTACTCCCGGCCTCGGGTCCGGGCTTTCCTCAAACCGGGCCTTGAGCTACTGGCCGGCATCCCCACTGTCGTTTACGGCTTTTTCGCCCTCACCTTTGTCAGCCCCCTCTTGGCGAAGCTCTGGTTGTTCGGTGAACCGCCAGGGATCTTCAACGCCGCCTCGGCCGGCATCGTCATGGGAATAATGATCGTGCCCACCGTGGCCTCGCTGTCGGAGGACGCCATGGCAGCCGTGCCACAGGCCCTGCGCAACGGCGCCTACGCCCTCGGCAGTTCCCGGCTCCAGGTGTCCACCCGGGTGGTGATTCCGGCCGCCCTGTCGGGCATCGTGGCCGCCGTGGTCCTGGGGATCTCCCGAGCCGTGGGCGAAACCATGATCGTGCTCATCGCCGCGGGCGGCACCCCCAACCTCAGCTTCAACCCGGCCGACGCCATGCAGACCATGACCGCCTTCATCGCCGCCGCCGGAATCGGTGATCAGCCCATCGGCAGCGTCGGGTACCAGACCATCTTCGCAGTGGGCAGCACGCTCTTCGTGGGCACCCTGCTGGTGAACCTGATCAGTATCCGCCTGGTCCGCAAGTATCGCGAGGTGTACGAATGACACCCCCGGACGCCTCGCCCGGAGATCTGTCCTCCCTCCAACGCAGACGATCGGTGGCCACGACCATTCGGGAGGCCGGATTCAAGTCCGCCATGCTCGGGAGTCTTCTTCTGGCGGCAACCGCTCTGGTGGCCCTGATGGTCCAGGTCTTCGTCACCGGTTCGCCCCGTCTCAACGGGGACCTCTTGAACCGGTTCCCATCCAGCCTGCCCAGCCGAGCCGGGGCCCGTTCGGCCATCTTCGGCACCATCTGGGTCATCGGTACCGTGGCCTTCACCTGCGTCCCGGTGGGTTTGGGGGCGGCGATCTACCTGGAGGAATACGCGGCCAAAGACCGCTGGTACAACCGCCTCATCGAGGTCAACATTCAGAACCTGGCCGCAGTGCCTTCGATCGTCTACGGCATCCTGGGGCTGGCATTCTTGGTCCGCGGTCCTCTGAAGTTGGGCCAGACCGTGTTGGCCGGCGCCCTCACCTTGTCGTTGTTGGTACTTCCCATCGTGATCATCGCATCGCGTGAAGCGATCCGGGCGGTTCCCGGCTCGATCCGGCTCGCCTCGTTGGCCCTCGGCGCCACCCAGTGGCAGACCATCTCGCGCCAGGTACTGCCCTCGGCGGTACCCGGAATCGCCACCGGGACCATCCTGGCGTTGTCGCGAGCTATCGGCGAAGCGGCCCCTTTGCTGCTTCTCGGGGCCTTGACCTTCATCACCTTCGTTCCCGAGGGCCTGGCCAGTCCCTTTACCGTCCTGCCGATCCAGATTTTCAACTGGATATCGCGACCTCAAGACGAGTTTCGGGTCCTTGCCGCAGCAGCCATTGTCGTTCTCATGGTGATCCTTCTGGCCATGAACGGCCTGGCCATCTGGCTTCGCAACCGCTTCCAGAGAAAATGGTGAGTCCCATGAAAGAATCCACCACGACTGTGAAACCTTCGGCACAATCCAGGACCGCCGAGAGGTCACCAGCCGACGCGGGACCGGCGGAAGCTAAGTCTCAACGGCCTCTCCAGATCGAAGTGGTGGCGCCTAGTTCCCGCCACCCAGCCGACAGTCGGGAAAAGGTGTTCGAACTGCGCGACGTGGCCGTGCGTTATGGAGGCGTGGCCGCTGTCGACGGCATCAGCTTCGACATCTTCCGCAACCGGATCACCGCACTCATCGGGCCTTCGGGGTGCGGCAAGAGCACGCTCCTGCGCTGCCTGAACCGAATGAACGATCTGGTCCCCGGGGCAAGCGTGGAGGGCAAGGTCTTGTACCGGGGCAAGGACCTGTATGCCCCCGAGGTGGACGCGGTCGAGGTTCGCAAGCACATCGGAATGGTCTTTCAGAAGCCGAACCCGTTTCCGAAGTCGATCTTCGACAACGTGGCCTTCGGACCCCGGGTTCTCGGCATGAAGGGGAACCTCGATGAGGTGGTGGAGCGCTCGCTCAAGCGCTCCGCCCTGTGGGACGAGGTCAAAGACCGACTCAAGGCTCCGGCCTTCGGTCTCTCCGGCGGCCAGCAGCAACGCCTGTGCATAGCCCGGGCCGTGGCCCTCGAGCCCGACGTGATCCTCATGGATGAGCCGTGCTCGGCCCTCGATCCCATCTCCACCATGCGGATCGAGGAACTGATGGGAGAACTAAAGAAGGATTTCTCCATCGTCATCGTCACCCACAACATGCAACAGGCGGCCCGAGCGGCCGACATGACCGCCTTTCTCACTGTCGACATCGGCCAAGGAGACAGCCGAACCGGCCGCCTAGTCGAATACGACGACTCCTCGGTCATCTTCACCACTCCCAAGGACAACCGCACCGAGTCCTACATAACGGGCCGTTACGGCTGATCCTTGCGTTCTACGGTGCATCCGTGGCCGTCGAGGTAACCCGGGTGCCCTACGGCGACGCAGCCGTTACTGCGCTGGGCCAGCGGGTGGGTCTCGCAAAGGCCGGTGATGCGCTGGCGCCTGTGACGGTGATCGTCCCCGGCAACTACGCCGCCGTGGCCCTGCGACGGGAACTGGCTCGGCGGGGCGGCGTGGCAGGGGTCGATTTCCTCACCCTCTACCGCCTGGCGGAAAGGTTGGCCGGGCCGGCCCTGGCAGCGGCCGGGCGGCGGCCGGTGTCGGCGCCGGTGGTCCTCCAGGCCGTCCGTGCCGTCCTCGACGAGGACCCAGGTGTCCTGGCGGAGGTTGCCGGCCATCCCGCCACCGAGCTGGCTCTGGCCACGGCCCAGCGAGAGCTGGCCGGAGTGAGCGCCGCCGCCCTCGACGCCATGGCGGCCCAGAGCCGGCGCGCCGCCGACGTGGTGCGGATCGTTCGGACGGTCACCGACCGGTTGCGGGGCGGCTGGCACGACGAGCACGACCTGTTGGTGGCCGCCACCCAGGTCCTGCGAACGACCGACCCGGTCGGGCTCGGCCCGGTGATCCTCCACCTCCCCGAACGGGTGCCACCCGGCGGCGCTGGCTTCCTCCATGCCTTGGCCGCCCGAGGCTCCCTCACCGTCCTTGTCGGCGCCACCGGCGTCGACGAGGCCGATGGCGCCGTGGTGGCGGCGCTGGAACGGGCAGGGATCGACGTCCCCCGGTCGACGGGCGTCGAGCGTCCGCGAGCCACGCGTGTGGTCAGCACCAGCGACCCCGACGAGGAGGTCAGAGCCGCAGTGCGCCTGGTGGTCGAGGCCGCCCGCGAAGGCGTGTCCCTGGGGCGCATGGCCGTGCTCTTCGGCGCCGCCGATCCCTATGCCCGCCTGCTCCGCGGGCACCTCGACGCGGCCGGCATCGCCGCCAACGGCACGCCGGTCCGCAAGGTGGGCGACATGCTCGCCGGGCGGGTCCTGCGCGGCCTGCTGGCCTTGCCGGATCGCCGGTTCCGCCGGTGCGAGGTGCTCGCCGTCCTTTCCTCGGCCCAGGTGCTCGACGCCGACCGACGCCCGGTGCCGGTTCGGCTGTGGGAGCAGGTGTCGCGGGCTGCGGGCGTCGTGGAGGGTGACGACTGGGCCGAGCGGCTGGTCGCCTTCACCGACGAGCGGGTCAGGCGGGCTACCGCCGCCGAGGACGACGAGCGATCGGGTCTGGCTCGCCGGTTCCGCCACGAGGCCGACGCCGCCCGGTCGCTGGGATCGTTCGTGGCCGCGCTGAGAGCCGAACTGGCTGCCGGGGAAGCCCTCGGCAACTGGCAGGAGATGGCGGCGTGGGCCTCCGGTCTCCTCGGCCGCTACGTGGGCGACGACCGCTCTGATTGGCCCGAGCCGGCGCGAGAGGCGGCCGACCGGGTGGAGACCGCCGTCGAGCGGCTGGGCGGGCTCGACGCGCTGGGCGGGCCCCCACCGACCGTCGAGGTGTTCCGGCGCCTTCTCGACGGCGAGCTCGACGTCGCCCTCCAGCGCATCGGCCGGCTGGGAGAGGGCGTGCTGGTGGGTCCGCTCTCGCTGGCCGTCGGCTTGAGCCTCGACCGGGTGGTGGTGCTCGGGCTGGCCGAGGGCACTTTTCCCGACCGCCGGCTGGACGATTCGCTGCTGGCTGACCGCGAACGAGCCGTCACCGGTGGGCAACTGGTATTGCGCGGCGACCACATCCACGACGACCATCGTCATCTCCTGGCCGCTGTTGCAGCCGGCCCGGCCACTGTGTGCTTCCCGAGGGGTGACCTGCGCCAGCCGGGCGCTCGCACCGCCTCCCGCTGGCTGCTCGACGACGCCTCTGCTCTCGCCGGGTCGCCCTCGCGCCTGTCCACCACGGATCTGCACGACCATCGTGGAGCCAGGTGGCTCGACGTGGTGCCGTCGTTCACCGCCGGACTACGCCGCCTCACGTTCCCCGCAACCGGCCAGGAGCACCGCCTGGCCGTTCTCCTGCGGGGCGAGGGACCCCTGTCGGGCCGCGACCTGACGGCGGCCGACCCGGTGCTCGCCGCTGGTGCCGCGCTGGGCGAGTGCCGGCGCAGCCGCGCCTTCACCCGCTTCGACGGCAACCTGGCCGGCCTCGACCTCGTGCCGCTGGCCGAGGTCGGCCATGGCCTCTCGGCCACGCGCCTGGCGGCCTGGGCCGCATGTCCCCACGGCTACCTGCTGGAGCACGTGCTCGGCGTGGAGGTGGTCGAGGAGCCGGAGCGCCGGTTGCGGCTCGATCCGCTCGACAAGGGTTCGCTCGTCCACGAGGTGCTCCACCGCTTCGTCGAGGAGGGTGGGCGCGATCTAGAACGGCTCCAGGCCATCGGCGCCGAGGTGTGCGACGAGTTCGCGGCCCGGGGCCGGACCGGTCGCCAGCTGTTCTGGCGGCGGGACCGGGCCAGGATCCTGGCCGACCTCGCGCGCTTCTTCGCCGACGACGCCGACTGGCGAGCGAACGCAGGGGCCGAACCGGTCACCGCCGAGCACCGTTTCGACACCGTGCTTTTGTTGCCCGGCGGTGGGGAGCTGCGGGTCCGGGGCGCCATCGACCGAGTCGATCGGCTGCCCGACGGGAGCCTGGTCGTGTTCGACTACAAGACCGGCAGGGCCAAGCCCTACGAGAAGCTCTCCGAGGCCGACCCCCACCAGGGCGGTACCCGCCTCCAACCGGCCATCTACGCCGCCGCGGCCGGCAGCGAGCTGGGTGGTGGCAAGCCGGTGCGCTTCGAGTACTGGTTCGTCACCGGCACGGGTGGGTTCACCCGGATCGGATACGAGGTCACCGATGCCGTGGCCGCCGACGTCGGTGCTGCGCTCGTCACCATCGTCGAGGGCATCAACCGTGGGCTCTTCCCGCTCCGCCCACCCGAGGTACCGGGTTGGAACCGGGTCGACTGCTGGTCCTGCTCACCCGACGGGCTCAACGCAGCGGAGGCCCGGCGCGGGTGGGAGCGCAAGCGCCACCACCCCCTGCTGGCCGCCTACGTTGGCCTGTGCGAACCGGAAGGTCACCGATGACTTCCGATGACGCCGCCCGGGCCGCGGTCCGAGACGACCTGGACGACACCCTGTTCCTGGAGGCGGGGGCCGGGTCAGGCAAGACGACGAGCCTGGTGGAGCGGTTCGTGGCCCTGGTGGCAGCGGGTGTCCCGGCCGACCGCATCGCGGCGGTCACCTTCACGGAGAAGGCCGCCGGGGAGCTGGCCGATCGCGTCCGCCAGGCCCTCGAGCACGAAGGTGACCAGGCCTCGCTCGACCGCCTCGATCGGGCCGCCATCGGCACCCTGCACGCCTTCGCCCAGCGCATCCTCAACGAGCACCCGATCGAGGCCGGTCTCCCACCCCGGCTGGAGGTGCTCGACGAGATCAGCTCCCAGGTCGCCTTCGAGGAGCGGTGGGACGCCTTCGTCGACCAGCTGCTGGAGGACGAGGCGGTCGAGGTGCCGTTGCGGATGCTGCTGGCCTCGGGCATCGACCTGCGCCACCTCCGAGACGTCGCCCTCGCCTTCGCCGACAACTGGGACCTGGTGGCCGAGCGCATGGCCGAGCGGCCGCCCGTGGCCCCACTCGAGCTGGACGAGGTGCTGGCCGCGCTGGAGGCGGCCGTGGCGATGGGCGACATATGCACCGACCCCGACGACAAGCTGCTGTCCCGCCTCGAGACATTGGCCGGGTGGGGGGCGCGGCTGCGGGCCGCCGACGACGACGACTCGCGCCTCGCCCTACTCAGCGGCAGCGAGCGGCCGAGCACGAAGGTCACACGGGTCGGACGCCAGGGAAGCTGGCGCAGCATCGAAGGGGTGCGAGACGCCGTCGCTGCCCTCGGGGAGCGCTGCGACGCCATCCGGCGCGACGTGCAGAACGTCGCGATAGGGCACGTGGCCGACGCCATCGGGCGCTTCACGGTGGCCGGGGCCGAGGAGCGCCGCCGCGCCGGCCGCCTCGAGTTCCACGACCTGCTGGTGCTGGCCCGGGCCGTGCTCCGCGACCCCGAGCACGGCCCCGCGGTTCGGGCCGCAGTGCGCGACCGTTACCAGCGCCTGCTGCTGGACGAGTTCCAGGACACCGACCCCATCCAGGTCGAGCTGGCCACCCTGCTGGCCGCCGACCCCGGCGACGAGGCCGGCGACTGGCGCAAGGCCAAGGTGGAGCCCGGAAGGCTGTTCTTCGTGGGCGACCCGAAGCAGTCCATCTACCGGTTCCGGCGGGCCGACATCGAGGTCTTCCTCGCCGCCCGCGAACGACTGGCGGCAAGCGTGCACCGGCTCACCACCAACTTCCGCACCACGGCGCCGGTCCTCGACTGGGTCAACCACGTGTTCGAGCGGTTGATCGTCCCCGAGCCCGGATCGCAACCGGCCTACGAGCCACTCCATGCCCATCGGACCGAGGCGGCGCCGGTGGGGCCGTCGGTGGCCATGCTCGGCGGTGTCGCCCACCCCGCCGCCACCCCCGCCGACGAGCTGCGGCGGGCCGAGGCGGTCGACGCGGCGGAGATGGCACGGCGGGTGGTGGCCGAAGGCTGGTCGGTGGCGCAAGGCGCGGGCTGGCGGCCGGCCCGGTGGGGCGACGTGGCCGTGCTCCTTCCGGCCCGCACCTCTCTGCGCCAGCTCGAGCAGGCGTTGGAGTCGGCCGACGTGCCCTACCGCGCCGAGACGTCCTCGCTGGTGTACGGCACGGGAGAGGTGCGAGACCTGCTGATGGTCGCCCGGGCGGTAGACGACCCCACCGACTCCCTGGCGGTGGTGGCCGCCCTGCGCGCTCCGGCGTTCGGCTGCGGCGACGACGACCTCTACACCTGGAGGGTGCAGCACCGCGGCTGGTGGGACCACCAGGGGCCGATGCCGGCCGGAGCGCCACCCGACCACCCCGTGGCCGCCGGGTTGGCTTGGCTGGGTGCCCTGCACCGGGAGCGGCTGTGGCTGGCTCCGAGCCAGGTGCTCGAGCGCATCGTGGCCGAGCGGCGCCTCTTCGAGGTGGCCTTCGTCCATCCCCGGCCGCGGGACCTGTGGCGGCGGCTGCGGTTCGTGATCGACCAGACGCGGGCGTGGGAGGATGCCGGGGGCGTCACTCTGCGCCAGTACCTCGAATGGGTGAGGCTGCTCGGCGCCGAAGGCTCGCGCGTGCTCGAGACGGTGCTGCCTGAGACCGACGACGACGCGGTGCGGATCGTCACCGTGCACGGGGCCAAGGGCCTGGAGTTCCCGGTGACCATCCTGTCCGGGCTCACCACGCTGCTGAGGGCCCGCCCGGCCGGCGTGCGGGTGCGCTTCCCCGCCGGCGGCGGCTGGGCGTTGAAGCTCGGCACCGACGTGCGGACCGAGGAGTTCGAGGCGGGCGAGGCGCTCGAGGAGCAGATGGACCGCCACGAGCGTCTGCGGCTGCTCTACGTGGCCGCCACCCGGGCCCGCGACCACCTCGTCGTGTCCGTGCACCGAAAGGAGCCGAGCGCCAGCGGCAAGGTGCCCGACACCGCGGCCCAGGTCCTGTGGGACGCCGGCCACGACGCCCCCGGCGTGGTCATCGACCCGCCGCCGGCCGGAGCGGAGCCGCAGATCGATGGCCCCGCCACCGCCGGGCCCTTCCCGGCGCTGATGGCCTGGGGCGCCTGGGAGTCAGAACGGGCGCAGGCCCTCCGAGCTGCTGGCCGCCCCCTCGCCACCTCGGCCACCACCCTGTCCAAGCTGGCGGCAGCCGCTGCCCTGGCCGCCGATCCCGGCCTGGCCAAGGACGGCCGAGACGTTGACCTGCCGTCCTGGCAGAAGGGGCGATACGGCACCGCCATCGGCCGCGCCGTGCACGGCGTGCTCCAGAGCATCGATCTCGCCACAGCGGAGGGTGTCGACGCTCTCGCCGCCGCGCAGGCCGCTGCCGAGGGCGTGACGGGTCGTGAGGTTGTCATTGCTGCTCTGGCCCGGTCGGCCCTGGCTTCGGCCACAGTGCGCCGGGCCGCGGCCCGACCCCACTGGCGGGAGGTATACGTCGGCTGCCCGCTGGGCGACGGTGTACTCGAAGGCTTCGTAGACCTCCTTTACAGAGACGACGACGGCTTGGTCGTAATCGATCACAAGACCGACGCCTGGCGCGACGAGGCCGAACTCGACGCCAAGGTCGGCCGCTACCAGGTCCAGTTGGCGGCTTACGCCCACGCCGTCGGTGAAGTCGTCGGCGAGCCGGTAGCCCGCGCTGTCCTGCTGTTCCTCAGCCCGTCGGCAGCCATTGAGCGCCATGTAGACGTGACATCCATCGACATCCCGGCGCTGGCAGCCGAACTCTTCGCAGCTTCGACCAGGAGCACCTAAAGCGCCACCACCTGCACTCGATAAATACGCGTTTCCACGGGCTCCTTCTCCCAGGGGCGGGCGTAGGTGCAACGAATTTCGCCCTCGCCCACGTTTCTGGTGGCCAGCTTCACCCGGTGACGGGGAGGAGAGGTCGGTTCGAAACGCTCTTCTACCACGGCCAGGATCTCCGAGGGAGCCTCTACCCGCCACAGGTACCCGGGCCGAGGCGTGGTCGGCAGGCGTAGCTCGAAGGTTCCGCCTGCCTTGACCCTGAGAGTTTTCACCTGGTGTTCAACCGGACCGACCGCTTCGGGTTCTCCCGCCGGCGCCGCCGGCGTCTCGGGCTCCGCCGGCGGACGTTCGTCGTGGGGGTCGTAGCCCGCGGGCGGGTCCTGGGGTTGATCGGCGACCCACACCCACCCGTCGCTCTCCTTCACACCGAACACGGGGAGGTACCCGGGCGCCA
>Ga0187894_10001397_pt1 | contig 31097 bp, 25 predicted proteins | sample GBC1701081metaG_FD_136650 | JGI IMG/M metagenome (GOLD analysis project Ga0187894, IMG submission 136650) | White microbial mat communities from a lava cave in the Kipuka Kanohina Cave System on the Island of Hawaii, USA - GBC170108-1 metaG ...
AAAATCATGAGCTGCATCTAAATTCATAGCCACAATATCGCCATTATCACGTGCGCAAATTTGCGCATCGTTGCGATCGGGGTCAGCGATTCCATCATATACTATATCCGGTGGGCTCATGAAAGATTTCATCATGAATAATTTTCCGATATCATGCCCCAGATCAGGAAACCAATAATCATTTTCAAACACATTCTTATGAACGAAAATCCTGTATGGGAATGGGTTATACAGCGAGTCTGTTCTGTAGTTATTATTAGTGGTTTGAACACCTCCTATGGCTGAAGCCTGCTCTTGTTCTCCTTCATTAAGCGCAACCACTAACTCGTAACTTATAATCCCAACACCTACCGTTTTATTATTGATTATTTTGTTTTCAGTCATTTCAAGGTTGTGAGTAGCCAAAATCATTACTCCCGTTCCGGGTGGAATACTTGCCACAATATTTCCCTTCGCTGCAAAATTTTCGTGATTGTTGTCGTGGATGTTATTGTTGTACATTTTAGTACCATGACCATATTGTGTTAATCCAGGCAGATCAAATACCAATAACCCTCCGGTATTTTCGTATGCTTCGTTTCCATAAATTTCTACCCAACGTGAATTTTCACTTTCAATACCGGCTACATTCCAAAAAGCTTTATTATTTCGGATAATCACTGAGTCAGATTGTCCTACATAAATTCCGGCATCGGACGAACCCGAAGCGATACATTCTTCAATAAGTACGCGCTTGCATAATACGGGGTACAGTGCGTATGCACCATTTTCAGTTTTGGGTCCCTCCGACCAAATTGAACTGATTCGTCTGAACGTAATGCCACGTGTATCATTGACTTTCAGATTATCACCTTTTGCATCTTCTATTGAAAAATCTTCGAGCACAATATTTTTTCCATTGCTGATCAGAAAACCCTGAGCGCCTTCCGCCTGATTTTTAAAAGAAAGAACCGTTTTGTTAATTCCTTTCCCACGAATCAGGATGTTGGATTTGCCATCCATGGCAAGGCCTTTGGTAAACATGAAGTTTCCCTCGGGTAAATCAAGCGTGTCACCATCCCGAATGGTGATTAGTTGGGTTTGTAGTTGTTGTTCGATGCTCTGCCAAACGCGTGGTGCCGACTCTTGTTGAGAGCAACCAACCAGCACGATAGCAACGGAATACAAAAAATATTTTTTCATGGATTTTCTGTTATCTTCTAAAGGTATAAAAATCAACTTGAAAATCGCATTGAAACTTAACCTGGCACTTGATAACTTGAAAAATTAAATTCTCATATCCAAAATTTCTAACAGCGAAGAAAATGAGATTTGAAGGTTCATAACAACGTACTGTGGCGAACTGAAATCCGCAACTTTATGAGCAACGATGAAATCTTTGTAAAAAATGGAGAGCCTGTTAAAAACAATATGTTTATAACTACTTCGCTTGCTGTTAGCTTCTGATGAATGGAGGAAAAAAGGAGTCCGCAACAACAATCTTAATAAACTCTTTGACAAATTTTATCAGGTTCGAGGCACAGAATCCGATACGGCTGGGGCTGGCAATTTCAAAAGAGTTCATTGAAGCACAGAGCGGAGAAATTGGAGTTTCCAGTGAGGTTGGCAAAGGAAGTTCATTTTATTTTTTCCTCAACCAGGCTTTGTGACGATCACATAAAGCATTTTCAACAAGCCAAACGTTCTCAGGTTTTCTTACTTTTGGTAATGCGGTATTTTCTACTTGTACTGGCTTTTGCTTTCTGTCATCTCGTTGGAACGGCCCAGATTCCGGATAAGCAAGCGCTTATAGAAGCTATACTCGAAAAAGTCAATATGTTTAAAACCAATAACCAGAATGATAGCGCGCTTTATTTACTCATCACCCTGAATAGCAAGTTAAGAGAAACAGATCAGGAGTCGGGTTATATCTATATTGAAATTGGAAACATTTATTTCCACCTGAGACTGGACAATCTCGCCAAAAAATTTTACGCGAAAGCCAGCGAAATTTTCAAGACCTCTAATGATTTGGTAGGAGAATCTATTGTTCTGGAAAATTACGGTGGGTTTCACAGCCGTATAGACCCTGGCAGTGACTCCGCCTTTTACTACTATCATGAAGCCTTAAACCTTCAGCTTGAGGCCGGTGATCTGTTTTATGCCGCTCATAGTCAACGCGCACTGGCTTTATACTACATCCGCAATGAAAAAAAGGCCGAGGCACATTCGATGATGAATCAAGCCATCCGCGCGGTTCAGGATACTTCCATTCGTAAACATCCCCGCTACAAATGGGATGTTCAATTCATTCCGCAGCAAATATATTTAGCCGCTTCCGACTTATATGTGTATGAAAAAAGCAGGCTCGACAGTGCGGAATATTTTTTGAAAGAAGCCATTCGCATGACAACCGTATATGGTATTGTTGCGCACCGGGTACGCTACACCACATTTCTGGGAAGTTTTTATATGGAACAACAACAATGGCCAAAGGCGTTACAGGCAATTGAGGAATCGCTAACCCTGGCCGACAGCATTGGGTATGTATGGGGAAAAGTTGGTGCCTTACAGGCGTTGCGTAATTATTATCATCAGACTCGTGACCCCAAAAAAGAAACTGAGGCTGCCTATAATTATTTGCTTTACAAAGATCAGATGTACAACGAACGCAACAACGATGATCTCATTGTAATGAGTAACCTGATTTTGCAATACGAAAACGAAATGGAAATTGAACGACAGCAAAGTCTGATCAAGGAAAAAGAGCGCATTAACCTGTATCAACGTCAACAAAACTACCTCTTACTGGGTGGGCTGACCGCGGTGACGGTTGCCTTGTTGAGTATTTTTTTCCTGTACCGATCGCTCAAGAAAAAAACCAGGCTTGCCCAACAGTACCTGAAAGAGCTTGAACTGTCAAACGAGACCATGCGTACGATGCTTGCTGTCATCAGTCATGATGTTCGGTCTCCTTTTAATTCCCTTTTAGGTCTTACGCGTGTTACGTTAATGGAAACTGATCTACAACGTAATGAGTACCGCGAACGAATCACCATGATGCACGATACTTCTGCGAAGGGTTTGATTTTGCTGGATAATCTTTTGCAATGGGTAGCATTGCAACGCGATGAAGCCCTGATTAAAAAAGAAACGATCGATATGCCCTCGCTCATCAATGAGACACTGCATGAGCTCTCAAGCGTAGCGTTAACCGCCCAGGTAACGATTGAAAAAAATATTACTCTAACAAGTTATGTGTCTGACCGAAATGCCGTAAAAGTGATTGTACGAAATCTCCTGACAAATGCGATCAGGTATAGCACCGGGAAAAAAGTTTTCCTGGACGTAACACAGCAGGGTAGTTGGGTGAAAATTCAGGTAACGGATCAGGGGCCGGGAATTCCGGAAGCAATACGGATAAACCTGTTTAGTGAGGGGGATATGAAAAAAGTAGCAGCAAAGGGTGGCGGCCTGGGTATGCAGATTGTAAAAAAATTGGTGGTTGAACTAACGGGAGAAATTCAAGCTCAGAATATGCCGGATGGTGGTGCCCGCTTTGAAGTTCAGCTACCACTGGAAACATAAAAAGAAAATGATACTTTCGACTTAAATCAACAATACAAATGCCTTTCATAAACTTCAATACAAAAAAGAAAGTCAGGATCTGGGATGGAATCACAGGAGGACTTCACCATTCCGATCAGCTCACTTTTGCCCATTTAACTCTTGAAAAGGGCGCGCAGGCATCTGAGCACAGTCATGTACATGAACAATGGACACACGTTCTTTCAGGTGAGTTGGAGTTTACACTTGGAAGCGAGAAACTTGTATTAACATCAGGTATGGCCGCTTTCATTCCTTCAAACGTACTCCATTCGGCCAAGGCCATTACAGCCTGCAATGTGATTGACTGCTTCCTCCCGGTGCGACAAGATTTTGTAGAGCTTGAGAAAAATTCAGAATAATATGGCTGCTCAAATAGTAAAGGCTACCGTTGCAGATGTGCCTCAACTAAATGTACTTGTTAATTCAGCCTACCGTGGCGATGAATCCAAAAAAGGCTGGACTACCGAAGCTGATATGCTGGACGGCACCCGCGTTGACGAAGCTGCTCTTCGCGACCTGATTCAGAAACCAGGCACTACTTTTTTAAAATATGAAGAAGATGGAATCTTGCTGGGTTGTGTTGAACTGCGCATCGATGGAAGAAAATTGTATTTAGGCACGCTATCGGTTAACCCCAACATTCAGAATAAAGGAATTGGCAAAAAACTGCTGCAGGCTGGTGAAGACCATGCCCGTCAGGTTGGTTGTTCAACTATGACCATGACGGTGATTGACAGCCGCCACGAATTGATTGATTGGTATGTCCGTCATGGATATGTCCTCACAGGTGAACGCAAACCCTTTATTGTGCCCGATGAACGCTGGGGAATTCCCAAACAAAAGCTGGAATTCGTTGTATTGGAGAAGTCTGTCTAGAAAAAAGACACCATGCCCGACCTGCTTGTCCGACCATTGGCGGATTCAGCCATCCCCTTTTAGAATGCTCAATTTGGGATCGCGGCACCTGCCTATCGGCAGGCGGGGCCGCGAAGGGAGCCGTTTATATATTTTCCATTATGGGTTCCTATTTTTTTGCGTACTTCACTTCAAATTCAAAAACTTATGAATCGAATAATTTCATTCATTCTTATTTTCTTTTTATCGGCAAGTGTGTTGGCACAAAACGCTGATCTGCCCGAGGATTTCCTGAGCAAAGGTTGGCATAAAGAGCGCAGACAAAAACTTCGTGAAAAATTGCCAGCAAACTCGGTTGCAGTATTTTTTGCTAATGCTGTACGTAATCGCTCTAATGATGTGGATTACGTGTACCACCAGGATCCGGATTTTTATTACCTCAGCGGATATAAAGAACCTGATGCAGTGTTATTTGTATTCAAAGACAAACAAACTGCTAATAACGGAGCACAGTACGATGAGATCATCTTTGTACAGCCACGCAATGCCCAGGCCGAAATGTGGACAGGCCGCAGACTGGGTGATGAAGGAACAAAAACCCGTCTCGGATTGGATCAGGCCTTTAACAACTCCGAATTCAAAAAATACAAGGTAGATTTTTCAAAGTTTGCTGAGATTTTATTTTTCGATTTCAAAAACGATGTGCGTGATGATCCACGTGATTCATCAGACTTATACAGCATGATCGAAACATTCAAAGTAAAAGTGAATTATCCGTCAAAAGCCAGCGCACTGAATGTAAATCCGGAGCCACCGAAAAACAACCTGAATATGAAAGGTCTTGCTTCTATTATGGGAGACCTTCGCGGAATCAAAACAACAGAAGAACTGGAGATGATTCGCAAAGCCGTTAGTATTTCATGCATGGGGCAGCGCGAGGTGATGAAGGCGATAAAGCCCGGCATGAGCGAACGTGAAATCCAGGGCATCCATGAATATGTCTTTAAGAAATATGAGGCCGAAGATTTAGGCTACCCCTCCATTGTAGGGGCAGGCCACAATGGTTGTATTTTACATTACATCGAAAACTATAAGCCCGATGTCACTAATAAGGAATTAATCTTAATGGATTTAGGGGCAGAGTATCGTGGCTATACAGCCGATATTACCCGTACCATTCCGGTAAGCGGGAAATTTTCACCGGAACAAAAGCAGATTTATGAACTGGTGTTACTGGCACAGGAAGAAGGAATGAAAGTTTGCAAAGCCGGTGTATCCATGCAAGAGATCAGCGAGGTAACACGTACTGTCATTAATAAAGGGTTAAAAGATATTGGAATTCTCAAAGAAGAAAGTGAATCGCGTAAATATTACCCACATGGCTGTTGCCATTACATTGGTTTGGATGTACACGATCGTGGTCCACGTGGTCCGTTACCGGAAAATTCAGTGATCACGATTGAGCCGGGTATTTACATTCCGGATAATGCCGATTGTGACAAAAAATGGTGGGGCATTGCCGTGCGTATTGAAGATGATTATTTAGTGAAGAAAGATGGTTACGAACATTTATCAACGGCTGCGCCTCGTACAGTGGCTGACATTGAAGCGCTGATGAAACTACCGAGTGCGCTCGATGATTTTATATTGCCCGATTTGGATAAAGAAAAAAAGAAAAATTAGGTAACAAAAACACATGTTGAGGCTCTAAGCGTATTCTTTAGTTTTCCGTTCTCGTTCAATGGCTTTTCTTTACTATTTTGCTGAAAATCTCATTATGAAATACATCATCCTACTGCTGTTGATATGTTCTCTGTCAATTTCTTCTGCTCAACAATTTGATGTGGCCAAAATCCGCGGGCATATTAAAATTCTGGCCAGTGATTCCATGCAAGGAAGAGGTACGGGAAAGGAAGGCGAAAAAATGGCTGCTGCCTACATTCAGGCACAATTCAAAAAATTAAAACTTCAGCACAAGCGCGACAATAATTCGTATTTACAAGCTTTCCCTTTTAAAGGTGGCGCACATGGTGAAGGAGAAGGAGGTACCGCTAATAACATTGCGGGCTTCCTCGATAATAAAGCCACAACAACTATAATCATTGGGGCACATTATGATCACCTGGGCATGGGTGACCAGGGTAGCTCATTGGATGCCAATCCACAGGAAAAAATTCACAACGGTGCTGACGACAATGCCTCAGGTGTAGCCGGTGTGATTGAGCTTGCACGTTTTTTGTCAACGAATAAAATAAAAGAGAAAAACAATTTTCTCTTTTTGTGTTTTTCGGGAGAAGAGCTGGGATTAGTTGGGTCTAAATATTTTACGGAACATCCAACACTTGACCTTTCAACCGTGAATTACATGATCAATATGGATATGATCGGCAGGCTTGATGAACAAACAAAAATATTGTTGGTGCATGGAACCGGCACCAGCCCTGTGTGGGAGCCCTTGCTTAAAAAACTGGAAAATGAAAATGTGAAAATCAAGACCGATTCATCAGGCGTTGGGCCGTCTGATCACACATCCTTCTATCTAAAAAATCTACCTGTACTTCATTTTTTTACGGGATCGCACAGCGACTACCACAAGCCTTCTGATGACTGGGATAAGATAAATTACAAAGGCGAAGCGGATGTGCTTTCTTTAATCGCTACTGTAATCACGTCATTAGACGCAGAACCAAAACTTACCTTTCTCACCACCAAAACTAAACCGATGGGAACACGAAGTGCTTTCAAAGTTACCATGGGTGTTATGCCGAGTTACAGTTCAGATGCGGAAGGCTTAAAAGTGGATGGCGTAACGGAAGGAAGGCCCGCTCAAAAAGCCGGCATTCAAACGGGTGATGTAATTATACAAATGGGTGACCTCGCGATCAAAGACATTCAGAATTATATGGAAGCATTGGGCAAGTTTGAAAAAGGTCAGACGGTGCCGGTGAAAGTGAAACGCGCAGGAGAGACCTTGACATTTTTAGTTACTTTTTAATTTACACCATGCGGGGCGGCATCCCCACTTACAGGAGAACTTAATTTTTCAGCTTTCCGCTTTATTATTTTAAGCATTTCAATCCGGATCAGCCCGCTAAAGGGGCGAATGAAAAACCAGTAGCGTCTGAATTTTTTCCGAATGGCCTCATCCAGGCAAACGATTCTTGTTTCAGTTTCCAATACAACCTGCTTTTCATTACGTGGTTTAATTTCAAAGTTCCAGGTTGCTTTGGCAAACCGATTATCGGAAAAGGAAATAAAATCTTCAGGAGCAAAGCGCTGAATGTTGCCCCTGGCTTTCCAGAATTGCCCGATCAACCCGAGAATAATTTCTTTGTCGGGTTGTTGCTCGAGAACAACAAATCCCATTTTCTTCCAGCCCTCAATACCCGTACTGGTTTTCCGGGAAATACCCCGAACCGCCAACAGCACACGGATTATCCACGATGATGAAGCATCTAAATCAGACATCACTGCCGATACCCGCTGGGGGTGAGCAGAGATAATAATTGAATGCTTTTCATGAAAGTGAAAATCCGGCAAGTATTTTTGCTGAAGCATGGTTAATTTTCCAGTTTCATTTCAACTATTTCTTTCGCATTGTAGTATGCTTTTAACTTTGGAAAATAGCATTCAATATCCTGGTAAGCGACTGTCATTTTCTTTCCAATCAGTTTTTTAGGGTCTGTCTTAAAGTCATCTGAACCGGGGAAATAGCGAAGCCATAAAAGTTTATGCTCCTTGCCTGAATCTTCTTTAAAAATCAAGTACAAGAACTCTCCCGATTCAATTGATTTTACCTTGCCAACTAACTCCAGGGCTACAACTTCTTCCGTGGAAGAGTTCTCCATAAAAACTCTGAAGAGATCAGGGCAAATAGGTGCCATCTGCAGGCCAACCCTTTCACCAAATTTAGACATGGCGGCATCATCTGTAATTTCGATACCCACATCGTGAGCCTGAATACTTTCGAGCATGCACAATCCCAGCGCCATTTCTACTTCGCTTCTTTTCGAGGTGTCTATGCTGCGCTTGCTGACACATTCGCATGTTTCGGCCGCAATGGTTTTATAGACATCCTCTTGTGCCTTTGCGATGGTTATTACAAAGAAGAATAAAGTGAAAACGGCTACCCTGTTCATATACTTTTCGTTAACGATACTTTCTCTATAAAGAAAACAATTATTCCGACTGATTAATAATATGCTGGCTGATAATCTTGTAGATCTCAACAATTTCCGGTTCGCCCTGCAGAAATTCGATGTGGTTGTCCAGTATCTCAAGATCACCGCGTTTGGCCGGTCCTGTCTGGGCATTTTTAGGGTCAATCGCCAGGCTCTTATTCAGCGTTTCCGCAATCAGTGGCTTAAGCAATTCAAAGTCAAGTCCGTTTTTATCTGCTACTTCTTTTGCTATGGTGAGCATGTGATTAGAAAAATTTGAGGCAAACACCGCTGCTACATGAAGTGCTTTTCGATCGTGAGAAGTAATTTTCTTTACCTTATTACTAATCAACTTTCCCATTTTAATGAGTACCTGGGTTACCTCATCGGAATCGCTTTCAATGAAAATGGGAGTATCTTTAAAATCAATTTTCTTAGCCTTACTGAATGTTTGCAACGGGTAAACCACACCGATGTTTGGTGTAGCGGCATACCCGAGTACACCCAACGGCTGACTACCGGAAGTGTGAACAAGAATGGAATCCTCCGGAAGAATAATTTCGCGAACGATATCCTGAATGACATCGTCTGCAACCGCGATAATAAAAATATCAGATGGACTGGTAGAAAAATCAAGCGTGGCTTTTACATCGGCCTGGTATAATCGACCAACCAATGCACTTGAATGTTTCGGGTTTCGGCTGTAAACTTCTTTAACGGTGTATCCGGCATTGTCAAGCGTTGGAGCTAAGTGCCATGCAAGATTGCCCGAGCCGATGAAGCTAACGTCCATTGTCTGAATCAGGATTTATTTCTTCTTGAAAATCTTTTCATCCCGGGTATCCAGATTCAGACGGTTATTCTAAACATCTCTGCCAGCTTACTTACAACAAAATCTATCTCCTCAGGTTTGTTGTATTTGCTGAAGGAGAAACGAATCGCACCTCTTTTTGACCCCGGATATAATGCACCTAGCACATGTGAACCGGTAGAGGCACCACTCGAACAAGCGCTTCCTCCGGAGGCTGAGATGCCATTCAAATCAAGATTGAACAACAACATTTCATTTTCATCTGATTCGGGAAGACTCACATTCAATACCGTATATAAACTTTTATCAAGATTGGCCGAGTCGCCATGGAAATCTACTCCCGGTATTTCGTGCTTTAGCTTTTCAATCATTCTTGATTTCAATCCGAGGATATAATTTCTGTGATCATCCATATCGCGATAGGCGATTTCTAAGGCTTTTGCAAGGCCAATGATGCCATACGTATTTTCAGTACCTCCACGCATATTCCTTTCCTGCGCGCCTCCGTGTATGAATTGCTCGATCTTGCGTCCTTTGCGGATATACATAAAGCCTGAACCTTTCGGGCCATGAAATTTATGCGCACCGGCAGTCATGCCACACACATGAATCGATTTCATATCATGGCGGTAATGCCCCATAGTTTGCACGGTGTCGGAATGAAAAAAAGCATCATACTTTTCAGTCAACTCACCTGCTGTTTTAATATCGAGCAAATTCCCAATTTCATTATTGGCATGCATCAACGAAACGAGTGCGTTTGGGTATTGCTTTAATAATTGTTCAAGATCATGAATATCTGCATGACCTTTCTCATCCAGCTTTACATGATGCAGTTGGATAATGCCTTGCCTGGCAAGTGTTTCAAGGGTATGCGTTACCGCATGATGTTCAATTGGTGATGAAATTGCATGCTTGATATTATACGTATTAATCCCGCTGATGATAAGCGTATTGTCAGCTTCAGTGCCCCCTGAAGTAAAAATGATTTCTCCCGGAGTGCAGTTCAACAACTCAGCTATTTTCTTTCGTGAAGATTCAATGGCAGCTCTTACTTTTCGTCCATGAGCGTGTACGGAGGACGGATTGCCAAAGTCTTCCATCATAAAAGGCTTCATGGCCTCAAAAACTTCGGGATCTAACGGAGTAGTAGCGGCATTGTCTAAATAAATTTTCATGTGTTAATAATTTCTATTTAAAGTCACATGGAATATCCATGCCGCTATTTCTATTCCATTCAAAACTTTCTTCACGTGGATATTTCATGCGAGTACTTTTTCAGTAATGATCTTGTGAATGTCTGTTATAATTCTTTTCGCGAGTTGATCAGCTTTTTTTTCATCGTTTGACTCAGCATAGATGCGAATGATCGGCTCGGTATTTGATTTACGAAGTTGCACCCACTCCCTTTCCTTTTCAAAATCAATTTTCACTCCATCAATCGTGTTGATTTTTTCATTCTTGTACTTCTCTTTCACAGACTCCAATACCCGGTCGACATCAATTTGAGGAGTAAGCTCAATTTTATTCTTCGATATAAAATAGACAGGATAGGTTTTTCGTAATGTTGAAACCTTCAATTTTGATTTTGCCAGGTGCGTTAAAAACAGCGCAATACCAATCAACGCATCGCGGCCATAATGTAAATCAGGAACAATGATACCTCCGTTACCTTCTCCACCAATTACCGCGTTCGTTTCTTTCATGGCATTCACAACATTTACTTCGCCAACAGCGGCTGCGGTATAATTTCCCTTAGCACCCTCTGTTACATCACGAAGCGCGCGCGTAGAAGAAAGATTGGAAACTGTATTTCCTTTCTTCTTACTGAGGATATAATCTGCTACAGCAACAAGTGTATATTCTTCTCCAAATGGTTTTCCGTCTTCCTGGATAAGAGCCAGACGATCTACATCCGGATCGACCACAATTCCCAAATGGCATTTTTGTTTTTTCACCACACCGCATATTTTCTTCAGGTGTTCAGGAAGCGGTTCCGGGTTATGCGGAAACCTGCCCGTAGGGTCACAATATAATTTTACAACTTTCCTCACACCGAGCGCTTTCAATAATTCAGGCACTACAAAACCTCCGGTAGAATTCACCGCATCAACAGCAATTTTGAAATTCGCCTTTTTTATTGCCTTAACATCCACCAGCTTATATTTCAGAATAAGCGCTATATGTTTTTTGATATAGGTATCATTAAACGAATACTTGCCCAGCTTTTCTACAGGAGCAAAATCAAAGTCCTCGCGCGAAGCGATTCGCAATACTTCTTCACCATCCTTACCCGATATAAATTCTCCTTTTCCATTGAGAAGTTTCAGCGCATTCCATTGTGCAGGGTTATGGCTGGCCGTGAGAATAATTCCGCCTGCTGCTTTTTCTAACGGAACTGCAATTTCCACAGTAGGTGTAGTAGACAACCCCAAATCGACAACATCAATACCTAATCCCTGCAGGGTTGAACATACCAACGCACTTACCATTTCCCCCGACATGCGCGCATCGCGGCCTATGACTATCTTCGTTCTGCTCCCATTTCTTTTGAGCAAGGTCCCGAAGGCAGCGGCAAATTTTACGACATCCAGCGGGGTGAGATTATCCCCGGTTTTACCCCCAATAGTGCCCCGAATGCCCGAAATAGATTTAATTAATGCCACAAATTCCGCTTTAAGCTTAGATCGGCTGCAAAGATAAAGAATTCAGGAATGAGTATTACCCTTACCTTCGCAGATGAATTCTGCCCTGTTACTATGAAAAAACCTAGTTCAGCACCTGATCTTTACCGTGAGGAAAAACTAAAAGCCTTCGATCGTCTGCTCACGATCATGAACGAGTTGCGTGAAAATTGTCCGTGGGATAAAAAGCAGACCCTGGAAAGTTTGCGTCATTTAACAATTGAAGAAACCTACGAACTGTCGGATTCAATTTTAGACGGGAATCTGATTGAAATAAAAAAAGAACTGGGTGATTTAATGTTGCATAATGTTTTTTACGCACGCATTGCAGAAGAAAAAAATGCTTTTAATGTTGCTGACGTTCTTAATGCAATTTGCGATAAGTTGATTGAACGTCATCCTCATGTATATGGCGATGTTGTAGCTAGCGATGAAAAGACAGTCAAAGAAAACTGGGAGAAAATAAAACTCAGAACAGGAAATAAATCGGTGCTGGAAGGTGTGCCAAAATCGTTACCTGCCCTGGTAAAAGCGATTCGCATACAAGACAAAGCACGTGGCGTTGGGTTTGACTGGGAGAAAAAAGAACAGGTGTGGGAAAAAGTAGAGGAAGAAATGCAGGAATTCAAAAAAGAATTCCTGCCTGCCGGTTTACCTGCCGGAGGTAGGCAGGCAGATAATGCCGAATCAAGAGAAGCCATTAACAAAGAAAAAGCAATGGCTGAATTTGGCGACTTATTGTTTTCACTTGTGAACTATGCACGCTTTATAAACATCGACCCGGAAGAAGCACTTGAACGAACCAACAAAAAATTTATCAAGCGTTTTCAATACCTCGAAAGCGAATCCGCGAAAGATGGAAAGAAAATGGGTGAGATGAGTTTGGAAGAAATGGATGTGTACTGGAACAGAGCTAAGCTTATATAAATTACTGTTATAACAGTAACATAATCATTTTTTCTTATCAACAAATCAATTCCATAATATTTTACTGTTTAAGCAGTAAAATATTATTTTTTTAACTATATGGAAACTAAAAGTGCCTATATTTACTAATATAACAGTAAAAATGTTATCGCAACCGCAACTTGGCCATCTAATCAGAGAGCACCGAAAAAAAAGTGGCTTATCCCAACAACAGCTTGCCGAAATGGTTGGTGTTGGAAAAACGGTTGTGTTTGATTTAGAAAAGGGAAAGGATACCGTAAAACTCTCAACATTGTTGTGCGTTCTGAACGGCTTGAACATCACGGTAAAATTGGAAAGTCAGTTGTTAAAAAATCGTAAACCGTGAAGAAGGCTGAAGTTTATGTTAGTAATATTCTGGCAGGTTTTTTAGTAGAAGCTGATAGTCACTATTATTTTGATTACCTGGACGAATACGCAGGTCAACCGGTTTCGTTAACCATGCCTGTTCACGGGAAAAAATTTTCATTCGATTCGTTCCCTCCCTTTTTTGATGGATTACTTCCGGAAGGTCAACAGTTGGAGGGTTTACTTCGTCAACATAAAATTGACAGGAACGATTACTTTAACCAGCTATTGGCAGTAGGAAATGACATGGTGGGAAATGTAACCGTAAAATCTACTGTATGAACCGCTGTCCGATCAGTTATGAACCGTGTGGTTCAGAAAAGTATTCGTCTAGCGGATTGAAGAGGCTATCACCGATGCTTGATTCCCTTCATAATTTTCCTTACGATAAAGGCGAACAACTCCGTGAAGCAATCGCGCGCGCATCCAAAATGTCCATTCAGGGAGTTCAGCCGAAACTAAGTGTGAAATTAAACAGGCAAAAAAAAACATTTGAAGTTCAGGATGCCGGAGGTGAATTTATTCTCAAACCACAAAATGATGCCTACCCCGAATTACCGGAAAATGAAGACCTAACGATGCGTCTTGCATCCGCTATTGGTATTGAAATTCCGTTACACGGAATGATTTATTGCAAAGACGGAACACGGTCTTACATCATCAAACGGTTTGACAGACTTCCACGAAAAAAGAAAGTGGCAGTGGAAGATTTTGCTCAATTAAGCGGGCAAACGCGCGAAACCAAATATCGTTCATCGATGGAGAAGGTTGCAGGCGTGATAGAACAATACTGCACATTTCCCCTTATTGAAAAACAAAAACTCTTCAGGTTAACAATTTTCAGTTTTCTATGTGGAAATGAAGATATGCATCTTAAAAATTTTTCGCTTATTCAAAGAAATGAAAAAGTGGAATTGTCGCCCGCGTATGATCTAGTAAATACGACCATTGCGTTGCCAAACGCTATAGAAGAACTTGCCCTTACCATAGACGGTAAGAAAAATAAAATAACAAAAGAAATCTTAATCGACTACTTTGCTTTTCAACGCTTAAAGCTTACTAAACTAACAATTGATAAAACGCTTGATGGCATTAAACGCGAGTTGCCAACCTGGCAGGGTTTAATTAAAATCAGTTTTCTATCCAGTGAAATGAAAAATAAATACGAAGATTTACTTCAACAACGCTGGTCAAGAATTTTTTAGTAATTCTTAATTACCACCTCCGGCTTAAACTCCACTTCATCAACGGGCCGCTGGTCATGCTGGTAACAAGTGCCATAATCACCAACGATACAAAAACCTTCTCGTTGATCAGTCCGTTTTCCAATGCAATTAATCCAAGAATAATTTCCATCGCGCCACGGGCATTCATGCCAAAACCTGCAGCTAACGATTCTTTCCAGCTAAAACCACCCAGGCGTGTACCCCATCCGCTGCCAATAATTTTTCCGGCAAAAGCAATGAATAAGATTACCAGGGTAAGTTGCAAATCGAAGTTTGCTATAAAGTTTACACGCAATCCGATAGCAACAAAAAAAAGAGGCGCGAAAATATTGTTGATGAACTGATGAATAATTTCTTTGGCACGCTCACTCATGTGTTCAGAGTCACCAAGTGCCACCCCAAAAATGAAAGCTCCAAAAATAGCATGAATGCCAATGTATTCCGTAAAGGCTGCCGCTAAAAAGCACAAGGCCAGCGAAATTGAAAGTACACCTCCCGGCCACGCCATTCTTTTATTGACCCAGGGTAATGCTCTGTTTATTAACCCGCGTCCGAAGGTGAGCATGAGAGCCGTAAAACCAATGGTTAATATCACCGTATTCAGCAATGATATATTTTGCTGACCCTTGCCAATCATTCCCAGCACCACGGAGAATATCAACCATCCGATTAAATCGTTGATCATGGCGGACGAAATAATCAGCATTCCCATCCGCGTTTTAAAAATCCCAAGATCCATTAAAATTCTGGCGATTACAGGAAGGGCGGTAATAGCCATGGAGGTACCCATAAAAAGTGCAAAGGCTAATCTCTTACCGGCATCGGCATATCCAAAAAAATCGGGGAACAGGTAGGGAAACGCGAAACCAAACAAAAAAGGAATAACCAAACCAAATAAACTTGTGAATGCCGCCTGCCTCCCTTGTTGCAATACAATATGCATATCCACCTCAAGGCCGGCAATAAAAAGAAGCATGACTACCGCTACCTGAACAAATCCATCTAACACCAAAGAAGAAGCTGTTGAAGGAAAAATCAATTCAAAACTCTCAGGCGAAATCATTCCAAAAATGGTAGGGCCTAAAAGTATTCCAGCGATGATTTCACCCACTACTGCGGGTTGCTTAAACTTTCTGGCGATTTCTGCCATTACTCTTCCGGCAATCAGCATGATACCGAGCTGCAACAATAGATTTAGCAATTCATGCTGGCTGAGTTTAAGCATGACGGCCCTCCTTTCGTGGATGAACAATTAATAAACTACAGGGTAAGTCTGCAAAAATGTACTCCTGGTCGTGCGGAAACACACGGTCGAAAAATGAAAATTTTCTGGGCGGGGCTCCTACAATTAATAAGTCGGCATGCTTGCGAACCGCAAACTGCGCGAGTTCATAACCCGCCTTTCCGGAAAGAATCTTAATGTTAATTTTTAAATCTTCATGCGGAATTTTATTCAACATCTTCTGCACGTTGTCAATCTCAGTGGAGACAAGGTCCATTCTTAATTTCGTGTACTCTTCCTCCGAGCGTTGATCCGCTGCCGACATCGTTAAACCGTACAGTTTTATTTCACGCACTACATGTATCCAATTCGATTTTTCAGCGTTACCCAATTCACACGCTACTTCTAATGCCTGTTCTATATACGGGCTGTCTTCTGCATTTACCACAATACTGTTCAATGATTGCGGTTCGACAGACGGATTGAGCAGCAACAAAACAGAGCAATCAGCTTTACGCAAAATTTTTCTGGCAATTGTGCCCAGGTAGTACTTCAGCAGGTTTTCTTTTTTTAGCGCTCCCGCAATAATCAAGTCTACTTTCTCTTCACGGCATACGGAGAGAATTCGTTTGGCCGGTTCACCGTGCTCCCACCGAATGATTACTTCTTGTTCTGAAAGACCAATTTTAGTAAGAAGGTTTTGAAGGGAAGCTGCTGCATCTGGACTAGCCTCGCCAACATGAATTAAAACCAACTCCGACTGCCAATAACGTTTCAGCCGCACAGCCTCACATAATAGAGCTTCTAACCTGGGAGAAAAGGCGATTGCCAAACCGATTCGCTTAAATACTATGCTCATTTTGAAACAAAATAAGGCTTTTTTGCTTCTGGCCACCCTGAATTTGCCAAACTACCCATAAAACTTGCATCTATTATATCCTCCGTGAGAATTGCACTTTCCAGCCATCCTTTCAAAATACCTTTGCAGGGAAGTTATACTTATGAAAAAGATCATCCGCGACCTGATTATTGGCAAAAACAGTTACATCGAATCATGGGCAGAATACCGACAGGTAATTCTTTCAGGCCAATTCGCCCTTATTGCCATACTACTTTGTGCGATGTATTTAGCCATTGACCTGAGCTGGGGAATTTTTACGACCACTCCGGTTTATTTGTTTACGTTTGGATTTTTATGGATCACCCTTTACCTGCACCGAAAAGGTGATCATTGTGTAGCTAATTATTTTTTATTTCCTACACTAAACTTTGTCGTTTACTTATTTGCGTCCAGTGAATCACCCGATACCGGAGCTTCTTTACTTTTCATTCCGGTAGCTCTTGGCGCTTTTGCAGTTTTCAATTTTAAACAGCGCATCATAGCGCTTAACTTTGCCGGGCTTACATACATTTTATTTATTGCCGCATACATGGGAGATTTTTCAATTCTTCCTAAGCGAGTCTATAATGAGGATGAGTTATTGGTAAATTTCTTAATCAATTTCGGTATTGCGTTACCCTCTTCTATACTGGCTATTTATTTACTGATCAGTCTCAACCATCATAACGCAACCCAGTTGCTGAACAGCAACAAGCTGCTTACCAAGTCAAATGAAGAACTTGATCGGTTTGTGTACAGCACATCGCATGATCTGCGTGCTCCGCTTGCTTCGGTACTGGGCCTCATAACCCTGAGCGAACGAACCGCGGATTCGGAAGAGATAAAGCGTTACCTCGGAATGATGAAGAGCCGGGTAAATTCTCTTGATGCCTTTATTAAAGACATTACAGACTACTCGAGAAACAACAGATTGCACATCAACTCAACCCGGGTAAATTTACATCAACTTGCAACTGAGATTTGGGAGTCGTTGCGCTACACCCTGGGAGCTGAAGATATTACTTTTACAATCAACTTCCCTGAAGACTTAGAAGTAAAAACAGATATCACCCGGTTACAAACGATTTTATCCAACCTGATTTCGAATGCTATTCGATATCACGACAACCGTAAAGAGAATAAATTCATTCAGCTTTCCTGTCAACAAACTGAACAGTCTTTTTCATTGCATATAGAAGATAATGGCCAGGGCATTGACCCACAGTATCAAAAAAGAATTTTCGATATGTTCTTCCGTGCCAACGAAAACTCACAGGGCTCAGGTCTCGGCTTGTACATTGTTAAAGAAACGATTACGAAGCTTTCTGGAACCATTCAATTACAATCAGTACCGCGCATGGGTAGTACCTTTACCCTTAAATTTCCCGTGCAGTAGCTCAGTAAAAATACGCCCTGACTGCCCGAGATTGGCCGCGAAATTAATCGTGACAATACTAACGTACCGTTAGCATTCGTCACGCCTTTGGCAAAAGTAATTCCTAATGACAATTTTGGGATTATCTTTGCATCTTATGGCGAACCAGGAGGATAATCTTTTTAAGAACGTGATCTCCCATGCGAAAGAGTATGGGTTTATTTTTCAGAGCAGCGAAATCTATGACGGGCTCAGTGCCGTGTACGATTACGGCCAAAACGGGGCCGAACTAAAAAATAATATCAAAGAATACTGGTGGAAGTTCATGACCATGCTGCACGAAAACATCGTGGGCATTGACTCGGCCATTTTTATGCACCCTACGATTTGGAAGGCTTCAGGCCATGTGGATGCTTTCAACGATCCCATGATCGACAACAAAGATTCCAAGAAGCGCTACCGTGCTGACGTATTGGTAGAAGATGCGGTTGCCAAACTGGAAGAAAGGATTGAAAAGGAAGCAGAGAAAGCCGCCAAGCGTTTTGAGAATTTCGATCGCGCCATGTTTGTGAGTACCAATCCACGCGTGGTTGAATATCAAAAGAAAATTGATGAGGCCAACAATCGCATGAAGGAAGCATTAGGCAGTGGTGATATGGCAGCCATGAAGCAACTCATTATCGACCTTGACATTACCGACCCGGTTTCCGGTACAAAAAACTGGACCGATGTGCGTCAGTTCAACCTGATGTTCTCAACTGAGATGGGATCGCTCGCAGAAGATACCAATAAAATTTACCTGCGACCTGAAACTGCTCAGGGGATCTTTGTCAATTTCCTGAACGTTCAGAAAACAGGGCGTATGAAAATTCCATTCGGGATTGCGCAGATCGGTAAAGCATTCCGCAATGAAATTGTAGCACGTCAATTCATTTTTCGAATGCGCGAGTTCGAACAAATGGAAATGCAATTCTTTGTGAAGCCGGGAGAAGAAATGAAGTGGTATGAGTACTGGAAAGATAAGCGCTTAAAATGGCATAAGGCTTTAGGTCTTGGCGATGAAAACTATCGCTATCACAATCACCTCAATTTAGCTCACTATGCCAATGCAGCCTGCGACATCCAGTTTAATTTTCCGATGGGCTTTAAAGAATTGGAAGGCATTCACTCCCGCACCGATTTTGATTTGAAGAGTCATGAAAAGTTCTCGGGAAAAAAATTGCAATACTTTGATTCCGAAGACAACCAAAACTACATTCCGTATGTAGTGGAAACATCTGTAGGGTTAGACAGAATGTTTCTCTCGATATTATCAAGTTCATACAAAGAAGAAAAATTGGAGGACGGCAGCGACCGTGTGGTTCTTCGAATTCCAATCCCATTAGCACCGGTCAAAGTGGCCATCCTTCCCCTCATGAAGAAAGACGGTCTTCCAGAAAAAGCTATGGAGATTATGAACGAACTGAAATTCGATCTGCGTTGCTTCTATGAAGAAAAGGATGCTATCGGCAAACGTTATAGAAGACAGGATGCTATTGGCACTCCGTATTGTGTTACCATCGATCATCAAACATTAGAGGACAATACCGTGACCATCCGCGACCGCGATACCATGAAGCAGGAACGTGTGCAGATAAATGAGCTACGATCTAAACTTGTGGATGTTTGTTCAATTAATAATCTTCTACGAATGCTCTAGCTTTGGAAATCTTATTTCAACTTTTATATAACGGGTATCAAGAAGTAAGATTTCTTCTCTATTATAAATCGTTCTTTGAACGGTATCTCTCCAAGAATCACGCGTATTATATCAATCTACCCGCTGCGGTAAAAGGCGATTTCTTACGGCTCGTTCGGGATCATTACGAATACTTCGATTTTATTCCCAGACAAAATCTGAAGATGACCCGCGAAATAAAAACGATCATCAGCGGAGTAGCGAGCCAGTTGGTCTTGAACTTACCGACTGAAAGCCTGACATTTTTTGAAAAGATTATCGTTTATCCCGATTACTATCAATCACGGATCACCAATAAACTTCATAAAGGAGAAGTAAATCCGGGGTTACGCTTAATCGTATTGAGTTGGCGTGGAATTGTGGAGGGAATGAATCGATCCGATGATGGGCTCAATCTTCTGCTTCACGAATTTGCTCACGCCCTTTGGTTAGAAAACAAAATCATGCATAACGAATATACAGTGTTACACCCAGCACTAGTTGTGTATTATGAACAAGCAGCAGCTGAAGAGGTAATTAAAATGCAAAACGATGATAAGCACTTCTTTCGTAAGTACGCACTTACTAATAAAGAGGAGTTTTTCGCTGTTGCTGTAGAAAATTTCTTTGAACGCCCTGAAGGTTTCAAAACTGCAGCCCCCGAACTATACAAATGTCTTGTGGCACTCTTCCAACAGGATCTTTTGACATCCCGATACAGTTAGTTTACTTCGCCTCATGAATTGGCAACAACTTCTTTCTTCGCAACGCATTGGTCAAAAACACCAACCAACAGCCGAGCCTTCACGCAGTGCGTTCGAGCAAGACTATGATCGAATAATTTTTTCCCATCCCTTTCGGAAACTTCAGGATAAAACGCAGGTGCATCCGTTACCTGAGCACGATTTTGTTCATACCCGGTTAACCCATAGCCTGGAAGTATCCAGTGTTGGTCGCTCTCTTGGAAAGCGTGTGGGTGAAGTAATTTTGCAACGACATCCTGAACTTGCCCTCAATTTTTCGCTCTTCGAATTTGGCGCGATTGTGGCAGCCGCATCACTTGCCCATGATCTGGGCAATCCCCCGTTTGGTCATGCCGGTGAAGACGCTATCTCTGATTTCTTTTTACATCATGCAACCGGGAAATCATTTCAGGAAAAAGTCAGCGAAGCAGAATGGAATGACCTGATAAAATTTGAAGGCAACGCGCAAGGCTTTCGCATCCTTAACAAAAATCAGTACGGACTTAAATTAAGCGCGGCTACATTGGGGGCCTTTACGAAATATCCCTGCCCTTCACTTTTTCCGCAACGTGATAAATCAAAACGAAGCCAGAAGAAGTTTGGATTTTTTCAGACTGAGGCTACAATTTTCAATGAAGTTGCCGGGCAACTCGAATTATTAAAAGTCAGCGATGATGTATTTGGACGTCATCCAATAGCTTTTTTAGTTGAGGCAGCCGATGACATTTGTTACAGTATTATTGATTTGGAAGATGGATGCAGTTTAGGCCTGGTAAGGTACGAGGAAGCAAAAACCTTGTTCGAAAATGTGATTACGAAAAATAAATCCAAACTTGGCAAACTCCAGCATATCAACAGCAAGCAGGAAAAAATCGGCTACCTGCGCGCATTGGCCATTGGCGATTTAATGGATGAATGCTGCTCGCTTTTCTTAGACAGTGAAAAAGAAATCCTTTCAGGTAAATTTGATCAGGCATTGGCCGATCACTGCCCTTCACGTGAAGCGGTCCGTCAGATTATTCAAATCTCGATAGAGAAAATATATCGTGCAAGGCAAGTTGTGGAGATTGAAGCCGCTGGTCATGAAGTACTGCCCGGATTATTAGAAGAGTTTTTATTGGCAGGTCAACACTTGGCACAGAAAGGTAAGTCTCGAAAATACTCGAACCTTTCACTGCTGCTTCCGGAAGACACGCAGTGGAGCATTCAACAAGAACCATCAAATACTTATAACGTAGTGCGGAATATTGTCGATTTCGTCTCTGGCCTAACCGATAAGCACGCCATTAGTCTATTCAGGAAGATTAAAGGAGTTGCCGTTTAGATTGTCAGGTTGAGCCTGCCATTGCCGGCAGGCAGGCCTGTCGAAAACTGACAACCGTTGCTACGAATCGGCTTCGATAAACTCAGCATGACAACTAATAAAACCCAAAAATTCTTAGTTTTGAACTATGTGGAATAATCTTGCCTCCGCCATTATTAAATACCGGTTACTGTTCATTATCCTGATCGGCATCATCACCGTGTTTATGGGCTATCATATGACTAAAATCACGATGAGTTACGACTTCGCGCGTACCGTTCCGCCTGAGGATGAAGACCTCCTTTATTTTAATTCGTTCAAAGAAAAGTTTGGTGAGGATGGCAACATCATTGTGGTGGGCATGAAGGATAGCGCTGTTTACAACTTTGATAATTTTATTGAACTGCGAGCGCTCGCTAAACGAATCAAAGCCATTGAAGGCGTAAATGACGTGGTAGCGCTGCCAACACTTAAAATGATCGTAAAAGATACTGCCAATAAAAAATTTACGTTTGCGGATATTTTCTCAGAAAACATTTTATCACAGAAAGAACTTGACAGCCTGATGCAGGTTGCGCGGGATCAAAAAATATATTCGGGGCAAATCATGAACAGCAGTAATGGCGCCACGATGATGCTGGTGTCGGTGCAGAAAGAAGTGATGAACTCCTTCAGACGTGAAGCTATGACCGATTCACTTCAGGCAGAAGGTTCACGGTTCAAAGCAAAAACAAATATTGAGTTACGGTACGCGGGGCTTCCCTTCATGCGCACCGTGGTAGCCAACTCCATCCGTAATGAGATGAAAATTTTCCTGATCGCTTCGGTAGTCGTTACCGGATTTATCATGTTTTTATTTTTCCGTTCCTTCAGGGCAGTGTTATTCTCCATGATCATTATCGGTGTTTTGGTAGTGTGGACACTCGGAACTCTGGCGCTCTTTGGATATAAAATCACACTTCTTACCGGACTCATTCCACCTGTGATCGTCACGATAGGAATTACCAATGCCATTTATCTGTTGAATAAATATCACCTTGAGTTTGCCAAAACTCAAGATAAACTGGAAGCCATTACGGTGGTTGTTCGGAAAATGGGACTGGCCATGTTTCTCACCAACCTCACTGTCGCGATCGGGTTTTTAACACTGCTCGCCACCGACATTACGATTCTTCGCGAGTTTGGTATTGTGGCGGGCATCAACATCATGGCACTTTTCTTTGTGTGCCTGATCATGATCCCGAGCGTATTCTCCTGGCTACCGGTTCCTACTGAAAAACATCTTCGTCATTTAAACTTTCCCATGATGGGTTGGTTTTTAAAAATGATTGATTTGGTCGTGCACCGTCACCGGGTGAGTATCTATATGGTATCGCTATTGATCACGGCAGTGGCAGTTGGCGGAATTTTCATGCTGAAGTCGGAATCGTTTATGGCCGATGATGTTCCCTCACAAAGCCAGGTAAAAAAAGACCTCCAGTTTTTTGAAGAAAATTTCAGCGGAGTCATGCCGCTTGAGATCGTGATCAAGTTTGTCACGAAAAAGAAACGTCCGGTATTGGATGTTAAAAACTTACAAAGGGTTGAAGAGTTCGAAATTTTTCTCGATTCTATCGAATTAATGTCAAGGCCGGTTTCAGTAGTAAGCTTTATCAAGGGCATTAACCAGGCATTTTATGGAGGTAACCCAAATCAATATAAGCTGCCATCAAAAGCACAGGGCCCTTACATTATGAATTATGTTAAGAACAGCGATCTGTTCAAGCAAAATTCTGACTGGAAAGCGGCCGACAGCACGTTTGTGAAATCAAGCCCGTCTCCCCGAACAAAAGGGCTATTAAGTTCTTTCGTTGATTCAACCTTTACAGAGATCCGCGTCTCCAGTCAAATTGCAGACATTGGCTCCGCCCGGCTCGATTCACTCGTCAATGACGTGATCGAGCCGCGCATGAAATCGATTTTTGTATCCACCGGGAAAGATTCTGTCGTAACTGCCATCACAGGCTCAACAAAGATTTTCATAAAAGGAAATAAATTTTTGATCGCCAACCTTCAGGAAAGTTTATTGTTGGCCTTCATACTGATCACGCTTTCGATGGCCATTCTTTTTGCCAACGTGCGCATGATCATCATTTCGCTCATTCCAAATTTACTGGCGCTTATGATCACAGCCGGACTGATGGGTTACATGGACATTCCGTTAAAAGCCAGTACCGCCCTGATCTTCAGCATTACCTTTGGAATTTCAGTCGACAACTCCATTCGTTTCCTTGCCAAATACAGGCAAGAGATTTTATCGAATAATTTTTTTATTCCCGTAGCGGTAAGCGATAGCATTATTGAAACAGGAAAAAGCATTATGTACACATCGGTTGTCCTCTTTGCAGGATTTATCATTTTTGCTTTCTCTTCATTTGGAGGGACAATCGCTCTGGGTGTGCTTACCTCCATCACCCTGGTGATCTCCATGTTCACCAATTTGATTCTGCTTCCAGCCTTGATCATGACCTTCGACAAGCCCAAGCGGAAAAAAGGCGAACACCTGCTCATCGATGATTTTGATCCAGGTTTTTATGGCGAGCATGACGATGAAGAGATTGATTTAAGTAAGATCAAAATCCATAGCCGTAATTCCCCGGAGGCGGAATAGAGCTAATTGCCAAATATTACTGAAAGTTGAGATGGTATAAATTCCACATTTCAATAAGGCTTTTCACCGACCCAGTTGCCAGCAGGCCAGTATTGCACACCCATACTTCTTGAATACTTCATTTTGACATGGCACATCCAACCATTTGTTTTTATTTTTAAATTGTGAAGTAAAGAAGATGCAATTACTTGAGACCAACTGCCCAAACCCTGCCCAAATGATTTTTTTCTTATTTTTAATAGTGGTTTACCGGTTTCAGGTTTTCAGTTGAGTCCAATTGTTAATTACCTACCTTTAACACATGAACGAAGTTTTAAAATCCGTTTTACCGGAGGTTGTTACGCTGTTGAAATCGCACCTCGTAAAAAAGGCTTATGCTTTTGGCTCGGTGGTGAAAGGCCCTTTTAAAAAGGACAGTGATATTGATCTGCTCATAACTTTTGAAGATCACATCGATCCGGTAAAGTACGGAGAACTTTATTTTGACCTAGCCGAGAAACTGGAAATTCTCCTAAACCGTCCGGTGGATTTGATCACAGAGCCTTCCTTACGAAATCCCTATTTCATAAAAAATATTAACGAGACAAAAGTGCCTTTATATGAATGACGTCATTAAAAAATCCCTCACGGATATTTTAATGAGTATTGAGGGCATTGAATTTCATTTACAGAATAAAAGGGATTTTGTTTGGTATCAGACACAACTCACCGCGAAACGTGCCGTAGAGCGCGAACTGGCAATTATTGGTGAAGCTATAAACAGGATTTTGAAACTGGACAAAGATTTTCCATTGAGCCGGGCGAAAGAGATCATTTCATTTCGCAACCGAGTAATACATGCCTATGACGCAATCGATGATAATCTTGTTTGGAAGATTATCATAAAAGACATTCCAGTTTTAAGAAATGAGATTATTACCATTCTTTGATTGCATCGAATGCCAACCCCTCAGCCCTCTTCTGAATTTCTGCTCGCCCAACTCAAAGAGAAAGTGGCTCACAATTTTGACCAACCGGTTATAACCAAAGCTGATTGCAACAAACTATCCGAGCTCATTAAAATCCGCACCATTATAAACTAGGTTCCGAGATTCACAAACAAGATAATCTCAAAGTTGCTGCATCGTTAAAAAGATTATCTCTTGAAATTGCTGCCAATCAAAGGTTTTAAATTTTTTCAGACTCTTTATTCATAGCTGCTATAGGGAGGCGTGGCTCTTGCCGTATTCCCAGGCAGAACTACGGAATAGGACCAAAAAAATCCCGCAAAATAATATCTTTGCACTCTTATCCTATTGAGAATCATTATCGTACCTCGTTTTTAGAGAGATGGCTGCAAAGTATAACGAAGAGAAAGACCTGAATTTTGCGAAAATCGCAGATGATATCCTTCAATTCTGGAAGGATGAAAAGATCTTTGAAAAATCCGTAAGCATTCGGGATGGGGCGGAAAGTTTTACCTTTTATGAGGGCCCTCCTTCGGCCAACGGTACCCCGGGCATTCACCACGTGATGGCCCGTACCGTAAAAGATATTTTCTGTCGTTACAAAACACTTCAGGGCTACCAGGTAAAACGAAAAGGCGGCTGGGATACCCACGGCCTGCCGGTAGAACTCCAGGTTGAAAAGCAGCTGGGCATTACCAAGGATGACATTGGAAAGAACCCGCCTGCCGGACGGGCAGGAATTTCTATTGAAGAGTATAACAAGAAGTGCCGCGAAACGGTGATGATGTACAAAGACCAGTGGGATGACCTCACCATGAAGATGGGCTACTGGGTTGACCTCAACAATCCGTACATCACCTACGAAAAAGAATACATTGAAACGCTGTGGTGGATTTTAAAACAACTGTACGATAAAAAATTATTGTATAAGGGCTATAGTATTCAACCTTACTCACCAGCAGCCGGTACCGGATTAAGTTCACACGAATTAAATTTACCGGGTTGTTATAAAGATGTGAAGGACACTTCCATTGTTGCACAGTTTAAGGTGAAGAGAAATGAGAAGTCGGAATACTTGTTCAAGAATGGGCATGGAGAAACTTTTATTCTTGCCTGGACGACTACACCCTGGACGCTTCCCTCTAACACAGCATTGGCGGTTGGAGAAAAAATTAAATATATACAGGTTAACACATTCAATCCCTACACGCACAAACCGGTTAGCGTGGTGTTGGCGAAAGATCTTGTTGGAAAATACTTTTCTGAAAAGAACAACGATCTCAAGCTTGAAGCTTACAAAGCGGGCGATAAAAACATCCCATATCAGATTGTTCAGGAGTTTGTAGGGAAACAATTAGTGGGCATTCGCTACGAACAACTCATGCCTTACCTTCAGCCGTTATATAATGCCGATACAGCATTTCAGGTTGTTGCGGGGGATTTTGTAACGACTGAAGACGGAACAGGCGTGGTGCACACCTCTCCTACATTCGGTGCCGATGACTTTCGGGTTGCCAAACAAAATGGAATACCTCCACTCACTATAAAAGATGAGGCTGGCAATGAAGTTCCCACAGTGGATAGGCACGGCCGTTTTGTGGATGCCATCGGAAAAAAATTAATGGAGGGCGTAAAGCAGTTCAATATCAAAACGCACAAACCACTGGGCGAGGAGGACTTTTATGTTAAGAATTACGCCAACGAAGATGAGAACCATCCTGATTACAAAAATACGGATGTCATCATCTCAATTATTCTAAAAGAAGAGAACAAAGCCTTTAAAGTAGAGAAGTACGAGCACACCTATCCGCATTGCTGGCGCACCGATAAACCGGTTCTCTATTATCCGTTAGACAGCTGGTTTATCAAAACCACGGCACTGAAAGATAAAATGGTGGAAACCAATCGTACTATTAACTGGAAGCCCGAATCTACCGGAACGGGTCGCTTTGGCAACTGGCTGGAGAACCTGGTGGATTGGAATTTATCACGCTCCCGGTATTGGGGAACGCCTCTTCCAATCTGGAGAACAAAAAATGGTAAGGAAGAAATTTGTATTGGTTCGATTGAACAATTGTCTGCAGAAATTAAGAAGGCCGAGCAGAAAGGAATAAAGCAGAAAATGTCCATGGTCGATGGTCAATGGACCATGGACTTGCATCGTCCTTACGTAGATGAAATAATTTTAGTGAGTACTTCCGGTGAGCCCATGTACCGCGAACCCGATTTGATTGACGTGTGGTTTGATTCTGGCGCAATGCCTTATGCACAATGGCACTACCCGTTTGAAAACAAAGATGTGTTCGAAAAAAATTATCCTGCCGATTACATCGCAGAAGGTGTAGATCAAACACGTGGTTGGTTTTTCACGCTTCACGCCATTGCTGTCATGCTCAGTGAAAGCAGCGATGAAATAAAAGCCGTAAACAAAAAAGTAAACAATCCAGGAGTTGCTTTTAAGACCGTAATTTCAAACGGACTCGTCCTCGATAAAAACGGCAACAAGATGAGTAAGAGCAAAGGCAACGTGGTGAATCCGTTTGAAACGCTTTCAAAATACGGGGCCGATGTGGTGCGCTGGTACATGATTGAGAATGCACCGCCCTGGGACAACCTGAAGTTTGATTTTGAAGGTATTGGTGAAACCCAGCGCAGGTTTTTCGGAACGCTCATGAACACGTATTCGTTCTTTGCGCTGTATGCCAACATTGATGGCTTTGTAAAGGATGAAATGAATAATGTTCCATTCGAAAAACTATCTTCACTTGACCGTTGGATTCTCACCCGGGAACAAACGTTGATTGAGGAAGTAACAGCAGCCTATAACGACTATGAGCCAACCCAAGCTGCTCGCGCTATCCAGAAATTTGTAAACGATCACCTTTCCAACTGGTATGTGCGGCTGAACAGAAAGCGATTCTGGCAACCATCCTCCAACGCTTCTGATGGTAAGCCTGTTCAGCTATCGGAAGATAAAAGAGCAGCCTACGAAACCTTGTATGAATGCCTGATGGTAACCGCCCAGTTGATGTCACCCATCGCACCCTTCTTTAGCGAGTGGTTGTATAAAAACCTGACCGATAACATCCGTGATCGTGCCAAACAGTTTAAAACACCACTGCAGGTTGAGTCCGTTCATCATTCTATATTGATCAAAGCTGAACCCGCCCGTAAAGATGCGGAGTTGGAAAAATCAATGGGCTACGCACAACATATTTGTTCATTGGTACATTCTATCCGCAAGAACAGCAAGATTAAAGTTCGTACTCCCTTACAAAAAGTATTGCTTCCTGTGCTGGATGAAAAGTTTTCACAACGTGTAAAAAGTGTAGAGGCTATCATCAAGGCAGAGGTAAACGTAAAAGAGATTCAATACATCGATGACACCTCCGGCCTGTTGGTGAAAAAAGTAAAACCGAATTTTGCCAGGCTGGGAAAACAATACGGCCCGAAGGTGAAAGAAGTAGCTGCCGTGATCCATTCTTTTTCAAAGGGAGAAATCACCACGATTGAAAAAACAGGTTCACTTAAAAAGGATGGTTTTGATTTAGTACTCGAAGATGTATTGATCAGCTCGGAAGATATTCCGGGATGGTCTGTGGCTTCAGAAGACGGAATTACCGTAGCCCTTGATATTACGTTAACGGAAGCGTTAAAGAAAGAAGGCATCGCCCGTGATTTTGTAAATCGGGTACAAAACATTCGCAAAGACATGGGCCTTGAAGTGTTGGATAAAATTGCGATCGAAGTTCAAAAAAATTCTGACCAGGTGAATGCTGCCTTATCGGAATTTGCTGATTACATTCGCACCGAAACTCAGGCATACACGTTTAACATTAAATCGCACGTAACCGATGGCGTTGAAGTAGAAATGGAAGAGTCGGTGTTGAAAATTAAAATCAGTGTACACTAGTTTACCGCATTATGGTAAACTCATCAAAACGAAAAAATGAAAATTGTCAGATATTTCCTGCTTGCAGTCATCGTTATTCTCATCGACCAGGCATCAAAGCTGTTAGTGTACAACAACATGTACCTGCACGAGGAAATATATGTGCTGGGTGACTGGTTTCGGATTCACTACCTGCTAAATCCGGGCATGGCGTTCGGCATCCGGTGGGAAAATGAATTTGGAAAACTCGCGTTAACCGTATTTCGCATGGCCGCTATGGTTGGTATCGCCTATTATTTATGGAAGATGGCGAAGCGCCATGCACACCCTGGTTTTCTATGGTGCATGGGATTGATTTTGGGCGGTGCGGTTGGCAATGTAATTGACAGCGCATTTTACGGTGTGTTCCTAAACAATGCACCCGAGAACTCGCCCACTCCCTGGTTTCACGGACAAGTGATTGATATGCTTTACTTCCCCATGTTTGACTTCGTTTGGCCGCAATGGGTGCCTTTCATCGGTGGAAGATATTTTGAATTCTTCAGTCCGGTGTTCAATATTGCTGACTCATCCATTTTTATCGGAGTCGTGATTATCCTGATGATGCAGCGAAGATTCTTTAAAGAAAAGAAAATGACTGAAGCCCCGGGCACAGTTTGGCCGGCTGATGAATCGATTGAGAATCGTGTTACAGAAAATCCGACAGACACAGCTTCTCAACAAAATTTTTAAGCAGTACGCTTAAAATCTGCCGTTCCTGTATTGATTTAACTGGGATTCATTCCTGAGTTAGCCAAATTCAATAATCTTACTACTTTTAGGGCTTGAGAAAATCACCTAAATCTAACTGAGGATATAATGAGTTTATTTATCAAAAAACCGCTGGAAGAACTGATGAGTCAGTCCACGGATTCAGACAAGGGCCTGAAGAGAACACTGGGGGCAGGTAATCTGATAGCATTGGGTATTGGTGCCATTATTGGCGCAGGACTTTTTGTGCGTACCGCTGCGGCTGCCGGAGAGGCAGCAGGGCCTGCTGTAATTGTCTCCTTCATTATCGCAGCCGTTGGCTGTGCCTTTGCCGGTTTATGCTATGCCGAATTCGCTTCTATGATTCCCATCGCAGGAAGTGCGTATGCTTATGCTTACGTAACCATGGGTGAGTTCACCGCCTGGATTATTGGCTGGGCATTGGTGTTGGAGTACGCACTTGCATCGGCCACCGTGTCAATTGCCTGGAGCGAGTATCTCAATAATTTATTGGGGGGAGCCATCCCGTATGAATGGTGTCACTCCCCTTTTGAAACATCCATGACGGGTGCTACGGGGATAATAAATTTACCCGCGCTTTTCATTCTTGTCATTCTCACCTTGGTGTTGATCAAAGGCACAAAAGAATCGGCCAACCTGAATGCCGTTATTGTATTCGTTAAAGTTGCTATTGTACTCATCTTTATTGTTGTAGGATGGGGGTTCATCAACGATGCAAACTATACACCCTTTACGATCCCCGCAGAAACAGCAGGTCATGAAGCGTGGAATCGTCATGGATGGGGAGGTGTGCTCGGTGGCGCTGCCATTGTATTCTTCGCCTTCATTGGTTTCGATGCCGTATCCACAGCAGCTCAGGAGGCTAAGAATCCGAAGCGCGACATGCCGATTGGAATTTTAGGTTCACTCCTGATATGTACAATTCTTTACGTTCTGTTTTCACATGTACTTACCGGAGT
>Ga0187894_10001398_pt1 | contig 31043 bp, 18 predicted proteins | sample GBC1701081metaG_FD_136650 | JGI IMG/M metagenome (GOLD analysis project Ga0187894, IMG submission 136650) | White microbial mat communities from a lava cave in the Kipuka Kanohina Cave System on the Island of Hawaii, USA - GBC170108-1 metaG ...
TATTTCGCGGCTGCGGCTCTGCTGTTTGGCTATGCGAGATGTGGCGCTGATGTTGTTCGCGGCTCTGCCGCTTGGATGTGCGAGATGGCTTTGCCTTCTCGGTAGGCTGCCTCTCTGCTTTCTGGCGGCTGCGCCGCTTTTGACGGAGAGGGCAGAAAAAAGCGCCAATGCAGAAATCGTTTGCAGAAACGGCAAACTGGAAAATGGCACAGATGTACTTCAACGGCAGAGGAAAGGCATAATTTTGTATCAAAATGTAACATCAATGATACAAACTGAAAAAAAGCGCCAATACCAATGACAGTACAAAACGAAAATGGCAGCGATATACAATGATTTTGCAGACAGAAATAGAGGTAATGGTGTAATTGCAATACGACAACAACGGCTGCAATGAAAAAAAGCGCCAATACAGAAACCAATTAAAAATTAAGAATTAAGAGAGCCTTCGTTGTAATTCTTAATTAGAGAAAAATGGCAGCGATGCAGAAATGAGTTGCAGAAATCGGCGCTGACCCAGGCACCGTCTGTTTTGTGGCTGGCATACGCTCTGTTGTACAAACAGGAGCCGCAACATTTTGTAGAAAATTGTCGCCAGTCGCTTTATGGATTGCCTCCTGGTCTTGTCAGTTGCCGCTATCACGCAATGATGCCCCATTCGCGCCGTTCAGGAGTCTGTTTTGCCAAAGCGACACTGCATTTTCGCTAATTAAGCCGATTTCAATACAACTTTTTCCTCGAAAATCTTTATTCATACGGCAGAGCGTAGTACAGTTAGCCACGCACAGAACGCGCAGCGAATCAGCAGCGCCCCTGCGTGACCTGACGCAGCGCCAACCTTCAATGGATAAAGGAAGAGAGACGATGAATAAAGAAGAAAAACGACTCGAAAAATCTCAAGATCGCAAAGCCTATTGGAAACGGTGGGGACCGTATTTGAGCGAACGCGCCTGGGGAACAGTGCGCGAAGATTACAGTAAGTATGGTTCCGCATGGGATTATCTGCCGCACGATTTGTCACGCTCGAAAGCCTATCGCTGGGGCGAGGATGGCATCGCCGGTATCAGCGACCGCCATCAATTCATCTGCTTCGCCGTAGGAATGTGGAACGGCAAAGACCCGCTATTGAAAGAACGCCTTTTCGGGCTGACCGGCTCGGAAGGCAATCATGGCGAAGACGTGAAAGAGTATTACTTCTATCTCGATTCGACGCCGACGCATTCTTACATGAAGTATCTCTACAAATACCCGCAAGCGGAATTTCCTTACCGGCAACTGGTGGAGCAGAATCGCTCGCGTGACCGCAGCCATTTTGAGTATGAATTGTGCGATACCGGGGTATTTGATGATGATCGTTATTTCGATGTCTTCGTTGAGTATGCGAAAAATACGCCGGAGGACATTCTGATTCGCATTACGGTAGCCAATCGCGGACCGGAGACCGCCAAGATTGACCTATTGCCGACCATCTGGTTCCGCAATACGTGGGCATGGAACGGCGACGACGACAAGCCGGAAATGAATCGTTCCGCCGATGTTACCAATGCCAGCGTTGTCCATCTGTTGCATGAATACTATGGGCATCGCCGCTTGTTCTGTAATGAAATGCCGCCCTTGCTCTTTACAGAGAATGAATCGAACCCGACACGCATCTCGAACGCGCCGCAAACCGAAGTGCAACATTTCAAGGATGGCATCAATGATTATATCGTTCACGACGCGGCAGGCGCGGTGAACCCGGAGCAAACGGGGACGAAAGCGGCGGCGCATTATGCGCTGGTTTTGCAACCCGGTGAAACCCGCGTCGTCAAATTGCGCCTTGCCAATAAGGAATTTTCGGCGGCGGGACAAGAACCATGCGGCGAAGAGTTTGACCAGATCATTGCCGAACGTATCGAAGAGGCGAACGAATTTTATGCTGAGGTCATCCCGGAATCGCTTCCTGCTGATGAGAAGAATGTTATGCGTCAGGCGTTTGCCGGACTATTGTGGACAAAGCAGTTCTACTACTACGATGTGCGGACGTGGTTGCATGGCGACCCGGCAGAACCGCCGCCGCCTGCCGAACGCTTCAAAGGGCGTAATCACGAATGGATGCACCTCTACAACGATGACATTATCTCGATGCCCGATAAATGGGAATATCCATGGTATGCGGCGTGGGACTTGGCATTTCATTGTATCGCTTTTGCGATGATTGACCCGGACTTCGCCAAAGAACAACTCATCCTCTTATTGCGCGAATGGTATATGCACCCGAACGGGCAATTGCCGGCTTACGAATGGGCGTTCAGCGATGTCAACCCGCCGGTTCACGCTTGGGCAGCGTGGCGCGTCTATAAGATTGACCAAAGGATTAAAGGCAGAGGCGACATTAAGTTTCTGGAGCGCGTCTTTCATAAACTGTTGCTGAATTTTAACTGGTGGATTAACCGCAAAGACGCGGAAGGCAAGAACGTCTTTGAAGGCGGCTTTCTCGGACTCGATAACATCGGCGTCTTTGACCGCAGCCGCCCGTTGCCGACCGGCGGACACTTGGAACAGGCGGACGGCACCAGTTGGATGGGAATGTACTGCTTGAATCTGCTGGCGATTGCGATGGAATTATCGCGGGTCAATGCGGCGTATGAAGATGTGGCGAGCAAATTCTGGGAGCATTTTCTTTACATCTCCAGCGCCATCAATAACGTCGGCAAGAACAATATCTCCATCTGGAATGAAGAAGACGGCTTCTATTACGACGTATTGAATATCTCCGACGGCGGCAGTTTCCCGATGAAGGTGCGTTCAATGGTCGGCTTGATTCCGATGTTTGCGGTGGAAACTCTCGAGCCGGAATTATTGAACCGTTTGCAGGGCTTCAAACGCCGCATGAACTGGTTTATCGAAAACCGCGAAGACCTCATATCCAATGTTGCCAGTATGCGAACCAGAGGCAGAAAAGAGCGTCGTTTGATGGCGATTGTGGACGAAGACCGATTGAAGCGCATTCTCAATATCATGCTGGATGAAAACGAGTTTCTATCCGAATACGGCATTCGCGCCCTTTCCCGATTCCATAAAGACCATCCCTATATTCTTCACGTTGACGGCAAAGAGTATCGCGTAGACTATGAACCGGCAGAATCGTCAACCGAACTCTTCGGCGGCAATTCCAACTGGCGCGGTCCAATCTGGATGCCGGTCAATTACCTGATTATCGAATCGCTGCAACGCTTCCATCACTATTTCGGACCGGAGTTCGAGGTCGAATGCCCGACCGGCTCAGGCAAGATGATGAACCTCTGGGAAGTGGCGGCAGAGATTTCACGCCGTCTGATTAACATATTCGTTACGGATGGCAATGGCAAACGCGCCGTCTTTGGCGGCTTCGAGAAATTCCAGAACGACCCGCACTGGCGCGATTACATCCCGTTCTATGAGTATTTTCACGGCGACAATGGCGCAGGCATCGGCGCGAGTCATCAGACCGGCTGGACGGCATTGGTAGCAAAACTCCTGCAACAGAGCGAGAACCGCACCGGCAGGCGCGATGAAGACGAAGACGCCGAAAAAGACATCGGACTGGAAAAGCAGATGGCGGCGTTTTGAGGATGGAGAAAGGATTTAAGAGACAGGATTTACAAGATTTTCAGGACAGGAACGTAAGTTTCAGACAATAGCGACTCAGGAATCTCTTTGTTTGCCGATTAACAAAGAAATTGCCAAATGAGCGAACTTGTTCTGGTATCTACTTCCTAACTCTCTTTTGTAAATCCTGTAAATCCTGTCTCCGAAATACCTTGAGGTAAAAATGAAGCGCTATGATTTTGTAGCGATTGGCGGCGGCAATGCCGGACTTACGGCAGCGGGTAAAATTGCGGCGGCGGGGCATCGCACGGCATTGATTGACCGGGGCGCAGTTGGCGGGCTTTGTTCGCTGAATGGCTGCAACCCCAAAAAGGTCTTTGTCCGCACCACTGAATTGCTTGACGAAATCCGCCACGCCGAACGCTTCGGCATTACGGTTGACGGCGCAAAGGTAGACTGGCGGCGCGTCATTGAGCGCAAAGAGAGTTTTACCAGTCCGGTAACGCCGCAGACCGAAGCCTCTTTGCAAGCGCAGGGCATTGACCTGATTCAAGGCTCGCCGCGCTTTACGTCGCGCAACACGCTTGAAGTAAACGGCGAAACGATTGAAGCCGGCGCAGTCATCATCGCTACCGGTTCAACACCGCGACAACTGGAATTTGCCGGCGCGGAATTCGTTAAAACCAGCAATGATATTCTCGCCGTCCGCCAAGCGCCGAAAGATTTGGTCATTGTCGGAGCAGGCGTTGTCGCTTATGAATTCGGGCAGGTCTTTGCGCGACTCGGCGCTCGCGTTACCATACTGGCGCATAGTCGCCCGCTTGCCGGTGAAGACGAAAAGATTGTTGATGCCCTTGTCGAATTTTCCGAAGGTCTGGGTGTGCGAACCATTCAGCAGGCGAAAGTCCATAGCGTACAACAGAACGGTAATGATTACCTCGTCGAGTATGAAGCCGATGGCAAAGCACAATCCGTCAAAGCCGATTTCATCCTGAACGCAGCGGGGCGCGTGCCTTCGATTGACGAGCTTGATTTAGAGAAAGCCGGAGTTGAACGCAACAAACGCGGCGTTGTCGTCAACGAGTTTCTACGCAGCCCGTCAAATCCGCATATCTTTGCCGGAGGCGATGCACATGGACGACTGCAACTATCGCCGGTTGCCTCTTACGAAGGGCGCGTTGTGGCAAAGAACTTTCTTGAAGGCGACAAAGAGAAGGCTGATTATGATTCGATTCCGCGAGCCATCTACACTGTGCCACAACTGGCATCGGTTGGACTCACAGAAAGCGAAGCACGGCAACAAGGTCTGGATATAGACGTGCTGACCAATGATATGAAGGACTGGAAGACCTATGTGATTATAACTGGCGGCGAAACGGCGCGAGCCAAAATAATTGAAGAGAAAGGCAGCGGGCGAATCTTAGGCGCACACCTCTTCGCGCCAAATGCCGGGGATACGATAAATGTCTACGCGCTGGCAATGAAGTTTAATGTGAAAGCCAGCGATTTGCGCGACATGGTCTTCAGCTATCCGACGCTGATGAGCGCATTACCATATACAGTTTAAGGAATCAAGGAGGCGAGCAATGATTCAATTTGACCAACAGATTTGCACGAATTTAGCAGAGGCTTCCGAACGCGAATGGCTCGAAACCAATGGCATCGGCGGCTTTGCTTCTTCGACGATTACCGGACTCCATACGCGCCGCTATCACGCTTTGTTGACCGCCGCCACCAAACCGCCGGTTGGTCGTATGGTCTTGCTATCGAAACTTGAGGAAACTCTTGTCATTGACGGGCAACGCTACGAGCTATCGGGCAATCAATACCCCAACGCCGTTCATCCGCAGGGGTATCAATACCTCAAGGAATTTCGCCTCGACCCGTTCCCGACCTTTGTTTATCAGGTTCGGGATATAGAGATTACCAAAACCGTCTTTATGCTGGATGGCAAAAACACCACGGTTATTCAATACGCCTTACCGCAGACCGGAACGCTCGCCTGTTCGATGCGTGCCGGTGAATGTGTGCTGGAAGTGCGCCCGCTCATCGCCTTTCGTGATTACCATGCGACGGCGCACGAAAACAGTTCTTTCAATTCACACTTCGATAGCGAAAATAGTCTGCTGCGCTTTCAACCTTATGAAACTATGCCTGAATTGTATCTGGCGCATGACGCGGAAGAGGTTGAGGCAAGCGGTTACTGGTATAAAGATTTTCAGTATGCCGTAGAGCGCGAACGCGGACTAGACTATGCCGAAGACCTCTTTCAACCTGTCGTGCTGAAGTTCAACCTGAACAAACAGAGCGCCAGTGTCATTGCCTCGACTGAGCCGCACGACATCACCGGTGTTGACCAAGTGAAAGCAGAGGAGACTCACCGCCGCAATCGCGTCGCTTCGGCTGCCCCGGTAAGTGACGAATTTATCGTCGCTCTCACCCAAGCTGCCGATCAGTTCATCGTCGCCCGTGGCAATCAAAACACGGTAATTGCCGGCTATCACTGGTTCAGCGATTGGGGGCGAGATACGATGATCGCGCTGCCGGGACTGACGCTGACCACCGGACAAGCCAATGTTGCCCGTAGCATTCTACTTGAATTTGCCCAACATACCGATAGAGGAATGCTGCCCAATCGCTTCCCTGATGAAGGCGAAGCGCCGGAGTACAACACCATTGACGCAACGCTATGGTTCTTTGAGGCTATTCGCGCCGTCACGGAAAAGACCGGCGATTACGATTTCGTCAGGAATCATCTCTATGCCACTCTTGCCGATATTCTGGCGTGGCACATTCGCGGTACAAGATACGACATCAAGGTAGACGATGACGGCTTGCTGGCGGGCGGCGTTGACGGCGTCCAACTGACCTGGATGGATGCCAAGGTTGGCGATTATGTGGTAACGCCACGACGCGGCAAAGCGGTTGAGATTCAGGCGCTATGGTACAACGCCCTGCGGATTATGGAAGATTTCGCCGGACGTTTCGGCGATGATGACGGCGACCATCTGTGCAGTGAATTGGCGGAACGAGCGAAAGACAGTTTCAACCGGAAGTTCTGGAACGAAGAAACCGCTTGCCTCTACGACTGCATCAATGGCGAGGAGAAAGACGGCTCGATTCGCCCGAATCAAATCTTTGCCGTCAGCCTGCCGTATGCGATTCTGAATGAAGACCGCGCCCGAAGCGTCGTTGATAGAGTAGAAAAAGAGTTGCTCACGCCTTATGGACTTAGGAGCCTGTCGCCCAATGATTCGCGCTATCGCCCGCAGATAACCGGCGACCCCTACAGCCGTGATACGGCTTATCATCAAGGCACCGTCTGGGCGTGGTTGATTGGCGCATTCATTACCGCTTATGTGAAGGTCAATAACCGCAGTGACGAGAGCCGCCGCACCGCCGCGCAATTATTCACCGGCTTCAAGGAACACTTGAGCGAAGCCGGACTCGGACAGGTTTCCGAAATCTTTGACGGCGATGCGCCGCATACGCCGCGTGGTTGCATCGCTCAGGCGTGGAGCGTCGCTGAACTGCTGCGTACCGCCTGTGAAGATGTTTACGAATTGCGCCCAAAAACGGCACACGCCGGACTTTCGTTGCCAAATGAATAGTATCTATCGGAGTAAGCCTTCTTTTCTTGTAAAAGGGAAAAATAGCTTTCGCGGTAAACTTAGTGGCGTTGCAATGCCGAGCTTAGACGGCAACTCTCCCGGACTGTAATAGGTTCCGTGCAGCCTGTCCCAAAGAGAAAGGTTAGCTCCGAAGTTGCACACCGATTTTGTACTACTATGATGCCAAGCGTGTTCATGCGGGGTGATAAACAACGGCGCAAGTAACCGATAAAACCGTGAATTTGCCTTCAACCCAAATGCTGTGTGTCGCCATAGATCGAGGCTCGCCGTTAAGGAAGCCGCCAAAATATAAGATTGCGGCTCACGCAACAGAAAGATAAAGAAGCCGTTGACCCAGACGTAAACAATCAGCAGCGAAGTCCATAGCGTATTTCTTGAGGTGATAAAAAGGTCAAGATGTTCGGCGCTATGATGGACGGCGTGGGTTTGCCAAAACGTCCTGCCGTGTAGCAGCCGATGATTCCAATAATAGAGATAATCCACGACGACGAAGTTGAGCAGAAATGCCAGCGTCGGGTGCAGGTCAAGCAACCCTTTCGCCTGCGGCAACAGCAAAACGAAGAGAGCATAAACCAATGTCGTTTGTAGTACCGGGATGCCAATGCCTTGTACCAGAAGCCCCAATCCGTCAAGCGTCCAGTCAGCCGCATTGCGGCGCATTGCGGCACGACGCGATTCTTTCACCGCCAAAGTAGCTGTCGCTAAGATGATAAATGCGCCAAAGACAAGCATCTCTTCCTCGCTTTTGCCCGCTTCATCTCAATCGCTCAAGGCGTTCACTCCTGACAGAACTCGCGCCACAAGCGATGAAAATGATGCACACCGTTTTCGTGCCGCACCGAGTACCGCCCCCGGTCGTAGGAGACCGAACGCAAGCCGCGCTGTACCGCTTCGCAAATGGCGATGTCTTCCTGTTGAACTTCGTCGCTGAAAGCAATCGTATCAAGCATCCTCTGTTTTGCGGTTGTTGATTCGCAGTCGGGCGCGAACCATTCAAAAATGGTCAGCGTCTTTTCAGGAGTAAGCGGCACAATCAGATTGGTCGAAAGCGTCTCTGGGTTGATGTTGACCATCAAATTCGGAAAGACCCAAAAGTAGAGCGCGTCGCTTGCGCCATTGCTCGCATAGCGGCGGGTTCCGCTGTTCTCGGCGTCCTTGCGAATCGGCGCATCCTGCAAGGAATAGTACCGAAACGGGCGCGTGCAATAATTGGCAAAATCGAGTTCGCGCATCAATCCCGGATGCACCATCGGCAGATGATAGCCTTCCAGATAGTTGTCCACATAGACCTTCCAGTTGCAGTCAAGCAGGTAATCGCGCCGTTCAACAAACTTCATGTTCGAGATGGCGAACGGCTCCGTTTGTTGCGGCAATTCGCCGAGAACGTCACCGAGCGGCGGCGCGTTATTGTCGAGGTTGACAAAGATAAATTGCTCCCAACTCTCCAGGCGCACCGGCACAAGCCCGAAGTCGCGGCGGTTGAACTCTTCGACGCCTTCAAAAAACGGCGTGCCAAGCAACTCGCCTGTGAGCGCATACGTCCAGCCGTGATAGGCGCATTGCAAGGACTGGCGACAACCTGCGCCGGTGGCGACGGGTCCGGCGCGGTGGCGACAGACATTGAAGAAGGCGCGAAGCTGTTCATCTTTGCCGCGCACCACGACAACTGGCTCACTGGCAACCGTGGCGGTAAAGTAACTACCAATCTCAGGCGCTTGTTCCTGTCTGCCGATTAGCTGCCAGGTGCGATTGAAAATCTGCCGCCGCTCCGCCGCCAAAATCGCCGCATCGAAATAGAGATGCGACGGCAGCGTTTTCGCCGTTTCCAGTCGTGCATCAAAATCGTTGTTCAACATGATTCCACTCGATTATGAAGTGAATCTGACTATGGCTGATTCACCCCGCAGTTGCAAGCTGACCAAAGCCGCTGCCCACCAAGTTGATTTTTATACGAGACTACGGCTTGCAGCCTTGCCAATTTGCGATTACCGCCTGAAGCAGCAAAACCTAAATTCATTTGCGTGGTTTCGGTTTCATCCTGAATAATCTACCTCTGATTACTCATTTCGCGTAGGACAAGTGAGTAAATAATTATGCATGAATGGTTGGCATTTCTGCTGCTGTTGCGGTATCCTGTGGCAAGGTATACAAGTCTCCCGATAGTAGCGTCTCAACCTGTGCAAAATAGAAAATAGTGGGATTATTGCGTGTCACCTGCGAGTTCGGCAACAGCCTTCTTTAACATTGTAGAGGAGAAGGCATATATTATCGGTTCTTCGCTCACAACGTGCAGTTCTTCGGCAGGTTTATCTTGGGTGCTGGAGACGCCCGCCAAAAATACAATTTTAAGTAAGCAAAGAGGAGAGCGCTTATGACTCAACGTATGAATCGCAAGATTATCATTTTAACCCTGACTTTTCTGCTAATCAGCGCCAGCATAGTTGCCGGAAAGCGTCAATTTACCCGCAGTTTTACGGAACTGTGGGGAACACAGTATAGCGCCCAGAGCGAAACCCGTGTTTCCGTTCAGGAGAGCAATCTCTCATTGGTAGCTGATGTCAGCAAAACCGGGATTCGTCGCTGGAACGAAATCGCTGTCAATGCCAGTGGGCTTGATCATACGCCGGTAGCCGCTGGTGAGAATCGCACGTTTGGCGAGCAATTGGGTCCGTGTCGGTCAGCACGAGCGGAAGCCATTGTTCACATCGCCATGTTCGAGGTTGTCAATGCGATTGTCGGCGGCTATCAAAGTTATGTCGGATTAGCCAGCGCCCCTGCCGATACATCCCGAAGCGCCGCTATTGCTCAGGCAGCGCACGATACCTTGAGCGCCCTGTTTCCGTCGCAGAAAGCCACCTTTGACCAACTGCTCGCCGAAGACCTCAATAAGATTGACGAAGGATTGCCAAAAACAAACGGCATTTTCATTGGCAGAAAAGCCGCCAAAGCCATTCTTGCCATAAAAGCGAATGACGGCTCGCAACACGCCGAGCCTCGCGTTGGCATTGAGTTCATCACCAGCGATGATGCCGGCAAGTGGCGCAAAGACCCGATTAGCCAGTTAGGGCTGGCGTTAGGCGCTCGCTGGGGTGAAGTTGTTCCCTTTGTTCTGCAAACCGGCAATCAGTTCCGCATTCCGCATCAGCCGGAATTGAATACGGCGGAATATACCGCCGCTTATAACGAAGTGAAACAACTCGGCGGCGACGGCATTACGACGCCAACACAGCGCACTGCCGACCAGACCGAAGCCGCCATCTATTGGGCTTACGACGGCACACCCAGCCTGTGTGCGCCGCCGCGTTTGTACAACCAGATCGCCGTGCATATTGCTGACCAGACGGGTACGGATGAAGTACAATTAGCGCGATTGTTGGCGTTGGTCAATACGGCGATGGCAGACGCCGGTATCGCCATCTGGGAGTCAAAATTTTTCTATCAATGCTGGCGTCCAGTCACAGGGATACGCGAAGCCGACCCGGGAACGGGACCGTCCGGCACGGGCGACGGCAACCCTGATACCATCGGCGATGTCAACTTTATGCCGTTGGGCGCTCCGGCAAGCAACCTGAACGGACCAAATTTTACGCCGCCCTTCCCGGCATACCCGTCCGGTCACGCCGGTTTTGGCGGCGCACTCTTCGAGGTTCTGCGCCGCTTCTACGGCAGGGACAATATCACCTTCACATTTGTTTCAGATGAACTGAACGGCGTTACTAAAGACAATAGCGGCAACATTCGCCCGCTACGTCCGCGCACCTTTACGTCATTTTCTCAGGCAGAGGAAGAGAACGGGCAAAGCCGCATCTATTTGGGAATTCATTTTTCATTCGACAAAACGCAAGGCATCGCACAAGGTCGGCAGGTTGGAGCTTATGTCTTCAAGAAGGCGTTTTTGCCAGCGACCAAAAAATCGGCGGGCGGCAAGAAAACCTAAGTTGATTTTTATTGCTGGCGATGAAGCAGATAAAATTCGCTGGCGCTGCTATGACATTTTGAAGCAGGCATCTGGGAGCAGTTGTTCTACACCTGTCTTTCAGATGCCATTCTACTCAATTGACGCACGTTTGCGTCGTGTGTATCCTTGAAGTGTTGACAATCAGGCGTGGCGATTTAGAAGGTGAATTGCTCCACGTTAAAAACTGCTAAACAACCAGGGAATTCAGCCTCGCATCAGTTTAGCGCGAGGCTTTCGCATTTTATAGAACCGTTATGAAAGATTTTCGCAAAGCGGTTACCGATGACCGCGTTTATGTATTCGATGGCGCGATGGGGACGATGATCTATTCGCGTGGCGTTTATATCAATAAATGCTACGACGAATTGAACCTCACACAGAGCGATTTGATTTTGGGATTGCACCGGGAATATGTAAAAGCGGGCGCGGACATTATCGAAACTAATACCTACGGCGCGAATCGCATCAAGCTGAAAGCCTACGGACTGGAAGACAAAATCCGTGACATCAATAGCGCCGGAGTGCGGCTGGCGCGGGAAGCTGCGGGGGAACGCGCTTTTGTTGCCGGAGCCATCGGTACGCTGGGCATTCGCCTTGAACCTTACGGACCGACTTCCATTCAGGAAGCAAAGGCGCTGTTCCAGGAACAGGCGGAAGCATTGCTTGAAGGCGGCGTTGATCTTTTTGTACTGGAAACCTTTTCTGATGTTGCGGAGATCAAACAGGCGATAGCCGCAGTCCGCGCCATCTGTGACCTTCCCATTGTCGCGCAAATGACCATTCAAAACGATGGCAATACCAGTTACGGCACATCGCCTGAATTTTTTACCAAACAACTCGACGATTGGGGTGCGGATGTTATCGGCTTGAATTGTTCTGTCGGACCTCATGCTATGCTCGATGCGCTGGAAAAGATGCGTCAGGTGACACAACGCAAACTTTCGGCGCAACCGAACGGCGGCTTGCCCAGACAGGTGGACGGGCGCTTGATGTACATGGCGTCGCCTGAATACATGGCGAAGTACGCCAAGCGATTGATTCAATCGGGCGCTAAATTTGTCGGTGGTTGTTGTGGGACAACGCCTCGTCACATTAAACAGATTGCCAATGCTGTAGCGGCGCTGTCACCGGGACGTTCAAGCGTTCAGGTACAGATTTCCGAAGCCTTGCCTGAAAATATCAAGGTTACGCCGCGAGCCGAGAAATCACGCTTTGCCCGCAATATGGTGGCAGGCAAATTTGTCACGTCGGTTGAAATTGTGCCGCCGCGTGGTTGCGACCCGGAGAAGATGCTCGAAAGCGTGCAGTTATTGAAAGATGCGGGTGTTGATGCAGTGAATGTGCCTGATGGTCCAAGGGCGCAGTCGCGCATGGGCGCTTTGGCGGTTTCAACTTTGATTGAGCATCGCGTCGGCATTGAATGTGTGACGCATTACTGTTGTCGTGACCGCAATCTTCTAGGTATGACCAGCGATCTGTTAGGCGCGGCGGCACTAGGACTGAGAAACTTCTTAATCATTACCGGCGACCCGCCGAAGATGGGACCCTACCCGGAAGCAACAGCGGTTTTTGATATTGATTCAATCGGGCTGGTGAATATGGTCAATCGGTTGAATCACGGCTTGGACATCGGCGGCAACCCTATCGGCAAGCCGACTTCGTTTTATGTTGGCGTTGGCGTCAATCCCTGCGCTGTAGATTTGGATTACGAATTGCGACGCTTTGAATGGAAGGTCGAGGCGGGTGCGGAATATGCCATCACGCAACCTACCTTCGATGTTGAGCAACTAAAGAGATTCTTAAAGAGTATTGAGCATTGCCGAATCCCGGTGATTGCCGGTATCTGGCCCCTTGTCAGTTATCGCAATGCCGAATTTCTGGCAAATGAAGTTCCCGGTGTCGTTGTGCCTGACAAGGTATTGAAGCGAATGCGAAAAGTGACCGATAAAGACGCGGCGCGTGAAGAAGGCTTGGCGATTGCGCGGGAAACCTTGCTGGAAGTGCGCGACCTTGTGCAAGGCGTACAGGTGTCTGCGCCGTTCGGCAAAGTGCCTTACGCGCTTGATGTCTTTTCGGTGTTATAATGACTATATCCAGTGGTCACGATGATGAGGATTCCACAGTACAAATTTGGTAGTCTAATACTTACGATTATTCTGGGAGCCATAATTGGTATATGCTGTGGGTTGTTCTTCTACAATCGTGCTGCACAACAAGCTGAAAGAGAGTATCAGCAAACTGGCAACAGTGCTCTCCTCGAAATCGGAGATAGTGCTTATGGTTATCTGTTAATGGGTCTTTTTTCGGGATTCTTTGTTAGTTCTGCTGTAGGTATCACTGTATATGTTGCAAGTAAGAATAGAGCAAATGAACTGCATTCAATAGCTAAGTCGAGATAGTGCAGAATCCTAAAGTAAACAGCTGATACTTTTTAATTTCGGATTGGAGCGTTATGACCAAACGATTTTTAACCTTGCTATTCTTTTTCGCGTTGCTAGCGACTTCGAGTTATGCACAGGAGCCGGTGACGATAAAATTGCTGCAAGGTTATCTCGATAAAATCGGTTTGAAGTATGTTGTGCATCCGAGAAATAACCATACGCTGGTTGTCACAACGCGAGAAAATGAAGCGGCTGAAAGACTCGACCTCTATATCGAAATTCGTCCCGATAAGAGTCTGGTTTTGACCTGTTATGCGAAGTCCAAAGGCAGGTATTTCAATCTCACTCGTGTTGCCGAAAAAGAGAAGTTGTTTCAACGCTTGCTCGAAGAAAACTATGCCGGTTTTACGACTTTCTTTATTGATAAGCAGGGCGATATTGGTGTGCGCTTCACCATCACGACAGAAAACGGCGTGGGTTATGAAGCCTTTGAAGTGGCGCTGAATGAAGTGCTGCGAATTGCCGATCAGTTTACGCCGAAACTGGAACCGTATATGCAGAAACCCGAAACCGACACACAAAAGACTGATAAAGCTGTGCCAAAGACGAAGAATGATAAAGCATAAAAGCGCCTTGTCCCAGTGCCTAAAAAACCGCTGCGAGGTGGATAGATGAACAAGAGACTATTTTATACATTATTTGCTGTGCTGACGCTCCTCACCATTCAGGCATCAGCGCAACAAACCGACCCGACACAAGCAACGGAAAAGCCGAAACCAAAGCCCGCGCCGCCAAGACCGAAACCATTGATGGAACAGGTGCGCGATTACGTGCAGAAGATAGGTGGCACGGTAGACGAATCGAAAAGCTCTGCGGTCATGGTGGTGTCGAACTACATAGATGAAAAGGCGGGAACGCGCACAAATGTTGTCGTTCTGCAAGGCAAGAATAAAAATCTGCTCAGTTTTTATATCTACAATTTTGGCAGCATCAAAGGCGCACCCAACAAAGAAGAATTGTACCGCTATTTGCTTGGCGCAAATGAAAAGATTTCGCTCGGCACATTCTTCGTGGATGACGAAGATGATATTGGCTATAAGTATCTGATCAATACTTCTACGTCCATCAGTCGCCCAACCTTCGAGTCCATCTATCTGACCATGATTGGCGTTGAGCGCGAACACAAGCCACAAATTCGTAAACTGCTTGGGCTGGAACCGGAAAGACCGCTAGACCCGAAGAGAGCATCGGAAGACAAACCGCCATTTAGTCAGTAGTGCTTAGTGTTTAGTTCTTAGTCAGTAGTCGGCATCAACCGTTACAGCGCCTTTGCGAGATTAAGAACTACGGACTACGGACTACGGACTACGGACTAAACTATGACCGAAAGAGAATCACGAACGAAATTACTGCATGAGTTATTAGCTGAGCGCATCCTGCTACTTGATGGCGCGACAGGTACGGCACTGCAAGCCTGTGATCTACACGCCGAAGATTTCGGCGGCGCACATCTGGAAGGCTGCAATGAAAATCTTGTCTTTACGCGCCCTGATGTTGTCCTCGATATTCACCGTACCTATCTCAACGCCGGCGCAGATATTATTGAGACGAATACCTTCAACGGCACCGGAATTTTGCTTGCTGAATATGACTTGCAGGATAAGGTCTTTGAGCAGAACAAACGCGCTGCTGAACTTGCCCGACAAGCTGCTGCTGAACTTTCGACATCAGACAAACCGCGCTTCGTTGCCGGTTCCATCGGTCCAACAACCAAAGCGATTACTGTAACCGGCGGCATCACCTTCGCGGAACTTGCAAAAGCCTTTCACGATCAGGCGGCAGGACTGGTTGCCGGTGGCACAGACATTCTGCTTGTCGAAACCATGTTCGACACCCGCAATATTAAAGCGGCGCTTATCGGCATTGAGCAATTGTTCAATGAACTCGGTTACAAAGTCCCGGTAATGGTTTCCGCGACGATTGAACTGGTTGGGCAAGCTATGTTGGCGGGACAAAGTGCCGAAGCTCTGGCAGTATCCATGATGCACGCCGACCTGCTAACACTTGGATTGAACTGTGCGACAGGTCCTGAACACATGACAGACCACATCCGCACCCTTGCCGAAATTAGCGAGCATCGTTTGTCGTGTTATCCAAATGCCGGACTGCCTGATACAACAACAGGGGAGTACCTTGAAACGCCTACGGAATTTGCAGAAAGACTGGAACGCTTCATTGATAACGGTTGGTTGAATATCATTGGTGGTTGTTGTGGTACTACTTATGAACATATTCACACCCTGTCGCAGATGGTCATTGGCAAACGCCCGCGCATTCCGCAAACGATTCATCGCACCTACTTTTCCGGTATAGAAATTGTCGAAGCAACCGACGACAATCGCCCGCTCATTGTTGGCGAACGCACCAACGAAGTCGGCTCACGCAAATTCAAACGCCTGATCTCTGATGAGAAATACGAAGAAGCCGCAGAGATTGGCAGGCAACAGGTCAAAGGCGGAGCGCATATTATTGATGTTAATTTGCAAAACGCTGACCGCCACGAACTCTATGACATTGACCGCTTTTACGAAAAATTGATTCGCGTCATCAAAGCGCCGATTATGATTGACACTACCGACGTGGTGGCAATTGAACGCTCGCTCACTTATTGTCAGGGCAAATCCATCATCAACTCCATCAACCTCGAAGATGGGCTTGATAAATTTGAACTCGTAACGCCACTGGCGCGACGCTATGGCGCGGCTCTCGTCGTCGGTTGCATTGATGAAGACAAAGAACAGGCGCAAGCCATCACCCGCGAGCGTAAACTGGAAATCGCTCAACGCTCTTACAAATTGCTCACCGAAGACTACCGCATTCGCCCCGAAGACATCATTTTTGACCCGTTGGTTTTCCCTTGCGCTACCGGCGACCAGAATTATATCGGCAGCGCCGTCGAAACCATCGAAGGCGTGCGTTTGATTAAAGAGGCGTTGCCCCTGACAAAGACCATCCTCGGCGTCAGCAATGTCTCATTCGGTCTGCCCGATGCCGGACGCGAAGTGTTGAACTCGGTCTTTTTATATCATTGCACAAAAGCCGGATTAGACCTCGCCATCGTCAACTCAGAAAAACTTGAACGCTATGCTTCCATCCCGGAAGCGGAGCGTCGCCTTGCTGAAGATTTATTATGGAATCGCGGCGCAGACCCGATTGCTGCTTTCGCTGCACACTTCCGCAGCGCCACATCACGCAATAAAAAAATCGCTTCCGATTTGCCGCTTGATGAACGCTTGGCGAATTACATCATTGAAGGCACAAAAGACGGTTTGATTGACGATTTGAATGTGAAACTACAGGAAGCCGCGCCGCTTGAAATTATCAATGGCGCATTGATGCGCGGTATGGATGAAGTCGGGCGACTCTTCAATAATAACGAATTGATTGTCGCAGAAGTGTTGCAATCCGCCGAAGCGATGAAAGCAGCGGTGTCGCATCTCGAACAGTTTATGGAAAAGAGCGACACTTCTTCACGCGGCAAAATCATTCTCGCCACTGTCAAAGGCGATGTTCATGACATCGGTAAAAATCTGGTTGATATTATCCTATCCAATAACGGTTATAAGGTCGTCAATCTCGGCATCAAAGTTCCGCCCGAAGTTTTGATTCAAGCAGCGCGTGAACACCAACCGGATGCTATTGGGCTATCGGGCTTGCTCGTAAAGTCAGCGCAACAGATGGTCATTACGGCAGCCGATTTGAAAGATGCGGGCGTCCATCAACCGCTTCTGGTTGGCGGCGCCGCGCTGTCGGATAAGTTCACCCGCACCAGGATTGCTCCGGCTTATGCTGGCACAGTGGTCTATGCCAGAGATGCGATGAACGGTCTTGATATTCTCAACCGCCTGATGGATACCGATGCCCGCGCCCAACTGGAAGCTGATCTTGTTGCAGCAGATATCGCTAGGGCAACACTTGTTCCGCAACCCATCTTAGTGGAGACAGAACAACGCAGTTCAAGAATTTCGCTCGCTGTGCCTATCCTTGATGTCCCTGACCTTGAGCGTCACATTTTGCACATCGAAGACCTTGACGACATCTGGAGCTATATCAATCCGCAGATGCTTTACGGCAAACATCTCGGTTTTCGTGGGCGCTTCAAAGACGCATTGGCGGCGGGCGACCGTAAAGCCCTTGAACTGGAAGAGAAGGTTGAGCAGATCAAAGCCGAATGTCGCGCCGGAGCCATGAAAGTTCGCGTCCTCTGGCAATTCTTTGAAACTGAATCGTCGGGTAATCAGATTTCCATTTTTGCCGGACAAAATCAAACCACGCCGCTTGAAGTCTTTACCTTTCCGCGACAACGCAAAGCCGACGGTTTGTGCCTGAGCGATTTAGTATTGCCACCGGAGCGCGATGGTCAGACGAGGAAGCACGATCACATTGCGTTTTTTGTAACGACCGCCGGCGAAGGCATCCGTCAACTTGCCGAAGCAGCGAAACAGCAAGGCGAATATCTGCGCTCTTTTGCGTTGCAAGCCTTAGCGCTGGAAACCGCCGAAGCCGCAGCCGAATGGATACACGCCAAAATACGTTCACTATGGGGCTTTGCCGATGCGCCGGATACGCCGCGTCAATCGCTCTTTCAAGCACGTTATCGCGGCAAACGCTACTCGTTCGGCTACCCGGCGTGCCCTGACTTAGAATCACAGGCAGGCTTATTCCGACTGCTGAACCCAACAGAAATCGGCATTGAACTAACGGAAGGCTTTATGATGGAGCCGGAAGCCAGTGTTTCCGCATTGGTCTTTCATCATCCCGACGCCGCCTATTTTTCAGTGAACTCTCAGGAAACCGCCGAAGCTGCAACCGCAGATTGATGGTTTGATAGTAGCTCAATAGCTAAGGAATAGAGTCTGTTGTTCTGCATTACCAGTCGCTTCAATCGCTGGCGGCTTGCATCTGGCGAGAGTAGGCGGAAGGTAGTTTGAGGGTGAAATGTGTGCCTTCATTGACGCGGCTTTCGACAAAGATTCTGCCGCCATGTTCCTGAATGATGCCATAAGAGATTGCTAGTCCTAGCCCGGTTCCCTGTCCGACATCTTTGGTGGTGAAAAATGGGTCATAGATGCGGGCGATATTTTCCGGCGCGATGCCTTGTCCGCTGTCACGGAAATCTATCACCAGCGACGTATCCACCATGCGCGTTTGAATCGTCAATCGCCCGCCGTCCGCCATGGCGTCTCTGGCGTTCAAAATCAGATTCATAAAGACCTGCTGCAATTTGGCGGCGTTGCCCTGCGCCGGCAGCAAGTCCTGATGGTAGTGGCGTACCACTTCAATACCACTATGGCGCAGTTGTGGTTCCAGCAATTGCAAGGTGTCGTCCAGCACATGGTTAATTGTCACTTCGCGGAAATCGCTGTCGCCGGTGCGCGAAAAGTTCAGCAAGTTATTGACAATACCGGATGCCCGCAAGGTCTGGCGATGAATCTTTTCGAGCAGTTTATATTTTGGGTCGGCTTCCGGTATCTGCTGCAAAAGCATCTGCGAATAGGACGAGATACCGGCAAGCGGCGTGTTGACTTCGTGAGCGACGCCCGCCGCCAGTAGTCCGATAGAAGATAGTTTTTCGCGCTGCAAAAGTTGTTGTTCGAGTTGGGCGCGTTCGGTGACGTTTTCTAAAACGATAAGCGTACCCGTCACCACGCCCCGCGCCGCTTCAAATGGCGCAAGCGAAATATTCAAGGTCAACGGGCGATTGTCTTCCGTCACGGCGCTATATTTGTAGATGTGGCGAGTCTGGCTGAGTGTCCAACCTTCGTTACCAATGACGTTTTGAATCGTCTCAAGCAAATCCCGGTCAAACAGTTCGTGAATGCTGCGATGCAAAGCGCGATGCCGCGAGACGCCCATCATCTCTTCAAGGGCGCTATTCCAGGTGGTGATTTGCCCGTTGGCATCAACAACGACGATGCCGACATTGACGCTTTCGATGATATTTTCCGAGAACTCTTTGAGGCGCGACAGTTCAACCGCTTTTTCGAGTTCCGATTTATAGAGCAGACTGTTATCAATGGCGACGGCGACATAACCTGATAAGGCGCGTAACAAGTCGGTGTCTTCGCTGGTCAGCAATGCCCCTGAGGTAGTGCGCCCAATGCCCAAAATGGCGATCATACGGTCCCGCACGACGCACGGCACAAAGTAATAGAGGTCGTCGGTCAGGAGTTGCGGAGTTTGGGAGTTAGGAGTTTGGGAGTTTGGGAGTTGCTGAACTCCTGAACTCCTGAACTCCTGAACTCCTGAACTCCGAAGCAGTGCGTCGAATGACCACGCATCCTGTTTGACAAGATCGTTTGCGGTCACAAACCCGCGCCCCAGAGAACGGGTGCGAATGGTATTTTTGATGTCGGCGGGCAATAGCAAATCCGTGCTGAGTTCGGAAGCCTGCGCTAGCTGGTAGCCCGATGGCGCAGTCGGATCTTCGATGAAGATGGCGATTTTGCGAACCGCCAGCATCGAAGTCAGACGGCGCACCAGTGAGTCGAGCAATTGTGGTAGTGCCGTGGTCTGCGACAGGGTTCTGCCGAAATCCTGCAAGCCGGTTCTCAGTCCGTAGCTTTCGCCATAAAACCAACGGTCTGCCCAATGCTGCAACCAGTTCTTTATCGGCGCAAAGAGGGTTGTCACCAGGAGCATTCCGGCGACGACAATGATGCGGGTGCGCCACGAATTCAAATCGGCGGTCGCCCAGACAAATTTCACGAAGTCGCCAACGCCAAGCAACACCGCCATATAGATTGCGCCGACGGCCACGGTCGCCATGACGTGAACGAAACTGCGGCGGACGATAACATCCACATCCATCAGGCGATAGCGGATAATCGAATAGCCGAAGGATACCGGAATCAAAATCAACGGCACATAAGCAAAGGTTTCAAGAGTCGGCGGAATCTCAATTCCGGTGATGAACGGGATGAGATAGAGAATGACAAACGGCAGCACCGATAGCCCAAGCCCCCAGACAATCCATTTGAGTTGCTGTTTCAGCAAAGGCTTGTCGGCTTGCATAAAGGTGCGAATCAATAGCGCATTGCCGATTAAGAAGAAGATAGCATATTGCAGCAACTCAAAGGTTTCCAGTGTGCCACGCAGATGAATCAGATTGCTGTTGATAAAGAGTTGCGGCTTGTAGTGCCAGATGGCTTCACAGGCAATGAGAATCACCGCCGGAACGTAGAGCAGCGCCGCCAGCAATTTTGAGCGCAGGAAAAGGCGTTTGCCGGCGGGGAAGTTGGCGCAGAAGTGCAGAAATAAGGGCGCTAATGCCGCCAGCGCCGCCCAGTCGAGAAAGTCTACCGTCTTATCGAAATCGTTAAACTCGCTCGTTGAACTGTAGAAATAGACGACGAAAGAAACCAGAAACCACGCGAAGAAATGCCAGGTCAAGGCGACGCGATTCTGGCGGAAAAGAACAAACAGCCCGATGCCGAGATAGACAACCCCAATAAAGGCGAGATAAAGCCCGCGCTCCATATTTTCGGATTTCGAGATCACCTTGAAATCCACATCAAAGAGTGGCTGATCCATGCGAAAGATTGCCTGCAAAGTCGGATTGTCACGCTCAATGACATAGCGGGCATCATTGCCAACACCCTGCTTGTCGAGATAGAGCGAGACGGTTTCCGCTTTATGAACTTCTTCGTATTTGCCTTGATAGTAGATGGCGCGGAGATAATCGCCCGGTTGTACGGCGATGTGCGACTCAGGGCGAACGGCTTTTGCCTGAATGCCATTTTCCGTTTCAATCCACTGTACGCCGTCATCGGCAATCGGCGGCACAGAGAGCCGGTCACGCAGATTGAGAACCGCAAAGACGACAAGCACAATCGCCACCGCCAGGACGGCTATCAACTTTGACTTTTCCGCCAGTTGTCGCATCTTCGGTTCTAATCCACGGCTTCGGCTGGTTCGACACCAGAACAAACGATAAATTGCTGCAACTCTTATTCCGCCTTTGCCTTGCAACGAACTGCTGCAAATGCGGAAGTTAGTATGAAATCAGGAGGTTGCAGAAAGCCCTCGATTCCATATTTTTGGATACTATCCAATTTTTTGAATCCCTGAAAAATGCAAGCTGAGAATGCCGATTTCAGGCAGGCGAAATGCCGGAAAACCACCTGCACGAGAGAGGCTATTCAGGGGCAGCATCCGGTTGTTCGGCGCTTCATTACCGGCGAAAAATTTGGCACTCGCCGCGCACGAAGCGCGAACGCTTTAGAATCTCATTGATACACCGACGCGCACGAATCTATTGAAACGGCTGGCAATCAGTTGTTGTCTCTCATCGGCAATCGAGAGTTGCTGATCGAACAGGTTTCGCACATCAATCACGGCTTGCAGTTGTCCCGGTATGACGCCTAAATTCGGGATGGTCTGCGTCAGGGTAAAGCTGACATTCGGATCATAGGTCGCTAGCTGCCCCTGAAACGGGTCTATGGCAAAGACCGCTTGTGACGGGGCAATTCTGAGCACCGTTGAAACCTTCGTGCCGGTCTTGACGAAGTTGGCGTTGACCTGAGCCGAGATGATGTGAAATACCTCGTTGGTAAAGAGGTGCGCCGGGTCGGTAATGCCTTGCGCGTTCAATTCCTGCCCTTCGCCTACGGCATAACCGATGGAACCATCCACGATGTTATTCAGCCGGTGATTGTAGACGAGGCGCATTCCCCGCGCTCTGCCTTTTTGTTGTGCGGAGGTGAGCAGACGGTCATCTTCAACGCGGGCAATGGGAATTGCCAGCAACCCGACGCCGTGACCGGAAATGGTATCAAAGAAAGCCATCATCTCTACGGATGATTTATCAGAGAGAATTCTTTCTGCGCCGAATTGCAGACGGTAGCTGCTATCGGTAAGCGGCGCATTCTCTTTTGAGAAAGCTACATTCTTAGGTTGCGAAAAGATGATTTCGCCAGATTCCAGATTGATTCGCGCCTGTTCATCAAGCGACGAGCCGGGTTCGAGTCCGGCGAAAACTTTGGTTCTGGCTCCAGCGTCAATGGCGATGCCGAAACGTGGCAACACACTGGTTGCCGATGCGCCTTCGGTAAAGCGGGCAAATTCAAGTCCGTAGACCACTAACACGGGACCGGCGATCTGCCAGGTGTCTCTTGCCGACAGCGAGAACTGCCCGATCTTGGGCGTCGCGCTATGGCGCGAGAAGGTGAAGCGGGCATAACCGAGCGCCAATGCCAGCTTGTGTTTATCTCCAGCATAGCCTGTGGTCAGCACCTCAAAACGCTGCGTGGCGCTGTTGCCGTGCGCTACCTGTCCGCTCATGACGACATTGGCATCACGCCCGATTTGTTGCGACAGAGCGAAATTTGCGCCCGTCATCGAGACGGTGTCTTCATTGTCGCTTACCGATGTCTGACTGAAAGCATTGATATAGCCATGCAGTTCGGATGTATGCGGCGATAAGACGATTGATTCATCGGCTTCCGCTTTGGGTTTTTCTTCCGTGTAATGAAAGATGGAACTGCGCGACTGCCGCGCCGCATACTTGGTGTCTTTGTTAAGACTGGTCTGTTCCGCTAAGGTTCCGGTGCGACGCATGAGGATGGAATCGAAGACAATAACTTTTCGCGGTTGCACATCGGCGGCAAAGACCAACGGCGAAAAGCCGGTCGCCTCAGCTTTCAGTTGATAGCGCCCCGGTACGAGGCTTGTTGCAATGAATTTGCCGGAACTATCGGTGCTGGCTTTTTTGATGATCTTTGCTTGCGGGGATTCCGCTTCAGTCATCACAAAGACCGAAGCGCCAACCAAAGGGTTTCCCTGTCCGTCTTTGATAAAGCCGCGAATCGAACCGACAGCCGTTGACGCCTGCGCTTCGCTGACGTTAGCGGCAAAAAAAGCCGCAACCGCAACAAGCGCCAAGAGTTTCAAAGTCACTTTCATACTACACCTCATCGGTTAAAGAGGAAGCACGGGATACTTTTTCAAGGCTAGATCATTTTACCACCTGACTTTGCCGCCCTGCAAATGCGAATGTTACTATCGGCGAGGTCGGCAAGAACAGACTTTTTTTGGGTATAAACCCGCTTGGCTTATCTGTGGAGAAGTAGAAGCTGTGAAACAAAGTATTGTGCATATTGCTTTGGTAGTAACTGACTATGATGAAGCGATAGAGTTCTACACGAAGAAATTAAATTTCACACTTATCGAAGATACGCCGCAAAGCGCCACCAAACGCTGGGTTGTAGTTGCCCCGCAAGGCTCCGAAGGATGTTGCTTGTTGCTGGCGAAAGCGGTTGGCGAGGAGCAACGAAGCCGCATCGGCAACCAGACAGGCGGACGAGTTTTTCTCTTTTTGCAAACCGATGATTTCTGGAGAGATTATCGAAATATGCAGTTGCAAGGCATCACTTTTGTCAGAGAACCAAAACGCGAAGAGTATGGAACGGTTGCCGTATTTGAAGATTTGTACGGCAATCTCTGGGATTTAATCGAGTATACAAAATAGAAGGGATACTACTCCGTTTCGCGCCTATACATTGCTTTTATGCTCTATGTTATTGCAACACCTATTGGCAATCTTGAAGACATCACGCTAAGAGCATTGCGTCTGCTCCGTGAAGCCGATGTGATTGCCTGTGAAGATACCCGCCACACACGCAAACTGCTGACCCATTACAACATTACCACGCCGACCATCAGCTACCACGAACACAATGAGCGCGAGCGGGCGGCGGAACTCATCGCCCGGATGCAGAACGGCGCAACGATAGCGTTGGTCTCCGATGCCGGAACGCCGCTCATCTCTGACCCGGGCTTTCGACTGGTCGTTGAAGCGATTGAGCGCGGCATCGCGGTTGTCCCGGTTCCCGGCGCGGCGGCGTTTGTGACAACTCTGATGGCGGCGGGCTTGCCATGTGAGGAGTTTCTCTTTCTCGGTTTTCTGCCGTCGAAAGCCTCGGCGCGGCGGGCGAAGTTGCAAGCGGTTGCTAATCTTGAATCCATGTTAATTTTTTATGAAGCGCCTCATCGCCTCATCGTCACTCTGCAAGCGATACGTGAAGTGTTAGGCAATCGTCGTTGTGTGGTGGCGCGGGAATTGACCAAATTGCACGAAGAGTTTTTGCGCGGCACAATCGTTGAGGTATTGACTGAGGTGCGTCAGCGCGACATCAAAGGTGAGTTTGTGCTGTTAATTGCACCGCCGGATAGAGAGCAAGCAGCAGAGCAGTCAGTACGAACAATCTCGATTGCCGATGAAGTTGCCGAGTTGATGCGGCTGGAAGAGCTTGATTCGCGGCAGGCTCTCAAAAGGGTTGCCCGCCAGCGTGGTATCTCAAAGAGTGAAGCCTACCGCCAACTGCTTCAGGCAAAGAGCAAACCGTAGAGCCGATTCAACGATTGCAAACCCGCCTTGATGCAAGGTTAGCTGCTGGCGGCTGCACCGACGGTTGCCAATTCTTCTTCAAGGCTCGGAAAACTTCTTACCCAGAGAGGTAAGTCGTGGTCTGTGTGGCGGGCGAGTTTCTGCCGCAACCGGGTAATAAAGGCTTTCGCGCCGTTGGTATCGGTGTCGTTGAGCAAGGCTACCAGTTCATTACGCGGGTTTCGGGTGAGCAGGTCATCGTTTCTCACCATACGGCTGACGGCATCGAAAATTTCCATCATCAGCATTCCGGTCTGCTGTTCAATGCTATCGAGATTGAAACCGACAATTGAGAAGGAGACGCCCTGCCCGATGGCGGTTTTGACGCGAGTTTCGACCTCAGTGATGAAGTGATGGTAAGAGGCTAGTTGTTCTTTGCCGGCTTCGGAACCTTTGGCGGTGGTGCGATAGCGTTGTGATTCACGCTGGTAGCGAATCTCTTCCAGCGTTTTATGCAAAATGGCTGAACCGCTAATCCACGTATTGATGCCGCGATAACGGGCAATCAACTGTCTGACCTTCTGCTTCATTTCAACGAGGCTGAGTGGTTTAAGCAAATAATAGTCCGCGCCGAGTTCGGCGGAGAGAATTCTATCGCTGGCACGCAGACGTGACTCAGACAGCGTGATAATCGGCGCATTGACACAGGCGCGAATTTGCGCCAGCACTTTGAAGCCGTCCATCATCGGTATATCCACATCGAGAATAACCAAGTCGGGATTCAAGGACATGGCATTGGCAATGCCTTGCAGGGCGTCGTGTGCAGTGGTGATGGAGTAGTCCTTCAATGCCTGCTCGATCTGTGCGCCCAAAAGCGCATCTTCACTAATAATCAACACCGTGAAGTCCTTGGGGTTGATGGCGGGTTGGGCAGTGGGCGACTTGAGGCGCAAGTCAACTGCCACGGAGCCGCGCCGCTCGGTCGCCGGCGCTTCCTGCCGGTGCAGCCGGTCGCTGACGCGCCTGCCATAAGGGATGATGGTTTTGTGCCGCTCAATAAAGGCTTCTTCAGCCGTTGGCTGCACCACTTCGGGCGCCGGTTGCTCTGGCAGTTTCTCGGCAGCATCTGCGGTATTGTCTAGCGAATCGAACCCGTCTTCATCCAGTTGCATGGCGCTGATGGTCTCTTCAATCTGCTGTAGAAAATCAGGGAAATCGGCAAAGAGTCCGGCAAGCGGTTCGCCTGGTGTTGGTTGCGCCTCGCTCGCGGTCAGGTCAACACTAACGAATTGAGTTTCACTCGCCGCTGAGTCGGCGGCGTTCAACGGGGCAATTGGCAGCGAGTCTTTGGTCGCTTTTAGCGGAAAGGGAACAACGGAAGAGGCTTGCCCTTTAGCGCTGCGGTTGCCCGCCGCCGCGAGTTCGCTATCCGGTGGTTGCGGTTCTGCATTCTGCGGCTCTTCGTCAATCTCAACAGGGAAAAAGATATTCTGCAAAGCAGGCGGTGGGTCTGCCGCATCGTAGTTTGAGAGTTCAGGAGTTAGGGAGTTTATTTGTTCAATTCCCAAACTCCCTAACTCCTGAACTCTCAAACTTTTTATGGAGGGTTTTTCTTCGCTTTCGGCAGGCGGCAGCGGTGAAAAAAATTCCAGCGTCGGGCGCTGCAACAGAAAGACGCCTCGGCGTGGGTCTACCTCGATGGCTTGCTCTGGGATATGCGAAGTCTTTTCAAAGGTGAAATAGCGCGTTGCGGTGTCGCCGTTCTCTCTAAAATCGAAGCGGAATGATTCGCGCACCAGAGGCTGCAATTCCCGTAGCCATTCTTTGTGTTCGCCGTTGCCAACCATCAGCACAGTAGCGTCGAACGAAGCCGCCCAGCGCGTGAATTCCTGCACCCGGGCTGGCAGATTGGCAATATCCCCGACGATTAACGGCATCACCGGATCGAAGATGATGCGGCGCGGTTGAGCATCGCGCAACCACCATTCCAGTTCGCGTAATACCGGCGTCAGTTCATCGAGTTGGGCAATTTGGGTTACGAGGTCGTCGTTGTATTCAAGAATCACCAGGCGGTTTTGTTTGACATCTTCCAGACAGTCGTAGCCGAGGCGGGCAAAGCGTCGAACGGCATCTTCCGGCGTATAGCGAGCGACCAGTGCGCCCGCTTCGCCGCGCTTCAAACCTTCAATAAGAAACTTGAACCCGAAGAGCGATTTCCCGGCGGCATCACCGTGCGCCAGGTAGAGTTGATGCGGTTCAAGTCCGCCGAGGAGTTTGTCCACCGGCTCGATACCGCTCTGTAATAACTGCCGATTCGTCACTTCCATCATTGCCTGCATCACCAAAGCCCGCCATTTCCCGATACTATGGTTCGTCCCAGATAAAATGCCAAATAACTCTGAAATACCAGAAAAAGTTGTTACGGCAGGGGCGTTCGGGTCAAAGGTAGCGGTCTTTGGGCTTATCAAAATCCTTTTAACCACGAAGAAGAAAGTCTAGCGAGTCTGGAGAGTCTAGGAAGCGGCAACATTATCCATTGTCCATTGTGCATTATCCATTGTTGTTCGGGAGTATCTGTGCGGTTCCGACGCTGATGCGATTGCAAGATTGTTACCGCAATCAACAATGGACAATGGATAATGCACAATGGACAATGCTTTCCCACTCCTCAACTCCCTCCACTAAGACTGGCGGCTTGCTGTAATCGGCTCACGGTTCGTTCCCGTCCGAGCGCCACCATAATATCGAACATTCCCGGTCCGACGGCTTGCCCGGTCAGGGCGGTACGCGATGCATTGATGAGCAAGCCCGGTTTTACGCCTTGTTCTTCCGCGAATTTCCTAAGCGCCTGTTCCGCGTTGTCATGAGTAAACTCGTCAACCTGCTGCAACCTACCCGCCAATCCCGGCAGCAATTCTCGCAATCGCTCATCATTCAAGTTCTTCTTGACCGCCGCCGCTTCAAACTCGAAATCATCGGCAAAGTAAGGTCGTCCGAGCGTCGTAAAATCTACCAGAGTGCGATACCGCGCCCGCAGCAAGTCAATGGTTCGCCCGAACCAGTCGCGTTGGCTCGCGGCGTACTCGTCGCGCCACAGATTCGCCTGTTTGAATGGTTCGGCAAGCATCTCAACCAACTCATCAAGCGCCATGCTCTTGATATATTCACCGTTCATCCACAAGGCTTTCGGGTCTGTCCAGTCTCTTGCGTCAGCTTCGTTGAAGTTAAAGACCGCCGCCGCTTTGTGAACATCTTCGAGGGTAAACTGCTCAATCAACTGCTGACGCGAAGCGAGTTCCTGCCCGTCAGGTGTAGACCAGCCGAGCAACGCCAGAAAATTGACCAGCGCATCCGGCACAAATCCTCTGTCCCGATAGGTCGTCACCGAAACGACTGCGCCGTGTTTGCGCTTCGACAACTTCTCTTTACCCGGCGCAAAGATAAGCGGCAAATGGGCAAACTTTGGTACAGGTTTGTCCAAGGCTTCGTAGAGCAATACCTGTTTGTGTGTATTGGTCAAATGATCCTGCCCGCGAATGATGTGCGTAATGCCCATCATGATGTCATCAACGACGACGCTCAAATTGTAGAGCGGATGCCCGTCAGAGCGCACCAATACAAGGTCTTCAATGTCGGTGTAATCACGTTCCTGTAAACCAAATACAAGGTCTTCAAAGCGCGATGCGCCGGCTTCGGGAACTTTCAGACGGCTTGCTGCCGTCTCGCCGGCAGCAAGCCGTTGCCGGGCTTCAGCAAGCGGCAAATCGCGGTACGGATTGCGCTCTTTACCGGCAGCCGATTGCGCCTTCGCCCGTTCGCTGATTCTCTCTTTCACGCTCTTATCGCCCGCTGCTTCTTTCGGCGTGAAGTCATAATAGGCTTTGCCCTCTTCGACAAGGCGATCAGCGGCGGTGCGGTGTTCGGCAGCATAAGACGATTGAAAGAAGGGGCCTTCGTCAGCTTCCAGTTGCAGCCATTTCATCCCTTCCAGAATGCCCTGAACCATCGCTTCCGAAGAGCGTTCGGTGTCGGTGTCTTCGATGCGAAGGATGAAAGTGCCATTATGTTTGCGGGCAAAGAGCCAGTTGAATAATGCTGTGCGTGCGCCGCCGACGTGCAGAAAGCCGGTTGGCGAGGGAGCAAATCGTACTCGTACTTGTTCACTCATAAACTGTGAATTATGTTGGAACGGCGAAGAGAATCGCAAGGCTTTTTGATTGGCGAGCCAAATCAGCGAATTGTCTTTACCAGTTGACGGGCGCTGTGACGATGACTGCGCGATACCGGCAGACTCATGCCATTCTGTAATTCGACATACATTTCGTCGCTTCGGGAAGTTGTCAGGGCAACAATAGCGGCTATGCGGACAATGTTATTGCGGTGCAGTTGTTGAAACCTTTGCGGATTGAGGCGGGTCAGCAGATTGGTGAGCGATAAATCACAAATGGCTTCGCGGCAATCAGCAAGGTAAACGCAAGTGTAGTGGTCGCGGCTAATGAAGCAGGCAATTTCGGATACATCAATAATTCGCAACGCGCCGCCCTGCTTTACGCTGATTCGTTGCAAAAAGCCTTGTCTCCCGGCAAGTGATTTTTCAAGTGTAGTCAATCGCGCTTCATCGGCAACCCGCGACAGCACACGGGTGAGCGCCTGCCGAAAGCGGTTTTCGGTGAATGGTTTGAGCAAATAATCACAGGCGTTCTCCTCAAAAGCCTGCACCGCGAATTCATCATAGGCAGTTTGAAAGACAACGTGAAACGGGCGCTCATTGAATTGTTGCAAGACCTCGAAGCCGGAAAAACCGGGCATTTCAACATCGAGAAAGATGACATCGGGTTTGAAGGCTTGAATCTGCGCGACGGCGGCAATGCCTGAATCGGCTTCTTCAATAAGAAACATTTGCCCCATATTCACCAAATAGCGCCGGAGTCGTTGCCGCGCCAGCGATTCATCGTCAACAATGAGGATACGCTCAGGCTCAGTCAATCTTCTCTCCAGTGAAATAGAAACTGGCAACGATTCTATCGCCATCGGCAGCAATGCGGAATTGGTGTTTGTCGGGGTAGAGCAGCTCGAGTCGCGCCCGCGTATTCTCAAGCCCGGTTCCGCTCTGCTGTTGTGGAATGGACGGTGCGCCGCTATTGGTGACTTTGAGTTGATAGAGCGGCTTTGCCGTGCGGCTTATCGCAATGTCAATCGCGCCGCCGTTGACCGCTTTGGCGATGCCATGTTTAACCGCATTTTCGACAAGCGTTTGTAGCATCAGACTCGGCAGATAAAGCTTCTCCACCTCTTCTTCGTTAAGGTTGATGGAATAGTTGAGGCGCGAACCGAAGCGCAGTTTTTCCAATTCGAGATAGCGTCGAACGATGTCAAGTTCCGAAGCAAGCGGCGCGGTCTTTACTTTCGAGTTGGCGAGAATCTGACGATACAAATCAGAAAGCAGATAAGTCATCTCGGCGGCGCTTTCATGTTTCGATTCAATCAATTCGGCAAGGCTGTTGAGCGCATTAAAGAGAAAATGCGGGCGCATCTGATGTTCCAGCGCATTATAACGCGATTCGGCGGCGGCGGCGCGAAGGGCAAGCGCGTCTTCTTTCGCCCGCCGGTAAGAACTGTGCAGGTGGATAAAGGTTCCGATAAAGCCTCCTAAGATGATGGCAGGAAAGAAATAGATGAATCTGAGTTGCTCACCCAAAAGCTGATTTCTTAAAATCATTATAATCCAAGTTCCTGAACACATCCCGGTAAACGAGAGAACAAAATTAAAGAACAACGATGGCTGAAAGTGGAAGCCGGTTTTGATGTGAAGAATGGTCAGCACAGCATAAACAGAGATAAAAACGACCCAAATCATGATGATTATTATGGAGCCAAACATGAGAGCGTAGAGCAGACTCGACAGTGCCTCCTCTTTCTTCGTATAGGGCAAAGCGGCAAAGAACGGAATCAGCGACGCCAGCAAACCAAAGGGCAGATAACGAATGTAACGCCTATTCCCTTTAGGGCGATAGAATAAGATTATGAATATGTTCCAGGATATTGACCAGATTGTCTTTGGAAAGGAAGGCTTTGCCGAGCAACTTATCACTTAGAACCTTCTCCATTTCTTCTAA
>Ga0187894_10001399_pt1 | contig 31020 bp, 20 predicted proteins | sample GBC1701081metaG_FD_136650 | JGI IMG/M metagenome (GOLD analysis project Ga0187894, IMG submission 136650) | White microbial mat communities from a lava cave in the Kipuka Kanohina Cave System on the Island of Hawaii, USA - GBC170108-1 metaG ...
GCCGAGGCGCACGCCGTGCAGTGGCTGCGGACGCACCATCGACGCATCCCGACGCTTATTTCCATCTGTACTGGTGCATTCGTACTTGGGGAGGCCGGTCTGTTGAACCGGCGCCGCGCGACGACACACTGGGTGTACGCCGATGTGCTGCGGCAGCGATACCCCAAGGCGCGCGTCGTCGACGATGACATCTATATTCGCGATGGTCGCGTCTGGACCTCGGCGGGGATCACGGCAGGGATCGACTTGATGCTGGCGTTGGTCGAACAGGATCATGGCCATGCCATCGCCATGACCGTCGCGAAGAGTCTCGTGCTGTTTCTGAGGCGATCGGGCGGTCAGGCGCAGTTCAGCCAGATGTTGAAACGACAGGAAGGCGAGCCGGGCCGGCTGCGCGATCTGTCAGCGTTCATTCTCGACCACCTGAACCAGTCACTCTCGCTCGAAGCCCTCGCACGACACGTGGGCATGAGCCAACGGACCCTGACGCGATGGTGCCGGCGGGAACTCGGGGAAACACCCGCCACGCTCGTGCGGCGCGTACGCATCGAAGAAGCGCAACGACTGCTCGAACAGACGTCTCTGCCGCTCAAAGACATTGCCGCGCGCGCGCACCTCGGCGACCCCAGTACGATGTGGCGGATCTTTACTCGGTACGTCGGCACCACGCCCGCGGACGACCGCGAGCACTTCGCCACGCGGTCGATCGTCAGCCGGGCAGAGTCGCGGTGACAGGTTCAGGTGACGCTGCCGACAGTCCGGGATCGCCGCGGCGCGCCGATCCCGGCACGAATCCGCGGATCTGACACCGTAGTACGGGAAGGCGGGTTCGCGTCGCTGGACGCCGTCTGCCGGGAGCGGTAAGGGTGATGAGGTCGGCGGGTACATCGATGTCCACACGTGAGCCGAGTTCGCCAGTGTCCTGGAGTCGCCGGTGTGCCGCGCGTTATCCGCCTGCGCTGATGGTGTCCTGGATCGGCGCCTGGATGCTCAATGGATGGCTGCGCGCACGCCACGACTGGAGCGCGGAGGTCGACACAATCTACTGGATCGGGATGAAGCTGCTGGTCTGGGTGTTGCCGGTGCTCCTCACGGTCCGCCTGTTGGCGCCATCACGCGTCGGCGCCTTCCTGGGATGGCGACACGTGACACGCGGCCTGGCGTGGGGGTGCGGCGTCGGCGGTCTGCTCGTCGCGATCACGTTCGTCGGCCGGACGCTGCCCGAGGGGACCGCCTTCCGGCTGCCGACCCTGAGCCTGGTGCTGGTGAACGCCGTCATCGTCGCGCCGCTCGTGGAGGAGATCGCCCTCCGCGGCTTCTTTCTCGCCTGCCTCGAATTGAGCGGCTATGCGTTCTGGAACGCCAACGTGCTGACGACGCTGCTGTTCTGCGCGATGCACGTGCCCGGCTGGTTCTTCGGCGGGCGCTTTCCGTCGCCGGCCGGCATGGCCGCGGCGTTGCTGCCGCTCGCCGTGCTGAGTCTCGTCTTCGGCTGGTCGAAGAAGCGTTCCGGGTCGTTGTATGCCCCGGTGACCGCGCACGCGATCAACAACCTCTACCACGCGCTTCTCGCCTGACAGCAGCAACGACACGTTGAAGCCTACCTTCGTTGACTGAACGTCGCGAGCGCGGGCATCGGTCGCGCGCAGTGGGGTTGCTAGAATCCCTGATGCATTGACGTGCGATGGCGTACGGAGGTACCACGCCGGATGACCAACTGACTGAGGTCGAAACGACAGACGACATGGCTGCCGAACTTGGGTCCGCTGCGTTTCAATTGCCGTTCCCCGTGCGCGTCGCGAATCAAGAAGTCGGCGCCGTCACGCAAGGGCATCTGGCGTGGCTCAAGCGCTTCGGCCTGCTCCACTCGGAGGAGGCGACACACTCCTACCTGCGTCAGCAGCTTCCCTGGCTAAGCATGATGCTCTATGCCCAGGCGACGGGCGCCAGAGTGGCGATCGCCGCCGATCTGATCGGCTGGATCATCTTTCAAGACGACCTGCACGACGGGCCGACCGGCCGCACGAGCCGCGACGCGGTGGCCTTCAACCGTGTGCTCTTTGATCTCACGCTTGACGTGCCGGGGACGCCCTCGCCCTCTCCGCATCCTTTGCACCTGGCCTGGGTAGACCTCTGGCGGCGCGCGACGGCTGGTCGAAGCGAGACCTGGCAACAGCGAGCGGCCGGAAGCTGGCGGACCTGGTTTTCGGTCTATCTCGCGGAGGCGACCTGGCGCGAACGCGGGACGAGACTGCCGCTGGAGAGCTTCCTTCCGTTCCGGCGTCACTCCTTTGGCCGCGACCTCTTCATTGACTTCGTCGAAGCCGCGCTCGATCTGGACGTGCCGCCCGGCATCCTGGACACCGTTCAGATGAAGACCTTGAGGGACGTGGCCTTCGATCTGTCTGCGTGGCCGCACGAGGTGTACGGGCTCGCGGCCGATGTCGCGCGAGGCGAATCGCACAACCTGGTCCTGCTGCTGGAGCGCGAGCGGGGATGCGGACGCGCGGACGCCGTCGCCGAGATCGTCCGCATGCACCGTGCGCAGATCGCGCGCTGGCAGGACCTGCGTGCGGAAATGCCGACCGTGTATGACGCGTTTCACCTGGACGAGCCGACGCGCGCGACGATCGAACGGTACATCGCCGGCATCGAGGATCTCGTGGCCGGAAACTGGTGCTGGCACCATCGTCTGGCCGGCGACGGGCGCTTCCACGCGGATGTCTTGCAGCCGACGACCGATGGCTTGCCCGCCTACTTGCACGACATGGGGATCGCATAACGCGCGTGGCCCGCACGCCCTGATGCTCCGAATCGAACCGGATAGGATCCGGTCCGCTTCGTCAGGACCCACCCGGCGACTGGCCCTGTCGAATCGCGTCGAACTGGATCTTCCCGCCAGCAAACAGCGCCGGCACAGGCGCTGACGGAGGTTCCATGATTCCACGAAGGACACGTTCCGGAACGTGTCATGGCGCCTGGAAAGCAGTGTGGATTATTTCCGCTTCGGCTTTACTTCGGCGCGCGAACGCGGTAAGTTGTCCAGCTATGCGTGGCAGGTCGACCGCCGAGGCGGACACGGTCCCTCTTAAACGCCGGCGGAAGGCGAAGATACGCCTGACTGGCGCGGATGGCGCTCCGGCGCGCGTACAGGACTACCATTCCAAGGCCATCGATCGCGCGCTGACGGTCCTGGAGTGCTTCCCCGCTTCCGAGACCACGCTCAGCCTGTCCGATCTGGCCGCGCTCAGCGGCTTCCCCGAATCGTCGCTGTTCCGCGTGCTCGCCACGCTCGAAGCGCGCGACTACCTGCTCCGCAACCCGGACGGCTCCTACCGGCTCGCGCCGCGCGTGACGCACGGACTGATCTACCAGCGCGCCGAGGATGCGCGCCAGCAGATGTTCCCCGTGCTCGAAGCGCTGAACCACCGCTTCAACGAGACGACCAGCCTCGCGTTCCTGTTCGGCGAACGGATCCAGGTGATCGAGGTGATCGAAGCCGTGCAGGACGTCCGCGCGACGAACGTGCTCGGGAAGACGCTGCCTCCCCACTGCAGTTCGATGGGGAAGGCGATCGCGGCCTTCCAGCCGAAGGCGGGCATCGATCGCATCCTGCAGGTCTACGGCCTGATCCGCCTCACCGATCGCACGAAAGTCGAGCGGGCTGGCATCCTCGGCGAGTTCGAGGAGATCCGCGAGCGCGGCTTCGCGCGCGAGCACGAGGAGTCGGCGCTCGGCATCGGCTGCTTCGGTGTGCCGCTGTTCGATGCGCGTCGACAGGTCGTCAGTGCGGTGAGCATCATCTGTCCGCTGATCCGCCTCTCGGCCGATCGCGAGCAGGAAATCGTCGACGCCCTCCTGGACGTCTCACGCCACACCACCATTGCCGGCTGAGCGCACGCCCGCGCCGGAGATCAACAGGTCGGACGCCTGCGCTTCCGCGCCGCCGCCGAGCCACCGGCTGGCCAGATAGCCCACCACGAACAGCAGCACGTTCGAGATCACGCCGATCATGAGCGGATGCCAACCGAAGCGCACGGGAAGATGCACGCCCAGCGGTCCGGTCGCCGTCGCCCAGATGACGAACAGCAGCGTGATCGCGATGGCGACATAGGCGCCCGCGCGCGTCGCGCGCCGGCAGAAGAAGCCGAGCGCGAAGAGGCCGAGCATGCCGCCCGCCAGGATCATCGATAGCGTGACGAACACTTCGTAGAGCGCGCGGCCGCGCTGCAAGGCGAGGAACGCGGCGATGCTCATCGACGTCAATCCCGCCAGGCACAGCGCCGCGCGGCCGAACAGCAGCCGCGCGCGATCGGATGCGTGCGGACGCGCGCGCGTGAAGAAGTCGGCGGTGACGGCCGTGGCCACGCTGTTCAAGTCCGCGCTGACGGTTGAATTGGCCGCCGCGAAGATCGCCGCCACCAGCAGGCCCACGAGGCCGACGGGCAGGTAGCGCATGATGAAGAACGGCAGAATGTTGTCCGGCTGCGTCGACACCTCACGCGGCAGCGTCTCGCCGGTGACCTGGAAGAAGCCCCACAGACACGAGCCAATGAAGAAGAACATGACCCAGATCACGAGCGAGCCGAGCGCGCCGACAAGCACGCCGCGCCGCGCGTCGCCATCGGAGTGCGCCACCAGATAGCGCTGCACCATGTGCTGCTCGGTGCCGTACGAGCGGCCGAAGTGAATGATGCCCGCCAGCGCCAGCAGCCACCCGGGCGGCCGGCCCGGCTCCACGCCACCCGTCAGCGGACCGATGCTGAATCGTCCATCCGCGTACGCGGCCGAGACCACGGCGGCCGGCCCGCCCTCCGGCAGGAACAGCAGGACCGCCAGCACCGCGAGCGCGCCGACGAACAGGATGAGCCCCTGGGCGACGTCGGTCCAGATGACGGCTTCGACGCCACCGATCACGGAGTAGGCGAGTGTGAAGGTGCCGAGCGCCGCGAGCACCAGATAGAGATTCCAGCCGGTCATCACCTCGAGCGCAATGGACGTGAGCAGCATCGTGAAACCGACGTCCACCACGCGCAGCAGCAGAAAGCTCGCCGAGCCATAGAGCCGCGCCGCGACGCCAAACCGCCGCTCGAGGTACTCGTAGCTGCTCATGCGCACGACCTGCCGGTAGAACGGCACGACGTAGACCATCACGAACAGCAGGATCGGCGGCACCATCAGGTTGGGGATCAGCAGGTGCCAGCCGTCGTTGAACGCGGTGCCGGGGAACGCGACAAAGCTGACGCTGCTGATGATCGTGCCGATCAGCGAGAAGCCGACAACCCACCCCGGCACCCGGCGGCCGGCCAGGAAGAAGCCGTCGGCGGTGCGCGGTCCACGGGCGAACCAGGCGCCGACCGCGGCAATGCCCAGGAGGTAGAGAACCACGATGAAGAGGTCGAACCAGTGCAGCGCGTGCATACGGGTCATCTCGAAATCGGAGCGTGAATCAGCCTGTCTGTGGCGAGCGTGCGCCCACTATACCCGAAATTAATTCTAAAATTGAAAGTATATGTTGACTACTTTCATTTTATCGTCTATCTTCAGCGCCACTGCCATCGTATGGACACCGGCAGTGTCCCCCGCGCCGCGGGTGACGCCGGGTGTCGCGGAGGTATCGGCCCATCATGCTGAAGTCGGCGGTGTGCGTCCTGCTCTTCGTATCCGCGGTTGTCGCGGCCGGTGTCAGCCGATCCGGCGCGGACGGTCCCGGCGCGGTCGGTCCTGACCTTGAGGATCCTGGCGCGGTCGAGGCGATGGCCAGCGCGCCGCGGATGACGAACTCGCTTGGCATGACGCTGATCCGCGTCGCGCCCGGGACGTTCGCGATGGGGGAATCGGCGATCATCCCCGCCAGTCTGCTGCCCGAGTCGCTGGTCTACGCGACGCACGGCGACTGGGACGAGCAGCCCGTCCACCGCGTCACGCTGACGAAGCCGTTCTACATGAGCGAGACGGAGGTGACGCTCACACAGTACCGCCAGTTCCGCAAGGAGCACCCGGATCCCGCGGCGGCCGAGGACGCGCCGTACGTCACGGGTCTCAACTGGCACGAGGCGGCGGCCTTCTGCGAGTGGTTGAGCAAGAAGGAAGGACGCACGTATCGTCTGCCCACCGAAGCCGAGTGGGAGTATGCCGCGCGCGCCGGCACGACTACGCTCTTCTCGTCCGGTGAGGCGGCGCCCGCGCAGGAGACCGCCAACGCGTGGGGCCTGAAGAACATGCACACGGGCGTCGCCGAATGGGTCGCCGACTGGCACGCGGCGTATCCAGACACCGACGAGCGTGATCCGGTGGGGCCAGCGACCGGGTTCGCGAAGGTGATCCGCGGTGGCGGGCTCGATCGCCGCGTGCCCTATTACGCGCGCGCCGCGAATCGCGCGGCGTACGCCCCAGCGTTTCCACCCGCCGAGGCGCGCGCCGCGCTGGAAGCCCTCGCCCGGACGTCGGCGCCGCCGCCGACGTCGACAACATCGGACGGGGCGCGGCCGCAGCTCTATGCGCGGTTCACGCGGGATCGCGTCAACCATCAAGGCCAGCACGGCATCGGCTTTCGCATCGTCCTGGCCGATCCGCCGATCTCGTCGCCGCGGCCCGTCGACGCGCCGTTCTTCGAGCAGGCGGTGAAGCAGGGTGTCGCCGATGCGCGGCGCGGCGCGGTTGTCGATCGTCCGTATTTCCGCAAGCGGCATCTGCTGCCCATTCCACCCGAGAACACGCCGATCTCGGACCTGCAGACGCATCGCATCGTGGGCCTGCACCCGGCGATGCTGCGACATCAGCACAGTCCAGGGGTCACGGTGGCGCCGAACGGCGACGTGATCGCGGTCTACTACACGTCGGCGTCGGAGACAACGCCCGATGTCGCGCTGATGGCGACGCGTCTCCGCTTCGGCGCGGACGCGTGGGACATGCCGAGCCTGTTCCTCGACTTCGCGGACGCGAACGATCACGCGCCGATGTTGTGGACCAATGGCGGCACACTGCGTCTGTTCTGGGGATCGAACCAGTTGGCCGCGGGCTTTCCGTTCCAGTGGATCGACTCGGACGATCAGGGCGAGACGTGGAGCGCGGTCCGGTTTCCCTTGTTCACGAACTGGCTGGGCGGACACTCCGCGCAGCCGATCACCAGCGCGTTCCGCGGCCCGGACCGCGCGATTCACGTCGGCAGCGATGCCGTGAACGCGGAGTCGGTCCTGTGGGTGAGCGGCGATGACGGCAAGACGTGGCGCGATCCCGGCGGCCGCACCAACGGCCGGCACACGGCGTTCGCGCCGCTCGACGGCGGACGCATCCTGGGCATGGGCGGGAAGAACTCGGCGATCGACGGCTTCATGCCGCGATCGATCTCGGCGGACGCCGGCCGCACGTGGCAGGTGTCGAAGACGCCGTTCCCCTCGCTCGGCCGGAATCAGCGGCCAACACTCGTCCGGTTGCAGAGCGGTCGTCTGTTCTTCGCCGGCGATCTGCAGGACAGCCAGGGCCAGCAGCCGGCCGGATTCCGCATCGCCGCCAAGGGCGCGTACGTGGCGTTGTCCGGCGACGGCGGCGAGACGTGGACGATCAAGCGTCTGCCTGGTGCGGAGGCGCACGAACTGCCGGCGCAGGCCGCGTCGTTGGGAGGACCAACGCTCGGCTATGCGGCGGCCACGCAGGCGCCGAACGGCGTGATTCACCTGATCACGTCGATGAACGCGCAGGCGCTGCACTTCGAGATGAACGAAGCCTGGATCCTGGCGCCGGACGATCCGCGAAGTGACGCCGACGATCGGATGCCCACGCAGCCAGCGCCGCCACGGCTGGCCGGAGCGGCGCAGCCGCACGAAGAGCGGTTCGCATCGGACGGTCCTGTGCGTGCGACATGGAGCGCGGCGACCGCAGAGGACGGCCGGTATCTGCTGCACGGCGTCGAGACGTGGCGGTATCGCACGGGCGCGCAGCAGTGGCGCGCGACGTACGATCGCGGCCGCAAGGCCGGCCTCGAACAGTTCTGGGCAGCGGACGGCACGCTGCGCTGGACGGTCGATCACCGCACGGACGGCTCGTCCGTGTGGACACGCTACTGGCCGAACGGGAAGAAGCGCACCGAGTCGACGTGGCGCGATCTGCGCGCGGTGGGCACGGCAACGTCGTGGGACGCCGCGGGCCGCGAAACCGGTCGCGTCTCGTTCGACGGCGATCGCACGGCCGCCGCTGCCGCGCGGCGGCACGAGCACGGCCCGAACACGCGCGATGGGCAGGCGGTCGAACGGAGATGAGCATGGAGCGCCGGTCTGACCTGCCGCACGGCTTCATCGTGGCCGACGACCTCACGGGCGCGGCGGACGCGGCGGTCGCGTTCGTCGGCTGCGGCTTGTCGGCGGCGGTCGTGTTCGATCGGCTGTCCGCCGCGTCGCGGGACGCGGCTGTCGTGTCGATGAGCACCGACAGCCGGAGTCTGCCGGCTGGCCGCGCGGCGGTGCTCGTGCGCGACGCGATGACCACGGCGCGCGAGGCGGGCGCGCGCGCCGGCCGGGGCGCGTGGTTGTTCAAGAAGATCGACTCGACGCTGCGCGGGCATGTCGGCGTCGAAATCGCGGCGGCGCTCGAGGCGTCGCGCGCTGACTTAGCGATCGTGGCGCCGGCGTTTCCGGCGATGGGCCGGACGATCGAAGGCGGCCTGCTGCGCCTGAGCGGAGACCAGGCCGTGCCGCCGCTGGATGCGTTGGAGCGCTTGACGATCGATAGCGCGTACGCGTGCGCGCGGGTGACGTGCGCGAGCGCGAGTTCGCGTCTGACGTGGCGGCACGCCATGTCCGCGGCGCGCGCCGCACACGCGCGCGTGCTGCTGTGCGACAGCGTCACGCAGGATGATCTCGACGCGATCGTGGATGCCGCCGCCGGCCTCGATCGGCCGCTGCTGTGGGTCGGCTCCGCCGGGCTCGCCCGCGCCGTCGCGCGCCACGTCGGCAAGACGTCACTGGTCCGACGCGGCACCGACGAACAGGAGTGGACGCCCGGGGGCCGTGCGAACGGCGCACTGGCGATTCCGCCACGGGCGCCCGGGACCGTGCTGTTCGCGATTGGTTCGACGAACGCGGTGACGCGCGGGCAGGTGGATGCGCTGCTCGGTGGATCGCCGTCGATCGTCCGCGCGGCCGTCGCGGACGCGGACACGATCCGGCAGCACATCGAGGCAGGCGGAACGCTGCTCGTCGACGTGCCGTACGAGGCGCCCGACGATCAGGTGCGGCGGTTGGCGAATCTCGTGGCGGCACGGCCTGCGTCGATCGGCGGCCTGATCCTCTCGGGCGGCGATACGGCCGCGCGCCTGTGCGGCCATCTGGGGGCCACGCGCATCGCGCTGGGCGGCGAGGTGAGCCCAGGCATGCCGTGGGGACATCTCGTCATGGCCGGCGGCCGGCGATGGCCGGTCGTGCTGAAAGCCGGGGGCTTCGGCACGCGCGACGGTCTCGTGCAGGCGCTCGCCTTCCTCTCGCGATCGTCGTCGCCATCTTCCTGGAGACACATGGATTCAGTGGACACCGACACACGCGCCCCGCGCGCGGCCTCGGCGCCCGCGCGGCCGACGATCGCGATCGCGGCGGGCGATCCCGCGGGCATCGGTCCCGAGGTCGTGCTGAAAGCGCTCGCGGATCCCTCCGTGGCGCCGCTCGCCACGTGGGTCGTGGTCGGCGATCGCGATGTGCTCGCGCGGACCGCGCGCACGTGCGGCGTCTCGCTCGACGTGCTGCGCGACATGCACCCCATCGACGCGCTCGACGGCCACACCGTCGTGCCCGGCCAGCTCGATGCCGCGTGTGGCAAGGCGGCTGTCGCCTATGTCCGCGAAGCCGTCGAGCGGTGCCTGCGCGGCGAGGCGGATGCGATGGTCACCGCGCCCGTTAACAAGGAAGCCGTGTCGCGCGCGGGCATGCCGTTCTCCGGGCACACCGAGTACATCGCCGCCCTCTGCGGCGCGCGTGATTCGCGGATGCTGCTCACCAATCCACGTCTCTCCGTCGTGCACGTGACGACGCACGTCGCGCTCAGACAGGCGTGCGAGACGACGGTCGAACGTGTGACGCGTACGATCGCGCTCGGACACGAGGCGATGGGGCGGCTCGGCCTGTCGCAGCCGCGCATTGCCGTCTGCGGCGTGAACCCGCACGCCGGCGAGCACGGGCTGTTCGGCACGGAAGAGGACACGGTGGTGCGTCCCGCGATCGAGGCGTCGCGGGCGAACGGCATCGCCTGCGAGGGGCCGTTCGCGCCCGACACGATCTTCATGGAGGCGTGGCGGGGCCGCTGGGACCTTGTGGTCGCGATGTATCACGACCAGGGACACATTCCGATGAAGCTGCTGGACTTCGCCAACACCGTCAACGTGACGCTGGGCCTCCCGATCGTGCGGACGTCCGTCGATCACGGCACGGCGTTCGACATCGCCGGCACCAATCAGGCGGATCCGACCAGCATGCGGGCCGCGCTGCGGCTCGCGGTGCGCCTGGCGGCCGCGCGCACGAAAGGACTCACCTCATGAATCGACTTCAGCGCCGGCTCCAGGAGCACGGCGGCGGCACGCTCTTCGGCGTCGCGGTCTATTTCTACGATCCGATCTTCATCGAGATCGCGGCCAGGCTCGGATATCAGGTCGCGTGGATCGAGATGGAGCACTCGTCGCTCTCGTTCGGCGAGGTGGCGGATCTGTGCCGGATCTCGCAAGGCGCCGGGCTGCTCACCATGATCCGCGTCGCCGACAGCCGGCGCGAGAGCATCCTCAAGGCCGCGGAGTGCGGGCCCGACATCATCGACGTGCCGATGGCGAACTCGCCCGAGGTGCTCGTCGAACTGGCCAGGTTCGCGCGCTTCCCGCCCGTCGGCGCGCGCGGCACGTTCAGCGTTTCGCGCGCGCTGCACTACGGCCTTGTCGACAACCTGCCGCAGGCGCAGGACGCGCTGAATGACGAGCTGTGCCTGATGGCGCAGATCGAGACGCGGGATGCGCTCGATCGCGCCGACGAGCTGTGCGCCGTCGAAGGCGTCGAGATCTTCATTGGCCCGGCCGATCTGTCCGCGAGTCTCGGCGTGCCGGGCGAGTCCGGGCATCCGCTCGTCAAGCAGGCGGCCGCGAAGATCATCGCGGCCGCGCGGCGGCGCGGCAAGAGCGTCGCGACGGCCGCGCGCGCCGCCGATTTCGACTTCTGGATCGAGCAGGGCGTCGACGTCCTGTTCTGCACGAACGACATCTCCGCGCTGCGCGTCGGCGCCGAGCAGGCGCTGGCGATGGCCCGCGCGGCCGTGACGCGCGCGCGTTCGGCGCACGCAGGCGCCGTCCCCGGTGGGCGCATCGCGGAGTGAAAGGAGCGACGCCCACCATGCGCACCATCTCCTGGGGTCAGCCCGGACACGTGGTCATCGGCGCCGGCGCGCTCGACGCGTGCGCGCCGTACCTGATCGACGAAGGCGCGCGCCGCGTGCTTGTGGTCACGGGCACGCGAACCGGTCTGCTCGCCGCGCCACTGATCGAAACGCTGCGCGCGGCCGGCGTTGAGGCGACGCTCTGGTCGGGTATCGCCGGCGAGCCGACGCTCGACGTCTTTGCGCAGGCCTGCGCCGCTGCCCGTAGCGCCAACGCCGACACCATCGTCGGCCTCGGCGGTGGCAGCGCGCTTGACGCGGCGAAGCTCGTGGCCGGCGTCCTGGGAGATGCGCGTCCGGTGCAGGCGCTGTTCGGCATCGACACGCTCGGCCGTCGCCGCGCGAGGCTCGTGTGCGTGCCGACGACGGCGGGCACGGGGAGCGAGGTGTCGCCGAATGCGATCCTGCTGGATGAGACGCAGCCCGCGAAGCGCGCCGTGATCAGCCGGCACCTCGTGCCCGACGCGGCGTTCATCGATCCCGCGCTCGCGTGCGGCCTGCCGTCGGACGTGACCGCCGCGACTGGCCTCGACGCGCTGACGCATTGCATCGAGGCGTACGCGAACCGGCGCGCGCATCCGGTGGTGGACGACTGGGCGCTGGCCGGCATTCGATGGATTGGCGCGCATCTCGTCCGCGCCGTCAACGACGGCGGCGATCTCGCGGCGCGCGAGGCGCTGGCGCGCGGCAGTCTGTATGGCGGGATGTGTCTGGGGCCCGTGAACACGGCGGCGGTGCATGCGCTTGCGTATCCGCTGGGCGGCCTGTTCCGCGTGGGACACGGCTTGAGCAACGCCGTGCTCCTGCCCTACGTGCTGGAGCACAACCTGCCGGCGGCGCCGGATCGCTACGCCGCGGTTGCGGTGGCGCTCGGCGCGCGGGTGGGCCGCGACGAGTTGTCGACGGCGCGTGCCGGCATCGCGGCGATCCGCGCGTTATCGCGGGCGTGTGGGCTGCCGGCGGGTCTCGATGCGCTCGGGATCCCGCGCGAGGCGATCCCGCAGCTCGCGGACTCGGCGCTGACCGTCCGCCGGCTGCTGGACAACAATCCGCGCGCCTTCGCCCGCGAAGACGTGCTGGCGATCTACGCGCGCACCTTCGAGCCCGCGACAGATCGCGACGCCGGGTCGGTGTGGAGACCGCCGCACGCCGACGCGTAACTCGTCCGGTGTTGCCTGCGCGACACGTTTCGCGGTGCTGCTCGCCCTGTCGGCCGCCATCGTCGTCCCCGATCGGCGGCCGACGCACCGCGAACGGTGAGGAAGGGACGTGTCCGGAGTGCTGACCGTGATGTCGATGATTGTCAGGAAACGTAGCCGGGAGATGGTCGACATGCGCAACCCAGGCGGCTCGGGTCTTCGTTCAATGCTGATCGCGTCGGCGCTCGCGCTGATCGTTGTCGCGGGTCACACCGCGTGCCGCAACGACACGAGCGCGGGCGGCGGCGCCCTTCGCACCGCCGCGGCGCCAGCCGCGTCCGCCGCGCCCGTGTCCGAGTCGGGACCTTGGAATATCGTCTTCATCCTCGCGGACGACATGGGCTGGAACCAGACCGGCTACGGCTGGAACCGCACCGCCTATCCCGGCGAGCCGTTCTACGAGACGCCGCACATCGATCGCCTCGCCGCGCAGGGCATGACCTTCACGGACGCCTACGCCGCGGCGCCGATCTGCTCCCCGAGCCGCGCGGCGCTGATGACCGGCAAGTACCCGGCCCGGCTCCACATCACCGACTACATCCCGGGCAATCGGTTTCCCTACGCGCGCCTGGTCACGCAGCCGATGGTGCAGCGCCTGCCGCTCGAAGAGATCACCATTCCCGAACTGCTCAAGGCGAAGGGCTATGTCAGCGGCCACTTCGGCAAATGGCACCTGAACGCCGACTACAACTACGTGCCGGGCCGGCCGTTCGATCCCGGATCGCAGGGCTTCGACGATGTCTATACCGCGACGAAGCCGACGGAGAAGGCGGATCCCTACAGCGACCCGCACCGCGTCGAGGAGATCACCCGGCGCTCCATCCGCTTCCTCGAGGCGAACAAGGACAAGCCGTTCTTCCTCTATGTCGCGCACCACGTCGTCCATCGTCCGCTGCACGAGACGCCCGAGCACATCGCGAAGTACCAGGCCAAGTGGGGCTCGCAGCTCGCGGAGCACCATCCAGTGATGGGCGCGATGATCGAGCGCATGGATGACGGCATCGGCCGCATCCTCGCGAAGCTGGACGAACTGCGGCTGACGAACCGCACGCTCGTCGTTTTCACCTCGGACAACGGCGGCCTGGAACTGCTCCAGAGCCAGTACCCGCTGCGCGGCGGCAAGGCGATGTTGTGGGAAGGCGGGCTGCGCGTGCCGCTCGCCGTGCGCTGGCCGGGCGTGGTCGCGCCGGGCTCGACGTCGACCGTGCCGGTGAGCACGCAGGACTTCTTCCCGACGCTCGCGGAACTGGCGGGCCTGACGCCGCAGATCGCGGGCCTCGACGGCGTCAGCCTCGTGCCGCTGCTGCGGCAGACCGGACCGATCCCGCGCGACGCGCTGTACTGGCACTACCCGCACTATCACCATCTCGGCTACCAGCCGTCCGGCGCGATCCGCGCGGGCGACTTCAAGGTGATCGAGTGGTACGAGCCGAGCCTGACCAACGGGCCGCATCCGATCGCGCTCTATAACGTCCGCGAGGATACGGGCGAGCGCGTCGATCTCGCCGGCACGATGCCGGACAAGGCGCGCGACCTGCTCGACAAGCTGCGCGCGTGGCGTGCGCGCGTGGGCGCGCAGGAGATGACCGTCAATCCGCGGTTCGACGCGTCGCGGGCGCGTTGGCCCACCAAGGACGCACCGGGCGAGAGCTGATCGCGAGACGGCAAGCTGGGCGGAGATGGAGACGTCGATGGTGAAGGTGAAGGTAGGAACGCTGCCGGCCGCGCTGATCCTGGCCGGACTCGTGTGGGGACGTGGCGCCGGCGCGTCGCCGCCGGCCGATGGCGTCGAGACGATGGCGCTGTGGCTGTTCGACGAAGGACGCGCGGCGTGGCCGAGCGCGGTGTTGAACGACGCGTCGGATCATCACCAGCCGCTCGTCCTGGGACCGGGCGGACGTCTGGTCGACGGCAAGTTCGGCACGGCGCTCGAGATCGCCGATCGGCCCGAGCCGGTGGCCATCGTCCAATCGCTGAAGGCGGATGACGAAGCGGCGGTGAAGTTTGGCCTGGTGCAGCTTCCCACGCCGCCAGGCCGGAAGACGCCGCCTTTGAGCTGGATGAACGCGCGGTTCGCGGCGTTGATGACGAGCGGCGAGAAGCACCTGCGCAACGAGGTGGGCTTCGCGAACGCGACCGACTCGCGGCTCAACGTCGGCGCGTTCGACTGGACGATCGAATTGTGGTTCCGACCGTCTCCCACCGCCGGCACGCGTGCCGCGGCGACGCGGTCCGACGGCGTCGTCTTCGAGATCGGCGAAGGGCCGCGCGGCGAGAACGATCGTGTCACGCGGCTCACGCTCGATGCCGATCGACGTGGATTCACGCTGGTGAATCAGCCGGGCCGCGTCACGCTGCGCATCCCGTCGGATCCTTCCGCGCTCGGCGGTGACGCCTCGCGCGACTGGCATCACCTCGCCTTCGTCTACGCCGCCGCGGAGGGCCAGCTCCGACACTACGTCGACGGTGTGCCGCAGGACGCGCCGCGGCGCGCGCGCGTGCAGGCGCTTGCGCACGGCGCGGAGGCGTACCTCACGCTCGGTCAGGATGGCCGCTGGGCGCGTCCGCTGCCCGGCGCGATCGACGAGCTGCGCGTCTCCACCGGCCAGGTCTATCGGGCCGCCTTCACGCCGCCCCAGAGCTTCGCGCCCGTGCTCCCCACGCCGACGCTTGTCGCGGGTCCGCCGCTGCTGTTCGACGCGCGCGGCGCCGCCGCGCCGGTCGTGGCGCTGGGCGGACGCAAGCATCTGTTCCTCGACGGCGCGCTGACTGCGCGCACGGAGCACGTCACGTTTACCGTCAATCCGCCGCGGCCGGCGGAACTCGTGATCCCCGACATCCAGGGCTCGTTCCGCAAACACGTGAGCGTGATCGAAGACGAGCAGGGCGTCGTCCGCCTCTACAACGGCGTCGACGAGGATTTCCTCGAAGTGCACACCGCGAAGGACGGCGTGCACTTCACGAAGCCGGCGCTCGGCGAGACGCATCACGGACGCACGAACATCGCGGTGCCGGAGCCGACGGCGGTCGGATCGGTGTTCATCGATCCCAATGCGCCGGCGGACCAGCGCTGGCGCTTCGTGTCGGGCTATCACGACAGCGGAATCTACGTCTATTCGTCGCCTGACGGCCTGCGCTTCCGCCGCCATCCGACGTCCGTGCTGCCGATGCGATCCGGTTCGCAGTCGAACGTCTTCTACGACGATCAGCGGCAACGCTACGTCGGCTATCACCGCAGCGATTGCCGCGCCTTCCCCTCGGGAGAGACGCGGCGCAGTTGGGTGATGACTGAAACGACACACCTGCTTGCGCCGTGGCCGTTCCAGCCGACGACGCGGGAGGACGTGGACCAGGCGAAGCAGACCGACGCGCTGCGCGCGCCGCAGCCGTGGTTCCTCGACAACGGTCCGCTGACGCCGGGCGGCTTCTGCCTCGAATTCCCGGCCGTGTTCGAGGCCGAGGGCGGTCTCGACCCAGTCTCCACGGACATGTACGTGCCGAAGGCGATCAAATATCCGTGGGCGCCCGACACGTATCTCGCGTTCCCGACGATGTATTTCCACTATCAGAACGAGGGGCCGCCGACGCGGCTGATTCTCGGCACGCCGGAGCGCGGGCTCGGGTCCGGTCCGATCGAGACGCAGGTGGCGGTCAGCCGCGACGGCGTGTCGTGGCATCGGTATCCGCGCCCGGTCTACATCGGCACCGGCGAGCACGCGGGCTACAACGTGGCGCAGGCGTACATCGCGCACGGCATGGTGCGGCGCGGCAACGAGATCTGGCAGTACTACTTCGGCACCGAGGAGTATCACTCGTCATTCAGGAAGGTCAAGACGCGCAGCGGCGTCTTCCGCGTCGTGCAGCGGCTCGACGGCTTCGTCTCGGCCGACACGCCGTACGACACGGTCGGCACGCTCGTCACGAAGCCGATCACGTTCGAGGGGAATCGGCTCCTGCTCAACATCGACACCGACGCGACCGGGTACGCGCAGGTCGGGTTCCTGGACGAACAGGGGCGACCGATCGACGGGTTCGGCGTCGACGACGGCGTCTACATCAACGGCGACTTCATCGAGAAAGAAGCGGAGTGGCTGAAGCGGGGCGTCGATGTGTCGGCGCTGCAGGGCCGTCGCGTGCAGCTCGTGTTCCGCATGCGCGGCGCCAAGCTGTACGCGATGCAGTTCGGGACGCGGTGACCGCCATGACGCGACAGCTCGCCGCATGGCCCTTCATCCCGGTGGTCGCCCTGGCGTTCGTGAGCGCCGGCTGCACGTCTTCGCCCAGCGGCAGTAGCAGCAGTGCGGGCAGTGGTCGTAGCGGTAGCGGCGACGCGCCGCTGTGGCGCGTGGACGCTGGTCCGCGCACGGAGCCGGTGCCGCTGGAGGTCTACCAGCACGTGCACTACGTCTCGCAGGCCACCGGCTCCGACGACCGCGGCGACGGATCGCGCACGCGTCCGTGGCAAACCCTCGCCCACGCGCTCGCGCAGACGCGCGCGGCCGGGCCGTCCGAGCGGCACGCGGTGCTGGTCGCCGCCGGCACGTACCGCGGCGCGACCTTCGTGATGCGCCCGCACGTCGATCTCTTCGGCGGCTTCGACGCCGGGCGCTGGCGGCGCGACATCGCCGCGCATCCGACGATCCTCGATGGCGGCGAGGCGCGACGCGTCCTCGTCGGCGCCGATCGGGCGACGCTCGACGGCTTCGTGGTGCAGAACGGCGCCGTGCGCGGTCACGGCGGCGCGCTGCTGCTGGAGCGCGTCGCGACGACGGTGACCAACAACGTCTTCACGCGCAACCGCACGCTGAAGCCCGAGCCGTGGGCGCCCGCCCTCATGCACGAGACCGCGCACGACGGCGGCGCAATCGGCTGCCGCGGCTGTTCGGCGCGCATCGAGCACAACCTGTTCGTCGACAATCGCACCGAGATTGGCCGCGGCGGCGCCCTCGCCTGCGACAACGAAACGGCGCCGCGCGCGTCCGCCGCGCCACGGGTCAGGCGGAACGTCTTCCTTCGCAACGTCGCCAGCGCGGGCGCGGATCCGATGCGCAGCGGCGACGGCGGCGCCCTCGCGTTCAACGGCTATTGTCAGGGCACGATCGCGGACAACATTGTCATCGAGAACGAAGCCGCGAGCGTGAACGACGGCGGCGGATTGTTCCTCTCGCTGTGGTCCGCGCCGATCGTCGCGGACAACGTCATCGCCGGCAACACGTCGGGTGACGATGCGGGCGGGATCTTCGTGGGGGGACAGAAGCACCACTACGGCACGCCGCTGGATCCGGTGCCGCCGGCCGGCGCGTTCTTTGTGCGTGTCGAGCGCAACGTGATCGTCGGCAACCGGAACGGTTCGCCGACGTCCGGCGCGCTGCGCGCGACGATGATGACGCGCGGCGTGTTCCAGGAGAACGTGACGGCCGAGAACCCCGGCGGCGTCTACGCGCAGCGATCCGAGCTGCTGTTCCTGCGCAACATCTTCGTCGGCGACGCGCGCTACGAAGACAAGCGCCGCGAAGCGCCGGGCCCGACGGTCTTCCGCGACAACATCATCACGGGGACGCGTCTCTGGGAGGCGCCGGTCACCGAAGCCGGCACGTGCGGCACGCCGTCGTTTGTCGACGACGGCTTTGGCATCGCCGCCGCGGCAGCCGAGGACATCGCGTTCGAGCCGGACCGCCAGCTCACGCGCGTGCGCACGCCGGGCGCGCGTTACGCGCCGAACGCGCTGCTGCGCCGGGTCGTCCAGGCCGGCGATCGCTGGTCCGTCGTCTACGCGCACGACGCAGACACGCTCTGGCTCTGGGGCGATCTCCGCACGGCGCGGACGTTTGTCGTCAAACCGTCCTATCGCGTCGACGCCGGATCGCCGTGCGTCGATCGCCAGGCCGCGGATCCCGCGGCGCGCGGCACACGAGGTGCGTCATGAATCGGCGTGGGTTCCTGGGCATGGTCACGATGAGCCTCGGCGTCGGCGCCGAGATGGCGGCACACCTGCGCGCGGCGCCAAATGGCACGGACGCGCAGGCCTCGACGCGTGCACCGGCGTCCGCGACACGGACGGCCGGCGCCGCGCCGAAGCGCGTCAATAAAGTGATCGAACTGCTCCAGCAGCAGCAGCCCGTGTACTACGAGAACGGCGCCGGCGGCTACGCGGAGGGCAAAGCGCTGGCGCAGACCTGGGCGGATTACATCCTCTACGACATGGAACACGCGCCGTTCGATCTCACGCGGCTGCGTGAGTTCATGCAGGGGCTCGTCGACGGCGGTCCGACGCCGAGCGGACACCGCACGCCCGCGGTGATCGTCACCTTGCCGATCGCCGGACTCGACGAAGCCGTGATGCGCGCCGGCGGATGGATGGTGCAGCAGGTGCTGGCGCAGGGCGTTCATGGCATCCACCTGGTCCACGCGCGATCGCCCGCGGCGACGCGCGCGTTCGTGCAGGCGGCGCGCTATCCGATGCCGGCGCAGGGGCGCGACGTGCTCGGCGAGGGCCTGCGAGGCTACGGCAGCCAGCAGTTCGCCGCGAAGGTGTGGGGCGTCGACGAGGATACGTACGTCCGCGTCGCGGATGCGTGGCCGCTCAATCCCTACGGTGAGCTGTTCCTCGGGGTGAAGATCGAGGATCGTCACGCGCTGAACACGGTGGGCGCCTCGCTTCGCGTGCCGGGCATCTCGTTCGCGGAGTGGGGCCCGCGCGACATGGGCCTGTCGTACGGCTACGTCGGCGGCAAGGCCGATCCGCCGTTCCCGCCGGAGATGCAGCGGGCCGGCGCGCGCGTGCTCGCCGCGTGCAAGGCCGCCAACGTGTTTTTTCTCGACAACGTCCTGCCGGACAACGTGCGGCAGCGGATCGACGAAGGCGTGATGATCGGCGCGGGCCGGATCAAAGCCGCCGCGGAAATCGGACGCAAGTATACGGGTCGGACGATGCCGTGGTGAGGCGCGCCCGGGTTTCTTCACATTGGATCGGATAAGGCGGATCAGACGCAGAAAGAGGACCGACATGGTCAAGCATGCTGTTACTGGCCTGCACGTCATCGCGTGCGTACTGGTGTTCCTGGGATCGGCCGCCGCGCAGCGGACGACCGCGACGCTGCACGGCTCGGTGCGCGACTCGAGCGGCGCCGTGCTGCCGGGCGCCACGATCGAGCTGACGCACGAAGAGACCAGGCTCACCACCACCAACGTCTCGAACAGCGCCGGCGAGTTCACGGCGGCGTTCCTGCCGGTGGGCCGCTACACGATTCGCGTGACGTGCGACGGCTTCACGCCGCAGATCCGCACCGGCGTCGAACTGACCGCCGGTCAGGAGAGCCGTTACGTCGTGTCGCTCGACATCGGCAGCGTGTCGGACGAAGTGACGGTGCGCGCGGCAGTGCCGCTGCTGCAGGATGCGTCGGCGATGGACGTCGGCCGCCTGACGGCGGTGGACGTCAATGAACTGCCGAAGGCGCGGCGCGACTTCTCGCAGCTCCTGTCGTTGCAGAGCGGCGTGCAGCCCGACAAGGATGGCCTGTTCCAGATCAACGGGCTCGCGCCGGGCGGCATCACCATCACCGTGGACGGCACCGACGCCTCCGGCGACACCGAGACGCCGTCGCTGTCGATGTTCCAAGGCTTCAACATCATCAAGGTGCTGAGCCAGGAGGCGATCGAGGAGGTCGCGGTCTCGAAGGGCGTCATGTCCGCGGAAGTGGGCCGGACGTTCAGCGGCAACGTGAACGTCGTGACGAAGTCCGGCACCAACCGCCTGCAAGGGTCGCTGTTCGAGAACTGGCAGCACGACTCGCTGAACGCGCGGCCATTCCTGACCGCGCCGAGCCAACCGAAGCCCCCCGTGCGGTTCAACCAGTTCGGCGGGAGCCTCGGCGGCCCGATCGTGCGCAACCGCACCTTCTTCTTCGCGGCCTACGAAGGCTATCGGCTGAACAACCGGACGGTCATGGTGCAGCCGGTGCCGACGCCGGCGTTCAAGGCGAACGCCATCGCCGCCGTGCCGGCGTACGCGCCGGTGCTCGCGCTGTGGGCCGATCCCACCGACGCGTACGCGCCCGGCGACACCACCGCGCTGTGGCGCGGCACCGTGGCGCAGAAGGGTTCCGACGATCACGTCGTGATCCGCGGCGATCATGCGTTGAATGTGGCCGACCGGCTCACCGTGCGCTACACGCGCAGCCGGCCCGAACAGGTGCAGCCGCGCCCCGTGCTCGAGAATCAGCGCACGTACAGCGGACGGACGGATACGGCCAACGTGTCCTATCTGCACGCGGGCCGGACGTGGACGAGCGAGACGCGCTTCGGCGCGAACGTCAACCAGACGCGGCGCGCGGATGGCATCTTCCTCCAGGGCCTTCCGGCGATCGAGGTGCAGGGCGCGTTTGCGGTTGACGGCGCGAGCCTGCGCCTGCGCGGACACAGCTACAGCCTCGAGAACGTCGTGTCGCTGCCGATTGGCCGGCATGCGATCAAATTCGGCGGCCTCTTCGTGCGGCGCGCCCCCGGGCGGCTGGACGAAGAGGTGCCGGTGTTCCGCTACGGCGACGCGGCGGCGTTCCTCGCGAACAGTCCGAACCGCGTCCAATTCACGTTCGGACAGCCGCAGTACGCGGGCAGCACGTGGGAAGTCGGCTTCTTCGTCCAGGACGACTTCCGCGTGCGCGACAACCTCGTGCTGAACCTCGGCGTGCGCTACGAGTACTACTCCGTGTTCCGCGAGCAGAACGATCGGCTCTTCAATCCGCTCTCGACGGCGGCGGCGACGCAGGTGCCGGCGGTGTTCCGTTCGCCGGATTCGATCTACGACGGCGACTTCAACAACATCCTGCCGCGGCTGGGCGTGGCCTGGACGCCGGGCGGCGGACGCACGGTCGTGCGCGGGGGCCTGGGCATGGCCGTGGCGCCGCAGAACCTGCGCGCGCTGTCAGGGCTCGTGTATGAGAGTCCGGAGCTGCCGTTCCGCTTCCGGTTCAGCCGCGCCGACGCGCTGGCGCTCGGCCTGACGTATCCGCGGACGAACGAGGATGTGCGTCAGACGGTGAGTGGACAGAACTTCCCGCGCGGCTATCAGGTGTTCGATTCGAGCAATCCGAATCCCAACTCGATGCAGTGGACGCTGGATCTCCAGCGGCAGGTGACGTCCACGATGACCGTGCAGACGGCCTATGTCGGCTCGCGCGGCTGGAACATCACGATGGTGCACGGCCGGAACCTGCCGGATCGCCTGACCGGCCTGCGGCCCGTGCAGGAGGCGCTCGACTTCACGTATCGCGATGCGTCTGATTACAGCAATTATCACGGGTGGCAGTCGTCCATCCGGGCGCGCGCGTGGCGCGGGCTCACCGTGCACGCCAGCTATACGTGGAGCAAGACGCTGGCGCTGGCGCAGGGCGATTTCTGGCCGGGCAACGACAAGCGCGTGCAGGACGAGGACAATCCAGCAGCGGATTACGGTCCGACGGATCTCGATCGGCGGCACGTCTTTACGTCTGGCGCGATCTACGAGCTGCCGTATGGGCGCACGGGCGAATCGGGCAGTCTGATGTCGCGGATCCTCGGTGCCTGGCAGATCAGTGGCATCGTGCGCGCCGGGTCGGGCCGGCCGATCAACATCACGCAGTCGAGCACCCGCGACTTCTCGCGTCCCGATGTGACGGGCGCGGATCCGTATCTGCACACGGGCGATCCCACGCAGTACCTGAACCCGGCGGCGTTCGCGCTCGTGCCGACGAGTACGGCGAGCGGTCAGACGATCCGGCCGGGCACTGTCGGCAAGAACAGCCTGCGCACGCCGGGCTCGTGGATGCTGGATCTGTCGGCCAGCAAGAAGTTCCCGTTGTGGTCGCGCGCGCAGGTGCAGCTGCGGATCGACGCGTTCAACGCGCTCAACCGGAAGATCCTCGGCGGACCGGACACCGACCTGACGCGCCGCACGTTCGGCCAGATCCTGACCGCCGATGCGCCGCGCACCGTGCAGCTCGGCGCGCGTGTCACGTTTTAGTGCCTCGACCGTGGCATCGTGCGCCGCCGTGTAGCGGAGAACGCGCTGGCGCCAGAAACGGATAGTGCCTAGCGGAACAGCTTCGGGGTCGGCATGCGTGCGCGGATGCGTTCCAGTTCCTCGACCGTGACCCGACTGAGGCCGTTCCTGCGGCAGGATTCCTCGACGGCCCTGACCACCATTCCGCGGACGAATGCCGGGATTTTCTTCATGCGCACGCTGGCTGCTTCATCCCACTCGATGGTGGGCGGTGATTCGGGGCCGTACTCGATCGCGGGCGCCGCGCGTGTGAGAAGGGGCGCCCCGGCGAACGTCCCAGGTACGTGGGTACACAGCGGATCTTCGGCCATCAGATCGCTGGTCATCCCATAGGCCCGGGCGCGGCAGCCCCCGCAGTGGCCGTTCATCTCGCATGGTCCGCATCGTCCGCCGAGCGAGGTGCGGCGGCGAATCTCGACGAACAGCGCCGAGGACGCCCAGAGGTCCGCGAGACGGGAACTGCGAAGGTTCCCGGCGAAGACCGGGAGGTACGGGCAGGGCGTGAGATCGCCATTCGGCCGGATGCCCATGTAGTGCGTCCCGGCCGGACACCCGCCGGCCCCTCCGGAATAGGTTCTGAGCCGGGCGGGATCGGTCTCGGTGCTGGCGTTTTCCAGAACGGTCTTGATGTAGTGCGGCGCGCACTTCGCGTTCACGAGCATCCGGCGGTCGTACTTCCGCTGGATCCGGTAAAGAGAGGCGAGCACCTCGTCGTACTGTGCGGGCGTGATGTCCGACACGAACGGCCCGCGCCCCGTCGGCACCAGGAAGTAGAGGTTCCAGACCCTGGCGGCGAGGCGATCGTGCGCGAAGTCAGCGATCGCTTCCAGCTCGCCGAGATTGTGCGCGCCAGCGGTCGTCTGCACGATGAAGGGGAGCCCCGTCCTGTTGAGGATCTCCGCTCCCTCCACCGTGTTGCGCCAGGCGCCGCGGACCTGTCTGAAGCGGTCGTGGCGATCGGGATCGAGCGCATCGAGGGACAGGGACAGTCCTCGTGCTCCGGCCTCCGCCAGGCGCCGCGCCACGTTCTCGGTGATGCACACGCCGTTGGTGCCGACGACGACCCACAGCCCACGCTCGGAGGCACGCCGGACGATCTCGAGGATGTCGCGCCGCAGGAGCGGCTCGCCGCCCGTCAGGATGGTCAGGCATTCAGGCGCGAAGGCGACGATATCGTCGATCAGCCTGAAGCACTCGTCGGTGCCGAGCTCGCTCCGATCGGCGAACTGCTCCGTGTCGACCAGCGGCGTGCTACCGGCGTCGAGATAGCAATGCTCGCAGGCGAGGTTGCAGCGGTAGGTGAGGTTCCAGGAGATGACGTACGGCCGGACGAACGGGCTCGTATTCAAATGCGCCATGACGGTGGCTCACATGGGGCCGGCCTCACAGGACGAGGCCTCACATGCCGAAGAAGTCGCGGGCCGCGTCGAGGATCTGTTCGTCCACTTCGAGCGTGCCCCGCTCCCGGGCGAATTGTTCGATGCCGGTCCGCGCCATGGGGCGGACGAACGCGGGAATATTCGCGAGGCGCGCTTCGGCGGCGGCCGTCCACCGGACGGGGATCGGCTCGCCGGTCTGCCCCGGCCGCACGGCATCGCCAGGCGCGCCGTCCGTCGCCGGGATCATCGAGGTGAAGGGACAGCCGGCGCCAGACGGACTCGTCGCTCCCGGGCCGATCGCGGAGCCCACGTCGGGGCCGATCCGCACGCCGAGTGACTGGACGATCTGCGTTTCGTACGCGTTGGTGAGCATCGCGATCTCGTAGCCGCACTCGGGACACGCGTACACGACCGAGAGCGAGCCGCGCTCTGGCGGACCAACGGCCAGGAGCTTCATCGGGCTGTCGCAGGGGACACAGAGGAATTTCATTGCGGACGCTCCGATGTCGATTCGAGACTTTCCAGCAGTTGCCGCGCCACCTGCGCCAACGCCCGGCCAACGGGCGTGTCGGACGGATCCGCGAGAGGGATCCCCTGATCGCAGTGCCGCGCAAGCTCGGGATCGAAGGGGACCGTTCCGAGACAGGGGATCTTCAGGCCAGGGGCCTCAAGGCCGGGGCGGTCGGCTGAGACAAAGAGCGGTTTGATGGCGTTGCAGTCGCGGCAATAGTAGCCGCTCATGTTCTCGACATAGCCGAGGACGCGATTGGGGCCCTTCGACAGCGCGGCCGCCGATCGCCCGACCACGCCGCGCGCGACCTCGGAAGGAATCGTCACGAGCAGGAACGAGGTGCGAGGCCCAAGAAAATCGGCGTACTCGACGGTCCGCTCGGCTCCCGGCGGCAGATCGACCATGAGCAGATCGAGCGCGCCCCACTCGAAGGCCCCGAGGATCTCGCCGAGCAACGCGAACTCCCGCGTGGCGCGCCACGTCTGCGATTCTCCGTGCGCCGTGCTCTCGAACTCGAGCGCCTCCGACTCCGGGATCACCGAGCCCATCGAGAAGACCGCGATCCCATTCCTGGTTCGCGGCAGCGCGACCTTGCGGCTGCCGGGCACAAACAGCGCCCCCTGGACACCGGCCATGCGCGCCTGCGAGGGGCCGTTGAAGTCCGCATCCAGGATCGCGATCCGGAGCCCTCGGGCGCGCAGCGCCCCCGCGAGGTGCAGCGTCAACGTGCTCTTGCCGACGCCTCCTTTGCCGGAGCCCACGGCCACGAGATGACGCACGCCGGCGAGCCCGTCGGTGATGCGGGCGCGCTGCTCCGCCACCTGTTCGAGGACCCGCGATCCTCCGTCGCCGATGATGTCGTGGTAGCGCTTCATCTCAGTTGGACCTCGCGGTGGCGGCGTAGCGGACGTGCGTGCCCGCAGGGCGGAACCCGAGCATCCGCAGGAGCTCGGTCGGGATCTCCGCCGGCTGGACTTTCGAGAACCTGAAACGCCTCATGCCTCGCGCGCGGAGTCGAGACAAAAGCTGCCTGAGACGAGCGCCATCGTCGTCGACGAAAGAGCGGAGCGATACAATTTCGCCCTCTCCGTCCTCTCCCCCGTTCGCACAGAGGAGAAATGCCTCGATGCGTTCGTCGGAGGCGACGGCGAGTCCTGTGAGCTCGGTCTTTCGTGCCGTGAGGGCCTCCACCGAGCGCTCCCAGCACAGGTGCGCATGCGCCTCGCCCATGAGACCATTGGCGGCAAGATCGTCGACCGTGACCGGGAACACGAACCAGTCCGGCGTCTCCTGGCGATCGTCCTCCTCAGGCTGTAAGACATAGTCTGTCAGGAGCGCGTCCTGCACGAATCCGCACGCGCTGAACAAGCCGCAGGCCGCGTCGCGCGTGTCAGGGACTTCAGCCACGATTCGGGGCGGGCCGAGAATCGCGAGCTTCGACCCGAGCGACGTGAGCAGATGACGGCCATGACCCTGTCGCACATGGTCGGGATGAACCGCGATCGTGTGGACGAGCGTACCGGACGGCCGTTTAGCGCCGATCAGGACGCCGATCGGATCGGAGCCCGAGAAGGCGACCATGCAACTGCTGCACCAGACCTGGAGATCGCGGATCGACCGCTTGAAGGCGACGGGCGTCAGCGGCTGCTCGTCCGGCACGTACGGAAGCCAGCAGTGATTCACCGCGTCGACGAGCAGCGCGATGTCGTCCGTGCGGCAGAAGCGGTACGCCGTCATTCAGTCGACTCCGGGCTGCGCACCTCGTTGAGATAGCTGCTGCCTTTTCCAGGCGCGCCCGATGTCGATGCCGGCGTGGTGTAGGACGAGATCATCTCCGCCATCATCCGCTTGCCGATCTCGATGCCCTCTTCGACGAGCGCCAGATCGATCGTCGACGCGGTGCGCTCCCGCGCCAGATCCTCGATCCGCTCCTGTGTCTTGCTCCGCATGTATCCGGCCGGCACGCGCAGGATCCGCTGCACGGCGTCGTTCGTCCAGTCGAAGGCCGAGATCAATGGATTCTTCTTGTCGTCGCGCGCGATGAGCTTCGCCTCGCTCGCGTGCGACATGTCGGCGGCGGGAGCCGCCTTCCCGGCCTGGATGTCCAGCGGCGTTCCCGTTTCTTCTTCGATCACCTGCCGGGCGAAGTCGAGCGTGATCGCGTCGAGCCTGATCATGCGCGCGCGCTTTTCGACGCGCGCCTTGACGCGGCGGCGCTGATAGGCGTTTTTCATGGTCCAGAGGCCCCGCCTTGCGTCCTCCGTCCATCGGAGCTTGCGCCCGTCGTACGTAGTCTCCTCCTGAAGACCTCCCTCCACGGCCGCGATCCGTTCGATCATCTCCCGGGAGATCACCTCGAAGTCCGAGGCGCCGCAGACGGTGCACTTCACGGGGTCGCTCTGCGCAGCCGTCACGCCGCACGCCCGGCACATCGACACGGGGCCGGCCTTCGCCCGCTCGAGCGCCACCGCCTCGGCCAGCGCCTTGGTCGCGGCCGAGGCGCTCTTCGGCATGAATCGATCCATCGCTTCGTCAATCACCGCGCTCGTCACCACGGAATGCCCCTTTTCGAGCGCGATCCGAAGGACGCCGGTGCGCGCGATCCCCTTCACCTGCTCGGGCACGTGCTTCATCCGCTCCTCGGCTTCGGGCGTCCATCGGACGCTCTCCTCGGCGCGCACGTCGAGCCGCGGCACTTCGAGGCGTGTGGAGAGGAGGACATCGCACGGCGCGGCGCGGAGAATATTCTCTGCGTTGCTTCCCAGCCCCGTCTCGTCCTTCGGGCTGTGGACGCCGATCCGCCCCACGACGAGGAGCCAGGGATTCGTCTTGCGCGCGTGGTCGACGATCTTCTGGAAGGCCTTGCCATCCAACAGCGTTTTTCTGACCTCGAAACCCATCTCCTTTGCCATCCGGTCGGCCACGTCGAGATGAGACTGATAGATCTGCGCGAGCCCGGTGTCGATGATCTCCTCGTGGAGCTGATTCTGCTCTTCGAAGCGGAAGACCTTCGCGGCCTGCTCCGTGAGGACGTTGACGATGCCGTTGAAGACCGAATAGTGGAGATACGGATCGTACACCGCGATCGTCTCGACCTTCTTGCCGAACGCGCGGGCCAGGTCGACGGCCGTCATGAGGGCGCCGAACGACTGGGGGCTGCCGTCGATGCCGACCAGGATCGTGTCGCGCGCTGCCTCGCCCGGCCCGGCGTTCGCCGAATCGGGGACGTGTTTGACCACCCAGACATCGCGTTCGGCCTGGCGGGCGACGCGTTCACAGACGGAGCCGATGATGCTGTCCCGGGCGCGCCCGATCCCCAAGGCGCCGATCAGGACCAGGTCGTGCCGCGAGCCGGCGAGATCTCGGAGGATCTCGGTGTGATGCTTGCCGTCCATCATCCGCGGCTCGAACTCGAGGTTCGACTCGCGGCAGAGGCGCGACATCCCGTCGAGATAGCTGTCCGAGATGAGCTTGAGGCCCATCGTGATGAGGCTGTCGTGGATCTTCCGCTGGCGCTCGAGCTCCACCTCGTCGATATACTCTTCGGGCAGGGTGTATTCCATCTGCCGGAAGCGATAGTCGTGCAGGCCCGCCGCGTAGACATGGCAGCCGACCAGCTTCGAGGAGAATGCCTTCCCCAGTGCGACGGCGTTGGCGACGGCGCAGTTGGAGTGGTCCGAGTTATCGACGGGAACGTAGATGCTCTTGTACATCGGATCCTCCACATAGCCCAGACAACAGATTGATGAATCCTGTCAGCTCACGCCCTGGTGGCTGCCGAAGGACTCGGCTCGCCGCCGAGCTCCTCGCGGGCGCGAGAACCGTAACGCCACCGCACCCAGCCGATCACGGCCAGCTCGATGGCGAGAATGATCAGAGCCGTCTTCACCATCGGGCCGACAGCCGACGGGACCACTTCCGGCTCGACGTAGAGGGAGTACCAGATCGTCAGACCTCGCCTGTTGCCGCGCTCGCGCGAGAACCCGTCCCAGACCGAGAACGCGATCGGCATGAACGATCCAGGCGAGAACGAGGCGCCCGCCGTGGGGCGAAGGGGCCGCTGGAAGATGACGGACCATTCTCCCTGGTCATAACTCGCGACCGCCGTGAGATCGCCCGTGTCATTGGGCACGATGTCGGTGCTTCCCCGGCCGGTGAACTGAAGGGGATCGAGGCGCGCCAGATCGAAGAACCAGAGGTCCACGGCGTTCTGCGCGTCGCCGAAGATGAAATAGGGCTTGCGGGCGCCCGCCGGCACTCTCGCGGGAATCTGGATTGCCACGGCGTCGGAGAACTCGGATGCCTGCCCGGCAGGCGCGACGCTCTCCTCGGCAAAGGGATCCACGCCGGGCTGCGGGGCACTGCCTGGGGGTTGCGCCTGCCCGGCCGGGGGTGGAGCGACTTCCTCGTCGCCAAAGACGCTGCCCGTGGACGCACCGCCGCCGGCGGCGCCGGCCGGTCGCATCGCTTCCTCCTCTGGAGGCACAGGCAGCAGCGGATCGTTCTTCCCGGTTTTCTGCGCGCTCATGTCGTGCCAGCGAACGAGGAGGGCGATCGACTCGGCATCGTAGACGGCCTGAACGGTCACGGAGACGGCCGGAGGATGGAATGCGCGTCCGGGTTCCATGATCTGTCCGACGATCGGAAAACGGGCGACAGGCGCGGCCGCGAAGGTCGCGGTGCCCTTCTTCAGATCGATCGGATCCAGGACGTGCCTGGCGACAACGAGGTTGGTATAGCCCGGTCCGTCGCCTCCGGAGAGAGAGACGATGAAGTCCGTGATCGCCCACCGCTGCTCGGGCGTGAGGCCTTCGAGGAACGACGGCATGGGCGTCCCGTTGAATCCCGTGCTCATCGTCCTGAAAATGTCCTCGCGGGACGACCCTCCCCGGAAGGTCCACCTCTGCGCGAGGTCCGCCGCGCGTATCGGATACCCCAGGTCGTCCTTCAGGGTTGGCGCCGAAGGTCCGTCGCCTCGGCCGAGCACGCCGTGGCACCTGGCACAGCCGGTTTCATCGTAGAGCTTCTTCCCGAGCGCGATGGACTCATTCGTGGTGCCCGGCGCGTTCGGGAGCGGCACGGGCTGAGGGATCTTCTCGGGGCTCGCGAAGTCGGGAGAGAAGGTCTTGATGAAGTAGGCGAGATTCGCCACGTCGGCGTCGGACAGCGCGGGCCAGTCCGGCATCGACGTGTAGGGCATGCCACGCCTGATGATGCTGACGAGATCCTGGTGTGTCGGCAGCGCCCCGCTGGGCGTCGTGCGGACTTTGAACTTGCCCGTCGTAAAGTCCCGGGGTCTGGGGTTCAGGTGCGGAGTGGCATATCCCTCACCGTCCCCCTTCTCGCCATGACATTGGGCGCAGTACTGGAGATAGAGCCTCTTCCCCGAGTCCCGCTGCGCCTCGGTTCCGAGGTCAGGCCCCTGCGCGCGCACCAAGCCGATCGGCGCGGCACACACCAACGCGCTCAGGACCGCGACGCACCCGCGCGAGATCAGGCGGCCGGTCATTGGTGCGCAGTCTCCTTGGCGCGAGGCTTCGTGCCGGTGAAATCGTAGAGGAAGAGGATCACGTCCCACATCTCCTCTTCCTTCAGGAACTTCTCCCAGGCCGGCATGGCCGTGTCCCAGGGACCGCCTTCCTCGGGCAGCCCCGGGCCTCCCTTGGAGATCCGCCAGAACAGAAACGTATCGCGAAGCTGTGGGATGTTCTCGGGGAAGTTGGTCGGGATCGGGTCCAGTCCATGCACGAACATGCCGTTGCCGGTCATATTGTCGCCGTGGCAGAACACACAGTTCCGATAGTAGACCTGGCGCCCGTTCTCGACGTGCTTGCGGAACTCCTCTGGATTCGACCGCTCGAGCGGGAGGAAGGGGTTCTCTCCGGCGTCAAGATCCATCTTCTTCTCGTGAACGGTGATCTCCGGTGGGGACGCGGGGTGGACCGTTCGCGGGAAGAAGGGAGGCTCGATGGGGGCGTTCATCTGGACGTAGATGTTCGCGGCGGCGAGCGCCGGCAGCGCGACGACCGTGGCGCCGAGGAGCATGGTGTACCGCTTGTCCGTCATGAACCGGATCAGGGGGCGGGAAATCTGGTCGCGGCGTTCCTGGCTTGAGGAGATGTAGGCCAGGATCGCAAGCGACACGATGCCCATGTACATCGTGACGACGGAGGCGGGAATCGGCGCCGTGAATCCCCATCGGAACAGGACGTAGAGCCCCACCCACCAGGCGCCCGCCCACACCAGCAGATTGACCCGGCGGAAGCGGAGAAGCCCGAACGCGGCGGCCACGGCGAGGACGACGGGGATGTTCATGGCCTCAATTGCGCTCCTTTCACCGGCGTGCCGGTCGCTGGCGTCGCGGCCGGCGGGGTCCCCGGCGCCGGAACCGTGGCGGGCGCTGGCGTCGCGCCCGGTGCAACCGGCGCGGCAAGATAGCGATGCGTCGTCTGGAGCGTCACCGTGGGCGTGCCGCCAAGCGTCTGGAGATAC
>Ga0187894_10001400_pt1 | contig 31006 bp, 22 predicted proteins | sample GBC1701081metaG_FD_136650 | JGI IMG/M metagenome (GOLD analysis project Ga0187894, IMG submission 136650) | White microbial mat communities from a lava cave in the Kipuka Kanohina Cave System on the Island of Hawaii, USA - GBC170108-1 metaG ...
GAAACCGGACACCCGATCATGAAATCCATTGAACCGGGCGAAAACTGGTCATGGTGTTATATTGATGAAAAGTTTGTCTGAAAAGTCGTCAGGGCATCGAACGGTTCCTGGTGAAACGCGCTTTCTGATGAATACAGCTACCAAGTCCTGAAAGCGCGAAACAGTTTGCGACGCAGAGGGTCTCCTTGCTATTCAGTTGCCGCCACTATTTCGCTTTTACAGGTCTTGGTCTCTGCCCTCCATCTCAAAACACCAGGAACCACTCGATGCCCCGCCGCCGTTTGGCTGCCGTCATAAGACTTGGGGGAAATCGCGTCTACAGGCAATTCTTCAAGGGTAAAGAACCGGAAGCTGTTTGCATTGAAGCCGCCTGTAGACGAATTGAATAGGTACTCGATTGCTCGCTTACTTGCATGAAAAGGCGTCACTTGTAGTGGTGTGGGGCGACTTCCGCCTGTAGCCGTTGATGTTCGAGCCTTAAACGTAGCGCCTCGCTTTCCTCTTCGTCGTTGAGGTCTTCAATCACGGCTTCTAAATATGCTTTGTCCAACTTTGTGGTTTCTCTTGCGTCTCTCTCCATACAATCTGCTCTCTCTTACTTTATCCTGCGTTTGCTTGTTTGTGAGTCGTACTGCTCACATCTCCACATACGGGAACAAATAGCAAATCAGATTTTTCGCCAAACATACCTCTCAAAGAATATAACGTAATTTCGCGCTTCAAATTACTCAGGCGGGGAATAATTTATCAATTTCAGAACCGCTTGTTACCGGGAGCGCGGCTGTCCACGTCCGCTTACGCAATAAGCAGAGCTTTCGGCTTCTTGACGAAGGTTGAATTTTTCTTACAACGACAGAGAATGGCGTAAACAAAACCATGCGGGCGTGGACAGCGGCGCTCCCAGTAAGATATTCCGTGCTTTCAGTAAGAGACTCATCCGCGCTCCCGATAATCGTCTTGTTTACGGTTCCTTGCGGGCGGCAAGTTCTTTGACGTGGTTACGCCAGTCACTAGGCGACATGGTTTTCAGTTGCGGGGATTCCGAAGCAGCGATAATCAATTCCTTTATCGCCGGTAAGACAATCAATCTGACCTGCGCTTTGATGTCCTTTTCGGCAATCTCAATTACGCGCAGTTTTCTTTCTGTCCACGCCGTCGCCGGGGCGTTGCCGGAACTCAGGGCGGCGATTGCTTCCATAGCGGCGGCGCTGACGAGCGATAACCGTTGAGCGACGGGAACCGCTTCCTGCAAAATTGGCAATTCGTCGCTCAATTTTTCAAATGTCGGGTTGACCTGTCGCCAGCGCATCAGCATCTGCATTAACTCTGCTTTGCCCGCTTCAAAATGCGGCGCATCTGCCAGCAAGCGATCAACCGCGTCTGCCAGTTGCCGCCGCGTCGGATTGTCCGGGCGAGCCATATCTACGAGAGCCGTAAACGGCGTCTCCGTGGTTAAAGCGGGCGATAGCCTGACGCGCAGAAAAAAATCAATCGGCTCGATGGCGCTCAATAAAATGGCAAGCGGTTCGTAATCTTTGCCATTTGCCACCCGGCGCATCATTCGTTCGGCGGTGATTTCATGCTGCAAGCCGAGTTCTTCGAGTTGACGGCTGGTAATTTCCAGACGGCGATAGAGGTCTTTGCTGTCGGCAGTCTCGCGGGGCGACCAAAAGCGTTCGGCGATGGCGGGCAGCCGGGTCCAAATGCGGACATCAAGAATTTCGGCGTTGACGTGATCGCCCCACATACAGGCTTCGCCACCAAGTATTCGCGCTTCTTCCGTCGCAGATAACCCAGCGTTGGCATCAAGCGGATCATTCAGATAATGCTCTTCCGCCGTCAGCATCCGATCCAGATAGTAGCCGCTTGCAAGGACAACAGAATATCCTTGTTTGGCGCTTTCCATAAGCGTCGCTTTATCGCGCCACGATTGCACCGTTACCTCTTTCGGCAAATCGGGATGCAGAATTTCATCCCAGCCAATCATCTTCTTGCCGTGTTTGCTGATGATTTTGACAAGACGTTGATTGAAGTAGGCTTGCAGCGCGTGATTATCTTCCAACTGTTTCTGCTCCCGAAAAGCAACGATCTTTTCATTCAGACTCCAATGCTTCCAGTTATTCTCATCGCCGCCGATGTGAATATAGTCATCGGGAAAGAGCGCCGCCATCTCTTTGAAGAAGCCATCAAGGAAGGTGTAAACCGTTTCCCGCGTCGGGTCGAAAACGCCGTCCTGTGTGCGAAAGAGCCGCGAAATCTCGTAAGGACCGGGGGCGCTTGCCAGTTCCGGGTAGCCGACCAGCCAGCTTGTCGAGTGCGCCGGTAAATCAAATTCCGGGACGATACGAATGCCTCTGTCGGCGGCATAAGCGATGATTTCGCGCACCTGTTCCTGCGTGTAGTACAGCCCGTCTGAACCCATCTGATGCAGCTTCGGATAGCGTTTTACTTCTATGCGAAAGCCCTGATCGTCGGTCAGATGTAAGTGCAAAACATTCAATTTTACCGCCGCCATGCCGTCGAGGTTGCGTTTGATGACTTCCAACGGCAGCCAGTGGCGGCTAGGGTCAAGCAACAAACCGCGCCAAGCAAAACGCGGTTTGTCGGTAATCTTTACAGCCGGGAAGTAGTAACCTTCACGGTCAGCTTCAACGAGTTGTAAAAGCGTCTCCAAGCCACGCATTGCGCTGACAACGGTTGTTGCTTGCAATCGCGCCTGCTGTGCGTCAATCGTCAGCGAATAGGATTCATCTTCATGTAGAGTCGGAACCGGCTTTGCGGCGCTTGCACCTTCAATCAAGAGAATGCCGGACGATGAAGCATCAGCCGGATTTGTGAGAACCAAGCCGGTGCGGGCGGCGAGCCGTTGCAAGGTGCGACGCAGATACGATTCGAGCCGCGCATCTCTGTAGCCCTTGATGGCATAAGTGAAATTGGCATCTAGCGTCAGCCTGTTGGCGCTGAACTCTACCGTTGCCGGAACCGGCAGCAGATGATGTTGATAGACCTTTTCCGGTGCAGGCGCAGATTGCGGCATCGGAATTTTGCAGGAAGCAGAGAGCAAGACAAAGAGAAATAAGACAAGGCGCTTAGAGAGTGCGCTTGGCGGATGGCGGAAACGAAATTTTGCCTTAGTCAACGTCATCTATTTGTGAGTAAAAGCAGAAGGTTATCGGCTGAAGAAAAGGCTTCCACCACAGAGACACCGAGACACCGAGACTTCACAGAGAAGAATGGGAAGTAGCATAGACTTCAGTCTGTGTGAGGTTGCATAGACTGAAGTCTGTGACGGTTTATCCGCACACAGGCTGAAGCCTATGCTACCGGCTGCTACTCTCTGCGCTGTCTCGGCGTTCTCGGCGGCTCGGCGGTGAATTTTTAGTTTGCCTCACTCAGCCTTATTTTTGTTGCGATAATTCATCCAGCGCCGCGCTCAACCGTTCCAGTCCGGCGGCAAACTGCTCCGGCTCACAACAGATGCCGATGCGGAAATGATTCTCCATCTCGAAGAATCTGCCCGGTACAACTGAGGTGTCATATTTGTTTCGCAAGAGTACGCAAAGTTCTGCGACGCTGCCCGTCAGCAATCGCGGAAATGAGGTTGTGCCGTACTCCGTTAGCGCCGCTTCAATATCAGAACGCGAGGCGAGAAAGTCATTCAACAGTTGGCGATTTGGTTGTAACAAGCTCTTCGCACGTGCGGAGATTTCGGGAAGTTTCGACAACGCTATGACGCTCAATAACTCCGCCGGATGCGAATGCACCGCGCCGTACAGATCATTCAATCGCCACATTTTTCGCGCCAGTTCCGGCTCTGCCAGAATCCAGCCGCAACGCAAACCACTCAATCCGTAAGCCTTCGTCAAACTGCTGGTAATGATGAACTCGCTGCCGAGATGAAAAGCCGAGTCCTGCGCCTGCTCGTACATTGCTTCCAAATAGACTTCATCAACCAAGACCCGTGCGCCGACGCTGCGGGCAATCTCGCCTACCTGTCGCAAGGTTTGGTTATCGGTTAGCACACCGCTTGGATTATGAAAATTGGTCAAAATAATCAACTTCGTGCGGGCGGTTATGGCGCGTTTTATCTCGTCAATATCAATCCGAAAACCATCTTCAAAGCGGCGATAGAAACGCCGGATTTCCGCGCCCAGATAACGCGGCACACTCAGCAACGGGTCGTATGCCGGGTGTTCAATCAACACTTCGTCGCCGCGTTCCAGAATCGTCGCCATTGCCAGATGATTTGCCATCGAAGTGCCGATGGTATGCACAACACAATCGGGCGTAACTCTTGATTTTGCCGCCAGAGCTTCCAGCAAGGGTGCATAACCGTAAAGACTGTCGCCGGTAATTTCGAGGTCGGCAATCTCTACGCCAAGTTCGGCAAGCGGATAAGCAATAACGCCGCTCAATGCCAGATTGTATGTTGCCTGTGAACGGGTCTTTGCCCATTCCATGTACTCTGAGCCTTTACTCATTGCTTCGCTTTACTCCAAAGAAAATAGACCGGCAGACCGGCAAGCATAATTGCCAGCCCGATGCTGCTGTTTTGCGGATACGCATAAATAGTGCTGATAACCACCGCCCAACAAGCGGCGCTAAATAAAGCCGTCGTCAGCGGATGCCCCGCTACGCGATAGCCTTCGCTGCCATTTTGCCGACGACGGCGAAAGATAAAAAGGCTTGCCCCGGTCAGCCCGAAGAAGATGAAATCTGCTGAGACAACATAGTTGAGAATTTGATTGTACCGACCCGATAGCGCGATGATGATGGCGAATAACCCTTGCAAGGCAATCGCAAAAACTGGCACACGCGCCTGATTCAAGTGCGCTACTTTCTTGAAAAAGAGACCGTCTTCTGCCATCGAAAAATAGACACGCGGCGCGGTGAGCATCCCTTGACTTAAAAAGCCAAGCGTCGAAATCGCAATGCCGATGGCGATGATTCGCGCTCCGTTTTCACCAAGCGCCAAGCGCATCACTTCCGAAGCGGGCGTTTGTGTGGCTGCCAGTCCATCAGCGCCAAGCGCGTACAGGCATACATAATTGACCGTTAAATAGATAATGACGACGCCAAGCACGCCGAGCAGCAAACCGCGTGGCAACTGCTTTTTCGGCTCGCGCAATTCTCCGGCAATAAAACTGGAAGTCTGCCAGCCGCCATAGGCAAACATCACCGGAATCATGGCTGCGCCAAAGGAAGCCCATAGTCCATAGTCCGTAGTTTGTAGTCCGTCGGTCGGGAATGCGTTGGCATCCTCCGGTGTTGCCGTGATGAAGAAGTAACCGCAGAAGATGAGCATGGCGATTGCCGCAATCTTCAATAGCATCAGGATATTTTGCGTTGAACTTCCGGCGCGTACTCCGGCGCAGTTGATGGCGGTTAGAATGGTGAGCGCAATGACGGCAACGATAGCCGCATTGGTTTCGGTCTTTGGCGCTCCCGCCAGTTCAAGAGCGTAATTGGCGAAGGTGATGGCGACTGCCGCCATGCCGCCGGTCTGTGTCACTAACAAGAGCGTCCAGCCGTAGACGAAAGCGACTGCCGGATGAAAGGCTTCGCGCAGATAAGCGTATTGCCCGCCGGCGTCGCTGCGGGTGGTGGCGAGTTCCGCGTAGATGAAGGCTCCGGCTAAGGCGACGAGTCCGCCGGTTGCCCACGCGCCTAAAATTAAAGCGGGCGTGTGAACCTCTTTGGCGACGACCGACGGATTCATGAAGATGCCGGAACCGATGATACCGCCCATGACAATCATCATCGCGTCAAAGAGTCCGAGACGGCGAGCCAGTCCGGCAGGTTCAGTGGATGGTTGGGTTTCGTCAGCCTCGCTCGCTCGCTTCAATGATTTACCTCACGACATACTGAAGAGTTTTTTCACCACAGAGTACCACAGAGGAGCAAAATTGTACCCTCTATCATTTATGCCAAAAATTTTTACGCCATCAAAGTTTCGTTGTGGTATGCAACGACAACCGATCCCGCATTCGCTTCTGCCATTTGGTCTGCGGCGCGTCCTCTTCTTCAAACTGGCTAAACATGCCCTGCAAATTCTCGCCGCCGGTATCGCGCATCTTCAAATAGAGCAGGGCATTCATTATAGAGATCAACGGCGTAATCAAAACGCTGACCGGCGTGCGGAGCAATTCATTGATGCGTTGCAAAATCGGGCTTAACTGCCCGCCCTGTGCATAGGCGCTCAACCATACCCCGATAATAATGGATGCCATAATCGGGATACCGAACTGAATTAAGGTCGTAAAAATAAGGGTTCTGAGATTGCGCTTTGCCAGTTGTTTCGCCCGTCGCATGGCGGCGCGACCTGATATGCCTTCCATCATCACCACCGGCATGGTCAGCGAATAGAGAATCATGAAAATAATGCCGGGTATGATTAATAAGAGAAGCCCGAAAAAGATTAACAGACTGGTTAATAAGGTTGTCCCCAACACCGGATGCAATCGCTTCTTTACAGCGGCAAAGGCATGGCGCAGACTCAGAGGGCGAAGCGGCGCAACAATCAATTGCGTCACCATTCGCACCGTCGCCCCGGTCAGCACCGAGCCTGAAATGAAGGTGAGCGCCAATTGCAGCAAGGCGAATATGGTATTGCTGACTACCCCTTGTAGCGGCGTGAGAAAACTCTTCACCGTTAGCACCGTATTCACGGTGTGCAGGATTTCCAGAATAATACCGGGCATACTGATAAGCAGCGAAGCGGTAAAGAATTTCGGAAAATACTCGCTGTAGAGCGTAAACGCTCGTCGCAGCAATGCCCCTGCGCCTTCGGAACTGGCGCGAAGCATCTGCGCGTAAGCCACGGCGCTTTGCGGTCGGTGATGCGGGTCTTTGTTGAGCGCCTGCATGACCACTCGTTCGGCGCTTTTGGGAATTTTGTACCGCTTGCGCCGCTTCCGCATCTTGACGGTGCGCTCTTTGAAGGCGGGTGGCGGCGTGTCGCAATGCTGCTGCAAAACCGTTGCCATGTCACCGGAAAACGGCGTCGCGCCGGTAAGCATCTGATAAGTCAAAATGCCGAGACTATAGACATCGCTGCGAGCATCCAAAAGGTCGCCGTTGCACTGTTCCGGCGACATATAAAGCGGTGTGCCTAAAATAGAACCAGCCCGCGTCAACCCATCGCCGGAATCGGAGATTGAGTAATCATGCATCTCGAACGACGGTTGACTGAAGATGCGTTTACCGCCGCGTTGCGTGGTCTGCGGACTTTGAATCTGGGTGCGGTCTTCGGGCGATATGGATTGATGCTCTGCCTGAGAAGTCTCTTCCGGTGGCGCTGTGATCAGCGTCTGCGCTTCTTCAAGTTCAATCTCCGAAATCGCCTGTAACCTGGCGACCGCCGCATTTGCCGATGGTGGCGCTTGAATTTGCGTAGTCGCCTCTTCGTCCGGCTCATCCGCAGGGTTCGGTAACGGCAGTTGCTCATCACCGGCAGTGGAAATCAGCGTTATGTCTTCCTGATGCAGAAGTGTATGCGCGTCGTCACCTGTGGCTTTAATCTGCGTAAGAATATCCTGAACCTTGGTATGCCGGGTTTGTGCGCTGGCTCTGGTGTCGGGCAGGAAATCGGCGGACGGCACAGAATTGATGGAACCGCTTTCTGCCAAATCGGTATCACTTTGCGATGGCTCGAACTCTTCCGGCATCGGCGCATCGCCAAGTTTGGCAAGCCCGAAATCGAGAACTTTGACCGTATACCCGCCGCGCCGGTTCGGTTCCAGCCAGATATTATCGGGCTTCAAATCGCGGTGAACGATGCTCTGCTTATGCGCTTCATCCACTGCCGAGCAGACCTGTTCGAGAATATCAACCGTCCATTCAAGCGGTAAGCGTTTCTCTTCGGAAAGAATGTCACCGAGCGAACAGCCATCCAGATATTCCATCACCAGATAAGCGACACGCTCGCGGCTGACGGTGGCAAAGCCGAAATCGGTTACGTCAACGACGTTGGGATGGCGCAATCGTCCGGCGGCTTTCGCCTCGCGTTTGAAGCGTTCAACAAATTCATCGTTTGCCATGAATTGCGGCACGATGACCTTAACGGCGACCGGTCTGCCGGTGCCGATGTGGGTGGCGAGATAGACCGAACCCATGCCGCCTTTGCCGAGTTGTTTTTCGATAAAATACTTATCATCGAGCGTCTGCCCGATTAAATTCGCTAACTTCATTCCTCGACTCTCCGCACCTCAACCAAACAACGCGACACCTTGACGAAACGACAACAAACATACTGACAAAAGGTAGCAAGAGATTTACGGATTGGAAAGCAAATGTCAGCGAGAAATGGAGACGAAGGGGCGTTTGACTGGTACTCAATACTCCTACTGCGAGTCAAGAGACAAAATTAGAAAGCAAATAAGATTATCTGGCTGGTCGTTAGTCAGGGTTTATGATAAAAAATACTTGTGCATCATGTATTTGATGTGCTGTATTGCATAAATGTTGTCAGACGCGAACATATTCATAAATCATAAAAGTTGCACGTAATGAACGAAGTTGTGTGTTATGCAGCAAAATATAGACATTGCCAAACTGTAGAGAACGAAGTATTTCCGGTTTTAATAAGTCACTAATAACTGCAGTATTGGCGTGATAATTTGTCTCTTTACGTCAGATTTCACACTTGGCGTTGCACTAACATGACTCATCCCGTTGCATTGGAGGAGTAATGGATATTTATAAGATAAAACTTGATGACCGTTATGTGGTCGAAAAGGAATTGGGAAAGGGCGGACTTGGAATTGTCTATTTGGCGCGGGATTTGAAGATTCCCGAAATTAAAGTGGTCATAAAAACCATACTCGAAGAACTATTTCAACTTGATGATCTTAAATTCAGAATTCGTTTCAATACGGAAATAAAGGCTCTTGCTACAATAAAGCACTCAGGAGTAGTCGGGGTAAGCGACAGAGGGCATCTACCAGATGGTAGACCTTTTTTTGTTATGCCGTATGTTGAAGGCGAGAATCTGCGTAGTAAAATGTCCAGTCAAAGGATGGAGCTAAAACGGGTTGCTCACATTATTGAGCAACTTAGCATCGCACTAAGCGCCGCCCATGAAAAGAAGGTTGTCCATCGTGACATCAAACCTGAAAATGTTATGCTTAATACTCTAAGCAGTGGCGCGGAAATGGTTACACTGATTGACTTCGGCATCGCCTCCATCAAGGAGTCCCAATCTGCCCAATCTAAAAGTACCGGGGTGTCCGGGACAGTACCCTATATGGCTCCAGAGCAATTGCGTGGCAAGCCGCTTCCCACGAGTGATATTTGGTCACTAGGAGTTATGGCTTACGAGTTAGTTACCGGGCAACGCCCTTTCCTAACAGATAATGAAGTCATCCTGGCTGAGTTACAAAAAGCAGGGTTAAGCATACTGCCAAAGATGTTATGCCCTGAGCTGCTCGAGTCAACACAAGCCGTCATTCTCAAGGCGCTTCGTTATAAGGCGGAGGAACGGTATCAGATTGCCCTTGAGATGGGTAAGGAGTTCATTAATTCTCTCAACCATGCCATTGAGCCGGATAAGCTACGAACTGTAAAGTCGTCGTCTGAACCTGCAAAGAAATGGCTATACACTCCAATTTCCTCTTCTCTCCGCAAGCGTTGTATAGAATTTTTTGATATCTGTAGAGAATTCGATAGCCCCGAGGTTTTACGTTCGTTTTTCGACACTATGGAGTTGAAGCCCTTTGCTCATTGTATTGGAAAATCAAGCAGTATTGAATATGATAAGCTAATTTCTTCTCTACAAAAGTCAGGTAAAACTCGTCCTGGGCTGCTTGTACTTTTGGAAGAACTTGCATCTCATTATGAAGGAGATTTCAGGGAAGATGCATGCGATTCTCTGATAGAAGACCTCAAAAGAGAGATTACGTAGCATGATTACTTACATCCAATCAAACGTCGAATTGTGCTGCGCTCACAATTGAATCAAGCAGTATGTATTCTTCTTGGAGTGGGAAAATGAGTATTAAGGTCGAAATTTCCTCCACTACGCATGGGCAATTACGGATCGGAATTAGTAATGAGGTGCGTGCAAAATGCATACAAGTATTCGCTCTGTTTGATGAACTCAAAACTCCTGATAATTTGCGTGGCTTTGCTAGTACTATAGAGTTGGAATATGTCAAGGCTTGCGTTCCCAATTCAGATAATCTTCCCTATGATAACTTGTTAGTAAAGTTATTGGAAACAGGAAGATCGTTTTTAGAACCCGCCTTATTTGACCTGCTTGATGAGCTTGCTTCTCGCTACGCTGGTCAGGCGAAGGGGGACGAATGCAAAGATCTTCTCAATGAACTTAAAAAAGCTATTCCAACAGAAGACTCCGAACGTGCGAACGACTATAAAATGTTGGTTAATAATTATAGCCGATTTGATGATAATTCTATAACAAAAAAGGCTAAAGATTGGATTGATACAGCGCATGGTAATCTTGATGAGCTTGCTCTTCGTATCACTTTGGCGGTATTTAATGGTACCCCGTTCCGCGAGATTGAGCGAGCCAAGAAAGATTTACAGGAATCATTTGAGAAATTTCTGCCACTCGTAGAAAGCGATAAACCTTCTCCTGTTGGTGTGCCGATTCCATTAATGCGGCGAATTGAAGAAGCAGGTGCTTATGAGAAAGAGGCTAGTGAGCCTGAGAGAGAGGGCGTTATTGTACTACATCAATCAGAACTCGGCAGTGAGGCGATCACTTATGTTTGGCAACAATATAGAGAAAAAGAATGGCGTCAGAAGTTGATTGATTGGCTGACTAGATATGCAGTTGGTCGCTCGGTTGAGGTTCGCAATCGTGCAGCAGCCGCAGTTGGAAGATTGGCAATCAAGGATTACCTCTTTGTTCGAGATAACCTGATACAGCAGTGGGTATGGGCAGATCATCATGAGGCTCAATATCGGGCTGCCGTTGGGACTGCTCTGGATGTACTTATCCGTACATCGGAAAAAAAATTAGCCAGTGAAGTACAAAAACTCCTCAGATTATGGTCTCAGTCACAGAACCAGCCTGAGAGATGGGCTGCTATGCGTGCCTATATCTATGTGGGAGTTCATTGCCAGCCTGTGAGCCAAGTCATTACACACTGGCATGACATTGCTGCCTCCGAACCATTCGCTGTCGATGTGCAATTATTTTCAAACGTATATGTACGTTTGACTAATCCGCTGCACATGAGTTTGGTGGATGCGATGACGCGATTTTTCATGGAACTTGCTCGATTGCCTGAAGATGAAAAATCGCCAAAATTTGAAGGCGTTCTGGAAGGGCTGGAGAAGTGGATTGCTGCCGATGAGGACGAATCTTGCATCGGATTATTTATGTTCCTGACGCTAGGTAAGCTGACTGCTCCTCCGATGGAAGAAGGAGGGCTGGCGGAACCGGTTTTGCTAGAATTACTGGGAAAGTCCTCCAATCATTCCACTTTCCGTAAGGCACTTTCAAGATTGTTCTATCTTACATTGGGTAAAGCAGCCTCAGTTTTGGAGGCAATGGAATTATTGTCTGTGTGGCTGAAGTGGATTGACAATCTTCCGAAGCGACCTTATCCATTGAGCCCAAATCCATACGAAATGCGACTTCGGGAATTAGTGATGGATATTATTGCCCTCGATAATACAGGGGCGATGCAGGAACGACTGAGAACTTGTTTGCGGGAATCTAGCAAAAACGGAGTGGTTGAACGTGTGCTTGCAAATTAATGGGTCATATCCAAAGTGCATACAATACTCTGAATGGGATGCAATGGGGTCCGTTCCTATCATCTAATGGATAATGTTCAAAGAGTGATTAGTAAAGAGAGGAATTCATGTCTCCAACACCTACAAACCGAACTGAACCGATTGCACTAATTATTGATACAAGCTCCAGTGCCGTATCTAACTGGGAAGAAACCAGACAAATTGCACAACAGATCTATTCTCTGGCGGCGTCAGAGAAGTTTAAGCTTTTTTCAATCGGAAACTCCACACCCATTTTCCCAAATATACTTAGACAGATCCTTCCACCGGGGTACACTCAGCATTCTCAAGTATGTAGTTTAATCGCTCCTATAATGGAAGAACTGGTTCATCAGGATGAAAAGCATTTGGTGATTATCATCGGCAGCGGTGAAATCTTTGATCTGGAAGATTGGATAGCTGATCCTCATATAAGCGGGTGGCTACTGATCAGAACTGGAATGGAGTCTCTACAAAGAAAATCGGGAAATTTGTCTGAGATCACTCCAAATTTATTTAGGGATATGGAATCTCTCTTTAGCTACATCAGCCAAACTGTCTGCGAACCTACTCCTATATACAGATACAGTGATAGAGAGGGGGGATATCAGTGGATTGTTGATAAGTCCGGTTACCCACTGATTTGGGTTGACACTCTGGGGGCATATGTCCACCTCTTTCCTATCACCAAGCCGCAGTTTGAGAGATTCATCGCGGCTAGCAAACATCAGGAGTTTGGTGATGAGTGGTATACAGAAATTCTCAAATTAAACCAGCGCGAATCATATCGAAGCCAAGACATCACTGCACGAGAGCAGTTGTTCCTTACGGGAATTAAAACTGATGAAGTGGCTGTATTCAGCAAATGGCTGGGGCACGGATACACACTACTGACTGCTGCGGACTGGTGTAGTTTTTACAAGTGGTGTGAGGAAAAGCCTGCACCATCCATACCTGATGAGTTGAGAGAACGTTTATCAAAAGATGCACAGGCAATTTGGGCGATAATTCAAGGTCATAAACCATCTACCTTTAAGGAATTATCCCTTATGACGCAGGGAATACTAGAGTGGGTTATTGAAGAACCAGGCAGATTTTGCGGGTTGGGCGATCCGGCATCCGCAAAATTTCTGCGGAAACCTTTTATTCCTATTTATCCAATTTCTTATCGCCATAAAGATTTTGGGTTTCGCTTACAAACAAGGGTAATTTGATGCATATCACTGCGGCACAACATATTTCTGGCATCTTGACTCGCGCACAATCGCCGAAGGGTCAAGGTGGTTATCAAATACTCTTGTCATCCAGCAGTTTACTAAAGCAAGACGATATTGATTTGATTGAACAACGAGTAAAGTGCGGTTATAAAAAACAGGAGAGGACAAAATGGCAGGTTTATAGGTTGCCAAATTACAAACTGGTAATTACACGGTTTATTCCTATCCGTGAACCGGATGAGGAAGGGAGGCGAGGGCGATATCTAGCACATAGCCTGATTTTTAATTCTGCCGATTTGCAGGAACTTAATAGAGGATTATTCAATATCTTACGCTCTGAAAACTTCTTTTTGTCACTGAGTCAGATTCTCGAGTATGACAGTATTAAGACAGGTCAAATTCCTAGTGTTGAAATTGAAATTAAAAGTGAATGGATTAACGAGGCAATGAACCTGATTAAGGAATGGTCGGGCGAGCAATTAAATCGCCTAATCATGCTGGCTAATGAGGCGCAGCAAGTAACTAAGCAGGAGCATACCGTTGCTCTCATTGGCAATGAACAGGAGATACTGAATGCACTAAAAGTAATGTTTTTTCTGCTGCCAACCTCTATTCGTAAATTCTGTTCATTTGATACAGATTCATCAGGTTGTGAGTGGCCAAAAGACATCGTATTTTGGGGCAGCGGATATCCAACAACAAGTGAGAATGATACACGATATGTGATTGACGCTGCTCAACGACAGGTCAGGTTCCCCCAATCAGCAGATATTAAACCTTCTGCGTTTGGCAGATGGCTTGAGGCAGAAGTGAGAGCACAGCGATTCAGCAGTTTACAAAATAATCTGGAAAGGGCGCAAACCTTGGCAGCATTTTTAGACGGTAAGATCAGAAACTCAAGACTGTTACAGGATATGGATGCTGAATTCCAGTACAATTTCGCTAATGTCAATAGCCCTTTAATAAAAGAACGGATTAGTAATGAGCGATTCGGCGATTTTTTTCCGAAGCAGTTTTCTCTCCCCCTGCGACAGGCAATTGCCGAACATCTCAGCGAGTCGCCTGTAAAACTTCTGGACTGGTTGATAACCAGTCAATATGGCATATACATCCGTGAGCCAGTATATCAGGCGCTGTTGCATACCCGTGACCTACCACTGACTAAAGAGGATATGGAAATTCTAAACCCGCTGACTAAGTATCATAATAGTCTTGGCTTGTTGCTTGCCTTGAAATCGGGGAAAGAATGTCAAAGATTGCTGATGCTGGCGAGGATGCAGCCGGAGGAGTACAAAAAGTGTGTCGAGGAGCTAAAAACTCGTGCCAGTTTCAAACCCTGGCAGGTGTTTTCGCCAACTCACATCAATCATTGGTTTTATCTTTGCCAAAAACTCTACACCACTGAGGATGTATTCAAAGGAATTTTAAGTGTTTTTGCGTGTGGAAGCAAAAAAGATCTACAAAAGGTGTTGGAATATATCCATACTTCTCTCAGCCCTCAAGAGCTAGGAGTACTTCAAGGAAAGGTGAATAGCTCTTCTCAACACATTCCTAAACTCCAAGCTATTGTAAATAACTTTTTCAAAGCCAAAGAAACGGGTCAATCCGTGGAACAATCATTCTCACTATGGCGACGGTTTTTAACCGTCCTAAATAAGCATCGTGGGGGCAATTAAGCCCTATAGCTCGTTTCCCAGAGATGCGGAACAGGAAAGCCCTATGATCTGCCCATATTGCGCTGAAAATGTACCTTCTGATGTTAAACGCCATCAGGAGTGTAAGAGAAATAAGGATACGGATTTTCCTTTATATTATCTTGATTTCCACAGTAAAGATGATGAACGGGAACCCATCTTGCTCAGTGTTGTTGGCTTCGGTCTACATGGCAAAACTGTTTATTTGTGCTCTCTTTTTGACTTTCTTGATAACGGCCTGACATCTATATGGCATGGATTTTATAACTGGGTTCTTGACCAAGAGTCATTGACCCCTCTTTATATGATTCGTGAGGAGCTACGTACAGGCAAGTTACCTGAGCGAACGACACCTGTCTTTCCGAGACCTGGCATATTCCGACTGACCAAAATGCCTCATCTGGACAAGGCTAGTAAAATGCCCCCGCTGAATGATACGACAGTTCTGATTTATGACCCACCAGGCGAAGCATTTGAAAATGAGAAATCAATTGTTGATTATGCCAGTTTTGTCAAGCGCAGTAGTTGTGTGCTTTTTTTGATTGATATTACAAAACTAGGCAATTCAGTCGCGGATGGGATGGCGAAACTGCTTGAAACATATATGCTCGGCATGAGGCGAATGGAGGCAGAAACAAAAACACAACACCTTATTGTTGTCTACACCAAGTCTGATAAAATGAAATCCTCTGTACCTAAATTTCGCAGGTTTTTGCAGGAAAATACTAAACTTGATAATTATATAAGTGAACCGATTCCTGATTCTCTTTCTAATCCAGAAAAACATCTCCGTAATATGGTGCAAATATCTGATCTGCTTGAAGATTTCACTGAGACTGAGTTGAGGGCTAGGAAGTTTCTCCATATGGCTAATGATTCATTTAAGAGTGTTAGTTACACAGTCATTTCCTCACTCGGCGCTTCCCCGGAAGAAGATAAAAATGGCAAGCGAATGACTGTGGAAATATCACCGAAGTGCGTGGTTGACCCTCTGCTTTTCGTCTTAGCTAAATCCCTCTCACAAGAGAAAGAGGCTCCGTCACCGATTCCTGAGTCGGTAGTCCAACAGAATGACGGCTACCTACGAGTAGGAGGCACGAAGATTCTCTGGGGTATTTTAGGGGTATTAGTCCTACTTCTGTTACTGCTTCTTTTCTGGTTGGTTACTCCGTCCGCCCCGCTTGCACACTTCGCATCAACTACATCGAGTATTAATTCATCAAGCAGGACAAATTTATCAACGGTAGTGAGAACGTGGCCTAAAAAGAAGGTTGCTGAGTTGCCGAAAACTACGGTAGAGGTTCCCATTGCTGTCAACCTGCTGGCAGAGCCGAGTGACGATGGGTATGTTATTTTGAGTCTGCCGGAAGCTACAAAAGTCAATTTGCTGGAAGAGAAAAAGGATAGCGATGGGAAAACTTGGATTCGGGTCAGCGTAAAGGATCAAACCTGTGACATCGGCAGGATATCATGCGATCCTTCGGAATCCTGTGAACCATCCATACCAGTTACAATTGCCGAATATACAGGTTGGGTAAGCGTATACAGGGTTGACGAAGTTACGAAAAACGACATCAAAGTTCTTGAGATACCCGACGATTCTACTAAACCGGCAATAGTAACCATCAACGCAAATTTACGTGATAAGCCAGGAGTGGATATTGGAATTCCTATTTTAATCCTGCGTAAAGGTGCAGAAGTAATCTTGACTAAGGATGAATACCGGAGAGGAGAGACCGGACTATGGAAAAAGGTTAGGATAAAAAATCAAATCTGTTGTGTTTGCCCTCCTCAAGACCAAGAAAATGGTAGTAAAGTGTACTCCGTGCTTGTGGCTGATGTCGTAGGGTGGATTGATAAAAACTTGTTGGATCTGTAAATACTGCAAGTCACTTTATATAATGCAACTCATGAGCTTTTAGAACATAGCTGGCAGCGACTAGAAATTACCTCTTAAAACTTTTCAAGAGGCGGTTTTTTATACAGTTTGATTCTCTTGCCTATTTACACCTTGCAGAAAGCGCGAATACTCATACCGGGAGCCTGAACGTCCACATCTGCGCTCCCGGTAAAAAAGTTTGCTGCTGCCTTCGGGTTAAGTTTCGGTTTCTTGACACCCTTTTCGCACAAACCTATACTCACTGGCGATTTAACTCAATGGAGATTTCTTCAAGATTGGCTAAAACCATACAGGGAAAATTGAGCGCCGAAGGCTTGCGGGTGGCAATTGTTGCCAGTCGCTGGAATGATTTTATTGTCAGCCGCCTGATTAGCGGCGCGATTGATGCGCTGGAACGGCTGGGCGCGAGCGAAGACGCCATCACCGTCATTCGCGTTCCCGGTTCCTTTGAATTGCCTCTGGCGGTGAAACGGGCGGCGCTCAACGCTAACTATGACGCGCTCATCTGCCTCGGCGTGATTATTCGCGGCGAGACGGCGCACAATGAATATATTGCCAATGAAGTCTTTAAGGGCGTGGCGCAGATTTCGCTGGAGACGCAAAAGCCTATATCTCTGGGAGTAGTCACGTCTGACAATCTCGAACAGGCAATAGACCGGGCAGGCGCGAAGTCCGGCAATAAAGGCTTTGAAGCGGCGATGTCCGTGGTCGAGATGGCAAATCTCTTTAAAGAATTTTAAGTGCAAAGCGTGTGAAATTACGAGTGGTTGAAGCGACTGTTTCGCCAGCCAAATCAATCTTGTCCAAATTGATTTGAATCTGAGGGAAGCGAAGAACCTGATTTCATCACAGACTCTTTTTGACGAAGAGCAGGAAAACAGGCTTTTTGATTCTCGACTACCTTGCCGTACTGGGTAGCAAAGTTTGTCATCGCTTCGACAGCTTTTACCCCTATGACGAAAAAGTTGAAACATCTGCGGGCGCAGCTTGCGCCGGTGAAAGGTCTTGTCTACATTCTTGCCGGACATCTGCTCTTTAGCCTCCTCTACATTATCGTCTTTGTCTGGCGCTTCGGCTCAAAGATGGTGATTGCGCCGCTTCATCTATTGCTGATTCTGCAAATGATTCTGACCACAACCTTGTTGATGGGCATACCTTTATTGTTCAAGAGATTTAGAAGGGCAAAGGCGGCGAAATTTCTTGTTGCCCTAATTCCCGCCTGTGGCTCAATCACCTTGCTTTTTCTCTATATCGCCGACTATGTGAGCAACAGTTTCTGGGGCGGCAATATCACTTATACGCTGACCTGGGACTACTTGTTTCGCTTCGACGCGCTGGTAAAACAACTGCCGGTCAATGTGCTGTGGGTCTACGTGCCGTTGACGCTGATTATTATCTGTATCGTTGTGAGTTATCTGTTTCTGGCTCGCCGTTTGTTTCAGAATCTCGAAGAGCTATTCTTACCGGGTCGCATCTGTAGTCTGTTCAAAGACCGCGTGCGCGGCGCAAAGTCCGCCGTTGCAATGGCGCTGTTGTTGCTCGGTTTTCCGGCGTTCTCTTATCTGGCGGCACATCGCCAAAGCCTCGCGGTTGATGTTTCACAGGAGCCGATTCTTGGCTTTTTTATTACCACGCCGACTTTTCTGATTGATAATCACAAACGGCTGTTGATTAAGCTGGCAGATCGCAGTGTGCGCGAACAGTATCCGCGCCAGCAGAATTTCGACCGCAAAAATGTCATCTTTATTATTGCCGACTCTCTGCGTGCCGATCATTTACAGCTATACGGTTATGAGCGCCCGACAACGCCTTTTCTTTCCAGATTGGCAAAAAGCGGCTCGCTCAGGAAAGTTGAGATGGGGCTGGCGATGTGTGCCGAAACCGTCTGTAGTGTGATGAGCGCCTTATCCTCGAAGAATTTGAAACACATCTGTAGTCAGAACTTCACCATCTATGATTTGTTGCACGATCAGGGCTATGAAAACTATTTCATCCTTTCCGGCAGTCACGACTGGTACGGTATGCGTGAGTATTACGGCAAAGAGATGAAATTCTATTTCGACGGCAGAGACTCGCGGCGGTACACGCTCAATGACGACCATTTGCTTTTTGAAGGGCTGGAACAGGTGCCCGATTTTGCCGGAACTCCGGCATTTTTCTATTTTCATCTGATGTCGCCGCATTACTCCGGGGTGAAGTTTGACGAATCCTCTCACTATCTGCCGAAAGACCAGAAACTCGATGTCGCCGCGTTTTTGGGCGGCGACTACAATGCGGCGCTGGCACGCAATAATTATGACGATAAAGTGATGCAGACGGATGCGGTGCTGCAACAATTATTCGAGGCATTGCAAAGCAAAGGCTATCTGCAAAATAGTATCGTCGTGATTCTTGGCGATCACGGCGACGGCTTGGGCGAGCATGGCTGTTTCGGTCATGTGCATCATCTCTATCAGGCGCAGATGAGAATTCCGATTCTGATTTATGACGAGGCAAAAGTTCGTTATGCGAATCTGAAACTGGCGACACAGATTGACATTGCGCCGACCCTGATTGACCGGCTGGGGTTGCCGATTCCCGCCTGTTGGGAAGGGATGTCGCTATTGAAACCCGACGTGAGAGAATGCAGCTATCATTACGCCTCGCCGCGGTTGGAACGCTACGCCGTTTTATACAAGACCGATAAGGCGCTTTATAAATATATCCACTTAAAGGATGATGAGGAGGAGCAATTGTACGAATTGATGAGCGACCCGGAAGAGAAGAAAAACCTGCTACTAACGGCTGACCCGGCGCTCATTGAAACGCTCAGAGAACGCTGCCGCGAAAACTTTGAGGATAAGCAGAACTAGGATTTTGTATTCCGTGCTGTGGATTGCTACAATCTGACTGACGGTAGAGAAGGTTGTCTGGTAATCTATAAGTGCGATGAGCAGGCTTCGAGAAATAAGCAAATTATTACAAGAGAACAACGCTTCAATAGGTGAAAATTATGGGTGCAAGGCGTAAGGCGAGAGTTTGTGCCTTACAGATGCTCTTTCAATTCGATGTAGCAAAACCGCGCATTGAGGAGTTGGTTCAACTGTATTGGGATGCCTTCGGCAACGAGGTTGACGAGATGGGCGCGATTGATCGGGATTTTTCAAACAATCTGGCTTTAGGCACAGCTTCGCATATTGACGACATAGACCAACTTATAAAGAGTCGCGCCGAAAACTGGCGCATTACCAGAATGGCAGTCGTAGACCGCAACATTCTACGGCTGGCAATCTATGAATTTTTATACGAAACCGAAACCCCGCGCACCGTCGTCATCAATGAAGCTCTGGAAATCGCCCGTAAATTTTCAACCTTTGAAGCGACGCAATTTATCAATGGCATTCTCGACGCCATCAAACGTGATCTGGAATCCCGGCAGAATGCTTCGGGAGCCACCATCTAATCCGTAACCGGCAGCAACGCCTGAGCTATCAGGAGCCATGACTGTAGGGTGATGTTAAACGATAATGCTCTATTCACTGAATATCTCTCTGAAGCCGAAGAGCTATTAGATGCGCTGCTGACGGACCTCGACCTGCTGACCCCGAAACCGAATATCAATCTCATCAATCGTATCTTTCGCACCCTGCATTCCCTCAAAGGACTCTTGGGGATGATGGAGCTTGTGGACGTGCAGGCTCTGGCACACGATTTAGAGGATATTCTCGATGACCTCCGCTTGGGGCAACTCAAACTTAATGAAGAAGCGGTTATCGCCTTACGCGAAAGCGGCGCTGGGCTTGCCACGCTGGTCGCCGGAGTAACACGCGGGGCGGAAGGTTATGAAGCGGATGTTGAAAGACTCAGAGATTTGCTGATTGGCATTGTTGTCAGCCCGCAGCAACGCCTCAAACAGGAAGAGACGGCGCTGGAAACCTTGGGTCTGTCGGAGCGCGAACGAAAGCTCTTAACCGAGTATGAAAAACACCGCATCGCTGAAAATCTCGATGCCGAACGGGCATTTTATGAAATCAATGTCGAATTCAAGATAAGCGATATTGACGCCAAATATCGCAAGCTGACTGATCGCCTCTCCGAAGCGGGCGAGTTGATTACCACGCTTCCCGAAACCACCAAAGCTACGGACGCGGTTGCCTTCAAACTAATCTTCGCTACGCAAATGAAAGAGACAGAGGTGAAAAAGCTTGCCGGGAGATTCGGCGGGCGCACCTCGCGTTTGGGGCGTTCATCGTGGCGACTTGCTGGTGAAGCCTTGAAGGTTGTCACCCGCAAGAAGCCCAAAGCGGAAACCAGCAAATCTCCGGCAGACCGCACCGTACCAACCAGTTTTGTGCAGGAATCGTTGCAGCCGCTATCGCCTAATGTGCGCGTGGAGTTGACCCGCATTGATGCCTTGTCGGTGATTACTCATGAACTGGCAGTAGAAACGCAAAAACTTTCGACGCTGGCGGAGAAGTATCTGGCAGCATCAGGGATGGGAGCGCGGGAGCGGTTCGATTTGAATGTCCGCGCCCGGCGGCTGGAACGCGACTTTCTGGAACTGGAAGAACGTCTGGTCGAACTCCGCATGATTTCGCTGGCGCAAACCTTCACCCGCGCCGCCCGCCTTGCCGGACGCTTGGCGCGTGAATTAGGCAAATCCATTACCGTTGAGGTTGTCGGGCGCGAAACCCTGCTCGACAAGATGATTGTTGACCGCGTTGCCGACCCGATTTACCACATCCTGCGAAATGCCATTGATCATGGTTTGGAAGTGCCACAAGAACGCCGTCTCAAAGGCAAAAGCGCCCGCGGAGTCATTAAACTCGAAGCCCGCTTGGAAGGTTCGCGCACCGTCATTGCCATTTCAGACGACGGACGCGGCATAGATGCGGCGGCGGTGCGTCGTCGCGCTATCGAAATCGGCGCGATAGGTCAGGACGATGAACTGACGGAAGAGGAATTGTTGCGTCTCATCTTTCATTCGGGTTTTTCGACCGCCGAGCAGATGTCGTCGGTTTCCGGGCGTGGCGTCGGGCTGAATGCCGCCGAGCGTGTCGTTGATGAACTGGGCGGCGAAATTCGCGTCTTTTCGGAAGCCGGAAAAAGCGCCGCTTTTGAAATTGTTGTGCCGACAACATTGGTGATGATTGCCGCCTTCGTGGTGCGGGTCAGTCAATGGCTCTACGCCATCAATGTCAGTCACATCACCGAACTTATCTATATCACGCCGCAGGAAATTTTAGGGCGCGACGGGCGCAGGAGCATTCTCTGGCGCAATTCGTCTGTGCCATTGATCGAATTGCGCTATTTGCTGGGCTTGGGCGGCGCGAGGCTGTTGCCTGAACAGCAAGACGCAGAAAGCAGCAATGGTTCTAAACTAGCAACCCGAGTTCCGGTGTTAGTGATACGAGCGGCTGACAAATATGCGGCAATTGCTGTCGAGCAGTTCGAGGGGCAGCGCGAAATCATCGTCAAATCGCTTGGCGGACTGGGGCGCAAAATGAAGGGCGTGAGCGGAGCCGTTGACCTCGAAGGCGGCGAGGTGGCGCTGGTTCTCGATCTACAGAATTTGTTGCAATTAAGAAGCACGAGGCTTTGACGCATGGCAAAAAATCGCACCTCAAAGACCATTAAAACATTGTTAAAATTGCTCTCCCGTTCAACGAATTTCGAGGCAACGAGCGAGGAACGAGATGTCTTGAAAAAATCGTTTCTGCTCTTTGAAGTAGACGACAAGGCTTTTGCCGTAGCGGTTGAAGAGATTGAAAGCGTCATTGATTGCCCGCGCATTACGCCGTTGCCGTATGCGCCGGAAGGCATCATTGGCGTCACCAGCATTCACGGCAAAATTATTCTGGTGATGAAGCTGACGAAGAATGAAAATGCCACGGCGCCAAGATGTCGTTTGGTGTTGCTGCAAGGTGAGGCGCAACTCGGGCTGCTGGCGCACCGCATCGAAGATGTTGTTACTGTGCGCGTAGAAGATTTGCAGGAAGCAGATACGCGCAAACGAAGCGGCGGAAAAACCTTCTGGTCGGCAACCGCTTATCTGGAAAACAAGCAACGACGGATTCCGATTTTGAGTGTTGAAAACCTTGCCGATGTCTAATCGGACAAGGCTACTAAAAAAAACGACGCGGCGCAGATTTTGTCGGTCTGCGTATCTATAGCAATCGAGGTTGAAGTTTAGCGAAGTGGAAATTACACTATTGAGCTTATGAGCGGAATGAAATTTCGTAGAACCTGCACTGTCTGTGGGACAACCTTCTTCTCGCCCGACAGGAAGGCAGCTTATTGCCTGAAATGTGTGAAGAAGAAGATTGTCAAACATGTCCCGTCACAACCCAAGCCTGTAGCCGTGACCACGACACAGCCAAGAATGTCGGCGCAGCCGGTTCGCGCTGTGCCGCGTCCTGCGCCATCGTCGGCGCAGCGTTCGGCAGTCGCGCCGCGCAAACAGAAAATCCCGCGTCCGCCGCGTGTGGAAGACCTGACGCCGGAATTGCGCTCGAAGATACTGGAAATTTATCAAACCGAGTTTGCCAATAACGACAATCCGTTGCGTGAAGTCAATTCGCAGATTGCCACAAAACTGTGGATTAAGCGCAAACTGGTTGCCGATGTCTTGCAGCCGGTGACAACAACGGTAGTGGAGATAACGCCGGAGCTTCGCAATAAAGCGATTGATCTCTACAAGCGTTTCGTCGAGACCGGCTATCGTCCGCAAGGCGGCAGACGCCACGCCATCAGCGTCACCCTCGGCGTGCCTTATAAACAGGTGATGAAGATGATTCGGGATTGGGCGCGTACCGAATACGAGAAATCGCCGACGCCTGAGCCGTCACGCGAACAACTCTTTGAGATTGAAAAACTCTATTGGAGCGAGATGGACCAACAGCGTTTTCGTCTGATGGAATTGCCGGAGAAGATGGCGGAACAACTCGGCTACGTGACGCGCTGGCAAGTCTTACGCTGGCTCGACATCCTGCATGACGATGAACGCGCCTTCAATAATGTGCCTGACCCGTCCCCCGAAGTACAGCAACAGATTCTCGACGCCTATCGGGAATATCTGGCATCGCCGACGCCGCCCGAACAAGGCTTGCATTTTACTATCGCCGGAACGGTCGGCGGCATCACCCCGCGTCAGGTGCATAAAGTCCTGCAAACCTATCGCCACAAACGCCGCGTTGAATATCCACTCTTATAAAGTTTGGTAGTCCGTAGTCCGTAGCGCTTAGTCCATCGTTATTTGGAAATGAGCTACAGACTACGGACTACGGACTACTGACTTTAATGAAACAAGTCGTCCAAAACTATCGCACCGGGGAACTGAAAGTTGAAGAATTGCCGCCGCCGGCGCTCAAAGCGGGCGGCTTGCTGGTGCGGACAACTCATTCCCTTATCAGCGCCGGAACCGAGCGCATGGTCGTGGAAACAGCGCAAAGCTCGCTGATTGGCAAAGCCCGCTCTCGCCCTGACCTTGTGCGGCAGGTCTTCGATACTTTCAAACGCGAAGGGCTGCGCTCTACTTACGAAAAGGTCACATCAAAACTCAATCAAATCAAAGCTCTGGGCTATAGCGCATCAGGAACGGTCATCGCCGTTGGCAAGGACGTCAAGGGCTTTCAGGTTGGCGACCGTGTTGCCTGTGCCGGGGCGGGCTATGCTTCACACGCCGAAATGATCTTTGTGCCGCAAAATCTCTGCTGCAAATTGCCGCAAGGCGCATCACTCGAAGCCGCCTGTTACACAACAGTTGGAGCGATTGCGCTACAGGGCATCCGGCAAGCCGATGTGCGATTGGGCGAAGCGGTGGCGGTCATCGGGCTTGGACTCATCGGACAATTAACAGTACAGATGCTCAAAGCATCGGGTTGTCGTGTGCTTGGCATTGATATTGATGCGGCAGCCTGTGAAACGGGGAAAAAGTCGGCAGCCGATTTTGTTGCTGCCAGTGACGATGCCGCTTTAACGGCTTCCAAAGCGATGACCGAAGGGCGCGGCGTAGATGCGATTTTAATTACGGCAAGCACGAAATCCGATCAGCCTATGACCTTGGCGGCGGAACTCGCCAGAGATCGCGCCCGCGTGGTAGCTGTCGGGCTTGTCGGCATGAATATCCCGCGCAATGCCTATTATATGAAAGAACTCGATGTGCGATTATCGCGTTCTTATGGACCGGGGCGTTACGATGTTGAGTATGAAGAGAACGGCGTTGATTATCCTATCGGTTATGTGCGCTGGACGGAGAAGCGCAATATGGCAGCCTTCCTGCAACTCGTTGCGGAAGGTAAGGTTAATACCGATTTGCTGACCACACACCGTTTTGCAGTGGCGCAGGCGATGGATGCTTATGAGTTAATTACCGATAAGAGCGACGAACGATATTGCGGTGTGGTTCTTGAGTATCCGCATTCGGACATTGAATCAAGCGGGCGCGTCCTGACTACGCATCAAGCGAAAGCCACAAAAGAGGCTCTGGGAGTCAGTTTCATCGGTGCGGGCAGTTTTGCTCGCGGCGTTCTCTTGCCAATCGTTAAACGAACGGCGAATCTTCGCTTGGAAGGCATCGCCACAGCAACCGGCATCAGCGCCAAAAATACGGCGGAGATGTTTGGCTTCGCTTATTCGACGACCGATGCGGAAACGATATTGGAAGGCGACGAGACCGATTGCGTCTTTATTGCCACCCGCCATGACAACCATGCTGAACTTGCCGCTCAATCTCTCAGACGCGGCAAAGCGGTCTTCGTTGAAAAACCATTGGCGACAACCGAAGAGGATTTGCGCGATGTTCTGCAAGCCGCCCGCGACACTGGCAATCTGTTGACCGTCGGTTACAATCGCCGTTTTGCGCCACTGGCAAAAGAGATTAAACAGCATTTTGCGAACCGGGCAGGAGCATTGACGGTGCTGTACAGAATCAATGCCGGACAGATTCCGCCTGACCACTGGACACACAGCGCCACCGAAGGCGGCGGCAGAATCATCGGCGAAGTCTGCCACTTTGTTGATTTCGTACAGTATATAACAGACGCATTGCCAGTGCAGGTGAGCGCGGCGGTTATCCCGCAGATGCAGAATGCCGGATTCATTGACGACAGCGTGGCGATTTCGTTGACCCTCGCAGATGGCTCCATCGCTTCGATTGTCTATACGGCAAGCGGCGATAAAGCGGTAGCAAAAGAGCGCGTTGAGATATTCGGGGATAAATCGGTTGCCGTGCTGGACGACTTCAAGAGCGCCGAAATTTTCAGCAACGGCAAGCGCACAAAACTTGGCGGCAACGCGCAGGAGAAAGGACACGCCGAAGAGATAGCGGCATTCTTAGCGGCAGCGCGAGGCAACGCAGCAATGCCTATCAGCCTCGAATCACTGGCGGCAACCAGCCTGACCTGCTTTGCCATCATCGAAAGCGCAAAAATGGGAACTGCCTGTGCGATTGATATTCATTCTGTGCTGTCGTCTGTATACTAATGTAGCTATTCTGTTCCATCTGGAAGGTATGTGATGAAAAATAAAGTATTACTTTTTCTGTTTATTTCAACTCTCTTATTGAGTGCAACGGCGCTGGCGCAGAGTTCCGCTAGTGTCGTCAAGGTTTCGGCAGGCGGCGCGAAAGTGAAACGTGGCGGTTCTGCCGTTGCTACTGTGACTCTCGATATTTCGGACGGCTATCATATCAACTCGAATCGTCCGGGCGATGCCAATCTCCGCGCTACGGCGTTGAAGATTGCGCCGCTCCCCGGCTTCACTTTCGGCGCGGTCACTTACCCGAAAGGGAAGTCGGAGAAATTCGCCTTTTCAGCGAAGCCGCTGTCGGTATATGAAGGCAAAACCGTCTTGAAATTTACCGTTCGCGCCGGCGCTTCGGCAGGGAGTCAGACAGCAAAAGGCAAACTCTCCATCCAAGCCTGTAATAATGAACTCTGTCTGCGCCCGCAGACCGTTGATGTAACAATTCCTATTGAAGTAAACTAATTTGCTTGCCGGTTCTCAGGTGTTTGTTATCTGACAGAAAATTTGTCATAATAAGCATCTGAGAACCGGCATTACCTGTAATGACGAATCACCCCTCACTGTGATACTCTCTCCCGTCAGAATTGCAGGCTCGCTTTTCTGCCTCTTTATAAACGTACGATGGTTCAACAAGCCGCTACAGTGCAAGCCATAAAAGCGAAAACCATGAAGCGCAGCATTGCGTGGGCTTTGCTTTCGGTTTCAGCCTTGGGTGTGATTGATTTCGCCTTAGCCATTTTAGCTTTTCTCTTCGCGTTTCAGGTTCGGCAGGATGCGCCGGTATTCATGTGGTCGCGCTTACAGACCATGCCTACCGGCATTGCTCCGCAATTTGCGCCCTATTTCAGCCTGTTGCTCTTTGTGCCAGTCGTTAAACTCTTTGCCTTGCAACGCTATGGCTTTTATAAATTACGCGGCGAGTTCTCTTTTTCCGGCGATTTCTTCCGCATCATTAAAGCCACAACCTTTTCGTTCACCGTTCTTGTGGTTATCGCTTTTCTGTTCCGGCAGGGTTTTTCGATTCGTGACGGCGAGATTATCAAAAACGACTTCTCTTATTCGCGTTTGGTCTTTGTCTATGACCTACTCTTTTCGTTGCTCTTCTTCTGGGTGACGCGAATCGTGGTGCGAGTCATTCAAATTATTTCACGCAATAACGAACGCAATCTGATACGCACGGTGGTAGTCGGTTGCGGCGAAATGGCGGATGTCTGTATCTCGGAGATGTCCGAAAAACCGCGACTCGGCTATCAACTTGTGGGCATGGTCACGGCACGCAAAAACCAGGATGCTACGACTATCGAAAAGCGCGGCATACGAAAACTCGGCTCATTTGACAGATTGCCGGAACTGGTCAAACGTCATGGTATTGAAGAGGTGCTGATTACCGATTCCAGCATCAGTCCGGCGCGAATGTTTCATGTGCTGATGGAATGCGGACGCAATCATCATATCAAGTACCGGGTCATCCCGGATTTATATGACTGCTTACCGGGCAAGACCGACATTGCGACCATCGGTTCGCTGCCGATGATTAAACTCTTTGAAGAGCCGTTGCGCGGCGTCAACAAAGTCGTCAAGCGCAGCCTTGATGTGCTGGTTGCGCTTGCCGTTTTAGCCATTAGTTCGCCGCTCTGGCTGGCGCTTGCCATGTTAATCAAACGCGAATCGAAAGGACCGATCTTTCTCCGGCAAGAGCGCGTCGGCATGGATGGCAAAGTTTTTCTGATGTTCAAATTCCGCTCCATGCGCGACGGCGTAGACGATCAAGCGCACCGCGAGTTGATGAAGAAGCTGATTAACGGCGAAGAGGTCAATCAGGGGACGGAGACCGAGCCAATCTATGGCAAGATAAAAGACGATCCACGATTGACGAAAATCGGCAGTTGGATGCGCCGCTATTCGATTGATGAATTGCCGCAGATGTTGAATGTTTTATTGGGACAAATGAGCATTGTCGGACCGCGCCCGCCGATTCCTTACGAAGTATTGCATTACAAAGACTGGCATCGTACGCGGTTTCACGTTAAACCCGGAATCACTGGCTTGTGGCAAGTGAGCGGGCGCAATCGTCTGCACTTTGTAGAGATGGTGCGGCTCGATGTTTTCTATATCGAAAATTGGTCAGTTTGGCTTGATCTGAAGATTATGTTCAAAACTCTGCCCGTGATGCTGCGCGGCGATAATACTTATTAAAATCTTCTTGCTACAAATCGGCAGAAGAAAACTCGCTGCCGTTTTCCTCGAAAATCACCGCTTTCTTCCCATACGCAATCCCGCCGATACGGGCTTGCAAATCCGGCACGGAAGAGTAATAATCCTGCGAATTTTAGCAACGTAGTCACAGGCATATTGCAAGCAAATCTAATACGAAAAGGAAATCGGTAGCATGAAACAACTCAACAGACTGGTAGTTATCTGTACTGCAATGGCGCTTTGCGGGCTGGCATCCGCTTGTACTTTCTACGAAACCGGCAAAGCCAATAAACTAGTAGACGAAGCCAACGTCGCCATTACGGAGGCAAATAGTAGTGTGAAGAACGGGCAGACACAACTCATCGAAATTGAGCAAGCAATTCCGAAAATCGAGAGTGACGACGATCTTGCCACGCAGCGCACCAAAGCCAAAGCGGTGATTGCCTTGTTTGAAAAAGCGCGGGATAAATTCAAAGAAGCGGGCGGCAAATTTGAGGATGCCAGCAAACTGAAATTGCAGGACAAATTCAAAGAATATCTCGATTCCAAAGGCAAAGAGATGAAGAAACGCAGCGATTTGGTGGCTGCCTTAATGGAAGAACCGCAGGCGTTGATTAACAGCAACAGCCTTGAGGTTTATCAAAAGAGTGTGGAAACGATTGTCAGTAAAGTCACCGGGCTCAAGAAAGAGGCGGACGAGTTAGCCGCCAAAGCCGATAAGATTCACGACGAAAACAAAGCTATCTTCAAAGAATAATAGTAAAGAAAATCACAGGCAGAGAGCGACGACTGCCAGCAAGCCATTGCTCTCTGCCTTACATCTCATGGCGATTTGCCAATGCTTTGTGCATGGTCACTTCGTCGGCGTATTCAAGGTCAGAGCCAACCGGCACACCCATAGCAATGCGCGTGATTCGCACGCCGAGAGGTCTGAGTAATTTTGACAGGTAATTTGCCGTCGCTTCGCCTTCGGTGTTTGGATTCGTCGCCAGAATAATCTCTCTGACCTCGCCGGAACGCATCCGTTCGAGTAAAGTTTTAATCTTCAAATCATCCGGTCCAATGCCGCGTATCGGTGATAATGCCCCATGCAGGACGTGATAAAGCCCTTTATAGTCGCGGGTTCTTTCAACCGTGACGAGATTATAAGGCTCTTCGACGACGAGAATTACGCTCTTGTCACGCGAAGGACTAGAGCAGTAGCGGCAGGGGTCAGTATCGGTAATGTTATTGCAGATGGAGCAGAAGATCATGCGCTCCTTGACTTCAGTGATGGCGGCAATCAATTTGTCTGCCTCTTCCCGATCAGCGCGAAGAATATAAAAGGCGATGCGTTGCGCCGATTTGTGACCGACACCGGGCAGCCGCTTCAACTCATCAATTAAGTTTGTGACAGGTTCTGCGTAATCAAGCATAATCAGGTGACAGGTGACAGGTGACAGGTGACAGGTGACAGACAAATAGCCGTTACCTGTCACTTGTCACGAATTAGAGCAAACCTTCGGGAAGTCCCATGCCGCCGAGCTTGGAACTCATTTTGCCTTTCATCGCTTCATCCACTTTGCGCCCCGCTTCATTGACGGCAGCGAGAATTAAATCCTGAAGCATCTCGACATCGCCGCCTTTAACGGTTTCGGGGTCAAGTTTGATGTCCGTTACCTCTTTGGCTCCGTTCATCGAAATCGAAACAATGCCGCCGCCGACGCTCGCCTGTACGCGAATCTGTTGCATTTCGCGTTGCATATCTTCCTGCATCTGCTTCGCTTGTTTCATCATTTCATTCAGTTCACCGAAATCAAATCCACCTGGTAATTTCATTGTTTTTTCTCCTTTTCTATTTTTCAATTAAGAATTAAGAGGATGTTGATTGTCCTGCTTTCTTCGCTGCCACTTTGACAAGGAGCGAGACAGCAATTGCATCGTAATTCTTAATTTTTAATTCTTAATTCCCCGCTCTCACGTCTCTTTTCTGCCAATATCAAAAACCTGTCCCTGAAAGCGGTCGGTGATCGCTTTCACAGCAGGATGATTCTTTACTTGCGTTGCATTATCAACCCGCACTGCCGTTTCATTTTTTGGCGGTGCAGATGCTTCAACCTCTGCGCCTACCGTAACGGAAATTTTCAAGCGGCGTTGTAGCAGAGCGTGGCAAATCTCTTCTATCGTCCGGCGTTTGTCCGTCGCTTCCACTTCGCGTTTATCGCGGGCATTCTCCTGCGAAAAGACGATGCGTAAGGTGTCGCCGTCAACCGTAACGCTGTCGGCTCTGGCAATGGTGTTTGCCAGAATCATGCGCCGTCGCGCTTCCAATTCATCCGCTAAGGTCTGCTTGAAATCTCCCTGAACGGTCTTGGCATTTTGGCTTACCGGCGGCAATTCCGGCTCGTAATCATAAGGGTCATCCAAAAGCATCGGCGGTTCGTCGTCCCAAGGCGGCGCGGCTGAGACAGGCGCAGATTTCGTTGCCGCAGGTTTCGGCGCGGGCGGCGGTACAGCTTTGGGCGCTGGCGGAATATCCGGTTTGGCGTCGAATACGGGCGGCGGTGCAACTGCCTCTGCACCTTTATTCACCGGCGCCTCGGGTTTCGTTTCAGCCACCGCAACCGATGGTATATTCCGCACCGGAGTTTGTGGCGTTGGGCTACTGGCAGAAGGGGTTGCCGCTTCGTTAGAAAAAGGATTCATCAATGTCGGCGGCGCAGCCTTTGTTGGCGCTGGGGCGCTTGCCAACGGGCGCGATTCGGCTATGA
>Ga0187894_10001401_pt1 | contig 31000 bp, 24 predicted proteins | sample GBC1701081metaG_FD_136650 | JGI IMG/M metagenome (GOLD analysis project Ga0187894, IMG submission 136650) | White microbial mat communities from a lava cave in the Kipuka Kanohina Cave System on the Island of Hawaii, USA - GBC170108-1 metaG ...
GGATCGCCCGGCGTCGCGGGCAGGAAGTCGAGCACGTCGCGCCACATGCCCTGGCGCGCGGCGATCGCGTAGGTGCGCGAGCTGCCGAGGAACGCGTGCTCGATCGCCCTCGTCGGCAGCAGCGCGCGATCGGCCGGATCGAGCTCCTCGTACGCCTCGCGCATCATCGCGAAGGTGTTGAAGTAGAAGTTGCAGAAGCCGTGGATGCCGTGCTCCTCGATGCGCTGGGCGTTCGCGGCATCGCGACCGGTCGCGCCCTTCCCGCCGGCGCGCCAACCCATCTGGTAGACGGTGATGTCGTATTTCTCGCGCCAGCCGGGATCGCGCGTCAGGTGGAACGCGGTCGAGAGCCCGGCCGGCCCGCCGCCAACGATCGCGATGCGAGGCTTGCGAGTGGCTGTTAGGGGCGCGCGCCTGGCGTTGCGCTTCGCGGGGGTCGGCATGCGTCCTCCGTTGCGGGTCGCTGCCGGCGATCGTCCCAAGGAACGCGGCTTTCGCGCTGTGAAATGGCCCACTCGAAACGCCGGAGCGGCCGTGCGACGTCTCAGCTGCCCGTGGGCGGCGGTCGGGATGCATCCGCGCTCCGGCGCCCGGCCGTCTCGCGCAGCAGGCGCAGCACGCGGACTGCCGCGAGCACCTCGCCGGCGTCGCAGCTCTCGGCGGCGCGGTTCAGCGCCTGCGCCCGCTCGTGCGCCGCCTCGTGATAAGCACGCGCGCCGAGCGGCGTCGCGCGCAAGAGCGGCGCGCGCCGGTGGCGCGGGTTCTCGGCGCGCTCGAGCCAGCCCTCGGCGAGCAGCGCGTCGACGAGCCGCAGCGTGGCCTGCCGCGTCGCGCCGCGCTCGCGCGCCAGCTCGCTCGCGGTGCGTTCGCGCTGCATCACGCCGTGCAACAGCGCGAGCCGAGCGCTGCTGACCCGCCCGAGCACGACGCCCTCCTGCGCAATCCGCTCGAGCTCGCGCACGAGCTGGTGAAGCGCGGCGCCGCCTGGCGTGTAGCGCGGCGCGCTTCGTGCACGCCCCATGGGTGTCGCGCTCATGGAAATCCCCGCAGCCACCGACGCTTCACGACGACGATTCTAAGTCGTCAGTGCATTGTCAATCTGAATTGGTCGATCAATTCCATCAGAATTGATCAATAGAAGTCTTTGTAGAGTTGAAATCACCACGCCGAGAACATTCTTTCAGATCGCGGTGCGATACAGCCGAAGCTGCGGCTATTCGTTGCGCCGGAGGGAATCGCGCGATGGCTGAACCGATTCGCGACGTCGACCCGGAAGAGACGCAAGAATGGCTCGACGCGCTCGACTCCGTGCTGCGAACGGACGGCGCGCTGCGCGGGCACTTCCTGATCGAGCAGCTGATCGACAAGGCGCGCCGCTCCGGCGCTCACCTCCCGTACCGCGCGACCACCGCGTACCTGAATACGATTCCCGTGAGCGAGGAGCCGCCGATGCCCGGCGAGCCCGGGCTCGAGCACCGCATCCGCTCGCTCGTGCGCTGGAACGCGCTCGCGATGGTCGTGCAGGCGAATCGCGAGAGCTCCGAGCTCGGTGGCCACATCGCGACGTTCGCAAGCTCGGCGACGCTCTACGACGTCGGCTTCAATCACTTCTGGAAGGGCCCGGAGCACGCGGACGGCGCCGACCTGATCTACATCCAGGGCCACTCGTCGCCGGGCATCTACGCGCGCGCGTTCCTCGAGGGCCGGCTGACGGAGGAGCAGCTGCACGGCTTTCGCCAGGAGACGGGCGGCAGCGGGCTCTCGTCGTATCCGCATCCCTGGCTGATGCCGAGCTTCTGGCAGTTCCCGACCGTCTCGATGGGGCTCGGGCCGATCCTCGCGATCTATCAGGCGCGCTTCATGAAGTACCTCGAGCACCGCGGCCTGGCGGAGATGAAGGGCCGCAAGGTGTGGGCGTTCATGGGCGACGGCGAGATGGACGAGCCCGAGTCGTTAGGGGCGATCGGGCTCGCCGCGCGCGAATCGCTCGACAACCTGGTGTTCGTCGTCAACTGCAACCTGCAGCGCCTCGACGGCCCGGTGCGTGGCAACGGCAAGATCATCCAGGAGCTCGAGGGCACGTTCCGCGGCGCGGGCTGGAATGTGATCAAGGTGATCTGGGGCGACGCGTGGGACTCGCTCTTCGCGCGCGACAAGAAGGGCATCCTGCTCGAGCGCATGGAGCGCGCGGTCGACGGCGACTACCAGAACTACAAATCGCGAGGCGGCGCTTACACGCGAGAGCATTTCTTCGGCGCGCATCCCGAGCTGAAGGCGATGGTCGCCAACATGACGGACGACGACATCTGGCAGCTGAACCGCGGCGGCCACGATCCCAAGAAGATCCATGCCGCTTATCACGCGGCGGTGAACCACAGCGGCCAGCCGACGGTGATCCTCGCGAAGACCGTGAAGGGATACGGCATGGGCGAGGCCGGCGAAGGCAAGAACTTCACGCACCAACAGAAGAAGCTCGGCGACGAGCAGCTGAAGAAGTTCCGCGACCGCTACCGGATCCCGATCCCGGACGACCGCATCGGCGACGCGCCGTTCTACAAGCCAGACGCGTCGAGCCCCGAGGTGCGGTACATGCACGAGCGGCGCAAGGCGCTCGGTGGCTATCTGCCCGCGCGCAGCGCGAAGGCGCCGAGACTCGAGGTCCCGCCGCTCTCCGCGTTCGAGACGCTGCTGCAAGGCAGCGGCGAGCGCGAGATGTCCACCACGATGGCGTTCGTGCGGATGCTGTCCGCGTTGCTGCGCGACAAGAAGCTGGGCAAGTACGTGGTGCCGATCGTGCCCGACGAGTCGCGCACGTTCGGCATGGAGGGGCTGTTCCGCCAGCTCGGCATCTACTCGTCGCAGGGCCAACTCTACGAGCCGGTCGACTCCGACACGTTCGCCTACTACCGCGAGGAGAAGACCGGGCAGATGCTGCAGGAAGGCATCTGCGAGGCGGGCGGGCTCTCGTCGTGGATCGCCGCCGGGACTTGTTACGCGAATCACGGCCTGCCGATGCTGCCGTTCTACATCTTCTACTCGATGTTCGGCTTCCAGCGCGTCGGCGACTTGATCTGGGCCGCCGGCGACTCGCGCACGCGCGGCTTCCTGCTCGGCGGCACGTCGGGGCGCACCACCCTCTCCGGCGAGGGCCTCCAGCACCAGGATGGGCACAGCCAGCTGATGGCCGCCGCCGTTCCGAACTGCATCGCGTACGACCCGACCTTCGCCTACGAGCTGGTGACGATCATCCACGACGGCATGCGCCGCATGCTCACCGAGCAGGAGGACGTCTTCTACTACGTCACCGTGATGAACGAGAACTACGCGCAGCCACCGATGCCGCGCGACGCGCGCGAGGGAATCCTGCGCGGCATGTATCTGCTGCGGCAGACCGATGGCGCCGGCGAGCGCGTGCAGCTGCTCGGTAGCGGCTCGATCCTGCGCGAGGCGATCGCGGCGGCCGACTTGTTACGAGACGACTTCGGCATCGCCTCCGACGTCTGGAGCGTGACGAGCTTCAGTGAGCTCGCGCGTGACGGCAGCGCCGCCGAGCGCTGGAACTTGCTGCATCCCGGCGAGCCGCAGCGCGCGAGCTACGTCGCGCAGCAGCTCGGCGGACGGCGCGGGCCCGTGATCGCGGCAACCGACTACGTGCGAGCGGTCGCCGAACAGATCCGCGGCTACGTGCCGGCGAGCTACCGAGTGCTCGGCACCGACGGCTTCGGGCGCAGCGACCGCCGCGAGCGGCTGCGCCGCTTCTTCGAGGTCGACCGCGGCTTCATCGTGGCGACCGCGCTGAAGGCGCTCTGCGACGACGGCATCGTGCCGCCGTCGACGGTGCGGCTCGCGCTCGAGAAGTACGGCGTCGACCCCGAGAAGCCGCTGCCGGTCGTCAGCTGATGCCGGAAAAGATCGAGTTCCTGCTGCCCGACATCGGCGACTTCGCCGAGGTCGACGTCGTCGAGCTGCTCGCGAGCGCCGGCGAGCCGGTCGCGAAGGACCAGCCGCTGATCGTGCTCGAGAGCGACAAGGCGACGATGGAGGTGCCGTCGCCGGCGGCCGGCGTGCTCGAAGAGCTGCGCGTACGCGTCGGCGACAAGGTGAGCGCGGGCTCGCTGATCGCGGTGATCCGGACGGAGGGCGCACAGGCGCCCGCCGACCCCAACAAGCCTGCGCGGCCTGCCGCGAGAGCCCCGGCGCCGGCAGCGCCCGCTCCGCCGCAGCGGACGGCTCCAGCGCAACGCGCGGCACCGCCGCCGCGCCGCGCGGAAGTCGATGACGACACGGTGCTGGTCGGCACGCCGAACGCGCTCGCGCCGGCGCGCGGCGCCGCCGAGGCCGACGCGATGCGGCCCGCGCGCGCGCACGCGAGCCCATCGGTGCGACAGCTCGCGCGCGAGCTCGGCGTCGACCTCGCGCTGGTTCCGGGTACCGGGCGCAAGGGCCGGGTGCAGCGCGAGGACGTGCAGGCTTTCGTCAAGGCGTCGCTCTCCGGGCGCGGTGCGGGCGGTGTGCCGATCGCCGGCGTCTCGGTCGCGGCGCCGCTCGAGATCGACTTCTCGAAGTGGGGACCGACCGAGACGACGCCGCTGAATCGCGTGCGGCGCCTCAGCGCGGCGAACCTGCACCGCAGCTGGGTGACGGTTCCGCACGTCACGCAGCACGACCACGCCGACATCACCGAGCTCGACCGCTTCCGCAAATCGCTGAAGGGCGAGGCCGAGAAACGCGCCGTGAAGCTGACCTTCCTGCCGTTCGTGGTGCAGGCGGTGACCGCCGCGCTGAAGGAGTTCCCGCACTTCAACTCCTCGCTCGACCGCACCGGCGAAGCGCTCGTGCTGAAGCGCTACTTCCACATCGGCGTCGCGGTCGACACCGAGAACGGCCTCGTCGTCCCCGTCATCAAGAACGCCGACCAGAAGGGGCTGTTCGCGCTCGCGCGCGAGCTCGAGGATCTCTCGACGCGCGCGCGCAGCCGCAAGCTCACGCCGGGCCACCTCCAAGGCGGCACGTTCAGCATCTCGAGCCTCGGCGGCATCGGCGGCAGCTTCTTCACGCCGATCGTGAATCACCCCGAGGTCGCGATCCTCGGCGTCTCGAAGATGGAGTGGAAGCCCGTGCATCAGGACGGCGCGTTCGTGCCGCGCCTCCTGCTGCCGCTCTCACTCAGCTACGACCACCGTGTGATCGACGGCGCCGACGCAGTGCGCTTCACCACGCGCCTCGCGCAGCTGCTCGCCGACCTGCGGCTGTTGCTGGTCTAGATCGGAAGCTCATGCCCCAACAAGTCGTGCGCGTGCCCGAGATCGGTGACTTCCACGACGTCGACGTCGTCGAGCTGCTCGTCTCGGTCGGCGACCGCGTCGAGCGCGAGCAGCCGCTGATCGTGATCGAGAGCGACAAGGCGAGCATGGAGGTGCCGTCGCCCGCCGCGGGCACCGTCGTTTCGCTGGCTGTGCGCCTGAACGCGAAGCTGAACGAGGGCGACCCGATCTTGACGCTCGAGGTCGAGGGCGCGGCTGCGCCCGCGCCGGAAGCGAAGGCGCCCGAGCGCGCGACAAAGCCTGCACGCGCGGGCGAGCCGCGCGCGCACACCACGCAGGAGCGTGAGCCCGCTGCGCCCGCGCGCGCGTCCGGCTCCGGCGACCGCGCGCAGTTGCTGGTGTTAGGGGGCGGCCCCGGCGGCTACACCGCCGCGTTCCGAGCCGCGGACCTCGGCCTCTCCGTGACGCTCGTCGAACGCGAGCCGACGCTCGGCGGCGTCTGCACGAACGTCGGCTGCATTCCGTCGAAGGCGCTGCTGCACGTCGCCGAGCTGATCGAAGGCGCACGCGCGCTGCGCGAGCACGGCGTCGAGTTCGGCGAGCCGCGGCTCGATCTCGAACGCTTGCGAGCCTACAAGGACGGCATCGTCGCGAAGCTCACCGGCGGCCTCGCGGCGCTCGCGAAGGCGCGCAAGCTGAAGCTCGTGCGCGGGAACGGGCGCTTCGTCGGCCCGAACGAGCTGCGTGTCGAGAGCGCGGACGGCACGCAGACGCTCGCGTTCGAGCACGCGATCCTCGCGACCGGCTCGCGGCCCACGCTGCTGCCGGGGCTGCCCGACGACTCGCGCATCATGGATTCGACCGCGGCGCTCGAGCTCGCCGGCGCCCCGCGCAGCCTGCTCGTCGTCGGCGGCGGCATCATCGGCCTCGAGATGGCGTGCGTGTACCTCGCGCTCGGCGTGCAGGTGACGGTCGTCGAGCTGCTGGACCGGCTGCTGGTCGGCGTCGATCGCGACCTCGTGCGCGTGCTCGAGCGGCGGCTGAAAGCGCGTTGCGAGGCGATCCATCTCGGCACCGGCGTCGCGAAGATCGACGCGCGCGGCGACGGTCTGCTCGTCCACTACGACGGCCCGAAGGCGCCGCCGCCGCGCAGTTTCGACCGCGTGCTCGTCGCGGTCGGACGGCGCGCGAACGTCGAGGAGCTCGGGCTGGACGCGCTCGGCGTGAAGCTCGCGCCGCGCGGCTTCATCGACGTGGACGCGCAGCTGCGTACGAACGTCCCGCACGTGTTCGCGATCGGCGACGTGACCGGCCCGCCGCAGCTCGCGCACCGCGCGACGCATCAGGGCAAGGTCGCCGCGGAGGTGATCGCCGGGCACAAGGCCGCCTTCGAGCCGGCGGCGATCCCGTCGATCGCGTTCACCGATCCCGAGGTCGCGTGGGTCGGGCTCAGCGAAGAGCAGGCGGCTTCGCAGGGCGTCGCGGTGAAGAAGGGCGTCTTTCCGTGGACGGCGTCGGGCCGCGCGCTCGGCATGGGCCGCGGCGAGGGCACGACCAAGCTGCTGTTCTCCGCGGACGACGGCCGCCTGTTAGGGGCCGGCATGGCCGGCGCGCACGCTGGCGAGCTGATCGCCGAGGCGACGCTCGCGATCGAGATGGGCGCGGACGCGCACGACCTCGGCATGACGATCCACGCGCACCCGACGCTCTCGGAGACCGTCGCGTTCGCCGCCGAGGTCGCTGCCGGAACCGTCACGGACGTGCTGCCGCCGAAGCGCTGAGCCAATGGCTCAGCGGAGTGCGGACTTCAGCAGCGCGCGCGTGCGCGTTCGGTCCTCGAGCGTCGGCGTGAACTCGGACGCGGCGAAGTCCGTGACGCCGGCGTCGGCGAGCTCCGCGATCTGCGCGCGCAGCTGCGATTCGTTGCCGACCATCGCGACGTCGCCTGGTCCGGCGACGCCCTCGCGCTCGAACATCGCGCGATAGGACGGCAGCTCGCCGTACATCGCGAGCGTCTTCGCGACGAGCGTGCGCACGCGCGGCGCATCGTCGGTCGCGCAGATCGGCAGCGTCGCGATCACGCGCGGCGCGGGCCGGCCCGCGCGCTCGGCCGCCTCGCGCAGCCGCGGCACGATGTGGCTGCGGATCGTGCGCGGGCCGACCCACGCGAGCGTCGTGCCGTCCGCGAGCGTGCCGGCGACCGCGAGCGCCTGCGGGCCGAGCGCGGCGACCACGAGCGGAATGCGCCGGGCCGGCGGCTTGAAGAGCGTCGCCTCGCCGGCGAGCAGCTCGCCGCGAAACGAGACCTTCCCGTCCGCGAGCAACGGCGCGAGGATCGACAGGTACTCGCGCAGGTGGCGGATCGGGCGATCGAACGAAATCCCGAGGCTGGCCATCATCGCGGCGTGCGAGAGGCCGACGCCGAGTGTGAGCCGGCCGCCGAGCCACGAGTCGACCGTGAGCGCCTGCGCCGCCAGCGCGATCGGATGGCGCGGGAAGGTCGGCACCACCGCGGTGCCGAGCTCGATCTCCGGCACGCGCGTGCCCGCCGCCGCGAGTGCCGTGAGCGCGTCGAAGCCGCCGGTCGGCAGCTCGGCGAGCCAGTAGCTCGCGAAGCCGTCCGCGGCTGCCGCCTGCGCATGCTCGGCGATGGCGTCGATCGACGCGCGCTGGACCAGCGCCGTGCCGTTGAGGCCGATCCTCATCGCTTCTCCTCTCGCAGCGCGCGCCCGCGTTGCAGCGCGATGCGCGGAACCTCCGGATTGCCTTGCGTCCAGGTGACGTGCAGCGCGACGCGGCGCAGCTTCCAGCCGCCCGGCGTGCGCAGCAGCTCGTTCACGTAATAACCGCCGATCGTCCAGCGTTCGGCGCCCGGCGCCAGCGGAGGCACGCCCGGCTCGGGCGCGATGAAGTGCTCGGCCTGCATGTTCGAAACGCAGGTCGCGGCGTCGCCGTCGATCTGGTGCACGTGATTCGTGCTCGTGTGCTGCGTCGCACGGAAGCCCGCGAATAGCGTCTGCGCCGAGCGCACCCAGGCGTCCGCTGTGTAGACGCCCTTGCGGATCCCGACCGAGTCGAAGTCCATCTCGAGCTCGTCGCAGAAGATGAAGCGATAGAGCGCCCAATCTCGGCGATCGAGGCCGCTCGCGTAGGCGTGGACGATGTCGCTGATCGCGGCGCGATCGAGCAGCTGCTGCAGCGCGTCGCTCACGCGCGGGGGCCCGCGAGCTCGATCTCGACCTCGCGCGTGACGACCAGCGGCGCGGGCCCGGGAGCCAATAAGTTCGGCTCGTCGGCGCGCATCGCGGCGTACGCGGGCGAGCGCACCACCGCGGGCAGCGCGGCCTCGTCGTCGAACCACGCGAGCGCGATGCCGTCGTAGAGCGGCGTGCGTCCGGCCTGATAGATCCCGCGCCGCGCGCAGCACTGCACGTAGCGGCGCTGGCCCGGGAGGTGGGCCGCCAGCGCGGCATGCGACTCGCGCCAGTACTTCTGGAACTCGTCGACCGACAGATCGCTGCGCTTGCGCAGGCACGTGATCGTCTTCACCGCGCCGGGCGGCACGGGGCCTTCGCGCAGCGTGAGCTCGTCGGTCAACACGACGCCCATGCTCGCGGCGTCGATGAAGTTCGCCTCGTCCGCACGCACGGCCGCGTACTCGGGCGACGGCGCGAGCGCGCGCATCGTCTCGAGGTCGTCGAACCACGCCTCCGCGACGCCGTCGAAGGCCGGCTCGCGCGTGCGGTAGCTGGACGGCAGCACGTGGTTCTGCACGTAGCGCCGCAGCCCGTGCTGCCGCACGACCAATGCCGCGTGCTTCGTACGCCAGTGAAGCTGGAACTCGTCGACGGAGATCCCCGGCGTGCGCTTGAAGAATGCGATCAGCTTCATGGAACCTCTCACCGGCCCGGCGGCCGGTACATGCGAATCGGGCGCGGCTTCGTGATCCAGTCGGCCTGCTTGCTCCACGGCCGCCCGGCAAACGCGCCACCGTCGACCACCTGCGCGTGGCCGGTCACGAAGCTCGACTCGTCGCTCGCGAGCCAGAGCGCGGCGCGCGCGATGTCCTCGGGATCGCCGATGCGCCCCAATGCCTGCGTGCGCGCGAGCGCCGCCTTCATCTTCGCGAGGCCGGCCTCGCTGACGTCGGGGCTGCCGGCCGCGAGCGGCGTCGCGATCACGCCGGGGCAAATGCAGTTCACGCGAATTCCCGACTCCCCCAGCTCGAGCGCGACCGAGCGCGTCAGGTGGATCACCGCGGCCTTCGCGACGCTGTAGAGATGGGGCGAGTAGCCGGTCTGCAGCCCGGCGACGCTCGCGGTGCTGATGATCGAGCCCGAGCGCTGGCGCTGCATCACCGGCGCCGCGTGCTTGATGCCGAGAAACGGGCCTTTCACGAGCACGTCGAACGTGATGTCGAACTCCTCGACCGTCGTGCCGGTGATCGGCCCGAGCGCGCCGCCGAAGCCCGCGTTGTTGAACATCACGTCGAGCCGGCCCCAACGTTCGACGGCCTCCTCGACCGCGCTGCGGACGTCGTCCTCGCGCGACACGTCGACGCGCCGGTACGCGGCCGCTTCTCCCAATTGCTCCGCGAGCTGCTTGCCTCGCTCCTCCTGGAGATCGGCGATCAGCACGCGCGCGCCCTCGGCCGCGAACAGCTTGACGCTCGCCGCGCCGATCCCGCTCGCGCCGCCGGTGACGATCGCGACGCGCCCATCGAGACGCTTCATCTGCGCTCCTCCGCGAGCAGCACGCCCGCCTGCTCGAGCTTCGTGATCTCGTCCGCGCTCGCGCCGAGCCACTCGGCCAGCACCTCGCGATTGTGCTCGCCGCGGTAGGCCGCGGGGCCGCGTACGCCGCTCTTTGCGGACGAGAAGCGGTACGGCGACTGCACGGTGCGTCGCTCGCCGCCGCCGCGATCGTCGACCCACACCGCGCTGCCGCGCGCGCGCGCGGTCGCTGACTCGAACGCGGCTTCCGTCGTGCGCACGTCGCCCCACGCGAGGTTCGCGCGATCGAGCGCGGCGATCAGCGCGGCGCGGTCCGGGAACGAGCGGAAGTAGCTCGCGGCGGCACCGCGCCGTGCGCGGATCTTTTCCCCGAGCTCGGCACCGGGAGGCGTCGGGTCGACGACGCCGAGCTGCGCCGTCAGCACGCGCCAGAGGTTGCGGAACTCGCCGGTGATCATGATCGGGCCGCCTGGGGCTTCCCAGATCTCTCCGCCGCCGCGGATGATCTCCTTCTCGTCGAGCGCGAAGTGCGCGTAGTCGTCGGTCGCGAGCATCACGTCGAGCATGCCGATGTCGACGTGCTGCCCCTCGCCGGTGCGCTCGCGCAGCTGCAGCGCGGCGAGCACGCCGACCAGGCCGTGCAGGCCGGCGTTCATGTCCGCGATCGAGAGCACCGGATCGGTGTGCGGCGCCGCGTCGAAGCGCGCTTGGCGCTCGACGATGCCGGCCTCGGCGTGGAGCACCGACGCGTAGGCGGCCCGTCCCGCTTCGGGCGAGGTCGCGCCGAAGCCCGAGATCGACAGCATCACGAGCCGCGGGTTCAGCGCGTGCAGCCGCGGCCAGCCGAGCCCGAGCCGCTCTGCGACGCCGCTGCGGAAGTTCTCGATCAGCACGTCGGCGCGCTGCGCGAGCCGTAACAAGACGGCCTGCGCGCCTGGCGCTTCCAGGTCGAGGCAGAGCGTGCGCTTGCCGGCGTTCTGCTGGACGTAGTAGCCGCCGATGCCGTGCCGCTGCGCGCCCCAGCCGCGCGTGATGTCGCCCTCGGGCGGCTCGAGCTTCACGACGTCGGCGCCGAGATCCGAGAGCATGCGTCCGGCGAAGGGCCCGGCGAGCACGCGCGAGAGATCGAGCACGCGCAGTCCGGCGAGCGGCGACTCCATCGCCCGCTCCGCCTACGCCGGGGGCTGCGTCGGCGCCGCCGACGTGCGGAACGTATGCGCGCTGACGTCGACCTCCGGCAGCGCGATCTCATGCGCGAGCACGGCCGCCTTCCACTTCGCGTGCTCGGGCTCGCGCGCGTGGAACTCCGGCATCACCTCGCGCGCGAACAGCTCGAGGCTCTCGCAGATGTGCGCGTGGGTGTTATTGCCCGCCTGGTTCAGCAGGATCACCTGATCGATGTTCGATTCCTCGAACTTGCGGAGCTTCTTGCGCAGCGTCTCCGGCGACCCGACCAGGCCCGAGCGCCGCGCCTTTTGTCCCGCCTCCGACTCCTTCCACGCCTGATATTCCTGCCACAGGTTCACCGTGCCGGGCTCCACCGGACCGTGCGAGCTGTAGAAGCGCAGCGCGAACTGGAAGAACGTCCAGCCATCGGCGCGCCGGAACGCCTCCTCGTCGGTGTCCGCGCACATGAAGCCGCTCACCAGCGCGATGTTCGGGTTGGTCGCGTAGTCCGCGAGCCGCTCCTGCCGGCGCACGAACGCGTTGTAATAAGTGTTCACCCACGCGTGCGCGGCCTCGGCCGAGACGAACTGGAAGCCGAGCGCGCCGAGCCCGCGCCGTCCTGCCATCTCGATCGTCTCGAGCTGCGAGCACGCGACCCAGAGCGGCGGATGCGGCTTCTGATACGGCTTCGGCAACACGTTGCGCAGCGGGAAGTCGAAATACTCGCCGTGATGCTCGGTCGGCGCGTCGGCGAACATCGGGATCACGGCGCGCACCGCCTCTTCCCAGACTGCGCGCTTGTCGCGGAAGCGGCGCCCGAACGGATGCAGCTCGGTGATCGACGAGCCCTCGCCGATTCCGAATTCGACGCGCCCGTGCGAGAGCAGATCGAGCGTGCTGACCCGCTCGGCGACCCGCGCGGGATGATTCGTCGTCAGCTGGATGATCCCATGCGCGAGCCGGATGCGCTTCGTGCGCTGGCTCGCCGCCGCGAGGAAGACCTCGGGCGCCGAGGAGTGCGAGTACTCCTCGAGGAAGTGGTGCTCGACTTCCCACGCGAAGTCGTAGCCGAGCCGGTCCGCGAGCTCGACCTCGGCGAGCGAGTTGCTCAGGAGCTCGTACTCGGAGCGCTCGTGCCACGGCCGCGGCAGCTGGTGCTCGTAGAAAATCCCGAACTTCATCGTGCTCCCCTTTTCTGCCTGGCGCGAGCGCTGCGCGCGCGCCGTGGCGATTGCGAGCGCTGAGCGCGCTGCGCAGCGCCGTCCTCGAGGCCGGCCAGCGTGCGCAGCGCGCCGCGGAACAGCGCACGCGCCGCGTCGCGCGTCAGCGTGCGGTCGAACAGCGAGTTCGTGTCGAGGCCGACGACGAGCGCGTGCGCGATCGACGCGGCGTCGCGCGGCGCGAGCTCGCGCGCGCCGATGCGCTGGAACAGCGCCTCGAGGTAGCGGCGCCACGCGGCGGCGTGCTCGGTCTTGATCCGATTCAGCCGCGCGTCGTGCACCGCGAGTCCCGAGAGCTCCTGGATCACGCCGAGGAACTCGCTGTTCAGCTGGCGCTCGCCGAAGCAGAACTCGACCACGGCATCGATCAGCCGCGCAGAGTCGGGCTCCGCCAGATCCGGAAAGCCGTCGACGATGCGCTCGCACAGCCCGAGCGCATAGTGCTCGAGGATCGCGGCCTGGTCGTCGAAGTAGTAACCGACGTGGCTGGGCGTCATGCCCGCGGTGTCGGCGATGTCCTTCAGCGTCGTGTTCGCGTAGCCGCGCTTGCCCATGCAGAGGTAGAGCGCCCGCGCGATCTCCGCGCGCCGATCGCCACGAGGTTCCGCCGCTCGCGCCATCTCGAGAGCACTCCGCACGTCGCCTGGGCGGCGATTTGTAGGACCGACGGACGATTTGTATCTCATTCAAATCGCGAGATCAAGCGTCACGGTCACAGGCCAGTCAGTCCCGCATCCACCGCCAGCAGCTGCGCGGTCACGTAGACGCTCTCGTCGCTGATGAAGAACAGCGCCGCGTAAGCGATCTCCCAGCCGGTCGCCTGGCGCCCGAACGGGACGGCCGAGCGCGCGCGCGAGGGCCGGCCGGCCGTCGCGACGCGGCCGAGCGGCGTGTCGACGAGGCCCGGGCAGACGATGTTCGCGCGGATGCCGCGCGCCGCGCCCTCGCGCGCGACGTGCCGCATCAGGCCCTCGAGCGCGGCCTTCGACGCGTCGTAGGCCGGCAGCTGCGAGCCCGACGTGAGGCCCGCGATCGACGAGATGAACACGATCGGCGAGCCGCTCGCGAGCACGGGCAGGCCCGCTTTGCAGCACAGCATCGGGCCGCGCAGGTTCACCGCGAGCGTCTGGTCCCAGTCCTCGGGCTTGGTGTTCGCGAGCCCGAGCGCGCCGACGCCGACCCCGACGTTCAGCACGAGCCCGTCGAGGCCGCCGAGCCGCTGCGCGGCTTCGTCGATCATGCGCCGCACGTCGTCCTCGCGCAGGATGTCGGCGGCGATCGCGAACGCGCGGCCGCCTTCCTTCGCGATCAGCTGCACCGTCTGCTCCGCGCTCGCCGGATTCTTGTCCGCGACCGCGACGTGCGCGCCTTCGCGTGCGAACAGCCGGCACATCGCGCGGCCGTTGCCGATCGGGTCGGTCGCCGCGTCGAACACCCGCTGGCCGCCGCCGACGACCAGGATGCGGCGGCCCGAGAGCCGCCCGCGCCCGGGCGCCTCCCCTAATGACTCCGCGCTCGGCGCACGCAGCGGCTGATCGCTCATGGCTTCTCCTTCGACGACGACGGCTCAGGCGAGCCGCGCCGGCGCCTGCGGGACGCTGCGCCAGAACGCGGGATCGTGGCCGTACTGGATGCGAGCGCCGGCGGCCGCCAGCGCTTGGAGCTTGCGCAGCGACGCGAGCGCGGCCTCGCGGTCCCAGAGCACGCCGGGCAGCCGCAGCTGCTCGAGCGACTCGCGCAGATAACAAGCGTCGCCGCACAGCACGTGCTCGCCGCGCGCGCTGCGTACGCGCAGCGATTGGTGGCCGGGCGTGTGGCCATGCGTCGGGAAGCAGACCACCGAGCCGTCGCCGAACAGATCGTGCTCGCCGTCGATCAGTTTCAGGCGCTGGCCGGTGTCGAAGTCGCGCCGCCGATAGCCCGGGTCGTCGTCCGGCAGCGCGCGCGCGTAATCCCATTCCCGCCGCTGCACCACGACATCCGCATTCGCGAGCTGCGCGTTCCCCCCGCAGTGGTCGTAGTGCAGGTGCGAGTTCACGACGTGCGTGACGGCCTCGGCCGAGCACGCCGCGCTCGCGAGACGCGCCCCGATCTCCTCGCCCGGCGCGAAGTGGAACGCGGTCCCGCGCATGCCGCGCTCGCCCATGTGGCTCGCCGCGTCGCGCTGGATCGCGAGGTGCAGCCCGCTGTCGAAGAGCACGCGGCCGCGCGGATGCACGATCAGATAGCTCGGCACCGGCACGCGGAGCTTGCCCTTCGCGCCTTCGATCAGGAATCCGTGCGGGATCGTCAGCTCGCCGCAGGTGAACGCGAAGAGCTCGGCGACCGACATGCGGCGAATCCTATCTCGGGGCGCGCCGCGCCGAGCGTCAGCGGCACAAGTTCTCGCACGCGATGCCGTCGCCGTCCGCGTCGAGCCGTGCGACGCCGCACTCGCGCAGGTAGAAGCGCGCCTCCGCGCAGCTCGACATCTCGCGGCAGTAGCGCTTGCCGCCGCACGCCGAGCCGTTCTCGGCCGCCTTCAGCGGCGCGCCCTGCGCCGCGAGCGCTTCAGTGGATGGCGCGCGCACGCCCGCGCGCCACTCCCAGGGCGGAATCCACGTGTGCGCGGGAAGGCTCCAGAGCCCGCGGCGCGCCGCACGCGCTTCGTCTTCGAGCGCGAGCAGCGTCGGGTCGCGGAGGTAGCGCCGGAACGCCCATGCGTGCCCGTCGCGCACGAGCGCGCAGCCAACGCAGACGTCGCCAGCCCAGATCTCGGAGACCTCGCGCCCGTATCGATCGAGCTCGACGAATTCGACGCGCAGCTCGCGCCCCTCGACCCAGCGAGCGAGCGCCTGCGTCGCGCGACGGCCCCACGCCTGCCCGCGCTCGGGCGTATCGATCTGCGCGATCCGCAGATCGCGCTGGCGGCTGCCATCGCTCACGATCAGCGAATCGCCGTCGCGGATATGGACGAGGTGGGCGCGATACGACCGCGACGACGGCTCGCTCGCAGCGCTCGCCGCTGCGAGCCCCGCGCTGATCGCCACCGCGAGCGCCGTCCAGCGAGTCAGCGCGTGGCGCCTCAGCCCAGGCGCCAGCGTCTAGGCCTCGCCGCCGGCGCGCTTCGCGCGCCCACGGGCTCCGCGCACCGGCGCGCGCCGCTCGCCGCCGCGCTGCGCGTGCGCGAGCAGCTCCATCGCCCACTTCGTCCCGAGCGCACCGTCCTCGTGCTTGAAGAACGCGAACGCCTGCACCGGCGCCGCGGCGCGCAGCTGCGTCGCCCAGCCGGCGAGCGCGGCGCGGTCGTAATCGGTGCGGCGCAGGCGGAGATAGAGCCACGGCGCGGTCGCGAGGATCTCCGCGCGCGCTTCCTCGTCGTTCTCGGTGATCACCCACGCCAGGCCGCGCTGGCGCAGCCGCGCGAGCACCGCGTCGTCGCGCCACGAGGCGTGGCGCGCCTCGAGCGCGGCGAGCGTGCCGGGCGGGAGATGATCGAGGAAGCGGTCGAGGCGCTCGAGATCGAGCTTCAAGTTCGGCGGGAGCTGGAACAGCAGCGGCCCGAGCTTCTCGCCGAGCGCACGCGCGGTCTCGATCAGATATTGGGTCTCCTCGCCGACGTCGGCGAGGCGCTTCAGGTGCGTGATCTTGCGCGAGGCCTTCACCGCGAAGCGGAACGCGTCGGGCACCTGCGCCGCCCAGCCGGCGAGCAGACTCGCGCGCGGCATCCGGTAGAAGGTCTGATTGATCTCGACCGCGGGCAGCCGAGCGGCGTAATAAGCGAGCCGATCCGCTGCCGGCAGATCCTCCGGATAGAACGCGCCGTGCCACTCCTGGTAGCTGAAGCCGCTGGTGCCGGAGTACAGCCGCATTCCATGAAACCCCGCGAGGCCGCGCATCCTACACCGGCCCGTGTCGACCGCGGCTCAGGATTTCTCGGTGAAACGCGCGAGTCTCCGGAGTAGGCCCGCGAGCACTCGCTCCGCGTCGACGCCCGGCCCGAGCACGCCCGCGAATGGGTCGCCGTGCTTCGCCAGCTCGCGCGGCGCCGTGGCGATGTTCCAGCGCCCGGGCTCGAGGCGCGCGTTCACCTGCGGCCAGCGCAGCGGCATCGAGACCGGCGCTCGCGCGCGCGGGCGCACCGAGAGCGGCCCCGCGATCAGCTTGCCGCGCCCGTTCTGGAGATAGTCGACGTAGACCTTGTCGCCGCGCGCGGCGACCGGCCGCGTGATCGTCGCGATGTCGGGGCGCTCCGAGACGACGACGCGCGCGATCGCTTCGGCGAGCTGCGTCGCCTCCTCGTGCGAGAGCGCGGCGCCGAGCGGAAGCAGCACGTGCATGCCCGCTTGGCCGGACGTCTTCACGAAGTGCGCGGCTCCGGCCTCGCGCAGGATCTCGTGCAGCAGCTTTGCCAGCGCGACCACGTGCGCGAACGGCGCTTGCTTCGGATCGAGATCGAGGATCAGCCAGTCCGGGCGGTCGAGCGCGCTGATGCGTGCGCTCCAGACGTGCAGCGGAATCGCGCCGGAGTTGATCACGTAGAGCAGCGTGCGCAGGTCGTTGCAGACGAAGTAGTCGGTGCCGTCGATCGTCTCGCGCCGCGCCCAGTCGGGCGTGAACTCGGGCGCGTTCTTCTGATAGAAGCTCTTGCCGTCGATGCCGTCCGGGTAGCGCGTCAGCACGACAGGCCGGTCCTTTAGATAGGGCGCGAGCCACGGCCAGACGCGCTCGTAGTAAGCGAGCAGGTCGCCTTTCGTGTAGCCCTCGACCGGCCAGAACACCTTGTCGAGGCGCGTCAGCTTCAGCTCCGCCTCGGGTCGCGCGCCAGCGGGCGGCGCTTCGCGCGCAGCGGGCTCGGGCTCCAGCGCGCGCGCGTCGGGGGCCCGGCAGGCGGCCGGCGCGACGTCCGTGCGCATTCCCAAGAACACGGGATGCCGCAGCATGCCGCTGCTCGTCGCCTCGCTGAAGCGCACCTCGGCCACGAGCTCCGGCGCGACGAACCAGGAGCCGCGCGGCAGCGGATCGGGCAGGCCGCTAAACGCGGGCTTCGCGCGCCGCCGCTGCTCGAGCGCGGGGAGCAGCTGGTCGACCACGCCCGGCGAGAGGCCCGAGCCGGCGTTGCCGGCGTAGACGAGCTCGCCGCCCTGATGACCGGCGAGCATCAGCGAGCCGAGCGCGCTGCGCGAGCCGCGGCCGGGCGAGACGCCGACGACGACGAAGCACGCCGCGCGCGGCAGCTTGATCTTCAGCCAGCGCTTCGAGCGCTCGCCCGCCGCGTACGCCGAATCGGCCTGCTTCGCGATCACGCCCTCGAGCCCGTGCGCGCCGGCGGCCTCGTAGAGCGCGAGGCCGTCGCCGCTCACGTGGTCCGCGAACCGAAGCGGCCCGCGCGGCGGCACGAGCGATGCGAGGACCTGCTTGCGCTTCGCGAGCGGGAGCGCGCGCAGGTCGAAGTCGCCGAGCGCGAGGCAGTCGAACGCGTAGTAGACGACTGGCACCTCGCACCGTAATGCCTCGGCCTCGCGCGGGTCGCTCTGCGTGAAGCGGCGCTGGATGCGCTCGAAGCTCGCGCGCCCCTGCGCGTCGAGCGCGACGACCTCGCCGTCGAGCACGGCGCGCTCGAGCGGCAGATGCGCGAGCGCGGTCGCCAGCTCCGGATAGAGCCGCGTGCGCTCGCCGCCCGTGCGCGCGAACAGGCGCGCGCGGCCGCGCCCGGCTTCGGCGATCGCCCGCACGCCGTCGTACTTCAGCTCGAACAGCCAGCCGTCGCGCGAGAACGGCCGCTCGCTCGTCGTCGCGAGCATCGGCCGCAGCTTCGCGGCGTCGAGCGCGGCGCGCCGCGCGCCCGCCTGCTCGGCGATCCGCGCGAGCTCGGCGTCGCGCGTCACGCCGGCGGCGAGCTCGTGCACCGCGAGGCCCGAGAACACGGACTCCGGCGCTCGCTCTGCGATGTCGGGCGGCTCGAAGCCGCGCTCCTTCGTGAACAGCAGCCACTCGCGCGACGGCTTCGCGCGGCCGCCGGTGCGCACGAGCGCGAAGCGCCCACACAGCTTGTGACCCTCGAACGCGAGATCGAGCTTGCCCTTCGCGAGCGCGTCCGCGGGCGCGACCCCGTCCACGCTCCGGTAGCTGCCGCAGTCCCAGACGATCATTGCGCCGGCGCCGTAATTACCGGCCGGGATCACGCCCTCGAAGTCCGCGTACTCGAGCGGGTGGTCCTCGGTCTGCACCGCGAGCCGCTTCTGCGCGGGGTCGAGGCTCGGCCCGCGCGGCACCGCGAAGCTCACCAGCACGCCGTCGATCTCGAGTCGCAGGTCCCAGTGCAGGTTGCGCGCCGCGTGCTGCTGCACGACGAAGCGGCGCGGCGCGCCGGGGGGAAGCGCACGCGGCTCGGCGTCCGTTCCGAACGGCTCGGGCGTGTGGCTCGCATCTCGCTTCGCGCGGTAGTGCTTCAGATCGCGCAGCGTGCGCTCCTGTCTGCTGGGTCGTGTGAGCTCGCGCGCCGCGCCGCGCCACGCCTCGCTGTCGAAGTTCCGACACCGAGAAGTGTCGGGCATGAGTTCGGCGCCTCGCTCGCCGATAGCGTGCATGGTAGGTTGCGAATCCCCGCGCCATCAAAGAACCCCCGCCTCGAGAAGCAGGTGCCCATGCCGGCTCGCGCGTCCTCCTCCGCGACGATCTCGTTCGGCCTCGTCTCCATTCCGGTGAAGGTCTACACCGCGAACCGCAGCAAGAGCGTCTCGTTCAACATGCTGCACGCGAAGGACAAGTCGCGGCTGCGCCAGCAGTACCTGTGCGCGACCTGCGGCGAGACGGTCGAGAGCGGCGACCGCATCAAGGGCTACGAGTACGCGCGCGACCAGTACGTCGTGATGAACGACGAGGAGCTGAAGGCGCTCGAGCGCAAGAGCGACCGCACGATCGAGATCGAAGAGTTCATCCCGATGGAGAAGGTCGACGCGCTCTACTACGAGCGCGCTCAGCTGCTCGGGCCCGACAAGGGCGGATCGAAGGCGTATCGCCTGCTGAACGAGGCGATGCTGACGATGGGCAAGGTGGCGATCGGCCGGCACCACGTTCGCGGCCGCGAACAGCTCGTCTTGATTCGGCCGCTCGGGCGCGGGCTCGTGCTCCAGGGGCTCTACTACGCCGACGAGGTCGCGAAATTCGACGAGATCGAGTTCGGCGAGGAGCCCGACATCAAGCGCGGCGAGCTCGACCTCGCGCAGCAATTGATCGAGCAGCTCGCGAACGAGCGCTTCGAGCCCGAGAAGTACGAGGACGAGTACCGGCGTGAGCTGCTCGCGGCGATCGACCGCAAGGTCGCGGGCGAAGAGATCGTGAGCGCGCCGAAGCCGGAGCAGCGCGAGCAGATCATCGATCTGGTGGCGGCGCTGAAGAAGAGTCTCGAGGAGAAGCGTGGGGCGGGGCCGGCGCGGGTGACCGCTGCGGAAGCTGCGGAGCGAACGCGCAAGCCGGCTCGAGCGAAGGGCAAGGCGGCAGGAGCGAAGCGGGCTTCGTCCTAATAGGTCGGGTGAGTTCGCTCACGTTCGTGGCACCGCCGCGCGGCTTCGGCGCACAGTGGGAGGTGGAATCGTGACGCGACCGGGCCGTCGAGGCCCGGTCGCGTCACTTTTCGGTGTTGCTGGCGCTGGGCGCGATGCGCTCGAACAACAAGCGTTCGAGCGCGGCGCGGGGCGAGGCGGCGTAGGGGACTTCGCGGCCGAGCGTGATCAGCAGCTCGCCGTGCAGAACGGCGACGGTCATCGCGGCGAGCGCGGGCGCTTCGGCCGGATCCGCGAGCAGATCGGCGAGGTCGCGCGCGAGGCCGGTCTGAAACTCGCGGTGGAGCGCGAGCAGGTCGTCGCGCAGCGAGAGCGCATGCGGCTGCGACGCGAAGATCCAGCCGACGAACGCGCGGATCGTCGTGCGCTGCTCGCGGATGAACGATTCGTACGCGTCGATCTGGCGCACGATGCGCTCGCGCGGGTCGTCGTGTTTGCGTCCGCGCTCGAGCGATTCGCGGAACGGCACGAGGAAGTGCCGGCAGGTCTCGCCGAACAGCGTCGCCTTGTCCGAGAAGTGCCAGAAGATCGACGCGCGGCTGACGCCCGCGCGCGCGGCGATCTGCGACGTGCTCGTGCGGTGGTAGCCGCGCGTCGCGAAGAGCTCCATCGACGCGCGCAGGATCTTCTGCTGCGTGAGCACCTTGCGGCCGGCGGCCGACGGCCTCGCGACGGGCAGCGGCGCGGCGCTCATGCTGCGCGCTCTGCGCGCGCTTCGCCGCGCCGGCGCTGCTCGTAGCGCGCGAGCGCCCAGAGCGGGAAGTAGGCGCGGTAGAGCTCGTAGTCGAGCAGCGCGGTGCGGAAGAACAGGCCGGCCGGATCTTGGCGCGGCCACCCTCCGTCTTCGCGCTGCGAATCCATCAGGAACTTCGCCGCGCGCGCGATCGCGGCATCGTTCGGGTCCTCCGCCTCGAGCAGCGCGAGCAGTGCCCACGCGGTGTGCAGCACTTGGCTCGCGTCGTGATCGACGTACGCGGCGCGCACGCACCCGACCGCGTCTTCTCCCCAGCCGCCGTCGGCTCGCTGTCGCGCGAGCAGCCATTCGCACGCAACGCGCACGGCCGGATCCGCGGGCGGCGCGCCCGCAGCCATCAGGCCGCGGATGCCGAACAGCGTCCCGTACACGAACTGGACGCCCCACACGCCGCGCCACGACCCGTCGCGCCGCTGCAGGCGACGCAATCGCCGCTCTGCGCGCGCGAGCGCGCGCCCGACTTCGCGCCGTGATTCCTGCGGGTGGCGCCGCCGGAAGTCCGCGAGCGCAGCGAGGCACGACGCGGTGCATTCGACATAGGAATGCTCCGTCATCGACTCACCGAACATCTCGGCGGGGTTCAGCCATTCGAGGCCGATGCGCGTGCGGCGCGCCTCGTAGCTGCCGAAGCCGCCGTCCGGATTCTGGCAGCGCAGCAAGAAGCGCAGCGCTGCGAGCTCCGCATCGCGACTCCACGCGGCGCCGCCCGCGCGCGCGAGCGCGTCCATCGCCTCCGCGGTGCAGTCGCTGACGGGCCAGCCATGCCACGCGCCAGCAAAGCAGAAGCCTCCGAGCGGATCGAGCCGAAACGCTGAGCGCCAGCCGTCGGGAGTCTGATGGATTTGTTGACGACGCAGAAATTCCGCGCCGCGCGCGATCGCGCGCTCGGCGTCCGCGAACGGCGCGGCGTTCGCGAGCGCCTGCAGCGCGAACGACGAATCCCACGTCGCGCTGCGCGCACCCGAGATACGCAGGCCGTCCTCGGCGTCGTCCCACATCCACGCGTCGAGTCGTGCGATCGCGCGCTGCGCGGCTTCGTCCGCGGGATCGGCCGCGTGCAGCGCGAGAATGCTGAGCAGCCCACTCACCGGCGAGAGGCAAGTGAAGTCGGTGCTCCGCAGCTCCCAGCGCATGCGCTCGTCGAGCTCCCGCAGAATGCGCCGCCGTCGCGCGGGCGCGTGATGGCGCTCGTACGCGGCGAGCAGGCGGTAGACGGCGCGCAGCGCGCGGCTCGGCGGCGTCACGAGCTCCGCGTCGCGCAGCCGCCGGCGCGCCCGCGTCCAGTCGACGCTCGCCATCCCTCGCGGATACAGCTCGCTGCGGATCTCGCGCAGCCGCGCCGAATCGGGCACCTGCTCGCGGCGCGCGTACAGCGCCGACATCGCCAAATAGATGTGACGCGTGTGGCAGTAGAAGCGCGACGGGTGGAGCGGCAGCGCGCGCGGCAGCGCCCACAGCTCGGGGATGGTCGGGGGAACGCCGCGCCAGTCGTAGAGGCCGAGCAGCGCGAGCCAGAATTTTCCCCAGCTCGGAATCGCGACGACGTCCTCGCGCGCGATGAAGTCGCGCGCGCGCGCGAGCAGCGGCCCGTCCGGCCGATCCCCTAACAGCCTCGCGGCGACGTAGACGAGCACGCTCACGAACAGGTAGGGCGCTGAGAGCGCGTGCAGGCCCCAGAGGCCGTCTGCGCGCTGTGTGCTCTCGAATTGGCGCAGCAGGCGTGCACGGCGCTCGTGCGAGATCGGGAGCCCGAGCCGATGCGCGAACAGCACGTACTGCGCGGCGAGCATCGGGCACCAGCGCACCTCGCCTTCCCAGCTGCCGTCGCCGCGCTGCGCGGCAACGAGCGCGCGCACGCCGCTCGCGATCGCGCTCGTTGCATCGGGGCCGCGGGACCGCGATTCGATCCGCTCTGACTTTGCAAGTTTGCAGGGTCTGACCCCGCTCGAGCCGGGCGCGGCACCGTTAGCGCCGGCGATCAGCCACCTCGCGCGCCGGTCGAGATCGGCGAGCGCTGCGCGCGCCTCGTCCCAATCGCGCCGCAGCGAGGCGCGCGCGACCACGCCCGCGAGCGCGGGCACGGCGACGCGCGCGAACGTCGCGACGAACGCGGCGAGCTGCCCGTCCTCGGCGGCGAGGAAGCGCATGCTGCGCGTACGAGCGGGCGGGCTGCGCCGCCACAGCCTGAACACGCCGCGCTGCAGCGCGCGGGCGCTCTCGTTCCTACTCGCGAACGCCTCGTAGAGCGCGCCGCCGAGCAGCTCCGGCACGCGCGTGCTCAGCTCGCGTGCGCGGCGCCAGCGCTCGAAATCAGCGGCGCGCGCATGCGAGATCGCGTCGCACAGGCCGAGCGTCATCCCGACCGCAGTCAGGGGATGCTGAAAGCCCACCGCGTCACCGAGGAGCGCGATGCGCGCGCGTCCATAATCACTCCGCTCGCGCGTCTGGTTCAGCGCCCACGCGAGCTCGCCGTCGCGCAGCGCGCGCTCGAACGCGCCGCGCAGCAGCTCGGGCAGCGCGGGCGCGTAGGCGGCGAGAAGCCACGCGCGCTCCGCGGCGGCGCCGAGCGGAACGTCGACGCAAAGCCGCAGCGCATCGGGCGCGATGCGATACGCGAGCATCGGGCCGGGCCCGCCGAGGAACACGTGCCCGAAGCCTTCGTTCGGAAGCTGCGCGCCCTCGAGGCGCAGCCCTGCCATCCGAGAGACGGTCGCGCGGGCATCTGCGAGCCCGAGCGCGGCGCGCACGCGCGACCTGCGCCCATCGGCGCCGAGAATCAGGCCGGCGCGGACGCGGCTCTCACGAGCCGCGGCGCCGCGCTGGAACCGGAGCTCTCCCTCCGTGACGCGTGTCGCCCGTGCGCCCAGCTCGAGCTGGATGCCTGGGTGTTGGCTGGCCGCGCTGCGCAGCCACTCGACGAGGCCCGCGTGCTCGCCGCTGAATCCGCGCTCGGCGCCCGCGTAGGGCAGCAGCACGGGTGCTCCGCAGCTCGGATGCACCGCGAAGCCGCGCCCCGTGTCGTACGGCGCGAGCGCCGCTGGATCGAGGCCGAGCTCGCGCAGCGCGGCGACGCCGCGCGGATGCAGCCACTCGCCCGCGAGCCGCTGGCATGCTTTCGGCTTCGCTTCGAGCACGAGCACGCGCGCACCGCGGCGCGCGTGCGCGAGCGCGGCCGCACAGCCGACCGGTCCGGCGCCGACGACCGCGACGTCGAAATCGATCGAGCGCTCGCCGCTCACCCCGCGCGCCGAAGCTGCGTGAAGCACCCGAGACGCGCGCGCACTCTTCCCATCTGCGCAGGTTTATCAGGGCGCGGCTTGGACGATCGACGGCGCCCAGTCTGATCTGGACCGATTTCGCCAAATCGGTCAGCGGAACGCTTCGCCTCTGCAGCGCTGCGCGGCGAAGCTCGCGCGCCGCGATGGGGGTGAAGCTTTGCTCACGGAAATTCAGGATCCGGCCGCGCTGCGCGAGCTGCCTCACGAGCAGCTGGCGCGAGTCGCGAGCGAGCTGCGCGACTACCTGATCGAGCTCGGCGCCCGCGTCGGCGGGCACTTCGCGGGCAGTCTGGGTGCGGTCGAGCTCAGCGTTGCGCTGCACGCGGTGTTCGACACGCCCAACGACGCGGTCGTCTGGGACGTCGGCCATCAGGGCTACGCGCACAAAGCCCTGACAGGCCGGCGCGAAGCGCTCGCGCGCATCAAGCGCGCCGACGGGCCCGCGGGTTTCTTGCGCCGCTGCGAGAGCCCGTACGACGCCTTCGGTGCCGGACACGCCGGTACTTCGATCTCCGCGGCGCTCGGCATGGCGGAGGCGTTCGCCCGCAGTGGAAGCGGGAAGCGCGCGGTCGCCGTCATCGGCGACGGCGCCGCGACTTCGGGCATGTCCTTCGAGGCGCTGAATCACGCGGGCCAGCTCCGCGCGAACCTGCGCGTCGTCTTCAACGACAACGGCATGTCGATCGCGCCGAACGTCGGCGGCCTGCACCGCAGCGGCCGCGTGCGCGAGTACGTCGAAGCGCTCGGCTGGCGCTACCTGGGTCCGGTCGACGGCCATGCATTAGGGGATCTGCTGATCGCGCTGCGCGAGCTGCGCGACGCGCGCGGCCCGGCGCTGCTGCACGTGCGCACGCGCAAGGGCAAGGGCTATGCGCCGGCGGAGGCCGACCCGTATCGCTGGCATGCGACGACGCCGTTCGACGCCGCGCGCGGCGTGCGCAAGCCCGCGCCCGCGGCGCCGCCGAGCTGGACGCACGCGTTCGCGGCCGCGCTCGGTCGCGTCGCCGACCGCGACGCACGCGTCGTCGCGATCACCGCCGCGATGCCCGACGGCACCGGCCTCGACCGCTTCGCGCAGCGCCATCCGGATCGCGTCTACGACGTCGGAATCGCGGAGCAGCACGCGGTGACGTTCGCCGCCGGCCTCGCCGCCGAGGGCCTGCGCCCGGTGTGCGCGATCTACTCGAGCTTCTTGCAGCGCGGCTTCGATCAGATCGTTCACGACGTCGCGCTGCAGAATCTGCCCGTGACGTTCGCGCTCGACCGCGCTGGTCTGGTCGGCGCGGACGGCCCGACGCATCACGGCGCGTTCGATCTCGCGTACCTGCGCGCGATCCCGAATCTCGTGATCGCGGCGCCGCGCGACGAGAACGAGCTCCAGCACCTGATCGCGACCGGCGTCGAGCACGGCGGCCCGTTCGCGCTGCGCTTCCCGCGCGGCTCGGTCGTGCCCGCGGCGCTCGACCCGGACCCGAAGCCGCTGCCGATCGGCCGCGGCGAGCTGCTGCGCGAAGGCGGCGACGTCGCGCTGATCGCGCTCGGCAGCACGCTGCCGACCGCGCTCGCGGCCGCCGAGCGGCTCGCCGAGCGCGGCATCGAGGCGAGCGTCGTCGACGCGCGCTTCGCGAAGCCGCTCGACGCGGAGCTGCTCGAGGCGGTCGCGCGGCGCACGCGGCGCGTCGTCACGATCGAGGACCACGCGCGCGCCGGCGGCTTCGGCAGCGCGGTGCTCGAATGCCTGTGCGATCGCGGCGTAACCGCGACGGTCGAGCGCTTGGGGCTCCCGGACCGCTTCATCGACCACGGCGCTTGCGAGGCGCAGTGGCAGGAAGCGGGCATCGACGTCGAGAGCGTCGTGCTCCGCGCGCTGCGGCTCGCGCTCGCGAAGGACGCGGACGCGTGAGCGCGCAGCGCCTCGACGCCGCCTACCGCCACTGTGCGGCGATCACGCGCGCGAGCGGCTCGAGCTTCCTCGCCGCGTTCTGGATGTTCCCGCGCGAGCAGCGCCGCGCGCTCCACGCGATCTACGCGTTCTGCCGCCTCGCCGACGACATCGCGGACGACGAGGCCGTGCGCGGCGATCGCGTGAAGCTGATCGGCGAGTGGCGGCGCGTGCTCGAAGAGGCGTACCTCGGCAAGTCGGATCACCCGGTCGGCATCGCGCTCGGCGACGCCGCGCAGCGCTTCCGGCTGCGCGAGCAGTGGCTCCAGGATCTGCTCTCCGGCGTCGAGGCCGATCTGCGCGGCGAGCCGATCGCGCGCTTCCGCGATCTCGAGCATTATTGTTATTGCGTCGCGTCGACGATCGGGCTGCTGGTCGTGGCGGTGCGCGGCCTCGCCGGCCCGGCCGTACAGGAATACGCGTACACGCTCGGCGTCGCGGTGCAGCTGACGAACGTGCTGCGCGACGTCGGGGCCGACGCGCGCGCGGGTCGCGTCTACCTCGCGGCCGAGGACCTCGCGCGGCTCGGCGTCGCGCCGGGAGAGCTCGCGCGCGGCGAGCTGACCGAGCCGATTCGGCTCGTGCTCGCGCTCTACGCCGAGCGGGCGCGCATCCGCTACGAGCGCGCGCAGCGCACGCTGCCGCGGGAGCTGCGCCGCAGCGCGCGGCCGGCGCAGGCGATGGGCGCGATCTATCGCGCGCAGCTCGAGCTGCTGCAGCGCTCGGGCTTCCCGTGCCTCACGCAGACGCTGCGGCTTTCGCGCGCAAAGCGGCTCGGCATCGCTGCGCGCGTCTGGCTCGGGGTCGGAGCCGCCGCGTGACCGCGCTCAGCCGCCGCAAGCTCGAGCACCTCGATCTGTGCGCGCGCGAGGACGTCGAGGCACGCCGCACGACGCTGCTCGAAGAGGTCGAGCTGCTGCACGAGGCGCTGCCCGAGCTGAGCGCCGGCGAGATCGATCTCGGCACCTCCGTGTTCGGCCGGAGCTTGCGCGCTCCCATACTCATTGCGGGGATGACCGGCGGCGCCGAGCGCGCCGGCGAGATCAACCGCGCGCTCGCGAGCGCTGCACAGAAGCATGGGCTCGCGTTCGGCCTCGGCTCGCAGCGCGCGATGTGGCTCGACCCCGAGCTCGCGAGCACCTACCGCGTGCGCGACGTCGCGCCCGACATCGTGCTGCTCGCGAACCTCGGCGTCGTCCAGGCGCGCGACGCCGGCCCGGCCGCGGCGGCGGAGCTCGTCGACGCGGTGCACGCCGACGCCCTTTGCATCCACCTGAATCCCGCGCAGGAGCTCGCGCAGGACGAGGGCGATCGCGATTTCCGCGGCTGCGCCGCCGCGATCGAAGCACTCGTCGAGGCGCTTCCCGTCCCGGTGGTCGTCAAGGAGACCGGCTGCGGCCTCTCGCGCCGGACGCTCGCGCGGCTGCGCGCAGCCGGCGTGCGCTGGGTGGACGTCGCGGGCGCGGGCGGGACGAGCTGGCCCGGCGTCGAATCGCTGCGCGGCTCGGCGCGCCAGCGCGCGCTCGGCGCAGCGCTGCGCGAATGGGGCATCCCCACCGCCGCTTCGTTGTGCTTCGCGCGCGAAGCCGGCTTCGAGGTGATCGCATCCGGCGGCGTCCGAGATGCCGGGGACGTGATCCGCGCGTTTGCGCTCGGCGCGCGGCTCGGCGGAATGGCGCTGCCGTGGCTGCGCGCGCACGAGCGCGGCGGGCTCGCCGGCGTGCTCGCGCTGGCGGACGAGCTGACCGAGAGCCTGCGCGCGCTGATGTTGTTGGTGGGCGCGCGGGACGTGACGCAGCTCCCGCTGGTTCCGCGCGTGCTCGGACCGCGGCTGCGCGCGTGGACCTGCGAGAACGCCGGCGCGCTCGCAACGGCGAGCGCGCGATGAGCGCCGCCTCCGACGCGCTGCTCGGCTGCGGCGCGCTTCGGCCGGAGCTGATCCTCGGGCGCGCGAGCGGCGAGAACTTCCCGGTCGCGCTGCGCTTTCTGCCACGCGCGCTGCGCGGCGATCTGATCGCGCTCTACGGCTTCGCGCGGCTCGTCGACCAGATCGGCGACGACGCGCCCGACAATCGCGATCAGCTGTTAGGCGCCGTCGCCGACGATCTCGCGCGCGCGTTCGACGGCACGCCGCGCCATCCGTTGCTCCAGCGCCTCGCGCCGGTGATCCAGCGTCACGCGCTCCCGCGCGCTCCGTTCGAGCGCTTGATCGCCGCGAACCGCGTCGACCAAGGCCGCGTGCGCATCGCGAGCTGGAGCGAGCTGCTCCAGTACTGCGCGCTCTCGGCGAATCCGATCGGCGAGCTCGTGCTGCACGTCGTCCGGCAAGCGGGGGCTGCGCGCATCGCGCACTCCGATGCGGTCTGCAGCGCGCTCCAGGTGATCGAGCACTGCCAGGACGTCGCCGAAGACTACGCGCGCGGGCGCGTCTACCTGCCGGCGGACGAGCTCGCGGCGGCGGGCTGCGCGGACGAGCAGCTCGCGTGCGCGCCGGCAACGCCGGCGCTGCGCTGCGTCGTCGCGCTGCAGGTCGAGCGCGCGCGTGAGCTGCTCGGCGAGGCGAGACCGCTCGTCGCGAGCCTGCGCGGCGCCGCGCGCGTTTCGGTGGCGGGATTCGCGGCCGGCGGGCTCGCGTGTTGCGACGCGTTCGCCGCGGCGGACTACGACCCGAATGGCAAGCTCGTGCGCGCGAGCCGGCTCGCGCTGCTGCGCCACGCCGTCGCGCTCGCGCTGGCGCGCGCGCAATGAAGCCGCACGTGCTGGTCGTCGGCGGCGGGCTCGCGGGCCTGCAGGCCGCGCTCGCGTGCGCGGACGGCGGCGCGCGCGTCACGCTGCTGGAAGCCCGCCGGCGGCTCGGCGGCGCGACCTGGTCGCATCCGCACCGCGGGCTGGGCCTCGAGGTCGACAACGGCCAGCACGTATTCCTGCGCTGCTGCGATCGATACCTCGCGTTCCTCGATCGGCTCGGCGTGCGCTCGCGCGTCGCGCTGCAGCCGCGGCTCGCGGTGCCGGTCGCCCGTCCCGGTCGCACGCTCGCGTGGATTCGGCGCGCGCCGCTGCCGGCGCCGGCGCACCTCGCGCCGAGCCTGCTGCGCTTTCCCGCGCTCCCGTTCGCGCAGCGCGTGCGCGCGGCGCTCACCGCGCGCCGCTTCGGCTCGCTCGACCCCGAGAGCTACGCGCTCGATCGGCGCTCATTAGGCGATTGGCTACGCGAGCAAGGCGAGAGCGACGCCGCGGTCGACACGCTCTGGGACCTGTTGATCCGGCCGACGCTCAACCTGCCCGCGCGCGAGGCTTCGCTCGCGCTCGCCGCGCGCGTGATGCGGACCGGCTTTCTCGAGCGCGCGGACGGCGCCGATATCGGCTGGCCCGCGGTGCCGTTCTCCGCGCTCCACGCCGAGCCGGCTGCAGCGGCGCTGCGCGCGCGCGGCGTGCGCGTCGAGATCGGCGCGCGCGTCGACGCGATCGAGCACGACGCGGCGCAGCCGGCGCTCTGGTCGCACGGCGCGCGGCTCGCGGCCGACGCGATCGTGCTCGCGACGCCGCATGACGAGGCCGCGCAGCTGCTGCACACGCGCAGCGAGCTGCGCGCGCTCGCGCAGCTCGGCGCCTCGCCGATCGTGAATCTCCATGTCGTGTTCGATCGGCGCGTGATGGCGCACGCGCTGCTCGCGGCGCTGGACAGCCCGCTGCAGTGGATCTTCGACCGCACGCACAGCGCGGGCCTCGAAGAGGGGCAATACCTGACCGCGTCGCTCTCCGCGGCCGACCGCTGGCAGGGCCACTCGAGCGCCGCGCTGCGTGCAATCTTTTTGCCGGCGTTCGCGGCGCTGCTGCCTGCCGCGCGCGACGCGCGCGTGCTGCGCTTCGCCGTCACGCGCGAGCCCGCTGCGACGTTCCGCGCCGTGCCGGGAACGCGCCGACTGCGCCCCGCGCCGGGCAGCGAGCACGGCGGCGTGTTCCTCGCCGGCGCGTACACCGACACCGGCTGGCCCGCGACGATGGAGAGCGCCGTGCGCAGCGGCCTCGCCGCCGCGAGCGCAGCGCTGCGCGCGTGCGCGCGGCGCGGCCGGCCCACCGCCAAGGAGGCCGCATGACGACGGCTGACACGCACGCAGCAGAGCCCGCGCCGAAGAGTCTCGCTCGCGCCCGCATGCTCGTGGGCCCCGCGCTCGCGGCGGCGTCCGCGACGCTCGGTCCTGAGCTGCGACGCGTCGTCGAGTACCACTGGGGCTGGCAGGACGCGGACGGGAAGCCGGCCGCGCAGCGCGGCGGCAAGCTGTTACGGCCGGCGCTCGCGTTGCTCTCGGCGGAAGCCGTCGGCCAGCCGGTCGAGCGCGCGCTCGCCGCCGCGGCCGCGCTCGAGCTGATCCACGACTTCACGCTGCTGCACGACGACGTGATGGATCGCGATCGCGAGCGGCGCGGGCGCGCGACCGCGTGGGCGGTGTTCGGCATCGGCCCCGCGCTCTGCGCCGGCGACGCACTCGTGCCGCTCGCGCAGCGCGTGCTGCTCGCCGACGAGAGCCCGGCGCGCGTGGCAGCGCTCGCTGCGCTCGCGGACGCGACCGAGACCGTGATCGCGGGCCAGGCGCTCGACCTCGCGTTCGAGGGACGCTGCGACATCGCGGTCGCCGACTACGTGCGCATGGCGTCGATGAAGACCGGCGCGCTGCTCGGCTGCGCGGCGTCGCTCGGCGCGCTGCTCACCGAAGGCCCGCCAGAAGCGGTCGAGGCGCTCGCTGAGTTCGGCCGCTCGCTCGGCCTCGCGTTCCAAGCGGTCGACGACTGGCTCGGGATCTGGGGCGATCCGGTCCGGGTCGGGAAGCCGGCCGCGAGCGACTTGCGTCAGCGAAAGGCGTCGCTGCCGATCGTGATCGGTGCCGCGCACGAAGGCGCCGCGGGCACCGAGCTGCGCGCGCTGCTCGCGCAGCGCGAGCCGCTCTCCGAGCGCGAGGTTGCGCGGGGTGTCGCGCTGCTCGAGGCGACCGATGCAGAGGCGCGCACGCTCGAGCTCGCGCGCTGCGAGCTCGAGCGTGCGCTCGCGAGCCTCGAGCGGGGCGCGTTCGAGCCGGTCGCGCGCGAGGCGCTGCGCGAC
>Ga0187894_10001403_pt1 | contig 30997 bp, 33 predicted proteins | sample GBC1701081metaG_FD_136650 | JGI IMG/M metagenome (GOLD analysis project Ga0187894, IMG submission 136650) | White microbial mat communities from a lava cave in the Kipuka Kanohina Cave System on the Island of Hawaii, USA - GBC170108-1 metaG ...
GACTGGTGTGGACGCTCTCGTGGCTGTGCGCGCTGCTCGCCACCGATCGGGCCGGGGTGGCTCACGCCCAGGCCAAGCCGGAAGGCGAGATGCGCTGGGCCCTCTACGTGACGATCGCCCCGGCGTGGCTCGATCCGGGCGAGCCGCTCGGCTTCATCACCCCGTTCTGGATCCAGTACGCGCTGCACGACGCGCTCGTCAAGCCGATGCCCGGCAACCTCATGACGCCGAGCCTGGCCGAATCGTGGACGCTGAGCCCCGATCAGCGCGTCTACGAGTTCAAGCTTCGCCAGGGGCTCAAGTTCCACAACGGCGACCCGTTCACGGCCGAGGACGTGAAGTTCAGCTTCCTCCGCGCCAAGAGCTCGAAGATCCTCAAGGACAAGGTCCGCGAGGTCGAGATCGTCGATCCGTTCCGCATCAGATTCCACCTGCACGAGCCCTTCCCCGATTTCATGGCCTTCTACGGGACCCTCGCGACGGCCTCGAGCTGGATCGTGCCCAAGGCCTACGTCGAGAAGGTCGGCGACGACGGGTTCAAGAAGCAGCCCGTGGGGCTCGGCCCGTACAAGTTCGTGAGCAATACGCCCGGCGTCGAGCTGGTCCTCGAGGCGAACGAGAGCTACTGGCGCAAGATGCCCTCGGTGAAGCGGCTCGTCCTCAAGAGCGTTCCGGAGGCGACGACGCGGGCTGCGATGCTGAAGAAGGGCGAAGTCGACGTCGCCTACCTGCTCGAGGCGCCCGCCGCGCTCGAGATCAAGCGCGATCCCAACTTCAAGGTGGCGTTCTCGGGCGCGATCGGCATCCACTTCCTCGATTTCTTCGATCAGTGGGACCCCAAGTCCCCGTGGCACGACCGGCGCGTGCGCCTCGCCGCCAACTACGCGATCGATCGCCGATCGCTGAACGAAGCGGAAAATCTCGGCGCATCCCGTCTCACGGGCGCGATGGTCCCCCGCAAGTTCGAGTTCGCCCTGCCCCTCGAGGCCTATCCGTACGATCCGGCGAAGGCGAAGCAGCTGCTGGCCGAGGCGGGGTACCCGAACGGCTTCGACGCCGGTGACTTCTACCCGTACCCGCCCTACTTCTCGATGGGCGAGGCCGCCGCCTCGAACCTCGCGGCCATCGGCATCAAGACGAAGCTCGTCACGATGGAGCGCGCCGCGTTTCAGGCCGCGTGGCTGTCCAAGAAGCTCAAGGGCCTCTGCTTCTGCATCCACGCGCCGTACGGCAACGCGGCCTCGCGCATGGCGCAGTTCGTCCCGAGCACCGGCGACTTCGCGCGGGGCGCCGACCCCGACGTGGACGCGCTCTTCAAGCAGCAGGCGCGCGAGACCGATCGGAAGAAGCGCGAGGCGATGCTCCATCAGATCCAGCAGCTCCTCCACGAGCGCGTGCGGTTCGGGCCGGTCTGGGAGTACATCTGGCCGAGCGGCATCGGCCCGCGCGTGGGCGACCCGGCGTTGCTGAAGATCGATCCGTATCCGTGGTCGGCGCCTTACGAAGACGTGACGCTCAAGAAGAAGTAGCGCCGCCAGCCTCGGCGCCATGGCCGTCCGGGCCGTCCTCTTCGACGCGGGCCACACGCTGCTGTCCATGGACTACGCGGTCGTCACGGATTCTCTCCGCGCGCGCGGTCACGACGTGAGCGAGTCCGCGGTCGTCCTGGCCGAGCGTCGAGCGCGCATCCGGCTCGACGTGGAGCGGGCGTCTCCGGATCGGCGGGCCCGCACCGGCGAGGGGCGCTACGTGTCTAGAACAAGGGGCTGTTCGACTCGAGACCGAGCGTCGTGCGCCCCACCGCCTCGTAGTTCACAGCCTGGAGCTGGTTGTGCCGGCTGACCACCTCGGCGTCGCGCGCGTAGCGTTCCAGTGGGCTGCTGGTGAAGATCGAGGTCGTGCCGGCGGCGGCGCACACGAGGTGCGTGGCCTTGGCGGCGCTCTGCGCGGCGTGGGTCATCGCCAGCCGCAGATCGGCGCGCTGGCGCTCCGTGATCGGCTGGGCGGCGAGCACCGTGTCCCACATCTGCCCGACGACGTCGAACAGCAGCGCTCGGCCCGCGCGCAGGAGTGCCTCGGCCCGGCCCACGGTCGCCTGGACCGTCGGCCGGTCTCGCAAGAGGTCGGAGGCGCCGCGCGGAACCTTGACCTGCGCGAGCTCGGCGAAGGCGTCGATGGCGGCGCGGGCGACGCCGAGCCCGACGCAGCAGAACCCGCAGCCCGCCAGGTCGAACCCGTGCATGCGGTTGATGGGCCCGGTGACCCGGGCGCGCCGTTCGGCGGCCGAGAAGGTCCGCTCCTCCGGCACGAAGAGATCCTCGACCTCGATGTCGTGGCTGCCGGTGCCGCGCATCCCGCTCACGTCCCAGGTGTCGATGATGCGGGCGAGCGACTTCGGATGGAAGAACGCGATCCGCACTTCCTGCTCGCCGGTGGCTCCGAGGCGCGGCGTGTCGCCGTCGAAGACCCGGCAGGCGCCGTGGAGCGCCGCGGAGTGCATGCAGCCGCTGGCGAAGAACCAGTGTCCGGTGACGCGATAGCCGCCGGGCACGGCGACGGCTCGACCCCGCGGATTCGCCGACCCCGCGGAGACGCCGACGGGATCGCTGAAGAAGATCGCGCGCCGCACGTCGGGCGCGAGCTGCGCGCTCTGGCGGAACGTGTTGATGCCCATGGCGAGACACCACCCGGTCGAGCCGTCGGCGCACGCCACCTCCTCGATCACCCGGAGGGTCGTCAGGACGTCGGCGCCGAGCCCGCCGTCCGCCTCCGAGACCGCGACCTTGAACAGACGGGCGTCTGCGATGTCCCTGACGAGGTCGGCGGGTAGCTGACGCGCCGCCTCGATCTCGGCGGCGCGCTCGCGGATGCGGGGGGATAGCGCGCGGGCGATCTCGAGGGCGTCGGGTGTTGCGCGGGCGACCCGGGTCGTCATGGCGTTCGCTCCTCCTTGGGCGATCGACTGCTCGGCCCGACGCGATCAGCGCGAGGGAGTCGCGCCCTGCGCCGGAGCCCGTCACACCGGCCTATCGTATGTCAGGTCGCGCCGGCGAGGCCGACGGTCACGCGGCCTCGAGATCCGCGGCGGCGAGTCGTCCAATCGCCTCGCGCAGCGCGCTGACCTGCCATGCGATGCGTTCGGTTTCCCGAGCGAGGAGCCCGTCATGGCTCGAGCCGTTCGCCATGAGGCTCGCCGAGAGTGCGCGTGCCTCGCGCGCGATCTCCGGCATCGCCACCGGCTGTGACCGAGACTCGAGCGCTGTCGACAGGTCGGCGAGGCCGCGGCTCACCAGGTCCCGGACTCTCATCCATTCCGGTCGGGCGGGCGGCCCCGCGAGCCCGATCTGGTTCACCGCGTTCAGACTGAGCAGCAAGCGCTGGAGCGTGACCACGACGACGAGGCTCGCCTGGAGCCGGCTCCGACTCTCTCCGGGCTCGGTGACCACACGCTGGAACGAGGCCTGGAGGTTGGTGTTGTCGAGGCCGGCGCACCGATGTGCCGCCTCCACCACGCCGGGCGATGACGCCTCGCCGCCCGCGCCGCCGAGCACGCACGCCGCGTAGGACGACATCGACGCGAGCGTCGCCGACATCAACGACGGCAGACTCCGGCGCTCGAAGGATGGCCACAGCAGATAGCCGCCGGCGAGCGCGAGCGCGCCCCCCACGCACGTGTTGACGATGCGGAGCAGGCCGATCTCCCAGCCCGTCTCTCCGCCGAGCATCGCCTCGATCGGGACGATGCCGATCGAGAGGAAGAAGATGGCGACGCCATAGTTCCGCGGCAGCACGGCGAGCGAGGCGAAGAACGCGGCCGCGGCCACGACCGCGCGCGCGGGCGCGGCCGTGAGGAGTGGGAGCAGGAGCACCCCGACGCTGACCCCCGCGATGGTGCTGCTCAGCCGCTGACCCGCCCGCGTCAACGTGCTTCCCGCGTACGGTTTGAGCACGACCGTGACAGTCAGCGGAATCCAGTAGCCGAACGGCACGGCGAGCGACCGGTCGATGCCGATCGCGACCGCCGTGACGAGGCCGAACCGCAACGCGTGCCGGCCAACGACGGATTGCCGGCGAATGACGGTCCGAAGCGGGGCGAGGAGCGCGCCGAATTCGCGGCGCCGGCGCTCCGGGATCGGCTCGGGCTCCGGCATCGTGGGAGTCGAGGTGCCCAATCCCGCAGCGAGACGGAGGGCCTGGTCGAGGGCGCTGGCGAGACGCGCACGGACTTCCGCGCGGTCCTCGTCGGGAGGGACGGGGGCAAGCGCACCGTGGCTCGGGAGGCTGGGCGCCGAAGTGGGGCGTCGCGGGACCTCGGCTTCACTGCGAGACGCAAGCGCCCAGTCCTCGTGCCTGGAGAGGGCGCTCGCGACCGCGCGCGCGCGGACCACCAGCGTCCCGCGCCAATCCGTGCTCGTCACGGCACCGGTCGCATCGCGTCCGTCTGCGCTCGTCACGTCGCCGATCGCGGCCCCGTTCACGGAGGCCGAACCCGCCTGGCTGTCCCGCGTCTCTTTGAGGACGCCGCCGAGCATGAAGATCTGGTCGGCCAGTTCGATCAGGATCACGAGGCGTTGCCCCCTCTCACTGGACGCCGCCTGGCGCCGCCGCGTGTCGAGCGCCAGGAGTCGCGCGTCGGCGATGGCGGCCCGAACCTGGGTCTCACGGGATGGGCCGTAGCCGTGGGTCGTGGGCGGCGCGTGCGGTGTCGCGTCGCGCTCACCCTCGAGCGCGTGATCGAGGTAGTCGGCGAGGAATACGAAGCAGTGTGCCGTGCGCTCCCTCAGTGGTCGATCACGCCCGGCCGCCTTGATGGCCCACGCCAGGAGCACGGCCCAGGCCCCGCCCAGGAGCGCGAGCGCGCCGAGCCGAGCGGCCTCCGCGACCGCATGGCTCGGGGCCGTCACTCCGAGCTCCAGGTACATCCACGCCACGGGCAGCGACATCGCCGCCGCCCCATCGCCGTAGGCGCCGGCCAGGCCGGCCCCCATACCCCACACGAGCATCCCGACGCTTGCCGCGACGGGATGGCCGCCGACCAGCGCGCCGCTCGCGACGGCGAGGCTCCCGAACACGGACCCCGCCACGAGCCGTCGCAACCATCCGCTGTCCTCGCCCAGATCGCCGAACGCGAGCAGGAAGGCGACGAACGCCACCAGGTTCAGTGCGGGCCACGAGAAGGCCTCTGCGAGCGCGAGCGGGACCATCAGCCCGAGCGTGCCGCGCACGGCGAGTCGCAGCGCGAGCGGGCGCTGCTCGAGCGCGAAAAGGGCGCGGGCCCAGTCGATCAGGAGCGCAATCGGTCCGCTACGCCAGCTCGTGCTGCGCGTAGGTGATCCGATCTCGATCCTGGGCGTTCCAGGCGAAGTTGAGCGTCGTGTCCTTCTTTCCGACGTTGCCGAGCTGCCCCCAGTAGGCCGGAGGGTATTTCCCGTGCGCCAGGACGCCATCGACCACGACGACGACGTGTCCGTGTGCGCTCACATGGCGCTGCTGTTCGCCGCGCAGGCCCGCGACCACGAGCCTGCCCTCACGAGCCGCGCGAGCGGCATCGATACCATCGGCGAGCACGACCCAGCCGGCTCCCGCTCTCAACGCGTCGGCGATCTCGTTGGCCGTGCCGACGAGCGGCACGCCGAGCGCTCCCGCCACCGCCTTCGCGAAACCGCTGCAATCGGCCTTGTGCGCGTCCCATTGCGCCTCGCAGACCTGGCGCACCCTCGCGTCAGACATGGGCACCTCCCCGGGAATCGTGACTGCCGAGGCCCGTGGTCACGGCCATTCGCGTGTAGACTGGGGCCTCGCGGCGCGCGACGCCGTGCACGAACCAGAGGAGGATGCCACGATCGTGACGGCGACACCACTGCTCGACGGGCTTCGCGTGATCGACGCGGCGAGCTTCATCGCCGGCCCCGTGGCCACGACCATGCTGGCGGATCTCGGCGCCGACGTCATCAAGATCGAGCCGCCGGACGGCGACCCGTATCGTCACCGGACGGGGGGACCTGGCGTTCCCGAGAGCCCCTACAACTATCGCTGGATCGTCGACAATCGCACCAAGCGCGGCCTCGCCCTCGATCTCAGGAACCCCGAGGGTCTGGCGGTGCTCCATCGCCTCGTCGCGCGCGCCGATGTATTCGTGTGCAACACGCCGCTCGACTCGCGCCGGCGCCTGGGCGTCCGGTGGGAGGATCTGGCCCCGTTGAACCCGCGCCTCGTCTACGCGTCGGTCACGGCCTACGGCGAGCGCGGAGCGGAGGCCCCGCGCGCCGGCTTCGACGCGACGGCCCTCTGGGCCAGGACGGGCCTGATGGATCTCGTGCGGCCGTCGCCCGATTCGCCGCCCTCACGGTCGCTCCCGGGCATGGGCGATCACCCGACCGGGGTCTCGCTCTTCGGCGCGATCATGACGGCGCTCTACCAGCGCGAGAAGACGGGGCGGGGCACGATGGTCTCCACCTCGCTCATGGCCAACGGTCTCTGGTGGAACGCGATCCAGGTACAGGCGGCGCTCTCGGGCGCCACGGTCGAGCCCCGACCGTCGCGCGAGGAGCCGGCCACGGCGCTCGCCAATCTCTACCGCTGCGCCGACGGTCGGTGGTTCCTGCTCAACCTCGCGAACGAGGAACGCGACTGGCCCGCGCTCCTCGCCGCGATCGCCCGGCCCGACCTCGGCGCCGACGCGCGCTTTTCCACCACCCCGGTGCGGCGGGCCAACGCGAAGGCGCTCGTGCCCATCCTCGACGCGGTCTTCGTCGCGCGACCCTTCGCCGAGTGGCAGACGATCCTCCACGCGCATCGCCTCACCTTCGGCGCGGTGGCCGCCATCGCCGACGTCCGCACCGATCGCCAGATGGTGGACAGCGGCGCGCTGATCCCGATCGAGGATTCGCGCGCCGGCGCATCGCTCACCGTGGCGAGCCCCGTCTGGCTCGAGGGCGTCGACAAGGTCGCGCCGCGGTTCCCGCCGGAGCTGGGCGAGCACTCGGTGGAGATCCTCGGCGAGCTGGGTTTCGGGGAATCGGAGATCGCGGCGCTGCTCGCCGCGCGCGTCGTGGCGCAGGCCAAATAGCTCGGGGCGCCGTCACACGCGCCCGGGCGCACTCGAGATCGGAGAGGACATGGCGATCATTCGTCTCTACACGGGAGCCGACGGAGCCTCGCACTTCGAGGAGATCCATCCGCGCTTCGAGTCGCGCGGCGACCAGTCCGAGAGCGCGGAGCTGATCCCGGGCAGCGGCATCGTCGTGCGTCGATTCGAGCCGACGCGATCCAATCCCTGGCACCACGCGCCCGGCCGCGCCGCGGTGTTCACGCTGTCCGGCGCGGTCGACATCGAGATCGGCGACGGGACCGTGCGCCGGCTCGGCCCCGGCGACATCTTGATCGCCGAGGACGTGACGGGCCAGGGGCACGGGACGCGCGAGGTCGGTCCGGAGCCGCGCGTGTCGATCTTCGTGCCGCTCCGCGCGTAGCTCCCGCGCGCGCGTGCCGACTCGCGCACCGGGCGCGCGGGCCGACTCGCGTCAGTCGCGCGCGCTCTTGATCGCGGCGTTGATCGCGCGCACGCCCGCGGCCGGGCCGTCGGGATGGCTCCAGACACCGCCGATGATGGCGAGGAGATTCGCGCCGGCCCGCACCAGGGGCGAGAGGTTCGCCGCCGTGATGCCGCCGATCGCACAGGAGGCCACCGAGCTCCGCTCGGACGACCACCAGCGCAGGATCTCGGGATCGGCCAGGTTCGTCACCTGCTTCGACGAGGACGGAAAGAACGCGCCGAACGCCACGTAGTCGGCGCCGTCCCCGACGGCGCGGTCGGCGAGGTCGCGGGACGATTTGCACGTGACGCCGAGCGTGAGACCGGAGCCCATCACGCGGCGGGCTTCGCGCGCGGGCATGTCCTCCTGGCCGACGTGCGCGCCGTCGCACCCCGTGGCCACGACGAGATCGGCGCGGTCGTTCAGCAGGAACAGGACGCGGCGCGCTTGACAGATCGGGCGGAGCGCGTCGATCGCGCGCCTCCAGACGTCGTCGGCAGCGTTCTTCAGTCGGAGCTGAACCGCCGCGACCTCGCCGGCATCGAGCGCCTCGGCCAGCGAGTCTCCGAAGAAGCGCGGGTCGAATTGCTCGGGCGTGATGATGTACAGCCGGCAGCCGTCCGCGTTCACGCGCTACCCGACCTTCCGGAAGGCGGGCAGCGTCAACTCGTCCGTCGCCCGCTCGAAGGTGACCTCGACGGGCAGGCCGATGGTGACGGCATCGGGCGCCAGGCCGCGAAGCTGCGCGATCATGCGGACGCCTTCCTCCAGATCGACGGTCGCCAGCACGTAGGGCAGCTCGGTCTTGAACCCCGGATGAAAGGGATGGTGCGCCACGGTCCAGCTGTGGACCGTGCCTCTGCCCGACGCCTCACGCCATCCGAACTCCATCGAGTAGCACGCGTCGCAGACCGGCCGTGGATAATGCCGCAGCTTTCCGCACGCGGCGCACTGCTGGATCACGAGCCGTCCCTCGTTGAGCGCGTCCCAGAAGGGCCTGGTGTCGCGACTGGGCTCGGGAAGCGGCTTCGCGTAGGGGGCGTCCGCCATCGTCACCCTCGCCGCATGATGGCGACGGTGCCGTCGCCCATGTCGCCGTAGCCGGTCACGAGCCCGATCTCGGCGTCCGGAACCTGCGTGGCGCCGCCCTCGCCGCGGAGCTGCCGCACCAGCTCGACGATGTGGTTCAGCCCCGCCATGTGCGCCTGGGACAGGAGGCCGCCGTGCGTGTTCACGGGCAGCCGACCGCCGAGGCCGAGCGCGCTGCCCTCCACGAAGGGGCCGCCCTCGCCCTTGTCGCAGAAGCCGAGATCCTCGATCTGGCACAGGACGTTGTAGGTGAAGCAGTCGTAGATCTCGGCGACGTCGATGTCCGCCGGCGTGACACCGGCCATGGCGAACGCGCGCGGCGCGGCCTTGGCCGTGCCGAGCGTGGTGAGATCGGGCCGCTGCGTGATCGTGCTCGGCGAATCCGGGTGACCCTCGGCGACCCCCGAGACGTAGACGGGCCGCTTCCTCAGGTCGCGGGCGCGCTCCGCCGAGCTCACGATCACCGCCGCCGCGCCGTCGCTCTCGAGGCTGCAGTCCAGGAGCCGGAGCGGGTCGGCGATCATCCGCGATTGCTGGTGGTCCTCGAGGGTGATGGGCGCCGTCATCATCGCGTTGCCGTGGAGCCCCGCGTGGCGCCGCGTCGTCACCGCGATCTCGCCGAACTGGCGGGAGGTCGTGCCGTACAACTCCATGTGACGCCGCGCCATCGGCGCATAGAGCTGGGCGGGCGCGATGGCCCCGATCGGCATCTCGAATTCCCCGACCATGCGGAACTGCGGAAGCTGCCGGACCCTCGACCCGATGCGGCTCTCCGAGGCGCCGTTGCGGCCGAGCGGGATCAGGACATGCCCGCAGATGCCGGCGCCGATCGCGGCGACCGCGCACTGCAGTGCGGCGACGCAGCTCGCGCCTCCCATCGGCGTCGTCGCCGAGAAGCGGAGATCGGGAATGCCGAAATTGGTGACGAAGTCCTCGGCGACGACCCCGCTGGTCCCGTACGGGATGATCCCGTCGATGTCCTTCGGCGTGAGCCCGGCATCGGCGATGGCGAGGAGTGACGCCTGCATCTGGAGGGCGACGACGCTCTTGCCGGAATTCCGGCTGTACGCCGTCTCACCCACCCCGGTGATCGCTCCCTTGTCCCTGAGCGACATGTCGTCCTCCGTCAGTGCTCCGAGCTGTCCCCGACTCGACGCGATGGCCCGGAGGGCTTCACGCAAACGGGTCGCGGACGTCCAGGAAATCGAATCTCCTGAAGTCGGCGTCGGTCGTGTAGAGACGCCGGACCCCGTGCTGCTGGAGCAGCGTCGCGAGGTGAGCGTCGGGGACGAGATTGCCGCGAGCGACGAACCCGTCCGTGACGCGACGGTACGCCATGACGAACCCTTCCGCTTCCCCTATGGCGCGAACCCGCGGGAGCCGCAGGAGGACCTCGACATTTTCGAGCGCCTCAGCGGGCGCGAGCGGCTCCGCGAAGATTCTCGGATGGGTCGCGATCCGGATGTACGCCATCAGGGTCGGCCACGCCAGACAGAAGACGTCGGGGTCGGACACCCTCGCCTCGAGGAAGCGCACGGCTGGCTGATGGCGCGAGCTGGCTCGATCCGAGGCATACACCAGGAGGTTGGCGTCGACCGAGTAACTCAGCCGTCGGCTCGGTCCAGCGTCGCGTGGAGCGCCTCCTTGTCGGCGATATCCACGAGGGGCCGCATGGACTTCGAGATCCAGCGAAACTCGTGTGGCGCCCGAGCCGCCCCACGCCCGCTCAGGGCCTCGGCCAGGAGTTGCGAGACGATCTGCCCCAGCGGACGGCCATCCTCACGCTGGAGGGCCTTGATCTCCTTCAGGATCGGGGCTGCGATATCGACCGTGGTCCGAGGCATGATGATTGATGATGTCTCAGTCGACATCAGATGTCAACCGACGTCGGTCGTGTCGTGACACACCCTCAGCGCGCGACGTCGCCCCACGCCACGTAGCGCCGGCGCGTGCGACGCTCCCGCCCCTCCTCGACCATTCGCTGCTCCTGAGCCGCGACGAGATCGAGCAGCGGATCGCTGCCAACGCCCACGAGGCCGTGCGCGGTCAGGAGCGCCTCGATCTCCTCGCGCGGCCGGCCCCCGAGGAATGGGAGCTGGTCGCCGATCGCCGCATACTCCGGGCTGTTGCGGGCGTTCTCCTGCGCCGGGGCGGCCGCGGCCGCGTCGAACTGTGAATCCACGACGACGAGGCGCCCGCCTGGCCGGAGGACGCGGATCCACTCGCCGATGGCCGCCTCCGGGTGTGGCAGCGTCCACAGGACGTGCCGACTGATCACCACGTCGAACCGGCCCGGAGCGAACGGCAACTGCTCGGCATCAGCCTCCTCGAAGTCGACCGAGACGCCTCGCTCGGCAGCCTTGCGCCGTGCCTCGGCGAGCATCGCCGGCGCGAAGTCCACGCCGGTGACGCGATGACCGCGGGCCGCGAGCTCGAAGCTCAAGAAGCCGGTGCCGCAGCCGGCGTCGAGCGCGTCGAGGATGGGACGGCCGGGCAGGACGAGATCGAAGATGCGGTCCCAGGCGGCGCGCTCCGCCGGCGTGCGAATGCTGTGGCCGAAGTCCTCGTCGAAGTGCGCGGCGCGCCGATCCCAGTGGGCGGCGACCTGTTGCTTGACGACGTCGGACCCGCCGGACGTCACGATGCCATCTCGCTTCCTGCGCACGGCCGGACGCCCGGCGGCATGACCCGCGGAGCGCCCGGCCCTTGCGCGTCCTCGTTGGCGGCGGGCCTCAGTGAGCGGCAGGCGCCGGCGGCGCCGCCGCGAAGATTTCCTTGATGCTGTCCCGGATCTTGTGGATCTCGCGGAGGGCGGGCAGGAAGTCCACCGCGCCGGGCTCCTTCCGGTCGTAGACCTTCTTGCCGTCGAGGTACACCTCGAACCGGCCGGTGTCGGACGGGGTCAGCGTGATCGCGGTGTCTCGATAGTTGATGGAGGACAGCTCGGCCGCCACACTGACGGCCACCGGGAAGTACCCTCAGACGACGCAGTAGACGATCTCGACGTGAACCTTGCCCTCGGCCATTGGGGCCCTCCTTTGAGATTGTTGCCACGCATGCTATCCGTATCCCCTCGGAGATGCAATCGCAGGGAATCGAGGGACGCGTCGCGCACGCGCGAGGAGCCTGACCAATGACGAGGCATCTCGGCCACCGCCGGCACCGGACGTGCCGCGGCCGGGACATCGGCATCGACGAGCGGCAAGACGGTGGCGGATGGCCGGTCGGCGACGTGCTGCTGTCATCGATCACGACGTCCGACGCCACGCACTATCTGCTCGTCGTCCCGCAGGCCGTGCTCGACGGCGAGGCGCTCACGAGCTTCCTCGAGCGTGTGGCTCCCTTCGGCTGTCCGCCGCCTGGATCGCTGATCCGCGCCTACAGCCTGCCGGATGCGCCATACCCGTCGATCCTGCTGCGGGAGCACGAGCAGGCGCCGGAGGGCATGGGCGACGCGTACCGCCGGTTCGTCGACCGCGCTCGCGGACACTGGCTGACGGCGCTCCAGGAGACGGGTCCGGGCCTGTCCCCCGTGCTGGCGTGGCAGGCGGAGTCAGCGAGGCGCTTTCTGCCTCCGGGCGAGTGGGCGGGGACGCTGGAGCGCGAGGGCGTCGCCCTGCCGGGAATCGCCGACGACTACCTCGGACGCGGACTCCTGTTGATGGCCGACCCGGACCTTGCCGCGTCGTGGCAGACCATGATGTCTCTGGGCGGCGTCACCAAGGCCCGCAAGATCACCGGGCGCGAGTTCCCGGTGTGGGTCGACTTGCCGGCGCACCAGCCGGCGCTGCTCGCCAGTCCCCTGCTGCGCCGCGTGGAAGCCTTGCTCGCGTCGTGACCACGACGCGGGCCCCGGCAATCGATCAGTACCACTTCTCCTTGTCGACGACGTTCTGCAACGGCTCGTTCCTGGCGAAGCGCCGGCAGTTCTCGATCAGGATCTCCTCCCACTTCTGACGATACGGCACCCCGGAGATCGCGACGTGGGGCGTGATCAGCACGTTCGGCATGCTCCACAGCGGGTGGTCGGACGGCAAGGGCTCCGGCGCGGCCACGTCGAGGCCGGCGCCCGCCAGGTGGCCCGAGCGCAACGCGGCGAGCAGGTCGTCCGTCACGACGCACCCGCCGCGGGCGATGTTGATGAAGTACGCGCCGCGCTTCATCCGCGCGAAGAGCCGGGCGTTCCACATCCCGAGCGTGTCCGGCGTCTCGGGCGTCGTGACGATCACGAAATCGGCCTCGCCCAGGCGCTCCTCCAGTCGATCGGGCGGGAACAGCTCGGCCACGCCGGGCGGGGCCGCGGTGACCCGCGGGTCGGCGCCGAGCACGCGCAGGCCGAGCGCGGCGCACAGCTTCGCGGCTTCACCGCCCGCGCCGCCGACTCCGACGATCAGCGCGGTCCTGGTCGGCAGGTCGATCATCCCGGGGCCCCGCGTCCAGTGCTTCTGCGGCAGGTAGTGATCGAAGCGGCGGGCGAACGCGAGCAGGAACCCCACGGCGTGCGCCGCGAGGTGCTCGTTGTAGCTGCCGCGCATGTTCGTCACGACGACGGCGCTCTTCACGAGCGCGTCGTAGAACCAGTCACGGCCGAGGCCCGCCCGCGCGGCACAGATCCAGCGCAGCTTCCTCGCGCGGGCGAACAGCGCGGGCGGCACGGTCCCGTAGGCCGCGTCGGCGTCCTCGATGTCGCTCTGCGCGTCCTCGGGATTCCGGAACGCCTTCACGACGACACCCGGCACGGCCTGCCGGATCTTCTCCGGCCACGTTTCGTCGACGTCCGGCGGCAGCAGCAGAATCTTGAAGCTCATGTCAGGACATCCCACGAGGCTGCCATCGTCCTCCTCCGATCCCAGCTCGGTACGCTACCCGAGCAAGGCTCGAAAGGCCAGCGACGGGGAATGGTCGGGCGCGCTCGCCCGGGAGCGACGAGATCGTCCGGGAAGTAGTCGGACTACCGGCGCGACGTGTCGGCCGGGCGGGTTCCCGCCTGGTCGACGAGCGCGATCACGCGCGGGATGTCGAGGGGTTTCCACAACACGGCGACGGCGCTCGCGATGTTGGCCTCGTCGACCAGGACGTCGCGGGTGACACGTCAAGCAGCTGCAGGGGCTGCTCCCGATCTGCTCCTACTGCAAGAAGATCCGCGCCGACGGCAACGCCTGGGAGCGGATCGAGACGTACATCAGCGAGCGGTCGGAGGCCGCGTTCAGCCACGGGATCTGTCCGGAATGTCTGGAGGGCGTCGTCGCTCCGCAGATGGAGGCCTGGCGGCGACACGGCCTGCCGCTCGTCTCGCCGGAACGGGTGCGCTGAGCGACGCCGCGCGGCGCGCCCGCGACCTCTTTCCCCCCGTCTCGACTCCCTGATCGTCCTACGGCGCTGTAGGTATCGGCTGACACAGGAAAACGATTCTCGCCGACTCGTCACGATTCGCCCCGCCGTCGATGCACTGTCCGCGGATGGACCACGGGCCACAAGGCCAGATTGGCCCGATGGGGTGTCGGCCAGAGATCACGCCGAGCTCGCCCACGAGGCGACGACCGTGCTGGAGGAGGGTCGCCGGGGATGATCAACGGGCCGCACATGGGTCTGACGCAGCATGGGGCACTGACGCGGGGGACGCTGACCGGGACGGAAACCCGCGGCGGCGACGGCGACATGGGCCAGTGCGGCCGGATTCTCGTCGTCGACGACGATGCCGGGACGTACGAGACCATGGCCGACATCCTCCGCGAGCTGGGCCACATCGTCGGCACGGCGACCTGTGGCCGCGTCGTCCTCGAGCGCGTCGCGCAGCGCCGCTTCGACGTGGCCATCATCGACGTGAAGCTGCCCGACATGAGCGGCCTCGAGCTGCTCGAGGCGCTCGGCCACGTCGCCCTCGACCGAGGTGATCCTGATCAGCGGCCATGCCTCCCTCGACTCGGCCCTCCACGCGGTGCGAGGCGCGGCGTTTTCCTACCTGACGAAGCCATTCGAGATCGATCAGCTGCTCGCGACCATCGACAAAGCCCTCGAGCGGCGGCGGCTCGCCGAGGCCCTCCGCGTCTCCGAGGAGCGGTACCGCCTCGTGAGCGAGAACGTCTACCTGCCTCACGCCAGCGCGAGCGCGGACCTGGTCAGCGACCGGGCGGCGAAACCCGCGCGCGGGACCGAAACGGTTCCGCTCGCGGAGGACGAGACGACGGTGCGGGCGCTCACGCGAGAGATCCTGCACCTGAGCGGGTACACCGTGCTGGAGGCAGTCGGGCCCGAGGAGGGACTGCAGGTCGCGCAGCAGCATGCCGGCCCGATCCACCTGTTGCTCGCGGACGTCGTCATGCCGGGCATGAGCGGCCGGGCCCTTGCGGACCGGTTGCAAGCGCTTCGCCCCAGCCTCAGGGTCCTGTTCATGTCCGGCTATCCGTCCGAGGCCATCAAGCAGCACCGTGTGATGGAACCGAACGAGTTCTTCCTCGAGAAGCCATTCACGCCCGGCGCCTTGACGCGCAAGGTGCGGGACGTGCTCGACGCCTCCCCGAGCCAGCTGGCGACGCGGGCTGTCTAGGGCATCTCCCCGACGCACGTTCGCCCCCGTGTCCGAGACGAACAAGATCCTGGTCGTCGATGACGATCCAGGCATGTGCGAGACGCTGGCTGACGTGCTCACGGCGCGCGGCCAGCACGTCGTCACGGCCGGTCGCGGCCGCGACGCGCTCCACGAGCTGCGTGACCAGCGCGTCGGCGCCACGATCATCGACCTCAACCTGCCCGACATCTCCGGGCTCGACCTCCTCGAGAGGATCCGGCAGGCCTCGCCGAGCGGGAGGCGCGGGCACCCGGCGAGCGGGCGGCGGGCGCGTCGAGCGAGCGCGCGCGACTGACGGAGCTCGTGAACGCGCGTCTCCGGGGAGAGGCGGTCCCCGCCCGGCACGAGTTCCAGGCCATTCGCCAGGACGGCCAGGTCATCTGGATCGAGATGCTCGATACCGTCGTGCCGTGGGACGGCAAGCCTGCGGTCCTGGCGGCGTTCTTCGACATCACCGAGCGCAAGGAGCTCGAAGCGCACTACCGGCAAGCGCAAGGCCTCGAGTCGATCGGGAGCCTCGCGGCCGGGATCGCGCACGACTTCAACAACCTGATGACGATCATCGCGGGCCGGAGCCAGCTCGCGTCGTGGCACCTCGATCGGACGAGTCCGTTGCGGCAGCATCTCGGGCTCATCGAGCAGACGGTGCAGCGCGCCGTCGGGTTGCCAGGACGAACGCCGAGCTGATGCGCTACGCGCTGCGCCACGGCCTGGTGAGCTGACGCCGGGCCCGCCCGACGGGCGGAGCGCCTCCCTCTTGAAGACGTGCCGCGTCGAGACGAGACTGGCGGCAACTCCATCGATCGGGAGGGCACGATGAGTGCAGAGCAGCCGGTTCGCCGCGTCGCCGTGGCGCTGTTCGACGGCTTCACCGTTCTCGACGTCTACGGGCCGGTGCAGGCCTTCGCGAGCTGCCGCGTCATGCATCCGGACGGGACGCCGCAGCGGCTCTACCAGATCTTCACGGTGGCCGACCGTCCCGGGCCCGTGGCCGCGGGCGAAGGAGTGTCGACCGTGGCGGACCACGCGTTCGCCGACGCGCCGCGCTTCGACATCCTGGTGATCCCGGGCGGCTTCGGCACGCGCCGCGCGGTGAGCGACCAGGGCTTCCTCAAGCAACTGGCCGCCGCGAGCGAGCAGGCGACGGTGACGACGACCGTGTGCACCGGCTCGGCGCTGCTCGCGCGCACCGGGCTCCTCGACGGACGGCCGGCCACCAGCAACAAGCTCGCCTGGGACTGGGTCGTGCAGCAGGGCCCGCGCGTGCGCTGGCAGCGCCGGGCCCGCTGGGTGGACGACGGCAACGTGCTGACGTCGTCGGGCGTCTCCGCCGGGATCGACATGGCGCTCTCGCTCGTCGAGCGACTGAACGGGCGCGACCTGGCGCTCGCGTCGGCGAAGGCCATGGAGTACGTCTGGAACGCCGACGCCGCGACCGATCCCTTCGCCTGAACGTCCTAGCACGAGATTCGTGTTACACTGTATTCGTGAGCCTGCGGAACGTGACGATCACCCTCGACGAGGACGTCGCGCGGTGGGCGAGGATCCGGGCGGCCGAGCGGGACACGAGCGTGTCCCGCCTGGTCGGCCAGCTCCTGCGCGAGAAGATGCTCGAAGAGCAGAGCTACGAGGTGGCGCGGCGCGAGTACCTGGCGCGCCCGGCCAGAAAGCTCAGGAAGGCGACGACGAGATACCCGAAGCGCGCCGATCTCTATGGCCGGTGAGGTCTTCGTCGACACCAACGTCCTGGTCTACAGCCGTGACACGGCGGAACTGGAGAAGCACAAGAAAGCCGCCGCCTGGATGACGCACCTCTGGAACACCCGGCAGGGCCGCCTGAGCTATCAGGTCCTCCAGGAGTTCTACGTCACGGTCACCGAGAAGCTCGACCCTGGGCTCGACCGCGATGCGGCGCGGCGGGACGTGCGGTCATTCCTACCCTGGCGGCCGATGCCCATCGACGCGCAGGTGCTCGAGGGCGCGTGGCACATTCAGGACCGCCACCGGCTCTCGTGGTGGGACTCGCTGATCGTGGCGGCCGCCGAGGTCTCGGGGTGCGCCTATCTGCTCACCGAGGATCTCCAGGAGGACGCGATGCTGGGGCCGGTCCGGGTCGTCAACCCGTTTCGGGTGTCGCCCGAGGCGCTCGGCCGCGGCCGGCGATGAGATTCGACGTCTACCTTCCCTCCTTCGCGTGGCCGGACCTCGGCTTCGACCAGGCCGCGCGCGTGAAGGCGTTCGCGAGGAAGGCGGAGGATCTCGGGTTCCACACCCTCTGGGTCGCCGAGCACTTCCTGGAAGCGCCCGGCCTCTACGGCACGGTGTGGATGTCGCCGCTCCTCTGTCTCGCGCATGCGGCGAGCGTCACGGCGCGCATCCGGCTCGGGACCGGGCTCCTGATCCTCCCCTACTACCACCCGGTCACGCTCGCGCGCGAGATCCAGACGCTCTGGCATCTCTCGGGCGGGCGCTTCGTCCTCGGCGTCGGACCCGGATGGGACCAGCACGAGTTCGAGGCGCTCGGGATGAAGCTCGGCGAGCGCGGTCGCCGAACCGACGAGATCCTCGCGGCGCTCCGGCGGCTCCTGACCGAGCGCGACGTGAGCTTCGCGGGCCGGTACTACCGGTTCGAGCACGTGACGATCGATCCGCCGCTGCCGCGCTTCCCCGAGCTGTGGGTCGGCGGAGGCTCGAAGGTCCAGACGTCGCTCTCGCCGGACAAGCCGTACATTGCGCCCTCGGTGTTCGCGCGGATCGCCGGCGCGGACGGCTGGCTCGCCCGCGCGGCCGGCACCCAGGAGATGGTCAAGCAGGACGTCGCGGCGATCCGCGAGCATCTGGCGGGAGCCGGCCGCGATCCCGACACGCTCGTCTACGGCCACCTGAACTTCTGCCATCTGGTCGACACGACGGATCGGGAGGAGGCCCTGGCACTCCAGCGCCCCGTCTTCGAGCGCGTCATGGGCGCGCATCGCACGTTCGAGCAGCTCCAGCAATCGTACTTCCTCGGCACGGCGCGCGAGATCGTGGAGCGCATCCGCGACCTCGAGGCGGGCGGCATCCAGAGCATGGCGCTGGCGACCTGCGACTACGATCTCGATCAGCTCGAGCGGTTCGCCAGCGAGATCGTCCGGCCGTTCCTGCGGGAGCGCTAGCCCTGCTCGAGCGAGCGCTGCTGGTCGGCGTCGGCGGCGCGATCGGCTCGATCCTGCGTTGGCTCACCTCGATGGTCCCCGCGCACTGGTTCGGCGCGGAATTCCCCCATGGCACCCTGATCGTGAATCTGGCCGGCGCGTTCCTCGTCGGCTTCGTGCAGCAAGTCGGCGCCGATGCGTCGCAGTTGCCCGACGAGACGCGGCTCTTCCTCACGACGGGATTCCTCGGAGGGTTCACGACCTACTCGGCCTTCAGCTACGAGACGGTCCGGCTGCCGGAGACGAACGCCTGGCTCGCCGCCTGGCTCAACGTGATCGTCACGACGGCCTTCGCGCTCGCCCTCTGCCTCCTGGGCATGGCCGCGGGGCGCGTCGTGCTGCATCTCCACGGGGCGTAACGACGGGAACGGGCGCGGGGCGCCTACCGCGGAGGTTCCGAGCGCGAGAGGTAGTCGAAGGCGGACAGCGCGTGAACTCGGACCACGTGGAGGAATTCGTCGACGGCGACCGACTCGTCTGGAGCTCCCATGCCGGCCGGAGAGCATCCGTACACATAGGCCGGCACGCCCGCAGCCCGCCAGAATCGGCAATCGGTGCCGCCGAGCGAGATGATCGCGGGCGGCCGGAAGCCCAGCAGGGCCTCGACGTTGTCCTGGATGAGGCCGACCATCTCGTGCTCGGGGTCGCACCACGTCGCGTTCGGGGGCTGACTGGGTCCCTCGCGCCAGCGCACCTCGGGATAGCGAGCGACGAGGCGGTCGACGGCGCGGCGGACGTCGTCGCGGTCGACACCCACCGGAAGCCGCGCGTCGACCTCGATCACGCATTCTGCCGGAAGCATGTTGACCTTGACGCCGCCACGGATCACGCCGATGTTCACCGTCACGTTCTGAACGACGTCGGCGGCGCCCGGGCCCAGGCCGCGCTCGATCGCCTCGCGCGCCTCGGACCGGCCAAGCGCGCGCCGCACCGCTTCGGGCGCCGCCGCGACGATCGACTCCAGCGACTCGAGATCATGCACCAGCGCGGTGGCGATCTTGTTGGCGCTCTTGCTCGTGTGGGGGTACGCGCTGTGCCCGCCGGCCGTCTCGACCGTGAACGTCATCCAGAGCACCGCCTTCTCGCCGAAGCGCACGGTCGCGAGGCTGCTCGGTTCGCCGTTCAGCACGCAGTCAGCGAGCACGTCGTCCGCGTGGTGCTCGATCAAGTAGCCGGTTCCCCACCGCCCCCCCGTCTCCTCGTCGGACACGGCGGTCAGGGTGAGGCGCCCCTCCAGCACCTCGGCGAGCGGACTCAGGTAGGCGTAGGTGAAGAGGGACGCCGTCGTGCCGCACTTCATGTCCACGGTGCCTCGACCGTGGACGCGCCCGTCGACCAGGTCGCCGGACAGCGGATCGCGAGTCCAGCGCGAGCGATCCCCGACAGGGAAGACGTCGATGTGGCCGTTCAGCAGCAGATGCCGGCCGGGCCGCACGAAGCGCGTCGTGGCCAGGATGTTGGGCATGGCCTCCCTGGGCGCCACGATCCGGTACGGGAGCCCCGCCGCATCGAGAAACTCCAGGAGGAGGGCGGCGCCGGCGCGCGTGTCGCCGGGGGGATTCGACGTGTCGATCCGGGCGAAGGCCCGGAAGAATTCGACGAGCCGGTCCCGATCGCCCTCGATCCTGGCGACCAGGGCACGGCGCGCGGCGTCGATGGCGTCGTCTCGGTGCTCGTCCTTCACACTCGGCTCGGTGTCTTCGACGGTGCGCGGTGTCCTTCGACCGTGCTCGGTGTCGCCACCACTCTCGATGGAACTCGGCCCGACGGCAATCCCCTTATTTCCTGCCGTCAGGTGGTCGCTGCGCATGTGACAAGACCTCCGCGATCGGGTGCGGATCGAGCGCCCGAGTTGAGGCGCTTGCCGCCGCAATGCTAGGATCGCCGAGTAGCGGGAAGGCTCGACTCCAAACCACGCCGGCGATTCACGACAGGACGGGCACATGGCACACACCGACAGCAAGGGACTCGCAGTCTCCACGTCGTCCTCGGACGCCCTCCAGGCGTACGAGCGCGGCCTCGACCTCTTCCTCCGCTGGCGCGGCGCGCCCCTGGCAGCGCTCGACGCGGCGGTGAAGGCGGATCCGAGCTTCGTGCTCGCCCACTGTGCCCGGGCGCTCATCGCCTGGCGCGCCGGGCAGGCCGCCGTCGTCGCCGACGCGCACCGGCAGGTCTCCGCGCTCCGCGACCGCGTCGCGGACGAGCGCGAGCGCCTGCACGTCGAGGCGGTCGACGCCGTGCACCAGGGCGACCGCGAACGGACCCAGACGGTGCTCGAGCAGGGGGCCGAGCGATATCCCCTCGACCGCCTCATCGTCCGCAGCGTGGGTCTCAACTGCATCTCCCGCGGGGATTACGAGGGCGGGATCGCCATCAGCCGGCGGAGCCTCGAGAGCGATCCGGGCGAGCCGCAGTTCATGACGATGCTCGGATTCTTCCTGGAGCAGTCCGGCTACAACGAGGAAGGCCTCGAGATGAGCGCGCGGTCGCTCGCGCTCGACCCGACCAACCTCTACACGTATCACGCGGTGGCGCACGCCTATCAGGCCCGCGGCGACTATCCGAAGGCGCTCGAGACGTTCGAGCGCGCGGCGTCGCTCGAGCGGCACCCGCACGTGGTCTGGCACCTCGCCGAGGCGAGGAGCCTGCTCGGCTACGAGCGGTTCACGCGCGACTACTGGGGCTCGACCGCGCCCGCGCTGCCGATGCACGAGCGCGCCGAGCTGCTCTGGCGCCTCGAGATGATCCAGCACGTCCCGACCGACGACGCCGTGTGGAAGGATCTCGCGGCCGAAGGCGAGCGGATGCTGGAGCACGCCGAGGCGCTCACGCTGTGGATGCACCACTGGATCGGGCTCGCGTTCGGCCGCGCCGGAGAGGGCGCGAAGGCCGAGCGGCAGCTCGCCTACCTGCGGCGCTTGCCGGCCGGCCGCGTGTGCGGACACTGGTCCACGCTCGGCGCCGACATCCTCGACGGCGAGCTCTCGATCGTGCGCGGGGAGCTCGACCGGGCCATCGAGCTGATGGCGCCGGCCATCCGGCAGCTCCATTCCCTGGGCGGCGGCAGCCGGGAGCAGAAGGACATCTTCAAGGACATCTTCCTCGAGCTGCACCGCCGGCTCGGGCACACGCGCGACGTGGTCGCGCTCGCCCAGGAGCGCTTGCTGCAGAATCCCAATCACCTGCAATCGCTCGCCGCGCTCGCGTGGGCGCACGGGCGCGAGGGGCACTTCGCATTGCGGCGGCAGGCCTGCGGGCAGCTCGTTCGCCGCGCGGAGGCGGTCGGGCTCGCTCCGGACGCGCCGATGCTGACCGAGGCCCGCCAGGCGTTGCTGGCCGCGGTCTAGCGTTCGCGAAGGCGATCGTGCGCCAGCACTTCGTCACCCAGCGGCTGTTCGACGGCGCGACGTTCCGCACGGGTCGGCCGCTCAGACTGACGGTCGAGGGCAACCGGATCGCGTACGTCGGCGATCACGCGGCGGGTCCCGCGATCGCACAGAGCGAACCGGTCACGGATCTCGGCGCCTCCTGTCTCCTGCCCGGGCTCATCGACATCCACGTGCACCTGAGCTACGGCAACGCCGAGGCCAACGAGGACATCGACATCTACGCGCCGTTCGAGTACCGGGCCCTCCGCGCCGTCGTCTACGCGCAGCAGGTGCTGATGGCCGGCTACACGTCGATCGCCGATCCGGCGAGCACCGGTCGCGTGAGCGTGGCCGTGCGCGACGCGATCAACGCCGGGTGGCACGCGGGCCCGCGCATCACCGCGGCCGGCCGCCAGCTCACCTCGCGCCAGGGCCTCGGCGACTGGTATCCGCCGTGGATCGGCGTGCCCGAAAGCTCGATCGGCGCGCTCGTCCGCAGCCCCGAGGAGGCCAAGGAGGAGATCCGCACGCAGGTGAAGGACGGCGTGGACATCATCAAGTTCACGTTCGACGGCACGCAGACGAATCCCCGCTCGGGTCACCTCATGGCCTGCTTCGACCAGGCGGAGGCCGACGCCATGGTCGCCGAAGCGCAGCGGCTCGGGCGGCGGGTGTTCGTGCACGCGGCCGACCGCGAGGCGGTGCGCCTGGCGGCGCGCGCCGGCGCCGACGTGATCTTCCATGCCTTCGACATGGACGACGAGTGCCTCGAGGCCATCGTGAAGCACGGTGCGATGCTGTCGCCCGCGCTCACGTTCCTGTACAACGCCATGGAGTTCACCCGCCCCTCCGACCCGTCGTACGCGTGGCGGCCGGCGCGAAACCGCAAGGTCGTCGAGCGCGCCCTCGACGTGCTCGGGCGGGCGCGCAAGGCGGGCGTCCCGTTCCTCGTCGGCACCGACAGCGGGTTCGCCGTCACGCCGTACGGCGAGTGGCACGCGCGAGAGCTCCAGATCATGGTCGAGGACCTCGGCTTCACGGCCGAGGAGGCGCTGGCGGCCACGACGGTCAACAACGCTCGGGTGCTGCGAGAGCACGACGAGGTGGGCGCGCTCGCCGCCGGCAAGCTTGCGGACTTCGTCGTCGTCAATGGCGATCCGGTCGCCGACGTGGGCGTGCTGATGAAGCCCGGCGCCATCGAGGCGGTCTATCTCGGCGGGGCGCGGATGACGCTCGCCCCGCCGGCCGCGCCCCGGCGCTACGGCTGGGAGCGCAGCTACCGACAGTGGGGCGAGGTGTACAGCCGCGAGCGGGTCGCGCAGCTGCGGGCGACGACGTAGTTCGCGTACCTCACGGTACTCGCGGATCACCCGCCCGCAACGGGCATCCTTCACGAGCGAGCGGAGCGCGAGGTTCGCCGGGTGGCGGCGGGAGCTGCCGGGGGCGGCCCGGGCGGGGGGCTCCCCCTGGGACACGCTGCGTTGCCATCCGGTTTCCGCACTCGATGGAGCCACGAGTGCATGGCCTCGGCGGCTTCGACGATCCCCAGATGCAACGGTCCCAGGGGGAGCCCCCCGCCCGGGCCGCCCCCGGCAGCTCCCGCCGACACCCGGCAGGTCTCAGGTCTCTCATCAGTCTGGGTCCCTCAGTCCATGTCCCTCATGAGCATGAGGGACACACCCCATCGCCCGCGCTACTTGGCTGCGGCGCGGAGGCGGTCCATCACCGCGAGGACGTCGATCGTGTCGCTGATGGAGTGGCGCGGGGGTGCGCCGTTTCGGACCATGTCGTGGAAGTGCTCGATCATCTTCTGGTAGGGATCGCCGCCGCCTGCGGTGATTTTCTCCTGGCGCCCGTCTCTCTGGACGAGCGTGAAGGTTCCATCTGCCTGTCCAGGCGTGAAGGCGCGGTCCACACGGACGGCTGCTTCGGTTCCGACGATCTCCAGGTGCTGGCGTTCTGGCGCCTCGAACGAGCATTCGATCGTTGCGGCGAAGCCGTCGCCGAAGTCGAGCCAGCCCGCGCACGACCTGTCCACGCCTGACGGCGCGAGCGAGGCGCAGGCGGCCACGTGCGCGGGCGATCGGCCCGCGGCGTGGAGCAGCGGCGCCACGCAATACGTGCCGACGTCGAGCAGCGCGCCGCCGCCCATCTCCGGGCGCCAGCGGTGGTCATCGGCCCGGCCGAGCACGCCCGTGAACGCGGCCCGGGCGAAGCGCAGTGCGCCGAGGCGCCCGGAGGCGACCAGCGCGTCGACGGCCATCGCCCGCGGATGGTATGGCGTCATGTAGGCCTCGAGGAGCGTCACGCCCGCCGCCTCGCAGGCCGCCGCCATCGCGCGCGCGTCGTCGGCCGTTGGCGCAAGCGGCTTCTCGCAGAGGACGTGCTTGCCGGCGGCGGCCGCGCGCTCCACCCACTCGCGGTGCAGGCTGTTCGGCAGCGGGACGTAGACGGCCTCGACGGCGGGATCGTCGAGCAGGGCGGCGTAGGTCGGATGGGCGCGCGCGCCGCGAGGCGCGTCGACGGCGACGCGCGCCCGCTCGCTTGCCACGGCCACGAGCATCGCGGTCAAGCTGGCGTCCATCGCCGGCAGCACCGCCTTCACGGCGACCTGGGACGTCGCGCCGATCACGCCCCACCGGAGCGGCGGCGCGGTCCCCACGGTCAACTCGTCTCGACCGCGATCTCCACGGGCGCGCCGTCTCTGGTGCTGGAGTGCTGGGCGGCCTCGAGCACGGCGATGACTCGCCGCACGGACGCCGGCGTGACGGCGAGCGGCTCGCCGAGGTGCAGATGATCCGCCAGATTCCGGTGGAAGGCGAACGGTTGCTCGGCCGCGGAGGGCAGCCGGGTCTCGCTGAGGCCGTAGCCGCTCTCGTAGCGCGCGAGCAGGAGATCGGCCGGGGCCTCCGCATGATGCGCCTCGCGCGCGACGTACCCGAGCCCCGGCTCGATGCGCTCGAACGTGACCGTGCGGTAGTGGCCGACGAGCGTTCCCGCCGTGCCCTGCACGTAGAACTTGGGCCGGCGGACGGCGGCGATGTCGCTCTGGAGGAACTCGGCCTCCCGGCCATCGGCCCACAGCATGCGCACGCGCAGCTGATCGACGTTGGTGACGTCGTGCCAGACGCGCTTGTGACCGTGCGCTTGCACCAGGCGTGGCGCACCACCGAGGAGCAGGAGAGCCCAGTCCACGTGATGGGACCCCCAGTCGTAGCCGGCGCCGCCCGAGACCGTGGTGTCGGAATGCCACGTGCGGCACGGATGCTCGTATCCGCCGACGAAGGTCTCGACGTTGAACACCGAGCCGAGCAGGCCCGTCGAGACGGCGCGCTGCACCGCCACGAAGTCGGGGTCCCACCGCCGATTCTGATAGACGGTGAGCACGCGGCCATGGGCGGCGGCCGTCGCGATGATCTGATCGGCCTCGGCCACCGTGAGGCAGAGAGGCTTCTCGCACACGACGTGCTTGCCCGCCCGCAACAGGTCGAGGGTCAGCGCGGCGTGATGCGCGGGCGGCGTCGCCACGAACGCCACCTCCACGTCGTCGTCCTCGACGACCTCGCTCGCCGAGGCATAGGTCCGGATGCCGGGGAAATCCGTCTCGGCCGCCTTCCGCCGCTCGACGTTCAGGTCCACGGCGGCGACCAGCTCGAGGCCGTCGGTCTCCGTCACGCCGAGCCCGTGGTGGTACCCCATGCCGCCGAGGGGACCGTAGCCCACGATGCCCACGCCGATGTTGCGCCCGCAGCAGTGCAGGTCCGGGCGCAGCGCGCGGGCGAGAATCTGCGCGAGCCCCGGTGTCGCGAGCGCGCCGTCGGTGTTGCCGAGTCCGCTCGCCACGACGCGGCCGGCGCCGATCGTCGACTCCACGACGGCCGGGACGTCGCGCAGCGCCACGCGAACGTTCACGATGATCCTCTCGGCGCCCAGCGGGACAAGCGGCACGAACCGATCGACCACCGCGAACTCGCGGGGCGCGCGGTCGGAGATGTGCGAATGGGCCTGCGTGACCGTCGCGTAGTACTCGCCCGCCGGCGGGTCGCCATCGCCGATCACGCCGAGGAGATCGGCCCAGAAGCCGTTGCGCTCGGTGGGCGCCGCGCCGATCGCCACCAGGGGAGCGCCCCGCGCGACCGTTGCGCGCAGCTCCGCGAGCGTCTCGAGCGGCTGCGCGGGCAGCCGCCCATCCACGACGATCGCGTCGCACCCGGGGAGGCTCGCGGCCAGCTCCTCGGGTCGGACGAAGCACAGCTCGGCCGTCTCCTGCGCCAGGGCTCGAAACGCGGCCCGCCGGCGGTCGGTGAGCCGCGCGGAGACGACGAGCGCGCGCATGGCCGTCAGCCGAGCTCGACGTACACCTCGCCGCGTTCCTGCTTCAGCGGAAAGCTCTTGAGGCCGCAGTCGGCGTCGCCGAGCGGCGCGCCGGTGCGGACCTCGAACTGCCACATGTGCTCGAGACAGGTGAGCGTGCTGCCGTCGTGCACGCCAGCCTCGAGCGCCACGGCCTCGTGCGGGCAGAGCGCCTGGTAGGCGTAGAGCGCGTTTCCTGCGTTGAGGACGAGCACGTCGGTGCCGTCGACCGAGAACTGCTTCATGCCGTCGGCGGGCACCTCGTCGGCCCGGCACACGCGCTTCCACGACGAGGCGGAAGTGGGCGCCGCCGCCGGGGCGGCCGCCGGCGCCTCGTGCCCCTCGATCTTGTTCGCGCCCGGCTTGCCGGGCGCGTACCGGAGGCGCTCGACGGGCTTGCCCCCGAGAATGTGTGAGCTGAGAATCTCGTCGAGGTCGGACGCCTGCACGCCCGAGTACCAGACGTTCTCGGGGTAGAAGACGATCATCGGTCCGTGGCCACACTGCGAGAAGCATCCGGCCTTGTTGACGCGCACCTCGATCTGCTTGCCAGCTTTCTGCACGCCGGCGCGCAGGACCTTCACGTACGCCTCCACGTCGCCCTGGGTCGGGCACGTCTCGCCGCTCGTGCACACGAACACGTGATTCTCGTACTGGCCCATCGTCGCTCCTTTCTGTTCTCGTCCTACGGGTTCTTGGAGCCGTCGTGACCAGAGCGACGAGGAGGGCCCAGCTGCGAGGCGGCGCCCGAGAGCTGCACGCGAGGCGTACTGGATGTACGTCGAGCGTGCAGCCGAGGGCGCCAACGAAGCAGATGGGTCCTCATCGTCGCTCTGGCTAGCTGAACTTGTCGTAGCGGATATCGTCCGGCTTGAGGCGCGCCTCGCGCAAGAGGAGCCTGAGGCTCGCGTCCACCATCGGCGGCGGTCCGGCCACGTAGGCGCGGACGCCGGCGAATCGTCCCTTCATGCGCTCGCCCGCGACCGCGTGGACGAACCCCCGGTCGAACGCGAAGCCCGGATAGGCGGCAGGCAGCGCGGGCGGGACATCCTCGTCGGACAGCGCCACCGTGACGGACAGACGCTCCGGGTACTGCGCGCGGAAGGCCTGGAGCTCGTCGAGGAAGAAACAATCGCGCTCGCCCCGCACGCCGAAGAACACGTGGCCGTCCCACACGCCGAAGTGGTCCGCCTGGGTGGCGTGCGAGAGGATCGACATCATGCCCGCGATGCCGCTGCCGCCCGCGATGCACAGCACGTGGCGCGAGAGGCCCGGGCGGAAGGTGGCATGGCCGAGCGGCGCGAAGAGCCCGAGCCGCGTCCCCTCGACCGGATCGCCGAACAACCAGTCGCTCACGGCGCCGCCGGGCTTCTTCTTCACGACGAACGACAGGCGCTCGCTACGCCGGCTGAAGTTGACCATGGAGTAGGCGCGTGCGCCGGCGACGGTCGGGACGGTCAGGAGCGCGAACTGGCCCGCGTCGAAGTCCAGCGGCTCGTCCAGGTGCACGTCGAACGCGGCCACGTCGTGCGTGAGGCGCCGGTACGCGCTCAGCACGCCGCCGATCGCCCGCGGCGCAGGCGTCTCCGGCTCGGCCGCCTTCAGCACGCTCACCTCGAGCGCGCAGTCCTCGTGCGCCACGCTCTGACACGTGAGGATCTCGCCGTCGCCTTTCAGGTAGCGATGGCCCGGCGCGTCCGGCCAGTGGGTTTCATGACGGCCGCTCACGAGGCGCGCCTTGCACGTCCCGCACGTCCCGGTGGCGCACTCGTAGGGCAGGTCGACCCCGTGCCGGAGACCGGCATGCAGGATCTTCTCCCCGGGGGCGCACTCGAAGTGCCGTGTCCCGTTCCGCCCGCTGACGGCGATCTTCACGGCTACAGTTATATCAGCTTGGGGCCGCGCCCGACCGCTCCTCGTCGGCGCACGCCCGGCGCGCTCACGTCCCCCGCAAGGTCCAGGTGGAGCCCTCCGGCGTGTCGTGAATCTCGATGCCGGCGGCGATCAGGCGGTCGCGCAGGCGGTCGGCGAGCTGCCAGGCTTTCTCCGAGCGCAGCTCGGCACGGAGGGCGAGCAGCCGTTCGACCAGGGGCGCGAGCGGCTCGCGCGGGTCGCGCAGGCCGGCCGAGGCAGCTTCGCCCAGGCGATGCACCAGGGAATGGAGCACCGCGCGGGCGCGGTCCGGCGCGTCGGTCTGCAGGGTGTCGCCCGACCAGTCGAGGATCGTCCGGTCGAGGGCGAGGATCGCCTCCGCGGCCTCGGCGGCGCGACGGGCCGCGACGGCGGCCGCGAAGGCCTGTTCGAGCCGGGCGGCCTCGGACAGGAGGGGCGAGCGAGCCGGCGCGGCGTCACCGGTCTCGGGCGGATGGGTCGCCGATTCCGGGGCGGGCACGCCGGGCGCGACGCGAGTCGCGCCGCGCGCCGCCTCCGCCAGATCCTTCACGGGAATTCGTGTTCCCGCGGGGAACGTCTCCGCACCCTGGCGCCGCCTCACCGTGACGACGCCGCGACCCGTCACGGTCGCCTCGCGCGCGTCGAGATCGAGCACGAGGGCGGTGTGCTCGTCGACCCCGAGCACCCAGGCATCGTCGGGGAGCATGGCCTCGAGCGCCGAGAGGCGGCGCTCGCCCATGTAGCAAAACCGCGTGTCGTGGGTCCCGCCTTCTGAATTGTCGAAGTGCGGCACGACCACGCAGTTCGGACCGAGCCCGAGCGGGCTCAGCAGATCGAGGCCGTCCAGCCAGTGGATGGGCTGGCCGACCTTGTAGATCTCGTACACGGGCAGGCCGAAGCGGCCGATGGTGACGGCGGCCGCGCTCGCGAAGACCGCGGCGCCGCCGTGCGCGAGCTTGTCGGCCAGCGCCTCGGGGACCGAGGAGCCGCGCCACGTCGAGAGCGCGTAGGTCGGGCTGCCGGGCCCGGCGAACACGAAGTCCGCCGCGCGGAGACGGGCGAGCGCGGCGGGCGTGGGCTCGCCGGAGCGGGCGCGCGGATCCGCCGCGAGCGGACCGGGGAACCCGGCCACCTCGATGGCGAGCTGCACGCGCTGCGCAAAGTACTCCACCGCGCGCTCGGAGATCTCCCCCGCGTTCTCCTGGAACCCGTACGGCGTGTCGAGAAGCACCGCCTTCGGCGGCCGGCCCCCGAAACGCGCGACGATCTCGCGATGAGGCGTGACCATGGTGGGCGCCGTCTCACCCGAGCCCATGACGACGAGCAGCCGCGGGGCGCTCATGCGAAGAACCCGTCGCGCACGGCGTCCGCGAGCAGGGCGGCGACGCGGTCGGGGTACTGCGAGTGCACGTCGTGGTGCGCGGGCGAGAACCAATGCGAGCGCAGCCGCGCGGCCAGGGCGACGGCCTGGGCCTCGGCCTGACGCTTGCCGGCCGTCCTCGCCGCGTCGCCGCTGTCGGCGAGCACGAGCATCGCGGGGAGATCGAGCTTGGCCCAGCGGGTGGACGGGCGGTGCTCCCAGAGCGAGCGGACGATCTCGAGATGGCGGTGCCGGGCCAGCCGAGGCTCCACGCGCCCGTCGTCGCGGACGCGGAAGCAGTGCATCGCGGCGGCGATGGCCCGGTCCGGCAGCTCGGGGCTCGATGCCCGCATGCGCTTCTCCAGCTCGGCGAGGGTCAGGTGGTCGAGGCGCGGAGGCGTCAGCGCGGCGAGACACGCCTCCCACGATGGAAACCGGTCGACCAGCTCGATGATGCCGCCGTCCACGCAGACGATGCCGCGCAACGCCGTCGGATGCGCGACGCCCAGCTCGAGCACGACGTTGCCGCCCCAGGACTGGCCGGCCACGACGGGCCGCGCGAGGCCGAGGGTCTCGATCACCGCCCGGAGATCGCCCACGGCCGTGTCCATCCCGTAGCGCGACTCCGGCGCGTCGGAAAGCCCGTGGCCGCGCTGGTCGAGGGCGACGACCGTGTGGCCGCGCGCGTTCAGGTCCTCGGCGACGCCATCCCAGAGCCGGAGGTTCGAGGCGAGCCCGTGAACGAGGACGAACGGCACGGCCTCGGGGTCGCCATCGCGGCGCTCGACGTACAACTCGACGCCCGGGCTGACGGGCACGCGCTGCTCGACGGGCATCGATCGGTCCTTTGGAGTCGCGGTAGCCTCGGTCATGCGCGGTCGCTCCGATCCTGGGTGGTCGCGCAAATCATGGGCAGCAGCACCTCCGTCCTGCGCGATGGTAGAACTGAGGTCCGCCGGGCGCAAGACGCGCGGCCATTGTTCCGAGGGGAGGCGTGCCGGCAGAGCGCCGGGCGGGTTGGAGGGCACTCTTCGAACTTGGGGGCGCCTATGGGTGGCGGGGGTGTTCTTGGGATTGCTGGCGTTCTGATCTGGACCGAGGCGTCGCGGTTTCCCGCGATGGCTCGCTTCTATCGCGATCGGCTTGGGCTCCGGCCTCGAACGGACAAGCCGGACTTCATCAACTTCGACTGGGGGGGTCTGCGCCTGAGCGTGAGCGTGCACGACCGCGTTCACGGCACGAGCCGGGAGCCGTTCCGCATCATGGTGAACTTCACCGTCGACGACATCGACGCGGTCCACGCGCGGCTCGTCGCGGCCGGCGTCGTGTTCTCGCGTCCACCCGAGACGGAGGACTGGGGCGGGCGGGTCGCCTCCTTCCTCGATCCCGACGGCAACCTGCTTCAGCTCATGCAGCTTCCGGGCTGAGCCGCCCCTACCTGGGCGACCACTGTGGCGTGCTGGTCAACAGCCCATCCACGAGGCCAATCTCGTAGGCCAGGAAGAGTCCGAGCCCCAGGCTCAGGAGCCCGGCCGCCAGCCCCAGATAGCGATTGACCGCCGCGAAGCGGCCGGCCGAATACACGAACGGCACCGCGATGAGCGTGGTGATCAGCATCATGCCCGCGATGGTGCCGA
>Ga0187894_10001404_pt1 | contig 30991 bp, 51 predicted proteins | sample GBC1701081metaG_FD_136650 | JGI IMG/M metagenome (GOLD analysis project Ga0187894, IMG submission 136650) | White microbial mat communities from a lava cave in the Kipuka Kanohina Cave System on the Island of Hawaii, USA - GBC170108-1 metaG ...
CTGAAGCCATCGAACATTGTCGCCCGGGCAAGGCGCTGGGAGACATTAAACGCCTGTGGAGGGGCGGTAAGTCGTCGGTCGAAGGGCTCTGCCCTGGCCGCCGCGGCCCCGGCGAAGCAGGAATCGGACGAGGACTGTTGACCGAGAGGGTCATGGTTCAAGTCCAGCATGCCTAGAATGGGCGACGCGTGTCGTCCGACGTCACAGACGAGGTAGAAGGGATCCTCGGCCCCTACGGTGCACAGCTCGCTCTGTGGTCCCGGGATGGATCGATCTACCGGCAGGGCGACTCGGTGCCCTCCGTTGGCATGGCCGAGACGTACGCCGTCAGGCTCGACGCTCCTAGAGAGACACCGCCTCGCTACCTCTGGGTGCAGAGGAGTCAGATCACCAACCTCATGGCTCACCAGCCCATCGAGGGTCGCTCGGTGTTCGACGCGCGCGGGCGCTACCTCGGGCGCGGAGGCGAGGAGCTGGAGGATGGGACGGGCGCCGAGGAACAGGTGACGATCCTGGACATGGTGAGGAACACCCGCGACGATGTCGTGGATGGCGGACCGAGGCTGACGCACCGCTTCCACCTCCGTCCTGGTCTCGTGGTCCACGTCGATCTCCCCGTCGACATGACCGTGGCGGAGGCGAGGCGGCTCGCGGACTTCGTGCTGTGCCTGCCGTTCCGCCGCGGAGATGTCTCGTGAGGATCCTGGTCGCCAGCGATCTTCACTTTGAATTCCACCGCGACGGGGGTCGGAGCCTTCTCGCGTCCTTGGTCGACGCGGACGTGTTGGTCTGCGCAGGCGACCTGGGCAACTCCAACACGGTTGAGGCCGCGCTGCACCTCGTCGCTCGGCGCTACGAGCACGTGATCTTCGTGTGCGGAAACCACGAGTTCTACGGAGGGACGATCCCCGAGGTGCGCGACAGGATCTCGAGGTTGGCGCACGGCCTCCCCGGCCTGCACTACTTGGACGACGCGACGTGCGACGTGGGCGGCGTCAGGTTCGTCGGAGCCACGATGTGGACCAGGGAGGTGCGGGGGATCCGGCGGCTCCACCGTGCGATCAACGATTTCTCGCTGATTGCGGGAGCGGATCCGGAGATCTACGACGAGAACAGGAGGTCCGTGGCCTTCCTCGCGGACCAGGTGCGCGAGGGAGACGTCGTCGTGACGCACCACCTTCCGTCGGAGAAATCGGTCCACTCAAGATTCGTCGGCTCGCCGCTCAACGTGTTCTTCATCTGCGACGTGGAGGCGCTGATTCTCGACCGTCGGCCGCGTCTGTGGGTCCACGGCCACACGCACTCTTCGGTCGACCTCCGCGTTGGCGAGACGAGGATCGTGTGCAACCCGTTCGGGTACGTCGGCCACGAGACCAATCACGCCTTTCGCGAGGACTTGGTGATCGACCTGTGAGCGGGGTCTACCTCTCGACGTGGATCGTGACGTACGCTGGGCAGGGCTCCTCGCCGCGGGCGTTCCTCGCCGCGGCCGCGACCCCGAGCGAGGCAAGGATCAGGACCCACCTCGCCACGGGCATCCCCTTCGACGACCTCAGCGCCGTCCTGGTCCGTCGAGACGAGGCCCCGGTGGCGCACCTGCGTCCCGGGATGGAGCGCTTCCTGGGCTCCTTGGAGCACTTCACGCCCCGAAGGGTCAGGACATGCCTCCTCTGCGGGGGACACGGCCGCGTTCGGAGACCGACCGAGACAGGCGTCGAGACCGTCGCGTGCGATGCCTGCGGCGGGACCGGAGCAAGACCAGACAGACCAGCGCGTCCGGCGCGCTAGCCAGAAACCTCGCGAGACTGGTGGCATCGTTCGGAGGCCCGTGTAAAAACCATGCGCTCTCCGTACGCCGTCGCCACCATGTCTCGCCGGAAGTCCGCACAGATGACCGACGCCGTCTCCCAATTTTTCGGGTCGGCCGGCCTCGACGTGCAGATCGGGGGCACCGTCGTCCGCGGAATCCGGCCCGAGACGGTCGAGTCCATGTCGGTCAGGGGGACGATCCTCCACGTGGGAGACGTTGTGCGGATGCGGTCGGTCGAGAATGGACGAGCCGGGTCGTGGAGTCAGCCGTCGAGGGTGCTGCGGCTCATCCCGCAGGGCGACTCGGCACGCGTCCAGATCATCCGCGCCGACGATCCCGACGGCGTGTTCGGAGTGCCGATGCCGGACATCGTCGCTCACGGGATCTGGTACCGCGAGTACCGAGTGCTGACGCAGGCAGAGATCGACGAGTGGTTCGCCGAGGCCCGGACGTTGCCGTCCGGGTGGCAGCCCCTCCGCTTCCCGCCGGAGGGTCCTCGCGTCCTCGTCGGTGATGGCGGCATCCCCGTCGAGATCGACCGCAGACACGAGGGCTGGCCTGTCGAGGAGGTGCGTCGCCTGGCGGAGATCGTCACCGGGCACGACGTCGTCCTGGAGACGCGGTACGCCGACGACGCCAAGACACGCCGCCGCGTGAGGAGGGCTGCGAGACGCCTCGCACCCCGCCAGAGAGGGGAGACCTGAGTGGCATACGTGCAGGGCCCGTACTCCGGGGCGACCCTGGTCGTGTCCAGCACGCCGGACCACATGCCGATTCAGGAGAACCGATGATGCCGCGCCGCGCGAAGAGAAAGGAAGCGAAGTCCTCCACGAAGCCCAGGTGGCGGAAGGTGCGGCACCTCGTCCACGCCGCCGCCGCCGAGATGAGTCGCAAGGTCCGCAGCGACGACAAGCGATTCTGGAGCACCGTGGTCATGCACCACGACGACGGATCCTGCGCGACCTGGGTGTCGGCTAACGTGCACGAGTACGACAAGGACTGGATCTTCATCTTCACCGAGCACCACGGATTCTTCGTCTACGAGCGCGAGTTCGTGGCCATCCACGAGTTTGAGTGGCGCTACCGAGGGGAGAGGGTCTGCCACATCCGGCACCCGAAGACGGACCCAGGTCCCCTCTACGTCGCGGCCGAGGACGCATGAGCCACAAGTACAGAGTCGAGAAGGTCAGCGACAACCACTACGTGCTCCCGCGCCTCGGCGGGATGCTGAGCCATGTCGACGCGTTCCTGTCGCCCTCCCTCTACGACCAAACCGACGAGGCCCTCTGGCAGCAGGCCGTCGACTCGGCGAGCTACGACGGCGTGATCGGCGTCTACCTCATGCCCGACACGCACCTGGGCTACGGGATCCCGGTCGGAGGTGTCGTCGTGACGGACAACACCATCATCCAGAGCGGCAGCGGTTACGACATCAGTTGTGGTTGCGTCAGCTTGCGTGTCCCCGGCCTTCATGCCGCGGACGTGGTCGACTGGGACCGCCGCAAGCAATGGGTCGCGGAGGTCGAGAAGCGCGTGGCGACCGGCATTGGGAATGAACGCCCAGAACTCGCTCGTCGTATCAAGCCACGCGAGGTCGAGGAAGTGCTCCGCTTCGGGGCCAAGGCTCTCGGCATCTCCGCCGACATCTGCGAGCGCCAGTTCATCCCGATCCCCGACGATGTGGACCTGGGCAAGATCGAGAGGGCCCACGAGAAGTGCATCCACCAGCTCGGCAGCGTGGGCTCCGGCAACCACTTCATCGAGATGCAGGTGGACCGCGACGACGGCTCGGTCTGGGTTCAGATCCACTGCGGCAGCAGAGGGTACGGCTGGCAGACGGCGAACCACTTCTTCCACGAGGGTGCTGCACTGCGTGACCTGCCGAAGAACCGCCGCGAGCAGTCGTGGCTCTACGCCGACGAGTCGCTCGGGCGCGAGTACTGGGCCTACCACAACTCGGCGGCCAACTTCGCCGTCGCCAACCGTCACACCATCGTCGAGGGCGTCCAGGAGGCGCTGCGCGAGATCTTCAAGGTCGAGGGCGAGGTCTACTACGAGATCAGCCACAACCTCGTCCAGGAGGAGACGCTGATCCTGCCCGACGGGTCGACGAGGACCGGGTTCGTGCATCGCAAGGGCGCGACGAGGGCATTCCCGGCCGGGCATCCTTCCCTGAAGGGCACGCCGTGGGAGAGCACGGGGCACCCGTGCCTCATCCCGGGGTCGATGCTCAGCGGGGCCGCGATCCTGTTCCCCCTCCCGGGCGCGTACGGGTCGGGTTGCTCGGTGAACCACGGAAGCGGCCGGCTGCTCGGGCGAGCGCAGGCCAAGAGGACCCTGGGGTCCATGCACGACGACATCGACCGCGAGATGCGGGAGATCTGTCGTACATGTGGTGGCGTCGAGATCACCGGGATCGTCGGGAACACGGATCGGACGCCGCTCGACGAGTGCGGCCACGTCTACAAGGATCTCGACGAGGTCCTCGGCGTGCTCGCGGCAGAGGGCATTGCCGAGGTCCGGCACCGAATGTTCCCTGTCGCGAACCTCAAGGGAGCAGATTGATGGCGACATTTCATGTGGTCTGCCAGCGAGTCACGCTCCAGCGCGTGGTGCTGGAAGTTCGCGCGAAGTCGGCCGCCGATGCACGCCGGAAGGTGGAGGACAGCGACGGAACGGTCTTCAGGGAAGAGGGGGTCGACGAGGGGACCTCGGAGGTGACAGTGGAGTCTGTCCTCCCCGCGAAGGTCTCGCGATGAGTGGCGAACGCGACATCTGGGCAGGAGCCCCCGACGTCCTCGGATTCACCGTCGACGCGGCGGACTCGGCCGATCTCGACGATGCGATCTGGGCGGAGGAGACTCCCCACGGCTTCCGCGTCGTCGTGTCGATCACGGCCGTCTCCGAGGTGGTCGAGAGAGGATCGGCCGCCGACGAGAGAGCCCTGGAGCGCGTGGAGACGCGCTACGGGAAGACGAGGAACTGGCCGATGCTGCCTCGCCGAGTCGCCGACCGCGAGGCATCCCTCCTGCCCGGCGAGCCACGTCGCGTCGTCACCGTGACGGTGGACCTCGACCGCGGCCTCAAGATCGCGTCGTCGAGCGTCGGGGTGGGCGTGCTTCGCAGCGTCGCCAAGCTCGCCCACGGCGACGTACCGCCCATACTCGCCGAGCCGGGGCATGCTCTCCACAAGCAGATGTCCCTGCTCTGTCGCGTGGCGCAGGGACTCGTGGATCGCCGGAGAGCCGCGGGCGCCTTCGTGTTCTACGACCTGAACCACGGATGGATCAGCACCGAGGAGGGTCACGTCAGAAAGCTGAAGGACACGCGAGAGACGATAGGGCACATCGTCGTCCAGGAGATGATGATCCTGGCCAACTGCGCGATGGCCGAGCTGTGCGCGCGCGAGGAGATCCCGGTCCCGTTCCGCAACCACACGGCCAAGGCCCACGCACCAGACCGCCAGGAGATCGTCGACCGCCTGGCTGCGGGCCTTCGTGAGCCTCTGCGTGGGCTGGAGGTGCTGCAGAAGCAGGTGAACCTGGTGATGAACCGCGCGGACTACGGGACGACCCTCAAGGGCCACTACGGCCTGAACGTCGCCGCCTACCTCCACGGGACGTCTCCGATCCGGCGATACGCCGACCTGGTCGCGCAACGCCAGATCCTGGCCCATCTGCGAGGAAGGGACTGGCCCCACGCGCGCGAGGCGGCGGAGCATGTGTGCAGGGTCATCAACTCGACCCTCGTCGCGCGACGCGAGGAGGACGAGCAGTACCACAGGGAGCGAGCGGAGAGGCAGGCACACGAGGCGGTCACGGGAGACGTCGACTTGGCCAAGCTGAGCGCCAAGGAGTTCGAGCGCGTGGTGAAGGTGATCGTCCGGGCTGGAAAGTACGTCCCGGAGCTGACCCTGGCATTCACGGACCGCGTAGACTCCGGGACAATCAACATCATCGATCTCTACTTCGGACTGCTCGAGAGCCCCTCGACGGACGACTGGAGCCCTCTCCGGGAGGTGGTCGTCGACCATCTCCTGTGCAATCCGGAGAAGGCCCCGAGCGTCGTGTCGATGGCGTCCAACCTGCTGGGCTGGTCGACCCCGACGTTCGACGTCTCCAGCCACGGGCCTCCACACGCGCTCACGCATCGCGTCGTCGCCTCGATGACGTGTCCCCGCATCGGAGATCGACCGGGTCGGGTTCTGAGGAGCCCCGCCGTCAGCGGACCAGGCGTCAAGGAGGCGAAGCAGCGGGCGCTGATCTGGCTCCTCGCCGACGCCGTCGGCCACGCGCTGCGACCGTGGGACGAGGAGGAGCTGTGCGGCGACTACGACGAGATCGCGGCAGAGGTTCCCTCCCCGGCGCTCGTCCCCGACACGACCGACAACCCGGTCGCCGCCCTGCAGGAGTTCGCGCAGGCTCGCGGGATGCCGCTCCCGATCTACGAGGACTCCCGCGTCGGAGGGCAGGACCATGCCCCGACGTACGTCTGCACGTGCAGGTTCAATGGGACCGCAGTTCGAGGCGCGGCGGCTGCGTCGAAGAAGGCGGCCAAGAAGCTCGCCGCCGAGACGATGGTCAGGGCCATGCGGGGGTCGCTAACATGACGTTCAACATCAGGGAAGTAGACCTTGGGTGCCTCAACTCGGCGACCAAGTACCCGTCCATCCTCACCTACCACGAGATGGGAGAGCGCGGGCGGCTTCGCGACGTCGTCCAGGTGCCGTTCGACACGGACGACGCGATCGTCACCGAGAAGATCGACGGTACCAATGCCAGGGTGATCCTGCTGCCCGGGCCCACGTACGTGATCGGCTCGCGCGAGGAGCTGCTGCACGCGCGCGGGGACGTCATCTGGAACGAGCAGCTCGGGATCGTCGAGGCCGTACGCCCGCTGGCGGAGAAGGCCGCGGACGCGCTGTCCGGCATGCTCGCGGAGGACGTCGTGCTGGTGCTCTACGGAGAGGTCTACGGGGGCAAGATCTCAGGAGGCAAGAGCTACACGGGATCCGGTGCGACGGGATTCAGGCTGTTCGACATCGTCGAGTTCGTCGACACGCCGTTCCGGGACATCGTGGCCAGACCCAGGGAGGAGATCGCCAGCTGGAGAGACCGGGGAGGACAGGACTTCGCGCCCGAGGCCGTCATCCTGGACACGAGCGACCTGCTTGGCATCTCGGCTACTCCTCGCCTGACCGTCTCCAGGCCTCCTCCTAGCCTCTCTGCGACGCTGGAGTGGCTCGGCGATGTCTGCAAGGGCACGAGGGCGGCCCTCGACGATGGTGCCCGAGGGAACCCGGAGGGAGTCGTGGTGCGCACGCGCGACAGGACCATGATCGCCAAGATCAGGTTCGAGGACTACGAGCGAACGCTCGGGAAGAGGAAGTAGCGCGTGATCCTGGAGCTGGTCATAGAGGACCCGAAGCGCACGCCGGTCGAGTGGTGGCCGCAGGTGGACGCCCTCAAGGGCACCTCCCGCGTCGCCTTCCGTCGCGAGGGGCTCACCGTCCTCTGGGGACCGAACGGCTCGGGGAAGAGTACTCTGCTGCGGATGATCGCCCGGCTGACTCGGTGTTCGCCGTCAACATCGATGGAGCCGAGTACGTCGATCTCCAGCCCGGCTACCTCGCGGAGTGCAGGGAGGCCGTGAACAGGACCATGAAGAGGAGCGCGACATGAGCATCGTCGTCCAGGGGATCGAGATTCCCCTCTGCAAGCCCCTCACGGGCTTCATCACGCCCGACTGGTGCGATGTGGTCGAGTTCTATCCGGCGTTCTGCCGCAAGGTCCGCGAGCTCGGGGAGGAGCCGTACGATCCCCAGCCCTACCTCCTGGAAGTCGCGCACGGACTCGAGCGGGCCGAGGCGAGACCCGGACGCGACCGGGACGCGTGGATGCGCAGGCTCCTGGAGCACTTCGGTCTCGGATGGCTCTCGCTGGCGATCAAGGACATGCAGGCTGCCAAGGCCGAGAGCGCGGAGTAGAAGAGCCGTGGACACGCCGGACTACAAGGCTATCCGCATCGGATCGAGGAGACAGATCCGAGGTATCATGTCTCCATGCAAACCAAAGTTTGTAGCAAGTGCAAGCTGGAGAAAGTCGTTTCCGATTTTCTTCCACGGACGAAGCGTCCAAAAGGACAGCGGTACTCGTCCTGCAAGATCTGCAAGGCTGCGCACACTCGGCGAAGATATCGCGAAAGAAGAGAGGACGGGGACACGGGGTACTGGTCGTGGCTCATGCTGCGGTCGATTCGTAAAAGAGCCAAGGCCAAAGGGTGGGAGTGCTCTCTGTCGCCAGAGGAAATCCACGAGCGTGTTCTGGAAGCGGACGGCCTCTGCTCTTACTGCGGGAGGGAGATGGATTTTTTCGCCGGGTACAAAAACCGAAAGAACGGCCCGTCAGTGGACCGGTTGGACCCCGAACAGGGGTACGTCTCGGAGAACATCGTCATCTGTTGCTACCGTTGCAACGCCGTCAAGAACGACGCCACGCCGGCCGAACTCCGTGCCCTAGCGGATGCCGTCGACCTTCATCTGAGTCTCAGGAAAAAAGTCCATGGGAGATCCACACAATCCCAACCGAATGGGAGAAATTTGGGACCCGCGTAGGCTGGCTGTCCTTTTTGCCGAGCTAGAACAGGTGAGGCAGTTCGGAGCCCTATCGGGGGGCTTCGCTTGGCATTTCATGTCGCCCCCTCACGTCGAGGAGAAGCACTTGCACGATCACAGGGACATCGATCTGCACGTCTATCCCCAGCGCTTCGCCGAGCTGGTCACCGTGCTTGAGTCCAGAGGATACGGGCGCCAGAAGACGAGGTTCGACGACCCGAGCGGTGATTTCGTCAGGTTTGAGAACCACGTGTGGTCGTGCTCGTACTGCCACGGCCGCACGGAGTTCCTGGACGGCTGGGCCGACACGGACGACGTGCCCCACGACGCGTACATGTGCCTGGACTGCGGCGAGACCACCATCGATCCTCTCGCCGTGAAAGTAATCTTCGACCTGTTCGTCCACGACGTTCCCACGGTCGAGGTCGATGGCTACGTGGTCGTCGAACCCGTGCACATGCTGACGTTCTACGGCGTCAAGCATTCCAGCGAGCAGTGCGTGGCCGTGCAGGCAGCTCGGAAGCTCGTGGCGGAGGGCAAGGCCATCGTCCTGGACCCGTCCCTCGTCGGAGCTTGGGGCACGACGGTATGACGGCCATGCCCAGGGTGTGGATACGCTTGCCTGACGGGGAGATCAGTCCCTGCGACGACCCGATAGACTTCGCGGCGTGGTACGGCACGAGCCAAGCCGACTGCATGATCGAGAAGACGGCCGTCCCGTACGGCCCGAACCTTCGTGACGCGGTAGTCGTGACGACGTCCTTCACGTGCTTTGAGCACCTGTCGCCGCAGGGGGACGTTCTCCTCTACGAGACGAGGCTCCAGCTTCGACACGACGGGCATGACCGGGAGGCGGTGTGCCGTCGCTACAAGACGGAGGACGGGGCCAGGAGCGGACACGCGGAGGTCGTCGACGCCGTCGCCAGGAACGCCGTCAGGGGCGTCGCCATCGAGAAGATGCCTCTGCAGGACATCGCGGTGCCCGATAAAGCGCCTCTTCCGGCCAACCAGACCTGCTTGGTCCGCTGCGGCACGGGGATCGCGGTCAACGCCTACGACATGGAAGTCCTCTGCGAGTGCACCCTGCGGCCGTCTCGGTAGGCTGCCTCTGGGAACGCGTTCGCCATGAGCCACGTTCAGGATGACGGGACGCAGCTCCCGGTCCCGCAGCACGATCTCGTGCGCGTGGCTCCGCTCGACGAGCCCCTGTCGCCGTTCATGGTCCTCTTCCTCCAATCTCGCGGGACGTTCCCGTGGCTTCAGAAGGACGAGCACGCGCTGTGGTGGTGTCCGCAGCCCCGCGCAATCCTGGTGCCCTCGCAGCTGAGGCTGAGCAGAAGCCTGCGTCGCACCCTGCGTCGAGGAACGTACCGCGTGACGGCGGACACCGCGTTCGAGAAGGTGGTGCGCCTGTGTGCCACCTCGCGCGAGAGTACGTGGATCACGGAGGACCTGGTGCGGGCTTGCACCGAGCTCCATGCCCTGGGCCATGCCCACAGCGTGGAGGCGTGGAAGGACGACAGGCTCGTGGGCGGCCTGTACGGCGTCGCCGTGGGACGTACTTTCAGCGGATGCAGCATGTTCCACCTGGAACGCGATGCCTCCAAGGTCGCGCTCGTCCGGCTCGCCGAGCGTCTTGCCGCCTGGGGATTCCCACTCATCGACTGCCAGATGGGCAACGCGCACCTACGACGGCTCGGTGCCAAGCTCGTCCCTCGCGAAGTGTTCCTGCAGATGGTGGCGCGCCTGTCTCGAGGCCCGCGATTCCAGGGCTCGTGGGCACCGGACTTCGACGAGCAGTCCCGGTCCGCTCTCGGAGTATAAGGGACGCGGCCGGGCCGACGGTCGCAGCTCACGAGCGGCCGCCCGCATCGGGCCGGGAAGACGGATGTATCTACGACCAGCACGACCGCGGCGTCCTTCTCGCGAGAAGGTGGGCCGAGACCCCAGAAGATCGGGCTCGGCTCGTGTCGGCCGGAGGGGAGGGGCGTTCTCGGGAGTCGAGCGCGCGCCGTCCCTCTTTGTGCTGGGGTCTGGGCGGGAGCACCCTCCCGCCCAGACCCGTCTTCGGGCACCCCCAACAGTCTGTGGCAATATACAGGGGGTGCGACGCGCCTGCAAGGTGAGCCTGGAGTTCCTGACCGAGGCCAAGAGACGTCGGCTCGGTGCACTCCTTCAAGCCTACCGCGGGGCCGTCAACTTCTTCATCCGCTCCCTCTGGGAGCAGCCCGGCAAACTCGACGGGAAGACCCTCGCGAGACTCCCGAAGGAAAACACCAGGCTGTTTGAGAGCTTGGGATTTGTAGCGCTCGGAGAGGCTCTGGAAACCGTCGACTCCACCCAGAAGGCCGCAAGGGCAACGGGAATCCCAGCCTCCTGTCCTCACTTCACAGGTGCCGCAGTCCTCGATGGAAAATTCGTCATGGTTTTTTGAGGCAAAGCCTCGGGCACCATACCCGCGGCTCAAGACGAGAGGGCCAAGAACATGAAGAACGATGTCGATTTCTACCGCGAGGGCAAGTCAAGGAGAGGGTGGCGCTGGCGCGTCAGGTCTCGCAACGGGGAGATCCTCGGCACGAGCACGGAGGGATACTCGCGCAGGTCCGGCGCCGCCCGGAATGCTGAGTCTCTGCTCCGATACGCCACGACCGAGAAGATCCAGGCCGCGTCCTCCGAAGTCGCGCGCCGTCACGAGGGTCGGAAAGGTCTCGTGTTCTACCGGGACGCGGCAGGAGACGTGCGCTGGAGGATCGTCGCCACGAACGGGAAGATCGTGCACGCCAGCTCCGAGGGTTTCTCGTCCGTGACGAAGGCCAGGAAGAACCTGCAGGTTCTCGTGGAGACTCTCGGCATCTCGATCTCCTGGTCGAAGACCACCGGGGGCCGTCGATGACGCGCGAGCTGGGGGCGACCATCGACGAGGACGAGCGCACGCAGATGTACGCGGCCTTCGCCGCCGCGAGAGAAGCAACTAGCGCGGCCACGTGAGGACGACGTCGAGCGACTCCAGATCGAGGAGGACGCGGATGACGTCGGCGACGGACTCGACCGTCGCTCCGAGATCCTCGTAGATGCCCTCGCGGATGATCAGCCGCTCGCCGACCACCAAGCGGCCCTCTGTGCGCGGGGCCGCAGCCAGGCGATGCTCCATCCGCTGAGGCCGCACGCCGTTCGACGGCTTGGGGGGTTCGTTGAAGATGCCGGGACGGTTCACGAGGAGGCCACACGCCGTCCGCACGCGCCGGTGGACGTCGTTGCTGCTCATGTCGTTCTGCAGGTAGTTGATGAGGGCGCGGTGGATCCAGTGCCGGACCGCCCCCTGGCTCGTCTCCATGCGGCGGGCGACCTCCGACTGCGAGTTGGTCTCGACGTAGAGAACCATCGCCTCGATGTCTCGGACGCTGGCCCCGAGACGACCGAGTACGAGCCGGATGTCTTCCGCGGTCACCCGGGGGAGCCTCTCCATGAACTCCAGCCGCTCCCGAGCTCGCTTGTAGCGGTAGTTGACGGTGGGCTGCGACACGCCGAGGATCCGCGCGATCTCGTTCTGCGACTTCCGCAGCTCCATGTAGAGCCGCAGGATGTCGCGCTCCATCGGGGGCAGCTTCTCGACGTGGATTCGCTCGAGCATCCGATAGACACGCTACCGAGACGCTCACACCGTCGATCCTGGCGGAGTAGAAGGGGGACCATGCGAACGGGCATCGAGTTCTTCGACAATCAGGAGCCGAAGGTCGGAGACCTGTGGATCGTCGCCGGCGGTCCCGCACAGGGGAAGACCACGATCCTCCGGAACATCGCCGTCGGGCTGTGCAGGAACGGGCTCCCCACGGTCCACTGGGACGTCGAGCACGCGGCTGGTCCGTGGGCGGAAGGCATCTCCCGACTAGACTCGTCAGTTCGAGAACGCGGCCTGGAGTACAGGAACGTCGTCGACGTCCGCGGATCGACCGACGTGACCTGTCTCCTCCACGAGAACACGAGCGACCGACATCGCGCCGTGGTGATCGATTCCATCAATCTCGTGGCCGGCCGACAGTCCGTCGATGTCGTTGCCCAGCAGGTCAAAATCTACGCCGTGCGTCGAGGAGTCTTCATGGTGGCTGGCGCCCAGCTCCCGGTGGAGATCTGGCGCCGTCTGCTTGCCGAGGGCTCGGTGAGCCCCGAGGTTCTGCCCGAGTGGATGCTGACCACCGCGGACGCGGCGTTCGTAGTGTCGAAGACCTCGCAGAGAGCGCTCGACAGCGGAGCGGCAGACACGCTCCGCGTGCAGGTCTGCAAGAGCGCTGCCGGTCTGCGAGACCCGGCGAACCATCGAGCCTTCATCTGGGACCACGACACGGGTCGGATCGAGTAGGTCGCCATGAGGTTGTCGGCATCGGCGACCGTCATCGCGCTCCTGTGCGCGTGCCCCGGAGAGTTCGATCCCGATCTCTCCGACGTGCAGCCCGTCCGCGGCATGTGGTCTCCGTGCGAGGGGATCGACGACTGCGCGGGCCTCGACCTCTGCATGGGCCCGGATGAGGACGGCATATTCCCCGGCGATGGGTGGGTCGAGGCACCGGGAGACGCCTTCTGTACGAGATGGTCCGACGGAGACCCCGTCGAGGACTGCATCCCCGCGCCTGGAGGGCAGGCCACGGCGGTTCCGGCTCACGGCCTCACCGACGCGGGCGAGTCGTACTGCGTGCTCGACTGCTCCGGGGACCGAACGTGCCCCTTCGGGATGGCATGCCGGAACGTCCGCTCGCCCGCCATGGTATACGAGGGACTCGTCTGCATCTGATGGCCTCCCGCGATCCGACCGTCCTCGGCATCCTGGTCCGCGAAAAGGGACTGGAGATGCTCGTGCAGGCCGAGAACCTGGCGATCCTCGCCAGCGCGGAAGGCGTGGCCGCCTTCGGGGCCCTCTGCGAGCTGGTCGGCCGATGCTGCCAGCACGTCGCGGCGGGGCGCCCAGAGGCAGCCCGGGAGGCTCTCGCCTCGGTCGGGAACGCGCTCGTACGTGCCCTGCCCGAGGGGAGGGAGCGCGAGGCTCTGGAGGACGACGTCGAGGAGATTCTCGCGATTCTCGATGATCCAGACCCGCGGTCGCTGCACTAGCGTGTAAGTTCCTCCCCCGCTGCGTACAAGGAGCCTCGACCATGTCTGACCCCTTCCGAGGTCTCCCTCCTCGCGACGTGCGCGTGCGCGTCGTCGTGGCCATCTGCGCCGACGGTCACTTCTTCGCCTACGGCGAGGACGGGGCCTCCGACGAGAGTCTCATCCAGGAGGCGCTTGAGGGCCTGGACCGACAAGCACGCAGCGACCTGCGGCACGTGAAGTTCCTGGAGATCACCCTCCAGACGCCCGACACGCTCGCGGTGAATCTGGAGGCGCAGCCCAGGCGAGAGGAACATCCGAGGACGACAATCGAGGACGGTCCGGTCACGCGGGGAGGAGACCAGTGATGGAGATCATCGCGCTTCTGATCGGTCACCCGATAGCCACCCTCCTCCTGCTGATCGCCGTCGGCAGCATGGGGGCCTACGTCATCGACAGCTTCATCAAGCACCAGAGACTCAAGCTCAAGCACCGTGAGCGGATGGCCGAGCTGGAGGTTCGGAGAGAAACCGCTCGGGCCCTGGCCTCGGCCCCCGAGGAGGCGCAGCGGAGCGAGCTGGCACAGCAGCTCCTGGCCGCCTACGAGGAGGCGGGCGAGGGGCTGCGCAACGACAACGACAAGAGAGACCGCAGGTGGGAATGAACGACGGCACATCCATCGGCGACCGCATGAAGAAGTACGAGGAGGTGCCTCGGACGTCGCTCACTCCCCGCATGCCGATGATCGTGCGCGTGGACGGCCGCGCCTTCCACACGTACACGCGGCAGTTCAAGCGCCGGGTCGACTCTCCCTGGAGCCCGTACATACGAGACGGGATGACTGCAGCTGCCTCGGCGCTCATGCGCGAGATCTCCGGCGCCAAGATCGCGTACCTCCAGTCGGACGAGATCAGCGTGCTCGTCACCGACTACGACGCGCTCGGCACGCAGCCGTGGTTCGACAAGGTGGCCCAGAAGATCTGCTCCGTCTCGGCGGCCATCGCCACCGCGACGTTCAACCAGACGATGCTGGCCCTGGAGTTCGGCGAGCAGCGCGTGACCGTTGACCACGCGGGCATCCACGAGTTCAGGATCGAGTTCCCCAGGCTGGCCACCTTCGATTCTCGGTGCTTCGTCCTCCCTCGCGAGGAGGTCTGCAACTACATGGTGTGGCGCCAGCGAGACGCCGAGAAGAACTCGGTCTCCATGCTCGCGCAGGCCCACTTCTCCTCCGCGCAGCTCCACGGCAAGAACGGCAGCCAGAAGCAGGACATGCTGATGCTGGAGAAGGGCATCAACTGGAACGACTGCGAGACATGGCAGAAGCGCGGGTGGTGTGTCGAGCGACACACGGTCCGGTCACACACGGAGGGCGAGCCGTCGGTCGAGATCGTCCGCACCGCGATGGAGCCGAACTGGGACATCCCGATCTTCACGAGGGACCGGAGCTACATCGAGCGCCACGTCAACGTCGACCAGGAGGCCCAGTGAGGCTGGTCGTCACGAGCGACACGCACGGGTTCCACCGCGGAATGGTGGTCCCCGACGGAGACGTGCTGATCCACTGCGGAGACTGGTCTCGCGACTTCGGGTCGTGGAAGGACGTGGAGCGCTTCGCGGTGTGGATGAGCCAGCAGCCCCACGCCTTCAAGATCGTCGTTCCCGGCAACCACGACTGGGACGTACAGCGCGAGGGCGGGATCCCGGCAGACGGCTTGTTTGAGCTGGTCGGCGTCGAGATGCTCGGGTTCCGCGACGACAACGGCGTCGAGCACGGCGGTCTCCGGTTCGCCGGCGCCCCGTGGATGCCAGTCCCCGAGAGACACGCCGGGTGGGCATTCGAGAGGGCCGAGGAAGCACGGCACGTGCTCTGGAACAGAGTGCCGTCGGCCGATGTTCTGGTCACGCACGTGCCGCCCCTCGGCATCCTCGACGAGAACCACCGAGGGGACCATCTCGGATGCCCTGTCCTCCGTCGCCACGTGTTCGACCGCATCCGTCCGCGGCTCCACGTCTTCGGGCATGTACACGAGGCGTACGGCCGCCACGCCGAGGATGGCATCGTCTTCATGAACGTGTGCAGCAACACGCGCGGGACGTTCGTGCGCGACGACGCGGCCGGAATCACGACGGTCAGAATGGACATCCGCGATCCGGTGGTGCTCGACTTGGAGAGCCTCTGATGGGAATGTCCGACGTCACGTGCGCGGTGAGCCACCTGCCCATCCAGTGCGGAGATCCCTGTCGTTTCATCTTCCTGCGCGGCACGATCTGGCCGAACGAGAGCCCGTTCGGCCATCCGCGATCCCGATGGATCGCGGCATCGCTCCCCGTCGCCGGGACCTACGACGGCTATGGACGTGTCGAGAAATTCTCCGAGGACACGATCACCTCCTTGCAGGTGGAGACACTGGCCCTGCGCGCGCGTCCGATAGGCGCGGGCGAACGGAACGGATTCCTCTGTGCAGAGGGGTATCCAAACACCCTCGCGAGCCTGATGTGGGCATGCGACCGGGGATTACTCCGTCTTGCACTTCCAGAACCCGTGAACGGGAAGACGGTGACCGTGGCCACGGCGCCCATCTTCGTCCGGGAAGACGCGTACAGAGCCGTCGTCGCCGGGAACGATGCTGATCCTCCCGGGATCGGCATCGTGCGCTCCCGGCTGGAGAAGCACCGACACCAGGAACCAGTCGAATCCCTGCGCCGCATAGTCGAGTTCGCCGAACGCGGCGAATCGGACAATTCGCCCGGGTCGCTGGCACTTCGCGGTCAGCTCGCGGAGGTCTACGCGATGCTGGGTTCGGGCTTGGCATCCAACGGGGAGACTACGCCCGATGTGCTGGTCTGCGGGAGCAGCCTCGAGATCGATCCCTCGCCGTATCCGAGCCTGCGACGCTTCTCGGACGCGGACTGGCGACGGCTGTCGGAGGCCGTCTTCGACTTGGAGGTGTTCTACTGGACGATGCGGACCGAGCTGAGGCGCGAGCTGCATCCCGTCCTGTACCGCGACCAGTTCTACTTCCCCGAGCAGGGCCTCGACGCCCCCCGCATGCTCGCCCGCTACGTCGAGCGTTGGTGTCTCGAGGTCGAGGAGAAGTCCAGACGCGACCAAGAGGAGGACGCATGAGCTACAACGTGGACAGCACCGACATCCTTTCCGGAGCTCTCACCATGAAGGCCGGAAAGATCCTGGTGTGGCGTGCGCGACGCGACGAATTGCCGGAGATCTGTCCGCTCGACGATCTGCCCAGCGACGAGGCTCTCCGCCAGCATCTCGACGCGGATGTCCCGCTCTCGACTTTCTGGTGGGCAGGCCAATTCTCAGGGAGCTCCTACCAAGATGTGCTGGGGGAGTTCGTGGCAGACACGCAAGGTGCCGCCGACATCCTGTTCACGTGGGAGAGTGGTGACTCATTCAGCGGAATCCGCATCAAGGACGGCAAGTTCGCCGAACACAAGGTCGTCATGGCCCTCGGAGATCCCGTCTGATGATCCACCTGCTCGGGCTGCTCCTCGTGCCACTGCTTGTGGGCAGTGTGGCTTTCTACATCCTGCGCGCCACGATCACGTGGAAGGAATTCCTTGCCCAGGAAGCCGTCAGCATCCTCCTCCTTGTCGGCGGCTTCCAGCTGGCCAAGTGGGGGGCCCTCCAGAGCACGGAGCACTGGAACGGCCACATCACGGACAAGACCGAGGACTCCATCGGGTGCTGCCACTGCACTACCGTCTGCGATGCAACTGACAAGCAGGGTAACTGCACGGCGAGCCACGTGGAGTGCGACCACGTCTTCGACAGCGAGTGGAACCTACACGTGTCCACGGGCGATGTGATCACGGTCGAGACGTGCGACGGGTGGGGATCCGCACCTGACGAGTGGGAGCGTGCGAAGGTGGGTGAGTTCGCCTCCGTGGCCCACGGCTACACGAACTACCTCAAGGCAGACCCCGACACGCTCCTGCGGCACGGTGCCGACGAGAAGATCGTCGCGAAGATCCCAACCTTCCCTGAGATCCGCGACCTCTACCGCGTGGAGAAGGTCGTCCTCGACGGGGCGAAGGCCCCCGCGTCGTGGCAGGGTGCGCTGGAGAGGGCCAACGACGAGATCGGGAGCCGGAAGCAGATCGACGTGACCTTCCTGCTCACGAAGCACGCCGAGGCTGACAGGTACACGGCGGCGGTCGAGCACGCGTGGCTGTACGGCCCGAAGAATGCCCTGATCGTGGTCATGGGCACAGACGGCACGACGATCACGTGGGCCCGCGTCGTGACGGTCAGCCGCGTCGAGGAACTCAAGATCGAGCTGCGCGACGGCCTGCCCGGTCGACGTCTCGACGATCCCTCGGTGGTCCCGTTCGTGCGCGAGAAGATCGAGAAGCTGTGGCACAGGACGGCCATGGCAGAGTTCGAGTACCTGGCCTCCCACGCCTCTCCGACCACGGGCGACCTCGTGCTCCTCTACATCCTTTCCATCGCGCTGTCCGTCGGTCTGACCCTTCTCGCCCACCGCGAGGACGTCTTCGGAAACGAGGGATGGCTCAACCGCAGGAGAAGACGATCATGGTAGGCATGTTGGATGACTGGTACCGAACCATCACCGAGCAAGAGGCGCGCCTGCAGCGAGAGTGCGAGGCGTGGCTCGACGAGAGATACCCCAGGTGGCGCGAGTTCGACGCCCACTGGGACGACTGAGAGCAAGGAGCAAGACAATGAACCGTGGAATCATCATCGCCATCGCGAGCGTCGCCGTTCTCGGCCTCGTGCTCGTCTTCAGCTACATCGGCTTCTACAATAACGCGGTCCGGCTTGAGAACGCCGTGTCCGCGCAGTACGAGTCCAACAAGAACTCCTACGACTCCTTCTGGAAGAAAATCTCGGAGATGGCGCAGGTCCCCGACAAGTACAAGGAGGACTTCAAGGACGTCCTCGTCGGGAACATGGAGGCGCGCTACGGCGACGGCGGGTCCAAGGCACAGATGCAGTGGATCCAGGAGCACTCGGTCGCGTTCGACTCGTCGCTCTACCAGAAGGTCATGACGGCCATCGAGTCGGGGCGCAACGACTTCCGCCAGGGACAGGACGACCTGCTCGACAAGCAACGCGTCTACAAGAACCACCTGCAGAGCTTCGGAGGCTCGCTCTGGGCCGGGTTCGGAGGGTTCCCGCGCGAGATCGGCGGGGAACTGACGCCGTCGAGCGACCGTGACGGAGATGGCATCAAGAGCGTGCTCGACTACCGTATCGTGACGAGCAAGAGGACCGAGGCGGCGTTCGACTCCGGCGAGGACGAGGCCATCGACGTCTTCGGGAAGAAGTAACGTGGCCGATAGCCCTCCGATGGAGACATCCGAACGATGACGAGAGACGACGTCCTGCGTGTGTTCCGCGACTACCAGAAGCTCCTGGAGAAGTGGGCACCAGAACGCTGCCCGTCCGACTTCGGGTCGAACACGCCGGGCATGGGTTGCCAGCTCAAGCACGCTCGGTGGATGATCGACACGATGGTCGCCAGGATGGAGGCTGACGACGTCTCGGAGGGCAAGGCGAACAGGTGGCTCGGGTTCGTGCAGTGCCTGCTGTGGACGAGCGGGATCTGCTCCCTGGAGGAACTCAGGTCCCACAACAGGACCTCGGATACACCCTCGTGAACGTGAGCCCGTTCGACGAGATCGAGGCACAGTCCGGCTCGTGGAGGATCCTGGACGACGGGATCGACCTCAGCTACGAGCCGGGATTCGTCGATCCTCGCGCGGCCGAGGAAATCTTCGCAGCCCTCCACGCGGGACTCCCGTGGGAGCATCACGTGCTGCGGACGCCTGCAGGTCCGGTGGCGGTGCCGCGCAGGACCTCGTGGCACGCCGACGACGGCCTGGCGTACAGGTACGGGAGCATCCGCCACGAGTGGCGGGGATGGACTCCCGAGCTCATGGACATGCGCCGACTCGTCGAGCGACACGTGGGATGTCGCGTCAACGCCGTGCTCGCCAACCTCTATGACGACGAGCGCTCCTCTGTGGCCATGCACGCGGACGACGAGCCAGACATGGACCCGACGGCCCCCATCGTGTCGGTGAGCCTGGGCGCGACGCGCGACTTCGTGGTCCGGCACGTCGTGGCTGGGGCACGCCACGTCCTGCCGCTGGAGGCCGGTAGCCTGCTAGTCATGGCGGGCGCTACGCAGCGCGTGAGCCGGCACGGCGTGCCCAAGTCCAAGCATCCCCGCGGTCCCCGCATCAATCTCACGTTCAGGACAGCACGCAGATGAGCGACATCGAACACAGGAAGAGGGACGATCAAGACAGCCGGGACGGTGGGAAGGCGATGAGCGGGGATCTCGTCGTGAACTCCTGCATGCGGTGGTTGTACCCCCAGAAGAAGCAAGGGCTCGCGAGGTGCGTGCCCTTGGGTGGACGCTCTCAAGAGGTCCGCGCCATCGGCCGAGTTGCCGGAGCATAGAGCAAGACGAGGGCGAGGTCAGTCCCGTGTAAGATCAGAGGCAGCTCCGTACGACATGCACGCGAGCGCCCACGTGACGGGATCCCTTTCTCGCGTGCATTCCGGGCTCCTGGCATCCAGGAACCGGGCTACCTGGCAATCGAACAGACGAACACGAACCGCGAGAGAACGCGAGCGGCCCCGTCGCCATGCCTCGCGTGCTCGCGCCACGTAAAACGACAACCATCTCGAGGACTTCCGAGATGGCCCTTCGTGCTCCCGTCGGGAGCACGTGAGATTGCAGCGGGTCGCTGCCGCGGAGTCGAGGGATGTTCAGCGGCTTCGTGCTCCCGTCGGGAGCACGTGAGATTGCAGCTCAGCTACGGCCGCCGTATAGAAGGCTTAGGGGGGCCTTCGTGCTCCCGTCGGGAGCACGTGAGATTGCAGCCTGTCTGGTTGGTTGGTTGGTTGGTTGGTTTGCGCGTCTTCGTGCTCCCGTCGGGAGCACGTGAGATTGCAGCGAGGGCGTCGAGGGCGTCGCGGACGGTCCTGGTGCCTTCGTGCTCCCGTCGGGAGCACGTGAGATTGCAGCTTGGGCGGTCGCGATGCGTCCTCGGCTTCGTCCTGCTTCGTGCTCCCGTCGGGAGCACGTGAGATTGCAGCCACGCGCTCTTGCTCTCGCGCGACCTCGACGAGCGCCACCTCTTCGTGCTCCCGTCGGGAGCACGTGAGATTGCAGCACGTTCCAGTACGACGTTCCAGTACGACGCGGGGCTCTTGAAGTACGTCTTCTTCGTGCTCCTGTCAGGAGCACGAGTGTACCTCGTCAGGGACGAGAGCGGCGTGGTGGTGGACGCCGGCATCGACGAGTTCGTGGAGCTTGAGCGCATGACGCCGAGGTATCTGAGGGGGTCGCGACGAGACGAGGCCCGTCATCCTGAGGATCGAGTCCGACTCGCACATCACGATCCGAGAACTGGGGAAGAAGGTCTCGACCGCGGAGGATGCCTGATGCCGTGCTCTCCTCTCCTCGTCGACGTCGAGGATTCCGTGGAGGTCCTGCGGATCATCCGCGCGAATCCTATCCTGTGCTGCTCCGAGCCGTCGCAGACGTTCTATCCGCTTGAAGCGCGAGGGTGGGTCACGTACCGCGAGGGCAGGTGGTGGTTGACGGAAGAAGGACTGCACGCGTCGGAGTCCGAGAACCCCGAGCCGAGCACCAAGACTCTCCTGGAAGAGATGATGGGGCTATGACGATCCGGGACCCAGACATCCTCTCGCCGCAGGCCGACACCGACTCGCTTGAGAGATGCGTCTCGGGGAAGACGTGGATCGAGTCCAGGGCATGGGACGACTGGGAGTGTGAGCTGGTGGAGTACTTCCTGCGTCACGGGTACAAGGGGCGCGAGATCGACGACTTCATCCGCTCGCACGCCCTCGCCAGCACCTCGTAGGCATGCTGGACTTGAACGGGTATACTTCCCGGTGAACAGGTGATCGGTCTCGCCCACAAAATCCCCCTCTATCCCGACCAACAGGGAGATGCCCACTTCCGACGCGCCGCGGGCATCGCCCGCTTCGCCTGGAACTGGGCCCTAGCCCGCTGGAAGGCCAAGTACGAGGCGGAGAACGAGAGATGTCGGGCTACTCCCTCGTCAAGGAGTTCAACGCCATCAAGAGCGAGGAGTTCCCCTGGACTTCCGAGGTCACCAAGTGGGCCCCTCAGAAGAGTATCCAGAAGCCATGCCTGGACACATTTCGTCACGTCGAGGCTGGTCCGTGCTTACAAGCAAATCGGGATGGAGGACCTGAACGTCAAGGCCATGACGAAGCTCCGCTCCCTCGCGAGGAAGATCGGGGAAGCATGCTGGGGGGAGATCCGCCGGCAACTCTCGTACAAGACCGCGTTGGCCGGCGGGGAACTTTTCCTGGCGGATCGATTCTATCCGTCGACGAAGACATGTTCGGGATGTGGTCATATTCTCGGGGAGATCTCGCTCGGTGTTCGGTCGTGGGTGTGTCCTGCCTGCGGGGCGGGGCACGACCGGGACGTGAACGCCTCGATCAACCTGAAGCCATCGAACATTGTCGCCCGGGCAAGGCGCTGGGAGACATTAAACGCCTGTGGAGGGGCGGTAAGTCGTCGGTCGGAGGGCTCTGCCCTGGCCGCCGCGGCCCCGGCGAAGCAGGAACCGGACGAGGACTGTTGACCGAGATTCATGCGCATCGTGGTGTCGATCCCGGACCCTCATGACCCCGAGGAGGCGCGCGCCGTCCAGGCATCCCACGCGCGGCTCGTACGCACGGGCATGGGATTCAGGAACGTGGCCGGCGTCGCGCTGGCCTACTCCCCCGACGAGTCCGAGGCGTGCGTCGTGGCCTCCGTCCTCAGCACGACGAACTGGAAGACGGTGCAGGAGCAGAGAGCAGTCCTGCCGGTGTCTCGCCCGCGAGACAGCGAGATGCAGGGGTTCCGCGAGGGGCCGCTGATGCTCCACGTCCTGGAACGTCTCGCCATCGAACCGGACCTGATCCTGGTGCTCGGAGACGGCGTCGCCCATCCCCGGAGGTTCGGGCTCGCGTGCCACGTGGGCGTGGCCATCGATCATCCCACCGTCGGCGTATCGGTCCTCTGGCCTCCAGGAACGCGGCGCCCGGCCGTATCGTTCGCCGGGTCGCTGCGGAGAGGGACGAAGACTGCCATGTGCCACGATCCGAGCGGGGACATTGTTGGCTTCGCCCTGTGCACGCAGGACAACCAGGACCCGATCTACGTCAGCCCGGGACACCGCGTGTCGCCCGAGGACGCCGTGGCGCTCGCGCTTCGGGCCGCGCCGTGGTTCAGGATGCCGGAACCTCTCCGCGTCGCCGAGATGGCGGCGAGATCAGGAACGCCCCGATGATCGTCGTCAAGATCGAGATGTGGCCGAAAGGACAGCGCGAGAGGGCCCGAGAGATCGGACGCACCTTCATCTACAACGACGGCGGCACCGACGAGCTGGGAGACTACGAGGTCAGGGTGTGTCGTCGAGGTCGTCTCGAGCGCACGACGCAGCAGATCGTCGACGGCGAGGGCTTCACCAGGACGGGCAGAATCGAGAACTATCCTCGCCTCGCCTTCAACGTCTGGCGACTCGTCCTCAGGGCTCTGCGCTCGGCCTTCCCCGAGGAGGGCTGAGTGGGCGTCATTTTGCCGGGAAAGTTCGTCTTCCTGGCCACGCCTCTGACGGCATCGGTGGCCACGGCCGCCGCCCTGCGTCAGCTCCCGGGGGCCGTCAGCGCCGTGGACAAGCGGAACGGGGTGGGTCACTACGCGTCCCTGGAGATGATCCGAGAACGGTTCGCGAACGACCTGCGCGGCACGGAGCTGGTGTTCACGACCATCCGCAACCCGTACGACATCTGCGTCAGCTGGTACATCCGCAACGTGACGCGGTACCACCGCAAGCATCCCGAGTCGCGCGGCGACGATCCTGGCTTCCTGGGATTCCTGCGCTGGTGGACGAGGTGCGACCAGCCTCCCTGCATCGTGAACGGCAGCATGTTCGGGCCCGCGTCGAGATGCCGGACCATCCTCCGCTACGAGCGTCTCCAGGCAGAGCTGAACAGCATCCTCAGGAAGATGCCCGGCGTGCCTCCCTCCGCGCCCCTGCACCCCACGAACATGAGCCCGGACAAGGCCCACTGGAGCACCTACTACGACGCGAAGACTTACGCCTTCGTCAACGACAGATTTCGCGACGACATAGTCAGGTTCGGCTACCAGTTCCTGTGGCGGTGACGTAGAACGGAAGATGCCGGCGAACCGCAAGCCAAAGCAGGAGCGACGGGCCGTCGCCATCCTCCGCAGAGGACGCACGGCCGCCCACGCCGCGCGGGAGGTCGGGGTGCACCCGACGACCGTCCAGCGGTGGGCGCAGAAGCACGAGATCGAGCTGCAGTACCCGTTCAACCCGCACGTCCTGCGAGACGACCTCGTAGACACGCGCGAGATCGTCAGGCTGCGACGCAAGCGGCGCGGAGACGGCCGTCCACTGTTCACGTACCCCGAGATCGCCGACCTGGTGGGATGCTCGTCCAGCTACGTGAAGCAGGTGTGTGCGCGGGCCAGGGCAGACGGAACCCTCGACTGAGGAACTCGGCATGACATGGATCCACGTTCCCCCATCAATCTGCTCTCCCTGTGCTCCGGGATCGGAGGCATCGAGCTCGGGCTCCGATCTGCCTGTCCCTCCATACGAGCCGTCTGTCACGTCGAACAAGAAGCCTTTCCCGCCGCGGTCCTGGCAGCGCGCATGGGAGAGGGACGGATACCTCCAGCACCTGTCTGGTCTGAGCTCGCCACGTTCGACGCTCGAGAGTGGCGTGGCGCGGTGGACGTCGTCGCTGCTGGATTCCCGTGTCCCCCCTGGAGCGCCGCCGGACCGCGAACCAAGACCAGCGACGACAGGTGGCTCTGGCCGGAGGTTGCCCGGATCGTTCGCGAGTCGAGACCCGGCCTCGCCGTCTTCCTGGAGAACGTCCCCGGCCTGGTCCACGGAGGCATCCAGCACGTTCTCTGGGACCTGGCCGAAGAGGGGTTCGATGCGGAGTGGGGACTGTACAGAGCTGTCGATGTCGGGGCTCCCCATCGACGACCTCGGCTGTTCGTCCTCGCCTACGTCCCCGATGGACTTGATCGACTTCTTGACGCCACCTTCGGAGGATGGCGACGAGGAGACCTTCTACCCGGCGGTGTGGCCGACGGTGGTCACGATGGACGCCGTGGGAGCGGCCAGGCACACGACGACCACGGGGATCATGAAGATGGGCACGATGCTGACGGACGCGATGAGGATCTTCCTGGTGGAGATCCAGGCCAGCCTGGACCAGGATTCCCGCCTCCTCCGAACGACCAGGAAGGATGGCGCGACTACCTCCGATCAGGCGGTCCTCTCCCCGCGATTCGTCGAGGCGCTGATGGGGTTCCCGGACGCGTGGACCGTCTGCGTGCCCTCGGCAACGCCGTCGTCCCTCGCGTCGCCGCCCTCGCCTGGCGAGACCTGCTGAGGCAGGCCGAGGCAGGCCGAGGATGATCGCGAGAGTCGCCCCCGTTTGGAGTATACTCGGCGGTCTGATGGACGACAGGCTCAAGGACCTCCTCCAGCGCCTTCTCGGCGGCAACGTCGAGATCGTGGGGCTCGGCCACGACGGCGACTGCGGCGTCGAGGCGGAGATCGGGGCGCTCAAGGCCAGGTTCCTGGAGATCCCCGCCTCGACCGAGAGCGACGAGAGGGTGATCGAGTACGTCCTCGACAGGATCGCCAGGGCTGGTCGCGAACTATCCACCGACTCTCGCAAGCGAGAGCTGGAGCTGGAGCTGAGGATGCTCAACAAGCCGGACGACGTGGACCTGGACGCGGAGGAGCACGCACACACGCGTCTGCACATCGAGGCGGACCAGCTCCGGATCGAGGCCATGAAGCGCGACGGCGCGGCCCTGGTGCGCTTCCTCGACGTGGTCCGCGCCGCGCTGGGTCCACGGAGGAAGGCAAGATGAGATACGGAGACCGGCTCACGGATCGCCTCGGGGAGTCCCCTCTGTCTCCCCTCCCCGATCTCGTCAAGGTCCCGAACGCCTACGGTCTCGGGATCGAACTGGGCTTCGATCTCGCGGTCCTCGAACACCTTCGTGCTGCACGAGGTGCGGACGAGCCTGGAGTTCGAGCCCGGCCACGGCTGGAGAGTGATCAGGGACGATGGCCAGGGCGGTTCGGCCTTCCGAACAGGCCCGTGGTGCCCGAGGAGGCAGTGCGGCGCTTCATCGAGAAGGTCGAGAACCCCCTCCAAAGTGCGAAGCTCAAGGAGAACGACGATGCTCAGCCTGATCGTGGCGATGTCTGAGAAGGACCGGATCATCGGGCTCGATGGCGGGATGCCGTGGCGCCTGTCCGCCGACATGATGCGGTTCAAGGAGATCACGACGGGCCACACGGTCGTCATGGGTCGAAGGACCTGGGAATCTCTCCCTCCGAAGTTCAGGCCGCTACCGAACAGGCGCAACGTGGTGCTGACCAGAAATCCCGGCTTCCTACCTGACGGCCCGACGGTGTGTGTCTCTCTGGAGGATGCCCTGCGGCACGCTGCCCTCCACGGTCAAGACGACGAGAGCGTCTTCGTCATCGGCGGACAGTCCGTGTTCGCGGAGGCGATAGGGATCGCGGACCGCATCTACCTGACGCTCGTGGACTACGTGGGACCGGGCGACACGTTCTTCGAGGAGGATCCTCTGGCGAGGTTCAGGGTGGCCGAGGGGAGCGAGGTCGAGATCCGTGGCGCAGACGAGAGGAACACCCACGCGACGCGGTTCATGGTCCTCGACCGAGCTCGGTAAGAACCCGTGAGAGAGGGCCACGACTTCGGCACGAAGGACCCGGCGGGCGAGCGCCGCCGTCCGCTCGTGTCGAGGATGTCCGAGAGCACGAGGCTGGCCCTCGCCGAGCTGGAATCGATCAAGACCTGGGAGGATCTGGTGAAGATCTGCGAGCGTCAGAAGCTCCGGAGGGAACGCTAGTGCTGGAACGCCGCGTCGTCCTGGGGGAACGCGAGTTCGACCTCGTGCTGTGCGGCACGGTCTTGACGCTGCGTCGGGTCAGCGACGGAGACCGAGGAGGCATCGCGGCGGTCGGCGAGTGGGATCTCGCGATGCACGCGGTCAGGGTGGTGGAGATCGCCTTCCCCCAGGACGTCGTCGACGTCGCGAACGCCGAGTTCGGACCCATGCTGCGCAAGCTGGACCGACAGCGCCAGACAGGTCTGTTCCCCGAGTGCTGCGACGTGTGCGGGGTTTCCCGTAATACTTTTCCGGAGATCGCGGTTCACGACGAGTACGGGAACATCATGGAGACGCGCGGGAACCCCTGGACGGCTCCCGACGAGCCGATCCGATGGACGTGCCATGTCTGCGGTCGCCTCGTGTGCCGCAGGTGCACTCTCACGTGGCCCGGAGGCAACCAGTACTACTTCCATACTTACTGCTCGGAGGCGTGCAGGGCCGTGGCGCCTCCTGAATTCGCCCGCGACGACGACGGGGACCGCGTCGCGTGATCGCAAAACCTGTGAAACTTGCACATTCCTAGGCAAATCCTCCCCCTCATCTTCGTGCTAAACTCGGGCTCCAACGTGAAGAAGTCGCGGCACCTCTACCTCCACCCGGAGACCAATCCAGGCAAGGTCTTCGCCCTGGAGAATTTGCACGTAGAGTAAAGTACATCCGCATCTGCGTGCAACACATGCTCGACAACCAGAGACTCAACCTCAAGAGGCCGGAGAAGCAAGAGAGCGAGAAGCTGGGGCGGGACCAGCCGTGTGCACCTACGGGCGAGGAGATCTTCGCCCTCCTTCACGGAGAGAACTAGACATGGCGGGCACGGGACGTCAGATGAGCGAGGAGCAACACCCATGTCCTCTCTGCGGTCGCCCGCTGATCCCCGGGCCGTCCGTCGACCGACATCACCTCGTCCCGCAGCTCAAGGGCGGGACGAGGGCCGATACGGTCCATCGCGTGTGTCACGGGAAGATCCACGCAACCTGGGACGAGAACCAGCTCAGGGACCACTACGACACGTGGGACAAACTACGATCGGCTCCCGAGATGCGGAGCTTCATTCGGTGGGTACGCAAGAAGCCGCCGAATTTCGTGGACGGCACGCGGATGAGGACCGGACACCGGAGGAAAGGGCGATGAGGACCTTCAAGCAGCGACGAGAAGCCCTCGACAGGCTCGGGTGGAAGGTTACCGTGGCGACCGAGTATCGCGGGACTCCGCCGAACCGAGAGCAGCACGACCTGGACCTGTTCTCCCACGTGAGATTGCCTCTCACGGCCCGCGACTGGGTGAGGCTGATCGTGCCCGACAACGCCGGTCCTCCCGAGGCCCTGATCGTCGACGCGCGAGGACAGGACGGAGAGGCGCTGTACGAGCGCAGCGAGTACGTCGGATGGGAGGAGGGGAAGGAGGCCCAGAGGGCCGTCCTGGGCTGGCTGCTCGACGGAGGGGGGACGAGCGTGGCCGACCTCGTGACCGTCGGAGAGCTGATGCGCGACCACTTCGGCAACGACCCGGAGGAGAACTCCTTCGCGGACAGGTCCCCCGAGGAGCTGGCCGAGGTGGTCGAGCTGACAGCGCGAGAGAACCGCGACGATCTCACCGCGTGGGGGAAGATCGCCCTGCTCTACCACCTCGTGAAGGACCACTACACACCCGAGGTCCCGGAAGCGCAGCACGCGAACAGGACGGATCTCGACGCCGCCTTCCACACGGTCGGGCACATGTCCTGGGCATTCGGCGTTCGCGACCTGTTCACTGCCCCGGTAGCCGAGACGCAGGAGAACGCGACCCTGCTCGTGCGGATGGCACGGTTCATTCCTGCCCTGCGTACCGTCCACCAGCGCATCGACGAGATCTTCTGCGGTCCCGTCGAGGGATGGGCCCTGGTCGACCTCCATGCCGGACCAGGGGAGATCGCGGAGAATGGCAACGGCCTCTGCGTGTTCTCGACGAGGGCCGAGTGCGAGCGCCTGATGGACCTGTGGCGCCAGATGCAGCACGAGTACGAGGATGACGTCTGCACGCCGCCGAGGCTGAGGGGGACTCCCGTCGACCAGCGCATCGGCATCCGCCCGGTCCGCATATCGCTCGAGACGGGGATCGAGTTCCTCGATGATGGAGCCCCGCCGGCACAGCGCCCGGCCCGGAAGGCCGAGCGACGGCCCCACTGGCTCAGAGAAGACGTCGAGGACCCACACATGCTCTTCGACCAGTTCTTCAAGGGCACGGTCTGGAAGGACCGCGAGAGGTATCCTGATGCCTACGAGGCCGCTCTCCAGGCGTGGCTGGAGGCCGCGCAGTTCTTCGGGAGGACACGATGAAGCCCCACGCGTGGATCAAGAGAGAGGTGGACGGAGGTCCGGCGGGAGCTAACGATTTCTGGTGGTGCCCCGCGTGCGGGGCGAGCGGGGGCGGGGCGTACTGCGATCCGAAGCCGTTCCTCGCCGGTCCGGCGATACCCTTGTCCGACGACTGCGACGTCGCGCGTCGACAGATCAGAGAGCACGCGGAGCGAGGACGGACCGTGGCGTCCCGCATGACTCCAGGATGGACGCTGTCTGTTACGGATGCCATGACCCTGCAGGGCATGGGGCAGCGCCTGGAGAGGATCGAGGCTCTCGTCTCTCGCCTCGTCAGGAAGCTGGACGTCGTGCTGCCCAAGGCGAGCGGCGTGATCGCCTTCCAGACTGTGCGCACGGGCCAACAGGCATACGACGGTCCCGTAATCGGCGCGGAGCTGGACGAGCTGCGTCGCATGCTGGGGTTGCCGAAACCGTCAGCCAAGGAGCAAGACTTCTGGCCCGCCGACTACTGCAAGCGATGCCACGGCACGGGGGAGGTGGTTGCTGGCGAGGGGAGCGTGCCCTGGTTGGCCGCGCAGGGAATGAAGCTGCACGTGGCCAACATTCCCGAGAACACGATCGAGGAGGCGTACCGGATCCTCCGCGAGACGGACCCGAGCCTGAGCGCGGTGAAGGCCCGCGACATGATCAAGCGGCTCCCGGACATTCCCATCTTCCTCCACGACTGCACCACCATCGAGCCCCGAGGACCAGAGAGGACAAGGAAGTTCGCGCAGATCGGAGCCTCGTTCCTGTGGATCCGTCCAGTCGTGTTCCCGATGGTCGACGTGTGTCCTGACTGCCGCGGAACGGCGAACAGAGGTTTGCCGCTGCAGAAGCCCTACCCTCTTGGCCCCGACGCTCCCGTCCAGATCGAGTGGAGGCACGTTTCTCGCCACGAGATCGACGGCGATAGGACGTACACGCCAGAGGAGCTGCAGGAGTGGTACGACCGACGCCACGGGCTCGGGCAGTTCGCGGAGGAACATGGCTGAGCCTTCCAACCCAGTCAGCACGCGACGTCCAGCCTGGACCACGTACACGGAGGAAGATGCGCTGCGCGACGCGACGCTGGTGTCCCGGATGTCGCCGTGCATGAAGAGCCAGCGCGGAGTCGTAGTCTTCCGCAGGGACACCGGCGTGGTGTCGCGAGGATTCAACGGCCAGCCGCCACCGTTCACGTGTGACGGATCGACCGCTTGCAGGGAGGCGTGTAGTCGCCTCTGCGTCCACGCGGAGATGGCTGCTCTCATGTCCCTCGGACGCCTGCTACCGGTGTCGCGCAAGGGAAGCATCCACAGGTTCTACGTCCGTCGAGCCGGAGACGACGGACGTTGGGGCCTGTTCATCCACAGGAGCGTCCGCAGCGACGAGCCCGAGGTGTTCCACAACCATCCGTGGTCTGGTCTCGCGCTCATCCTGGGCAGCTACGTGGAGGAGACCCCAGACTCCGCGCCTCGTCGCGTCAGAATCCTCAACGTCGTGGGCCATCGCCGGTCTCACCGGGTCGAGATCGACCAGCCCGTGTGGACGGTGTTCCTGCACTTCCGCAGGCGTGGGGGAGGATCCTGGTGGTTCCACGACCGTGTCGGGAAGCGACTCGGCGCGGGAGGAGTCCCGTGGAGAGGACCGGACGAGAGCCCATGATCGTGGCGTGCGTCGTGTTCCTCTTCGGGGTGATAGTAGCCGCGTACGCGGTCGGCTACTTCGTGGCGCGCGAACGATACCTTCCCCTCGCGAGAAGCGAGTACACGAGAGGGATCGAGGACGGACGACAGCAGAAGATGCTGGACTGCTATCGAGATCCGGCACCGGCCCCACCGTTGCCCCGCACCGCCAACGTCGAGGCATTCGTAGCCACGGTGACGGCCACCGCGATGCGGTCCGCCGTGTGGGCGACCGACAAGTCGGTCTCGTCCACCGTCGCTCGGGACCGGCCCCGTTCGACGAGCTATCGGGAGGCTGGCTCGTGCGCGGCCGCGTGACGCGGTGGTGCTCTCGGTAGCCCGGCTATCGCCTTCCGAGGGTGGCGCGACATGCCAGAGCCGGAGAAGAAGCGCGGGGAAACTCCCGGGGAGCTGGTCGATCTCCTGGCCTTCGCCCTGGCCTTCGACGCGTA
>Ga0187894_10001405_pt1 | contig 30980 bp, 18 predicted proteins | sample GBC1701081metaG_FD_136650 | JGI IMG/M metagenome (GOLD analysis project Ga0187894, IMG submission 136650) | White microbial mat communities from a lava cave in the Kipuka Kanohina Cave System on the Island of Hawaii, USA - GBC170108-1 metaG ...
CTTTAACACAGGTTCCATAGCCAGCTCCTCCAAGTTATACATCCCTGTACCTGATGGCCTCTATTTGGAGATCGGCCACCTTCCAAAAGCTGAATGCGCTAAATCCTAATGAAACCACGACGACCGAGCAGCTAAAGCATGAATAAAGCGTCAGTTTGCTCGGGATGTCAGTCACGCTCGGACTGAAATATCCTTTATGGATAACGTCGTATTCCAAAATTCCGAAAACAAGAAGGAAGATGAATGCGCAAGCCCTGGTTCCCCAGATAATCAGAAACAACCAGAAATTCGGGAGAGATGAATTCAACCTTTGCTGCATCTGCTTAATGTGAATCGACACGCTGACAAGCATAAGCCCGGAGAACAATAACAGGTCACCGTGGGAAAAGGCAATCTGGAATGGATGCCTGGATTCGAGGACGACCCACTCGATGATGTAGATGACGACGAGCAGAACGAGCGGCAGGAAAGTCTGCCAGATGATCCAATCTTGCATCCAGTCGCCGAACGGATCCCCAATGTTTGGCTGGTCATTGGCCGGCGCCAGTTCATTCTTGAGTTCGGGTTTGAGGTCAGGCCGCATCGTTCGCAGCGCGATGACAAGAGTATCTGTGTCATCACGATTTTCAAAATGTATTATCAAAGCCCTGGCTTTCTCGTCTTTTCCTCCGCTTGCGAGACTGTCGTAATCAATGCCCAATTCGAAGTACAGGGTTTTTAACTCTTCTTCGGTTAGCCGCGTCCTTATCACTCTTAACAAATTACTGAGAGCCTTACTATGAGGCATAATCAACTCCGTTCAATGTGGGGCATAATCAACTCCGTTCAATGTGGGGCATAATCAACTCCATTCAATGTCTGGCCGGGTCTGCTTGATTTGTGAGATCAATTTATCCAATCGCCGGCGATTTTGCAGATGAATAATCAACTCCCTGGCTTTGGCTGCCTTGCCTTCTCCACGTAAGCTGTCGAAATCAACTTCGAGATCGAAACACAGCGTACGAATCTCCTCCAGATCGAACCGCATAACCAGTATCAGACGCAGGTCGGACGGTGTAACCTGGAAAGCGGATGTCGGGAGACGCCCTTCTTTGATCAGGTGATTCAGGTCCAAAATCACTTTCATCGCCAGATTATCCGGGGTCCTGAACGAGGTGACGACGTGCTCCTTCTTCATCTCGCCTTTGAGCGATTCGAGCTTGGCGGCGCCGTCCGGGTCGGCCTCCGCGCCCACGCTCCCGCCTTCCTCACCTAGGTAAATCAAGCATGGGATCCCGATCTCCCGCGCCCGCCGGTACTCCAGCTCAGTGAACGATTTTCCTGATTCTGGCTCGATTGAGCCGTAGCGGGCGCCGAAGATACCGACATAAACCTGGCACTGGCTGACCTCGCTGAGGCAAACTTCCTTGGGTTTGTCCGGCCTGCTGCCGAAGTATTCCATGCCGGTGAACTCGACCTCGCGCATTTGATGTATGGCGCGCTCCACGGCCTCCCGCTCAGCCTTCAGATCGGCCGAGGTCGAGCTGACAAAGACGCGCCACGGCGAGTTGGCGCTGGGGCGATATTGGCTGCTAACATCCGGATTCATCGCTGCCCTCCACACTCAGATAATAGTTTTGATCTTGTTGGTGAAGATCTGTACATCGCGGAGCGCAAATTTAGTGGCGATGCGCTCCGGTTTCACGCCCTCCTCGACAAGTTCATCAAAGAGAGCTTTATCCATCTTGATGCCAAGCACGAGCGTTTGCACTTGCGCTTCGGCCAGCTTGTCTTTCATTCGGCGGTAGAAGACCAAGCCCGTTTTATAACCGCGACTGGTCTTATCAGGCTCATACACCGCCTCTTCCTCTTCACTTTTAGTCGGAATCATCACATCCAGAATGAGGAGATCGTAGGGGCGATCCCGGATGAGAGCCTCCGCCTCCATGACGGTCGTCGTGACAGTTACTTCGTAGCCCTGCTCCCGTAACGCATTGACGGGGTCATTGATGAATGGAGGATCGTTATCCAACCAGAGGATTTTTTTGGCCATTGTCGGTCTCCTCTCAAAGTATCAGACCTTCTCTCTCGGAATATGAACGATGAAGACTGAGAGCCGAGGCTCTTTCGGCGACAGTTCCACTGTCAAATCACCCTCGATTTCGCGCATCAATTCCCGCGCCACCCACAATCCCAACCCGACGCCGCTATGGTGCCTCCCGGTCTTGGCGATTACCCGGCCTCGCCGAAACTTCTTGAAGATCGCCTCGGTTTCGTTCGGATGGATCGGCTCGCCCTTGCTCTTTACTTTAAGGACCGCCTCGCCCGTCGAGCGTTCATAGCTACAGACCAGGCTCACTTCCGAATGTTTATCCGCGTACTTCATCGCGTTGTGAATCAGGCTGTACATCACGCTGGTGAAGAGATTGCGGTCGAGGCGCAAGGCCGGGAACCCAGGCTCCTGGTAATAACCAAAAGTCAGGTCGTCACGGGCGTTGGTGAGCTGGAGCCGCTCGCAAAGCTTCTTCAACTCGGCTGGCGCATCGACTTCCGCGGACTCGAAAGCCGTCTCCTGTCCGGCCTCGTGGGCGAAGGCCGAGAAGGTCCCGAAACACAGCGCGAGGCAGTCTTCAACCAATCCGTGAATCTTCGTCAAGCTCTCTTCGACATTTTTCGCCAGCGGCTTCCCCTGCAAATAAGTGATGGCGCTGACAGCCGAAGACAAAGGGCCTTGCAGCTGATGGGTGATCACCATCAAGTCGTCCGAGCGCTGGCGCGCCGCCGCCTCCGCTCTCTTACGCGCCTCCTGCGCCTGTTGCGCCTGTCGCTCGGCCTCCCGTCCGGCGTCCTCTGTTTCTTTCACATGCCGGAACCTGTCAATGACGACCTGCAGACGAAAAGCCAACTCCTCACCGAGTTTTTGATCCTCGTCTGTAAACCAGTCACAATCCAGCGTGTGGTTCACGACCTCGATCACTCCGTAGTTTTCGCCATGCGTACCGATGGGGATCGCCATCCAGGAGAGGATTGGGCCGCCGTGCGCTTTTTCCAGATGATTCAGGTGTTCCGGATCGAACTGGTCTCTATGTCCTGGCACATCGTCGCAACGGTCGGTGCTACCGGTTTCCGCGCATTTCCCGGTCCTCCCTTCACCAACCAGATAGCGATACTTGCTGATCAGGTTGGTAAAGCCCTCCCTGGCCGCGACCTTCATCTCCGGTTTTACGAAATCTTCCCGGCAAAGCACTAGACATCCCGCCGCCATCAGGTGATCGCGCAGGATCTTCGCCGCCTTGTGGAACAATTCATCGAGCGTCTCGCAAGTGAACAAGCCGTCCATCTCTCTCAGCGGCAGGACTCGGTATCGCCCTTCCCACTGTTCCATGATGTTAAAGATGATCGAACCGAGTGATCTCAGGAAAGCGGCTTCACGGAGTTGAAGCGGCAGCCCGCCGGCCTGGCCGTAGAGCGATATGACGCCGATTCGGTTGTTGTTGCGGTGAAGCGGGATGAAAGCCGCCGGAGCGTCCACATCCTGGCGGAATTGAGGCTGAATGCTTTGTTCCCGTGATAGAGATTCGGACAGGGATTTGAGCGACTGCACCAGAATAACCTCGTCCGCGCATTTTAAAAACGCCCCGTCGGACGGAATGCCTTCGCGATAGTTCTTGGCCTCGTCGAAGTTGAAACGCGGACCCGGCAACAGCAACTCCTGATTCTCACGCCGCTCAATGAACCAGAGGCAGGCGGAGTCATACCAGAAAGGAGCCATGGGATCACAGAGATCGGCGAAGACGTCGCTTATCCGATCACGAAAACACTGCTCCGTGCAATGCTCCACGTCATGCTCGCCGCGTGGCGTGGAATGCCTGGCGCCGTCGCTGGTGAGGGTGTTCGCATATTTTCCCAACATAGTAAGGTGTCTCTGCGTGGAGCGATGCTCCGTCGTCCGCAACCAGGAAATCATCAGGACGGAGAAGACCGTCATCGCCGCCATACTCAGGCGGGGCGCAAAATTGAGAATGAGATAAAACAAGTGCGGCGCCCCGCCGTCCGGCCCCGGATCGGTCGCGGGCGCGAACAACGACAACGTCCCGGGGAGCAGTAACACGGTAACCAGAAACACCCAGACAGGGAGCACTAGAACCAGAAAGATGAGGCGACGGCCTCCGCCAGCGTAGGCGCTGAAGATGACCAGGTTGGCCAGCAACAGTAACGTGAACGCATCCAGGTTCAGATGTCGTATCCTGCCGGTTATCACTAAACTGATGATCATGACCGAGTCCAGCAAGACATATAGGTCAAACATCGGCGGCAGCCGATCAGACGCCCGCAATGGACTGTCTTTCCGGAATTTCCTCATCCTGGAATCCGGAATCGGCAGGAATCTATCAACGCCCAGAGGAGAGGCCCACTCTTTGAGCTTCCGTATGAAGGTCCAATGAAGCCCTATGGTTATGGCCGCGCCAAGCGCCCAAAACACCAGCAAGACTATTATCGTTTCTTGCATCTCCCGGGCTTGCGCCCCAACCACGGGCGGGAATCTCCACAGACAAAACTGTAAGAGGGACAAAAAAAACAGGCCGAAGCCAAAAAAGATCGCCCGCTGGTTGTAGAAAAACATGCCTAGCGGGCTGTATCGAAGCGCCTGAACTCGATCGTTGATGCGAAAGAGGCGAAAGATAAGGCTTACCTGGTAAAGATAAGTCACTTCACGTTTGAACAAGTCAAATATGACGTAAGATGTAATCGTCCCATTCCTCTCCTCGGCGTGTCGCGAAGGATCAGGCTTCAACCAAGCAAGTAGTGGAAGGGTCCGTGATTTCATCTCAGAATCCAATAGGGAATTATCCGAAATGTGTTCTGGCTACTGGGAGCGCCAGCTCAAAGGCTTTGAGTGAAGAAGTGACTCTCTCAGGACGGCGGGCGACGGCGATGTTCATATGTATGTATGTATGTAACATCAACGCAATTCATCACGGCTTAACAACGCTCGCTATATTTCCAAACCAACCTGGCCTTTATCCTACCTTTATCCTACCTTTATCCTAAAAGAGGGGCGTTTTTATAATATAACTTGTATCATAGCCGAGCGGATCAATTGGCCGGGCAGACTTTATGACAGCATCATATCAGTGTCAATCTTTTAATTCAGCCATTTTTACTTCTCACTCGTCCATCACGCCATCCGGCCGCGCCATCTGTTTGAAGTGCTCGACAATCAACTCGGCCTGCTTCTGCCCGACGAACGGTTTCAGTTCGGCGACCGTCGCCTCCGACACCCGTTTCAAACTCCCGAAATTCCGCAGCAATCGTTCCTTCAGTTTCTCTCCGACGCCGGGAATTGAAGTCAGTTCGGACGTAAAGTCCCGCGTCGCGCGTCGCTGGCGGTGAAAGCTAATGGCGAAGCGGTGCGTTTCATCGCGGATGATCCGAACCAGCCGCATTACGGGCGAAGTCTTTTCCAGAAAGACCGGCTCGTCTTCCCTGCCCTTGACCAACAAATGGCTGATCTCTTCGTGGCGTCCTCGCGGCTTGACGATGCCGGCCATCGGCAGGTCGGCCAGGCCGAGTTCGTGTAAGGCCGCCGCCGCCGCCGACAACTGCCCTTTACCGCCGTCAATGAAGACGAGGTCCGGCAGTTGTTTCCCCTCTTTCAACAACCGCGAATAGCGCCGGTAGACGGCTTCCCGCATCGAGGCGAAATCGTCGGCGCCTTCGACCGTCTTGATGATGAACTTGCGATAGTCCGACTTCTTCATCTCGCCGTCTTCGCAAACGACCATCCCCGCGACGTTCTCCGCGCCTTGAATATTCGAGATGTCGAACGATTCGATCCGGCGCGGGTACGCCGGCAGACCCAGGATCTCCTGCAGCTCGGCCAGGACTTTCGACCAATCCGGTTTGATCACGCGGAAGCGTTGGTCGAAACCGAGCTTGGCGTTCTTTTCAACCAGGTCAATCATCTCGCGCTTCTTGCCCCGCTGCGGATCGAGTATCTGCACGCGGCGCCCGCGCTTTTCGGTCAGCACCTCTTCGAGCGCTTCGCGGCTGTCCCAATCGACCGGCACGTGAATCTCCAGCGGCACGTAATTGCCGATGGTGTAATACTGCTCCAGCACCGCGCCAAGAAATTCAGCCGGATTGAAACCATCAACCGGGATGTCTTCCCAGTAAAATTCGCGCCGCCCGACGATGCGCCCTTCGCGCATCGTGAAAAGATGGAGCGACAACTGATGCGCCTCGCGGTAATAGCCGAAAATATCAATGTCCAGATCGAGCATCCCCATCATCTTCTGGTGCTCGCCGAGCGCGCGAACGGTCTTGAGCAAATCCCGGTACTTCGCCGCCTGCTCGAACCGCAGTTCCTCGGAAGCCTTCAGCATTCGCGCTTCCAGTTCATCGGCCAGCTCTTTGTCCTTGCCTTCGAGCAGAAGTTTCACATCCTGGACCGATTCGCGGTACTGATCGGGCTTGCACAAATCCTTCTGACAAGGTCCCAGGCAGCGTTTGATCTGATATTCCATACAGGGCCGCCCGGCGCGCTTGTAAATTTCATAAACCTCATCCGAACACGTGCGCAGTTGGAATTCGCGGTTGATCAGCGAAACGGTCTTATCGGCCAGCGACGCGGGCAGGTACGGGCCGTAATATGCCGCGTCGTCCTTTTCGACTTTGCGCGTCTTGAAAATCCTTGGGAAATCCTCGTTGATCGTGAGTTTCAGATGCGGGTATGACTTGTCATCCTTGAGCATCACGTTGTAGCGCGGCTTGTGGCGCTTGATCAGATTCGATTCGAGGATCAGGGCTTCGGCTTCGGTGTCGGTGACGATGAATTCGAAATCAACAATGCGCGCGACCAGCTCCAGCGTCTTGGCGTCCATCGCGCGCGAGGTCTGAAAATACTGGCGCACCCGGTTGCGCAGGTTCTTCGCCTTGCCGACATAGATGATCTCGCCCTTCGCGTTCTTGTGAAGGTAGCAGCCGGGTACGGTTGGAAGATTCTGTAACTTCTCGTCAAGCGTCATACATTGAAATTATGAACGATGGAGGTAGAACCTTGAAGTGGGCGCCGGAATTATCCGCCTTCTCAATCGTTCACCACTGGCCGTCCAAGTCCAGATACTTGATCCGCCCCCGATAGCGGCTCAGTATTTATGACTTCTATATCGAGAATCGGATTGACCGCCGCAATGCCTCCCGCGCGAAAGAAAGCTTCCTCGGCGATGAGGTGCGAATGCCCCGTACCAAAGGTGTGAATGATGATGTTCACTGCGACATGAGCGACTCCTCAGTCCGCCAAGCCCGCTCGACCGGAAAAGACCAGCCTATCGCCTCGCATCCCAGCAGATAGGCGCCGATGACCGGAGTTGCGCGCGGCGGCTGAACCGAAAGTTGTGGGAATTGTCGTCGCAGCCTTGCCATGAGGCTTTCACGCATCAACGCGCAGGATTCCAACACCGATCCTTGATATGACACCAGGTTGTTCTCATTGGCCGGATCAAGCTGTCTGAGCGCCGCGATCACACCTTCCGCCAGATCCGCGCCGGCTTGCAGGAAGATCGTCCGCGCCACTTCATCACCCGCTTCCGCCGTCTCGTAAGCGGCGCGACAGAGCGTGGCGATTTCACACGGCTCCATCCGCGCAACGTAAATGCGAGAGACTGACTCTCTAAAATCGCTCAGTCCCAACGCGCTCGTCATGGCTTCAAGCAACGCTGTCTGAGGCCCGCGCCCGTCGTAATCTCGCGCGGCCGCCATCAAGGCCGTCTGGCCGATGCGATATGCGCTGCCTTCATCGCCGTACATCGGTCCCCAGCCGCCGACTTTGACGCGCCTGCCGTCCGCGCCAATCCCTAAAACCACCGAACCAGTGCCAGCCAGCGCCAGCGCGCCCGCATGCCCGCCGAGCGCCCCCGCATGCGCGATGACCATATCGCCGTTGATGACGAGACGCGAAAAACCGAGCGCGCGAAAAACCGCCTCCATCTCCGCCGCGCCTGTTCCGTCATAATCAACCCCCGCCATGCCCGCGGACAGACAAACAACCTCGCTGCGGTTCACTCCGCCACGCCTCAACGCCCCATCAATCGCCTCGCCGAGCGAAGAGACGACTGTCTCTCTGGCTACCAGCAGGTGATTCGATGGCCCGCTTTCGCCGCGACCGATGACGCGGCCTGCCCTGTCAATCGCCAGACAGCGAGTGCGGCTGCCGCCGCCATCAATTGCCAGTATCACTTCCATTGCGCTTATCGTGATTTGAGCCAGCGATCGAGCCAATCGTAAGCCCGGCTCGACGCTTCCGTGGGAAAGCTATGCCCGCCGCTGAAGTAATAACTTTCGAGGCGGTCGCGCGCATTCAACAGTTCATAAACCGGCGCGAGGCGGGCCAACGCGCGCCTCGCGCTCCAGCCACCGTTCGGGAAAACAAAATCTTCATCCGAAGTCGAAAGCAGCAGTGGGCGCGGCGCGATCAGCGCCAGCAACTGATGCGTCTCGAACGGAACTTCAATCACACCCGAATCCGGTACGGCGCGATAAAAATCCATATTCAAACGCTGACTGGAAACATAAAACCCAAGCAGCGGCAGCAGCGCCGTCGCGCGCGACCAGCGCCACGTATTGCCGTCAAGGCGAAAAGTATCGAAGCCGCAATTGCTCACCCCCGCTTTGATGCGTTCATCAAAAGCCATCGCGACGAGCGTCGTGTAACCGCCGTGCGAATGGCCGATGGAACCGATGCGCGCCGCATCAACAAAATCGAGCGTCTGCAAGTAATCAATAGCGCGGCGAACATCCCAGACCATCTTGCCCATCAGCGACCAGCGCGGATGTTTGTGATAAAACGGAATCGCATCGCCGTAATGCCCGCTCGCCGCATTGTGCCGCTCGCCAAAACAGAGCGCGTCGTAAGTGAACGTGACATAACCGCGCTCGACCAGATGCGACGCCGTATGCAGTTGCGGATTGCCTGCCAGCCCCGCCGGTTCGCGCTTGCCCTCCTGCGTCGTCTGATGCGGGCAGATGACCACGGGCGCTCGCGCGTTGAGGTTCTTCGGCGCGAGCAGATAAGCAGGGACGAACTCGCCCGGCTCGGTTTGATAGACCAACTTGCGCAGCGTGTAATTGCCGCGCGTCGTCTCTTCAATCACTTTCGGTTCAAGCGGAGGTTTTGTGTTCGGCGGCGCGCCCAGGAAGACCTGCAACACTCGTTTGATTGCGTTGCGCTGCGACTGCCATTGTTCGGGCGAATTGATTTTCTCGCCTGAACGAATCAGCAGGTCTGTCAATTCGGCCCGGCCTGTTTGTTCGGTGACGAGGCGCGGGCGAGTCGCGCCAGTGATCTTTCGCCAGCGCTCCCAACTCCAGTCAACGTAATCGTACTCGCTCTTCGGCGCCGCGCGCTGCGCCTGCGCGCGCATTGCCGTCAGCGCTGTCGCGCTCAAGGCTCCCGTCAGTTCAAGAAAATCTCTACGTTTCATCATCACGGATAACTGCTGTGGCCTTACGAGTAACTGCTGCGGCCTTGAGCGCGCGGCGAATCAACGCGCGTCCGGATCTTCGTCCCTCCGGGACGAAGAAAGGCTGTGGCAATTACCGCCACGATTCATCATCAACGCAACTCGATCTTCAATTGACGCCGCCCCGCCGGAACGGTCAGCGAAATCGTCGCCTCAGCCTGGTTGTAGCTCATCGCCACTTCATGACCGTCCAGCAGCGCGCGCAACGGCTTTGCGCCGATGAACAATTGAAACTTTGTTTGAGCCGCGACATAACAAGCCGCTTCGACGGCATTCTCGTTATAGTTCACAGCGAGGCTGGCCACGTTATCGCTTGTGAACATTGCGCGTCCCGCGCGCGCGAATGAACGCGCCTGTTGCGCGGCGAACAGCTTCAGTCGCGCGCCGCTTTGCGTGATCGTACAGGCCGCAGCGTCGGTCGTGTAGTCTTCGTAAAGCAAAGATTCATTCGCCGCGCCGCTGCGAAACAGCGTGAGGTCGTGTTCATTGCCGCGTTCAGCGCGGACGCCAGCGAAACCCGCGCCGCTGATGACGGTCATTTGGTTGGCGATTGAGCGCGCCGCATCGCTCGTTCGCGCGGGCGCGAGCGCCACCAGAAACTGCGTCGCGATGGCTGGCTTCGTTGTTTGTAAATCAAGAAACGCGGGTTGCGGCGGGACGGTCTTCGGTGTGTTGGCGGAAAAGGTCGCGTAGGGCAAATGTCCGTCGCGCACAGTAACAGCGGCGGCGGCGGGCGCAAACGTTTTCACGGCGAGCGAAGCTTTGTCGCCGCGATAAACGGCCAGGTCAGACGATGTTGTGACGCGCGAGCGGTCGGGCAGATGCAACAGCCAGTCAAATTTCGCCGGCTCGCCGCTCGCCTCCAGATCGTCGAAGACCACGAAGTAATGCGGCTTCACAAACACAATGCGGCGCGTGTAGCGACTCAGTCGCCCGCTGTACACGCTCATGAGATCGCTGCCGACAGCGTCATAAAATTCGCTCGTGACGGCGTCGGTGATCTTCGGATAAGCGTTGAGCGCGGTGAATTGCGGCGTGTCGGCGACGCTCTGACTTTCAGGATCGCCGTCAACGATCACAGTGTTGTGCCCGATGGCCTGCGTGAAGAAGGTCGCGTAATGTGGATCGTTGTAGTAATGCGACCAGCCCGCTTCAGTCACGAGCGGTTCGCCGAACGCGGTGAGCAGAAACGATCCTTGATCGGCGTGGTTGTGATTGAAATTCGGCCCGGCGCGAAACAGAAAGACAAAATCATCCGCTCCCCAGCCTGTGCGAAAGACTGCATTGCCCTTGTCGCGGAAGATGCGCGAGGTGGGGAGTTGAGCCATTTCGCGCGGTTTGATCGAATCGTCGAAGAAAAGAAGGTCGCGAATCTCCGAATGCCGGAACTGATCGTAGAACCAACGCAGCGTCGGGTCTTTCGATTGAGCGATCAGCGGCGCAATCGTGCGGCCCGACGGCGGATGCGAGTCGCCCATATCGGGGCTTGCGCTGACCGGCTGCGCCAGCATGTAGAGCGGAAAGGTGAGCGATTCGATGACGTGGGAGCGGCGCCAGTAATCAACGCCGAAGACGCGCTTGAGCGCCTCGAAAGCCAGCGCCGTCGTTTCCAGATCGAACTCCTGATAGCTGATCCCTTCGCCATAACTGCCGTCCGGCAGGTAACTCGCCGCCAGATGATCTTCAAACTTGCGCAGCAACCCGTTGAGGTAAGTTTCAAAACGACCCTCCGCCTCCGCCGCTTTCACGTCGCCCGCAATGGCCGCCGCGGCGATCAGCGCGCCGCCGACCGTATGCGCGATCCAGTTGCTGGTGTTGGCCATCACGCGATTGTCCGCGACGTATTCTTTGAAGGTCGGGATGATTGATTTCTCGACGAGCGCGCGGCGAATCAAAGCGCGTTCGGATTCGGTGAGACGGTCGTAAAGCAGGTCATAACCGAACGCCACCTCAGCCGCCAGTTGCCCCGCCGGGTAATAAGTTCGCTGGCCGTGCGCGGTGAACCAGGGTGGCTCCCAGCGACTCCAGCGCGCGACATCGAGCATTGTTGAGATTGCAGCCTTGCGCGCCTCGGCGTCATCGTCGAGATAAGCGACGAGCGAGTTGTGCGCGATGCGCGAACGCGCCTGATTCATCGCGCCGAAGTAACCGAGCAGCGACGGCAGCAGATACTCCTTATCCAACATCTCGAAGACTTCGCCGCCGTGCGCCAGGGCGCCTGTTGCGCGCGTGTTTTTCGCGGCGCCTTGCAAATACTCCCACAATTTCACGAGTCGCGGATGGCGCGCGCGTTCGATCAGTTTCGCGCGGTCGCTCGCGCTAAAATAAAGGCGCGGATGAACGCCCGCTTGCGCTTGGCGAAGCTCTATCGCCGGCGCCGCCACAGTCGTTGCGGGACGCGCCGCGTTGAGCGTCACGTCGTCAATCAGGAAACGATAAGTGATGTCGGGGCCGGCGCGTTTGAGATCGGCGACGATGTAAACGGCTTCAATGCCGACGCCGGTCTTCAACGCCTGCCCATTCGCGCAACGAAACTCGGCCAACGGAATTTCCGCTTTATCCCAGCCTTCGGTCTTCGCCGGAATGCGTTTGACGTAGCGGCAGCCGTCCGCGCCGGCGACGCCGATTTCGAGGTTGGCGCCCGGCGCGGCGTGATTGAGCCTGTAAACGAAAGACAGCCTCGCGCCCTCGCTCATCACGAGGAGCGTTTGCCGGATGAAACCAAAACGCAGCGCGCCCGCTCGATTTGGCTTCACCACGCGCATCAAGGCGCGTCCTCCCGGCGCGGCAAAATCGGTGGTCGGCGTCAGTGATGGCTCATAGCCTACATCCTGCGCGGGCGGATAGCTGGCAAACTGGCCGAGACCGTCGTGTTGAAAATCTTCGCGTAGTGTATACGGCGCGACGCCGGAAGCCGCGCCTGATTGTAATGAAGCGGCGAATAGAGCTTGCGCGACGACGGCGAGCGTCAATGCTGATGATAAGAACTGTTCCTTTTGCGATCGTTTCATTATTTCCCCAATTCCGCCGCCCTTGGCGTGGGCAGCCTCGCTACTAGAATCCTCCACTCTCCGACCGAACGAATTGGACAGCAAGAATCGGATAGATAATCGAAGCCGAAATAATTCATGCTGCCGGTGAACGGACGCGTTTGCGTCCACATCAACATCTAGAGGAGTAGTTCATGTCGCGTTGCGACGCCCTGAACCAATGAAAATCGCGCCTGGGTAAGCATCGCTTCCAGCGCGCCAGGCTTCATCAATCGGCTATTGATCGAAGTCTGGCGCGCTGGAAGCGATGCTTACTCAGGAATTTTCCGAGGAGTGTGATTTATGTCATTTCGAGTCGTTCCTATCGCTTCCGCCATCGCTGGCGAGGTTCGCAAATCCCTTAGATCACCGCAATACGGCCATCCGGCTCATGTCGATGTTGGCGCTGACCATCCCCCGTGTAGGCTATGTCTACGGCGAATTCGGTCGGGAGAAGAGCGGCGGATTCTGTTCACTTACAATTCCTTCACCATCTCCGATCCGTATCCATCGCCCGGCCCCATCTTTATTCACGAGGATGAGTGTTCCGCGTTTGAGCGCGATTCTACTTTTCCGGAGGAACTTAAAAAGCTCAGCCTCACGCTTGAAGGATATGGCGCGGGGCGTTGGCTTGTCGCGCGCGAACAGCCGGGCGAAGACGACGTCGAAAAGGCCATTGACCGCATTCTCCGTAATCCGGCGGTGCGCTATATCCACGTCTACAGTACCAAGGCGGGATGCTTCATCGCTCATATCGACCGCATTGATCCCGGTTCGTGACCGCCTCATCTTCCCCTGAACGCCGCCGATGTGATGCGATCTCAGTTTCAAGGCGCCGCTCCTTCCTCTTTCACTTTAGCTTCAGCCGCCAGCGAACGAAACACGCCGCGCCGCGCCCACCGCGCGATGAACAATCCGCCACTCATCGCGCACGCCGCCAGCGCAGCGCCGAAGATCAACCAATGCCTTCCCAGCGGACTGATGACCGCGAGAATCGCGCTGGTGGCAAAGGCGATTCCGAGCGCGCAATCAATCAGGTCGGCGACTGTCTCCCGACGAATCTCGCGTCGCTCGTCCGCGTTCAATTCATTCAGCGCGGGCTTCCACCATCCCGGCGGACGACAGCGCCGGTAAAACTCGCGCAAAGTTTCAATGCGTTCAGGCGGCGTCAGCAACGTTATGGCGACAATCACGATCAAGCCGAGTCCGAACAGCAACAAAAAGCCCTGCCAAAAGGGGTGCGCCTGCTCGTTAGAAAACCCGAGCGGAAACCAGACGATGTAGCCGAGCGGCAGGCCGATGATGAGCGCCGCCGCCTCGCCGTAAATATTCAATCGCCACCAGAAGAAGCGCAGCCACGACAACGGCAGGATGAACGCGAAGACCACCGAGTTGATGAACAAAAACCACGCGCGCAACCCTTGCACGTAGTAGTAAGCCACCGCGAGCGAGAGCGCGAAAATCACCACCGAACCGATGCGCCCGATCCGCACGTAATGCCGCTCGCTCTCGCCCGTCCTCACGAATGGTTTGTATAGATCGTTGACGATGTAAGACGCCCCCCAGTTCATCAACGCGCTGATCGTGGACATGTAGGCGGCGAACACGCCCGCCACCAGCAGGCCCATCAAGCCCGCCGGAGCGTATTCGCGCGCCATCCGCGCCCAGATTTCACCGGGTTCGCTGACCGTGCCCGGCGCATAAATCGCCGCCGCGATCAAACCGAGAAACAGAAACGGCGCGACGCGGACGATCAGCGTCAGCATTGTGTTGAAGAGTTGTCCGACCTGCGCGTGGAATTCGTTGCGCGCCGCCATGAATCGCTGCGCGGTGAAGCCTTCGCCGCCTGTCGGCGAAGCCGCAAAAAACAACCCCTGCACGACGAACGCGAAGATCGTCAGGCCGTCCAGCCCCGGCGCGGGCGGCCATAGCGGCCATAGCGGAATGACGTTGAAGAACGATGCGGCATTCGCTCCGCGCGTCGTCTCAATCATTTGATAAACGCGATCCATACCGCCAACGCTGGCGAGCGCGATGGGCGCGAGGATGATGTTGCCGATCAGAAAAATTCCGAATTGATAGGCGTCGGTATAAGCCACGCCGGACAGTCCTGACGCAACGGTGTAGGCGGCGGTCACGATAGCCGAGAAGAGAATGAGCGTGATTGGCTCCCAGCCGAGGATCGGCCCCAACGCCGCGCCGAGCCAGCCCGAAACGTAGCCCATGAGCGCGACGACGAACGCCGTCATAAACACCGCATACACGCCGCGATAAACGTGCGCGACTCTGCCGCCGTATCTGACGCCGAGCAGTTCAGCCGACGTCATCGTGCCGAGCCTGCGCCAGTATTTCGACCACAACACCGCGCCGAGCGGCATCCAGATCACATACGGAATCCACCACACGGCGTTGCCGAGCAGTCCGCCCTGATACATCAGCATCGTCACCGCCGGAGCCAGTCCCGCGTCGGTGTAAGTCGCGACGGCCGAAAGCGCAATGATCCACCACGGCAGGTCGCGGCCTGAGATGAAGTAATCGGCCACGCTGCGGCTGGCGCGCCGCGTGAAATACAAACCGACCACCAGCATAGACAGGAAGTAAAGGCCGACGACGATCCAATCAACAGTTTTCATTCTCTATTTTCCTGTCCGGCATATTCCTGTTTATGTGATGAGAAGATGGGGGAAGCTTGTTCAGCCGCCGTGACTTCCTTGCGCCTGAAATTCCGGTGCAAGCGAAAGAAGCCCGCGCCGACCAATCCCAGCGCGATTCCAGCGCCAAGATTGATGGCGCGGCCCGCGCCTGAAACTTGCGTGGCCGCCGCGCCGAGCAGCAACAAGCCTGTGCCGATGGTCACCCAGCCGATGAGGTAAAAAGGCGAGAAGACTTCGCCCGCTCCCGTCGCTTCGGTTTCGGTCGCGCGGATCGGCTTGGCGAGCTTGTCAAAAAATGCGCTGATCTTAGTCTGCTCGTCGCCGCTCACTTTCTCCATCGCGGCGACGATTGCGATGGCGGCCAGCGTCACGGCGAAGTTGGTCAGGATGGCGATGGCCTCGTAATCGTACCGCAGCCAGTTCGGGTCAACGCCCGGTCGCGTCGCCAGCGCGAACGTTTTGTAAAAATAGAGCGAAAGCCCGCAGACGAACCCGGCGCCGATCCCCGCCGCCGCGCCGCGCCACGTCACGCGGGGAACGAGCAATCCGAGCAGCATCGGGATCAACATCGGCCCGACGAACAGGCCGAAGACCGTGACCATCACCTCGAACAGCCCTTTGCGCGCGGCGCCGATCAGGCTCACACCGATGGCGACGGTCAGCGCGCCGACCAACAGCGTCGCCAGCCGCCCGACGGCGACCAGCCTCTTCTGGCTGGCGTTTTTGTCGAACAGGCGGCGGTAAATGTCTTCCGTGATAACGCTCGCCATCACGTTGTAATCGCCGCTCAAAGTGGACATCGTCGCCGAGAACATCGCCGCGATCATCAAGCCCATCAGGCCGGCGGGCAGATAACGCAGCGAGAGCGCGGCGTAAGTGTATTGCGGCGAGTTTGGGGGCGTCATCAATTCAGGCATCAAGCCGCGCGCCGCCATCGCGGGCAGGATGAACAGCGGCGGGCCGATGATTTTCAAAGCCGTCGCCAGCAACCCTGCTTTGCGCGCTTCGCGCTCGTCGCGCACGCTGTAAAATTTCTGCGCGAACGCCCAGTTGCCATTGTAGCTGAGCAGGATGAGCAGGTAGAAAGCGAAGACGTAAAGCGGCGAAAACGGCGCGCCCGCCGGAGCGAGAAAACCCGTTGGCGTTCCCCGCGTCAACGCGCCCAACCCGCTTTCCGCAAAGACGAGCGGGAAGAGCGCCACCACGCCCAGCGTGAGAATGATGAACTGCACAAAGTCCGTTATCACCACCGCCCATAATCCGCCCATAAAAGTGTAGAGCAGCATGACCACGCCGCTCGCCACAATGCTCGTCTTCAAATCGAAGCCCATCCCGACCGAGACGAACAGGCCGGTCGCGTAAATCTTCAGGCCGTCATCAATCACCTTGAGCGGCAAACCCGTCCACGCCAGCGCCTGCCTGATCTGTTTGTTGTAACGCGCTTCGAGGAATTCGACCGGGCTGATGATGCGCGCGCGCCGCCACCGCGCGGCGAGAAAGAGCGTCCCGGCGAACATCGCCACCGCAGAACTCCAGGCGAGCGTCACCGCCACGAAGCCGTAGCGGTAAGCCATCTCTGAATACGCGACGAAGGTGAAGGCGCTGAAGCCAGTCAGATAAAACGAAATCCCGGCGAGCCACCACGGAATCCGATTGCCGCCGGTGAAGAAGTCTTTCGCCTGCTTCATCCGCTTCCAGAAATAAAGCCCGATCAGCGTCAGCAGCGCGAAGTAACCGACGATGACGATGTGATCCGCTGTGTGAAGACCTTGAGACATAGTTTGAATGGATACGGCGCAGGGAGCGGTAGCGACCTGGTAATCTCGTCAGGCGCTGACTTCGAGAGCGCCAGGTCGCTACCGCTCCCTGTGCCGCACCGGTTCCGTCCGGCCGGATTCGAGCGAGCGCGTCACGGCATCGAGCGTCGCCGTCACCTGGCGGCCATCGAACGCAGTCACCTTCGTTTCAGTGCTATTGATGATCGCGTCGAGGAAATCCGAAAGGCACTCGACGAAAGCGCCGCGCAGCTTGCCAAAAACCTCGCTCGTCAGAAAAACCTTTGGATAAGTAAATTGCTTCTCTGTGCTCATCTCGATGGATTCGCGCTTGCGGTCGAAATGCAGATGGCCGTTCGCGCCGATCACTTCGACGAATGAATCAACGATTGACGGAAAGCTGTTCGGATAGATCCAGGCCGATTCGATAGTCGCAAACGCGCCGCTTGCGAATTTGACCTGCGCCTGAATCAGATCGTAGGTGTTTATGCCGCGCTCGATGAGCGTCTCTTTCGCGCCGTAGGCGTGAACCTCGATCGGCTCGCTCCCGAAAAACCATCGCAACAAATCAATGTCGTGCGCGCCGAGGAAGTGAATCGGCGTGGAGCGCGCGGCCCAGTCAATCATCTCGGTCGAAACCCAGATCGTGTCATTCTTGCGAGCGTAACCGGCGAGCGGCTTGCCAATCGCGCCGCTGCGAATCTGCGCGAAGCCGTGATGGTACGAAGCCAGCCAGCGGTGATTGAACGCGACCTGAAGCTTCAACTCCGGTTTGCCGCCGAGCAACGCCAACAGTTCATCGGCTTCGCGCAAATCCGTCGTAAATGGTTTTTCGCACAGTACGTGTTTACCCGCGTTGATCGCGGCTCGCGCCGGCTCGTAATGCGCGAAATCAGGCGTCGCCACGCAGACCGCGTCAATCGGCGCTTTGGCGAGCATTTCAGTGAAATCGGTGTAGCGTTCTTTGACGCCATACTTCTCGCCAATCTCATCGAGCCGTTCGCGACTGCGATTGCAGATCGCTGTCACCAGGCTGAGTGGATGCGCCTGATAGATGCGCGTGTACTGTTCGCCCATAATGCCGAGTCCGATGACTCCGATGCGTACTTTATCCGTCATTTTTCTCCGAAAATCAGTACCGCGAGCGATAGCGAGCGTGACCCCGCAGAAGGCGGGTTATGGGAGCCACGCTCGCTACCGCTCGCGGCGCTGATCCAACAGTTCTTTGCTCAATGCGAGCGTAGCTTCAATCAACACGCCTTCCGCTTCAGGCGCGACTTTGGATGAAACGACTTCGTAGCCGGCGGCGGCGTGCGCGGCGGCGGTCGTCAGATAACCGATATAGCCGTTGGCGATGCCGACGATGAAAGTCCGGAGCCGCGCGTGTTGTTTGACCTGTAATCCGATTTCGACGAAGACCTCGGCGGGAACCGCGATGAACGCGGCGTCGTTGATGCGCGCGCCTTGCAATTCAATCGGCAGACGGCCACCCGGCAGCCTGCTCGTCTCGCGCGCATAGAAGCTTGTGATCGAAGCGTAGAGCCGCTCGGATTTGGCGCGATTGAGTTCTTCGGACAATTCACGATCGCCGTCGAGTTTTGCCAGCCGCTCATCGGCCTCGCGCAACGCGCGCGCGGCCTCTTCAACCGACGGCAGATGCTTGAGCGGTAGATCCACAGACTGGCTCAAGGCGCGCAGTTTCGGATCAGCATCCGTTTCAATCTCCGGCAGAGCGGCGAGCGCCGCGTCGCCGAGGCGGCGCCCCAGTTCCGACGCGCGCTCGAACGTGCGCCCTGGCGTGATGACGCCGATCGCGCTCAGTTCCGAAGAATGGCCCACGCTGATGTTGCCCTGCGCGCCGTTTGTGAACATCGCAAAGCCATCCGCGCCGAGCGCGGCTTCGACACGTTCAATGGCGAAAGCCGGGAAATCGCCCGTCACCATCAGATTATCAGGGCCAAGCACTGTCGGATGGCAAGCGTGATTCATCAACACCGCGCGCGTCCGTCCGGTGGCGTCGGCGATTTTGATGACGCCGACCTCCTCATCAATCGGGAGCTTGTCTGGCGTGCGCCGATTGACGCCGATACCCACGACTCGCCCCGCGCCCACGCCGACGCGCGCGGGGAACCGTTCGCGCCACGCCGTCTCGACGCTTTCGACAATCGCCTTGGCCAGACGATCCATATAATTCGCATCGAGGCTTTCATCAGGATTGAAGAACGTGGAGATCGTCACCGGCCCGGCGTGCGTGTGCGTCGAGGCGATCATCACCGCTTCCGGCCTGACGCCTGTGCGCGCATTGATCTCAGCGCGCACGCGCTCGATAAAATGTCGCGGCAACGCCAGCGCGTCCACACTCACGAAAGCGACGGCGGTCTGTTCGTTCGCCAGCGCGAGCGCGCGAGCAAAAAGATCGTCGTGAATGCCCGTGGCGACGCCCTGCCTCGCCGCGAAACCAGCCAGTGGCGCGCCGATGGGCGGCGAGATACAGATTTTGTGAAACCCAGCGGTAAGCAAGGCATTGTCCCTTGATATAGACGTCAAGAAAAAGAATGTTTGGAGTTCCGCCTTCAGGCGGTTGGTTTGGCGAGCCGCAAAAACCGCCTGAAGGCGGAACTCCCAACATCCTTTTTCTTGAATACTATAGAAACTTGTTTGCGGTCCCGCCCGATGATCTTTGAGAAATAAATGCAATAACCACGTGAATGATGCGACAGTTTTTGGAGTGCGGATGCTGGGGATACCGTTGGCGAATTCCAGAGGTTATCAAGGACCCCGTGGAAATTAGCCATTAACCATTGGTCATTAGCCATTATTGGTCAAGTAAGATGCCGCTGACCCTGACCAATAATGGCTAATGACCAATGGTTAATGGCTAATTTCCACGGGGTCCTTGATAACCTCTGGAATTCGCCAACGGTATCCTCAGCATCCGCACTCCAAAAGTTGCCGCCACGTGGTTGTTGTATTTATTTCTCAAAGACCATCAAGCGGAACTACGAACTAAAAAATAATCCTCGCTCCGAGTTGAATCACGCGCGGAGCGAAGATCAGGTTACGCTCCGGGATGCTGCCGACGCTCGCATTGGTCAACAGGTTGTTGGCGAACACGCGCGCGGACTGATCGAAGCGATGCAGCCGCTCGTTGGTCGCGCCCAGCACGTCAACACGCAATTCCAGTCTGGAGGTTTCGGTCATCCGCGTATTTTTGGCGACGGAGAAATCCAGATTGCGTCCGTAAGGTACGCGGAAGAAATTGCGCGCGATGTTGCCGAACGTTCCCGGCGCGTAATCCAGACTGATTGAAGCGGGATTGATCAGGAACAACCGACCGCCGACTCCGCGATTCCAATCACTCAATCTCCGCGCCCATTCAGACTCAGACCAGTAAGGATCGCCGATCAGGTCGCCGCGCTCGGTCGCCAGCCCGTAGCCGGTGTTCGAGCGGCGATTGCGCACGTTCGGTGAAAACGGCATGCCGGACTGGACCTGGAAAACCGCCGAGACGCGGAAGCCGCCGGCCAATCTGTCCAGCCATCCTGAATCGTTCAGCAGCGGTTTGCCCTTGCCGAAGGGCAATTCGTAAATGCCGCTCGTCACCCAGCGGTGTGGAATATCGAAGGTCGAAAGACCGCGATCCAAATTGATGTTCTGGTTGTTGGCGATGATGTTGAAGGTCGAGCCGAGCGCGAAGACTTCGCTGCCCTGATCTATAGCCTTCGACCAGGTGTAGGTCGAGAGGAAGCTGTAACCGCGCGCGAATCGTTTGTCCACCTTCACCGTCAGCGCGTTGTAATTCGATTGCAACATGTTTTGCACCACGAACGCGCCGATGTTGAAGTTGGGGTAGGGGCGTCGCAAATAGAAGTTCTCCGCCGGATTCGCGCTGCTGTTGCTCTGCGTCGCCGGGCTGGGCTGGGCCTGACTGAAGATCCACTGGATCGGCAGGTTCTTCGAGTTCGACCCGGTGTAAGAGACATCGAGCAACAGATTCTTCATCAACTCGCGCTGGACGCTCAAACTCCACTGCTGCGAATAGGGCGTGCGGTACGAGCCGAGCGCGGAGATGGAGGGGAGGAAGGGTTGATTGTTCAAAACAGCCGGCGGCACGGCGCCGAAGCTCGGCGTGAAGCCGCCTGAGACGGTGAACGCGCTCGACGGGAACAGGTCGTTGAGCGTCGCTCCGGGGCGGCTGAAATCGCCGATCTGCGTATTGAAGCTCGCGCCGCGCACCGGTTCGTACTGCCGCCAGTGGAAGAACTGCGTCGAATCGGCGTAAAACATGCCGTAGCCGGCGCGGATCACCAAGTTGTCATTCTTGAGCGGTTGCCACGCGACGCCGATGCGCGGGCCGATGTCGTTCAGATCGGTATCAACCACGCGTTCATCTGTGCAGCAGACGACCAGGGGGGTGTTCGACGCCTGCGCCACCGCCGGGTCGGCGACGATCAACCGCCCGCCGCCCGCGAAGTCAACGCGCGCGCCACCTTTGGTCATTTCGCGATAAGGTTGGTGATATTCGTAGCGCAAGCCGATGTTGACCGTCAGTCGCCGCAGCGCCTTCCAATCGTCCTGCGCGTAAACGGCCCACGGCGTGTTGCGCAGGTTGGAGAGCGATGGCCGCGCGAGCGCGGTCTGCTGCGCCACGCCGAGCAAGAAGTCGGCGACCGAGTTGATGCGGTTGGCGCTGGTCTGCGTCGCATCGTTGGCTTTGGTGTATAGGCCGCTGAAAGTCGCCGCGCCGTTCGATCCGTTGCCCAGCTCGCCGTTCTGGAAGCGATTGTGATCGCCCTTGAAGCCGAACTTCAGACCGTGCCGCCCCAATACCCACGAGAGATTGTTGGAGAGTTGATAAGTGTTCTGCACCGTCGCCAGAATCGAGGCGCTGAAACCGCCGTAATCGTTCAGATTGCCAGTCAGGATCAAGCGCGGCAGCGTCCGCAGAAATGTGTTGCGCACTCCGAATTGCGACGGGTCAATCTCATCAACGCTCTCGCCGTAAACGCCGCGCACGTAACCGAGCCGGAATTCGTTGACCATCGTCGGCGTGAAGACACGCGTCCAGGCGAAGTTGAAGACGCGCCCGTCGCCAACCAGATTCTTGGTCGTGAACGGCAGCGCGCCCTGCGCGAAGCGGCTGTTGTCTTGATTCGAGTAACGCCCGTAGACGCGATCCTTCTCCGAGATGGTTTGATCAATGCGGATCGCCCACTGGTTCAGATCGAAGACCGTTCCGGCGGGAGCGAGCAGGTTCGTAGTGGCCGACGAGAAGTTCGGCAGCGGCTGTTGCGCGTTGATCAGAGCCTGCGCCGTCGGGTTGAGCCGATTCTGCGGGATGCGATTGCCCGCGAACGGCTGGCGGATGAAGCGCGGATTGATCGGCGAAGCGGCCTGCGATGAATTGAAGAGCGGATTGGCGACAGTCGTCGCCGGATCGAAGATTTGTCCCGCCAGCGCGCATTGCCCGGAAGGCGTCCCGTTCGGATTGAGCAGCGGGATGTCCGCATTGTTGAACCGCAGACATGCGCCGAGCGAGGAGGAGAAGTCGCCGGCTCTTTCGGCGGCGGTCAGCACGGACGTCGCCGCCGGATTGAGGCCGCTCTGGCGGCGACCTTCGTAGTTGAAAAAGAAGAAGGTCTTCTCGGGGCCGTCGTAACCGAGCGGCCCGAAGACTTTCTTCGGAAAACGAATGGGGCCGCCTATCGTCCCGCCGAATTGATTGAAGCGCAGTTTGCCGCGCCCCGGCTTGCCGTCCTTGTCGAGCGGCGCGACCGGATTGCGCGGCTGCAAACGGTCGTTGCGGAAGAATTCAAACAGCGAGCCGTGAAACTTCGCGCCGCCCGCTCTGGTCGCCACGTTGACCTGACCGATGCCTTCGAACTCGGCGGAGTAGGCGTTGTTCTGCAACTGGAACTCCTGAATGGAATCGAGCGAAGGCGTGACGGTCGGCGTGCCGAAAGTCGGGTCGGTGTTCGAGACGCCGTCAATCTTGAACGTCACCGAAGACGGGCGCGCGCCGGAGATCGAAAATGATCCGCCGCTCTCCAGGCGAAACGCCGCCGCATTGCCGCCCGGCGGCTGCGCGACGTTCGAGCTGAGCAGCAAAAAGCCGTAGACGTTGCGGTCGCCCGAAGGCAGCTCGGTCAGCGTTTTGTTGTCCGTCACCTGGCCGACCGTCGCGTTCTCGGTCTGCACGAGCGGCGCGGCGTCGGTCACTTCGATCTGCGCGGTGACGGCGCCGGTTTGCAAGCTCAGGTCAACGCGGACGCGGGCGGCGATGCTGACCGTCACGTTGTTGTTGAAGCTGGTCGAAAAACCGCTGGCCGTCGCCGATACTTTGTAATTGCCCGGCGTCAGGAACGGCGCTTCGTACAAGCCTTCCGAGTTGGTCTTGTACGTCTGGCTGACGTTGGTAGCGATGTTGGTAATCGTTACTGTAGCGTCCGCGAGGGCCGCGCCCTGGCTGTCGGTGACGGTTCCGACTATCGCTCCCCTCTCCGTCTGGCCAAAGAGCGTCGAAGGCGTCATTAAGAGAACCAGCGCGCCGAGAAGAATGGTTTGAACTGACTTGCGAATCATAACAATCCCCTTCCTGAAGACGGACAATAGAAAGATATTTTCCTGTCCTGCATTTTCCTGTTGGCAAACCCGGAACAGGAAAATGCAGGACAGGAAAATAGGGCGCCTCAGTGAATCAATCGGTTCATCCCAACAAAGAGAGAGGATCGACAAAGCTTCAGTAGCGTTTCTTCTTCACCGCCTCGGAAGTCTTCTTGATCAAATCCAGGCAGCCTTCGCCAAGCGCGACAGCCACGGCCACCGAGAGCACGTCAATCACGCACAGTTGCGCGATGCGCGAGGTCAGCACCTCACCGCCCAGCGGCGATTCCGGCGACGCCGTCAGCAACACCACGTCTGAAACCTTGGTGAGCGGCGATGGGCTGAAGTTGGTGACGGCGATTGTCGTCGCGCCTGATTTGCGCGCCAGGCCGAGAGCGTCCGTCACGTCTTTGGTACTGCCCGAGTGCGAGACGCCGATGGCCACGTCCCGGCGGGTGAGCGTCGCCGCCGCCATCGCCTGCAAGTGCGCGTCGCCGTAAGCGTCCGCCAATAGCCCGAGCCGCGTGAATTTCATCTTGGCGTCGAGCGCGGTGAAGAACGAATAGCCCGCGCCGTAGATGTCTATCCGGCGGGCGGCGGCCAGGGCATTGGCCGCGACCTCGATCATTTCGGGATCGAGCGACTTCTGCGTGTTCTCGACGGCGGAGCGATTGGTCTGAAACGTCTTCTGCGCAAGCTGCGCGATGCTGTCCGTGAACTTGATCTTCTCGTGGATGTATTCGACCGGCTCGACCAGGTCCTGCGCCAGCCGCAGCTTGAATTCCTGATAGCCTTTGTAATCAATCGCGCGGCAGAAGCGCATGACGGTTGATTCGCCGACCTCCACGTCGCGCGCCAACTCCGAGATTGACATCTGCACCACGCGCTCCGGGTTCTTGAGCACGAACTCGGCGATCATCCGCTCGGACGGCTTGAAGCCGTCCATCGCGCTCTTGATGCGGATCAGGCAGCCTGCTTTCGGTGGGGCGAGATGTTTGATGCGCGCCATTCGCTCTTCCTCGGCCCCCCTGGGTACGCATCGCTTCCAGCGTGCCAGGGTTCGCCGAAAGACAATTTGATCAAAGCCAAGCACGCTGGAAGCGATGCGTACCCAGGGCGGTTTTCATTTTTTCAGGGCGCCGGCGTCCTGACGTGAACGACTCCTCGGAAAACCCCTGGGTACGCATCGCTTCCAGCGTGCCAGGGTTCGCCGAAAGATACTTTGATCGAAGCCAAGCACGCTGGAAGCGATGCGTACCCAGGGCGGTTTTCATTTTTTCAGGGCGCCGGCGTCCTGACGTGAACGACTTCTCAAAAGAGGAGCTTCAACCCGAATTGAATCTGGCGCGGGTCTCCCGCGCCGAAGATGCGGCCCACCGTGGACGGAACCGAGATGTTGGCAGCCGGGTTCCCGAAGTTCGGATGGTTGGGCAGATTGAAAAACTCCGCGCGGAATTGCACGGTCAGCGACTCTCTGATCTTCGTGTCTTTCAGCACGCTCAGGTCGAAGACGATGTCGCCGGGGCCGAATAACAGGTTGCGCGCCGAATTGCCGTAGGTGAACGGCGCGGGCGCGGCGAAGGCCGAAGCGTCGAACCAGCGCGTGATCGAACGCTCCGAACGCGGCAGCTTCGGATCGCGGATCAGATCGGCGCGGCCCGAAAACCATCCCGCTTGTGTCGCGTTAAAAGTCACCGAGAACGGCATGCCGGTGCGCAGGTACGTGATCCCGGCCAATTGCCATCCGCCGATCACTTTGCCCAATGGCCCTGAGACGTTGGCCAGCGGCTTGCCCGGCCCGAACGGCAATTCGTAGCTGTAAGCCAGCGAAAAGATGTGCCGCCGGATTTGATCGGAATTGCTGCGATCCGCGCTCCTGTCATAAGGATTCTGCGTCCCGCCCACGATCGGCACGTTGTCGAGCGAGCGGTTCCACGAATACTCGGCCTGGAACGTCAATCCGCGCGAGTAACGCTGAATCGCCTCGACCTGCAACTGATGAATCGTCGAGTCGCCACCCCCCGCAAGCAGCAGGATGTCCGACCACGGTTGATACGGGCGGCGCGGTTGCAACGCTCCCGCCGCCTGTCGCTCCGGCACGTTGATCGAGAAGTTGTACCAGGGCAGATGGCTGGTCTTGTTGCCGACGTAAGAAACACGCAGACCCAGGTTCTTGAGCAATTCGCGCTCGACCGTCAGATTCCACTGCTGCGAGAGGCTGTTCTGGATGTTGCGCTCGACGGCTGTGATCGCCGGGTTCGGCGAGATCGCGCCCGCGCCTGGGAACGGCGCCGCGAGTGTCAGCGAAGGCGCGCGGCCCGCCGCGGCTTCAAACGTTTCCGACAACAGGAAGGGCGGGTTGGTGAGGCCCATCTGCCGGAAGCCGATGAAGACCGGCAGCGTGTTGTAATAAAGCCCCGCGCCGCCGCGAATCACCGTCCGGCTGTTAGCGAACGGGCGGAAAGCGAAACCGATGCGCGGAGCGAAATTGTTCTTGTCCGTCTCCAGCGCTTCGCCGGGCGCGGTGTTGATGGGATAGGCGCTGACCAGACGCTGCTGCGTCTGCGGCGGAAGCTTATCGCCGGGAATGACCAGCTTGCCCGTGGCGAAATCGAGATTGGCCTGCGCGCGGTCGCGCTCCTTCCACGAAGTCTGAACCATGTAGCGCAGCCCGAAATTCAATGTCAGTCGCTGCGAGACCTGCCAGTCGTCCTGCGCATAGGCGCTGTAGCGCGTTTGATAGAAGAGGCTGATCGCGCCCGGCGTGGCGCGAAAAGCGGAGACCGGATAGCCGAGCAGGAAATCCGCGAAGGCGTGCGCCGGTTGCGCTGCGCCCGTCGTGTTGTTCGTGAAGCGCCCGTTGAAATCGAAGCGCCCCAGCCCCGCGTTCTGCGCGAGGCCCGTAGCCAAGCCGAAAGTTCCCGGCGGCGTCGAGACGCGGTAGTTGGCGAAATCAATCCCGGTCTTGATCGTGTGGGAGCCGCGCACATAGGTGAAGTTGTCAATGTACTGGTTGGTGAATTGCTTGCCGGGCGGGAACCCACCGTAATCGCCGATGGCGACGTGGCTGGTGATGTTGATGTTCGGCAGACCGCCGACCGAGAGCGGGCCGTAGAGGTCTGGGAAAATCTGCCGCGGATCGAACTCTGTGTTCATCCCGATTCGCGTGCTGTCGTGATAGAACCAGCCGAAGCGGAACTCGTTTGTCGCGCGCGGCGAGAAAGTATGGACGTGCGCCAGGTTCAGATTCTGGGTCTTATAGCCGCCGTTGCTCCAACTGCCGTAAGTCGGCGGAAAGGCCTGGGCGACGAAATAGGGGTCGCCTTTCGAGTAGTTGAAACTGCCCCAGAGACTATCGTTCGCGGTCAGCTTGTGATCGAGCCGCGCGCCGTGGCGGTTGATGTCGGAGATGTTGCCGATATTGACCACGTAGTTGTTGAGCGTTCCGGCAGGCCCCGCCCCGGCCTGGTTCGGCAGCGGCACGAATTTCAGCAGCGCCTGCGCGCGCTGGTCAATGCGGTTCGCGGGAACGCGGTTGTTCGGGAAAGGCTGGCCCGTGAGCGGATCAATGATCGGCGGCAATCCGGTGAAATCGCCCTCGCGCATCGCGGCGGTCGCCACCGACAGCGTGTTGACGCGCGGGAAGCGCTCGCGCAAGCCTTCGTAATTGCCGAAGAAGAAGGTCTTGTCCTTGCGGATGGGACCACCCAGCGAGAAGCCGAATTCGTTGCGGTTGAACGGCGGCTTGGGCGCGCCGGTGGCGAAGAAGTTTTTCGCGGCGTAGGCTTTGTTGCGATTGAACTCGAAGACCGAGCCGTGGAAGGCGTTGGTTCCCGATTTGGTAACGATAGTCACCGAGGCCGAGCCTTCGAATTCGGCCTTCTGATTGTTGGAGTCAATCTTGAACTCATTGACCGTGTCGATCGAGGGCAGCGTCGCCGCGCCATTGCGGAATGAATACGCCGCGCCGCCATTGCCGGAATCGTTGTAGGTCACGCCGTCCACGTTGAAATGGATGCCGCCCCAGTAGGCGCTGCCTGCGACGCGCGGGTTTGAAGCGCTGTCGGTCGTCACACCAGCCGAGATGCGGATCAGACGATCGAGCGTGCGCCCGTTGAGCGGCAACGCGGTGATGACGCGGCTTTCGAGGATGTTGCCGATGGTGGCGCTTTCGGAGTTGATCACCGGCGCGGTGGCCTGGACCTCGACGCGCTGCGTGATCTCTCCCGGTTCAAGCGAAACCTCCAGCCGGACCGTGCGGTTGGCCAGCAGCCGTACGGATTCCGTCACGTTCTGCTTGAAGCCGGTGGCTTCAGTCCTGATGGTGTATAGACCCGGCGCGAGGCTCGGCGCGATGAAATCTCCATTCTCATCGGCTTTGACCACAACCTGAGCGTTGGTCTCGGTGTTGGTCAGGGTGACGGTCGCGTTGGGCAACGCTGCGCCGGAGCCGTCTTTGACCGTCCCGACGATTGCCCCCGTGATGTTTTGCGCCAGCGCCCTGACGGAGAAGACAGGGCAGGCCAGGATGAACAGAGCGACCAACAGAATCGGAAGGCGATTTCGGAAGTTCATCATCTCTCCTTTTTTCCAACACGCGGCCCGCGCGAGCGGCAATTCCAGGCCGGAAATCAATGTCCCAATTTGCCAATCTGAATTGAAAGCTATGAACCGATGGTGTATTGTGCCACAACTAATGAAAGTGATGGCAAATTACTCCACCGACATATTCATGTCAAGTTTTATTTCAAGACCGGGAGGTTCGAGGCATGGCACGACTGGCGATTTTCGGCGGCGAGCCGATCAGGCGGCGGCCCTTCGCGCGCTGGCCGCAGTTCGATGAGCGAGAGAAGGCCGCATTGATCGAAGTTCTGGAGAGCGGCGTGTGGGGCGGTTACAGCCCGAAGGTCGCGGAGTTCGAGCGACGCTTCGCCGGCTTTCACGGCGCGAAGTTCGGTGTGACGGCGGCCAACGGCACGGTCACGCTGGAGGCGGCGTTGATCGCGGCGGGTGTGGGCGCGGGCGACGAAGTGATCGTGCCGCCGATCAGCTTCATTTCGACGGCGACGGCTGTATTGCGCGTTGGCGCCGCGCCGGTCTTCGCCGACATTGATGAATCGACGTACAACCTTGACCCGGCGCCGGCGCGCGAAGCCGTCACCGAGCGCACGCGCGCCATCATTCCCGTGCATTTCGCAGGCCAACCGGCGGACTTGGACGCGATCATCGAACTGGCCGAGCGACACGATCTGGTCGTCATTGAAGATTGCGCGCACGCGCACGGCGCAACGTGGCGTGGACGGCGCGTGGGCGGCTTCGGCGCATTCGGATCGTTCAGCTTTCAAGCCTCGAAAAACATGACGGCGGGCGAGGGCGGCCTCCTCACGACAAACGACGAGACGCTGGCCGAACTGGCGCGCTCTGTCTGCAATCAGGGGCGACGCGCCGGCGGCGGGTGGTACGAGCACGTCAGACTGGGGACGAACTGTCGTTTGACCGGCTGGCAGGCGGCGGTGCTGATGGCGCAGATCGAGCGATTGCCGGAGCAGCTTGATACGCGCGTCGCCAATGCGAAGTATCTGACCGACCAGCTCAGCCAGTTCGACATAGTCATGGCTCCGTATGTTGACGAGCGCGTGACCTGTCACAGTTATTACCTGTATCTGTTGAAACTCAACCGGGAACGTTTCCCCAATCTTTCAAAAGAGAAGTTCGTCCGGGCGCTCACCGCCGAAGGCATCCCCGTTGCGGAAGGCTATCCGCATCCGCTCTATCGCAACCACGTCTTTGAGCTGCACGGGCATCGGCGCGGGGAATGTCCGGCGGCCGAGCGGATGTGCGAAGAAGTCTGCTGGGTCTCGCACGAAATTATGCTCGCGCCCCGCGAGGAGCTTCAGGATTTCGTCGCCGCCATCGCCAAGGTTTGTGAAAGCGCTGAAGAACTGGCGCGCGGTGAGATTCTGTGATTTTATTTCGCGGTTATTGAGAATACCGGGTAAGGAGACTCTACGTGAACCGTCGAAGATTCATTGGTCGAACTCTTTCCGGGGGCGTCTTGCTGGGCGCGAGCGAGAGCGCCTCCACGCCGCCGCAGACCCAATTGCGCGAGATTGCCCAACAGTCCGATGTATTCATTGAGCGCGATCGCTCCGATCGGCCGCACGTAGGTAAGGTGCTCGCCGCCATCCAGCCTCACTGCGACGATTTGCCTCTGTTCGCCGGCGGGGTCATCCTCAAACTGATCCGCGAGGGCTACACCGGCGTCTTGATCCGAACGAGCAATGACGAAATGGCTGGCCGCGGAGCCACAATGGGTGAAGTCGTGCTCAACAATGAGCGCGATAACTTCGAGGTCGGCCGCCGCCTGGGTTTGAGTAAAGTCTTTGACCTCCATTACCGCAACCACGAATTCGACGCCGTCGCGGCCGCCGAGATGCGTCACAGGTTGATCTTCATTTTCCGATTGATGAAGGTAGACACGGTCATCTGCTACGATCCCTGGGGACACTACGAGGAAAATCCCGACCATTACGTCACGGCCCGCGCGGTGGAGGCGGCCTGCTGGATGGCTGGAGGGCGTTGGGATTTGCCCGAGCACTTCGAAGCCGGGCTGCGACCGCACGCTGTACAGGAGAAATACTACTTCGCGCGCGGACCGCAACTGGTCAACCGGGTGGTGGACATCAGCTCGGTCTTCGACAGGAAGGTCGAGGTCAATCTGGCCAATGTCACTCAAGGGCCGGCTGGGGAGAACGGCGCGGCGTTAAGGAAACGCCTGGCCGAACAAAAGTTGAAGCTGCCGATTCTGGGCAATGATGATGAGACGGCGAATCGCGAGTACGTCAAGCACATCGTGCTGCGCGAGGATGCAGAGCTTGGCCGTCGCTACGGGCTATCTTACGCCGAGCCGTTCCACTACATAGGCCCCAAGCCGTCAATGCTCGACGATTACATCAAACAACATGCCGTGCCGTTGTAGAGAGGCCGCGATACGCCAGATCCTCATCAATCTCACCCACGCGCCGAACGAGAACGCGGTGATGACATCGCGGCGTCAGAGCGTGAACGTCTGCGGGCACGACTTGGAAAGTTACTGGCCCCATCGGCGAAGACGCGCCCTCGCGGCGCAAAGCCATTGGGTACCGGCTATTGAAAATTGGTCATTGAAAAGCAGGATAGAAAGCGTTTTCTCCCGGGATAACAATAGCCAATAACCAATTGACAATAGCCAATGTGACAACTTTCCAAGTCGTATCCAGGGTCTATCACAGGGAAACTGATTTGCGATAGCGGGCAGGAGTGATTCCAATCGTGCGAACGAAAGCGCGCCTCATCAAATCCGCGCTTCCGAAGCCGCAACTCACCGCAATCTGATCAATACTTTTCTCGGTTTGAGCGAGCTGGCGTCGCGCCGCCTCA
>Ga0187894_10001406_pt1 | contig 30951 bp, 28 predicted proteins | sample GBC1701081metaG_FD_136650 | JGI IMG/M metagenome (GOLD analysis project Ga0187894, IMG submission 136650) | White microbial mat communities from a lava cave in the Kipuka Kanohina Cave System on the Island of Hawaii, USA - GBC170108-1 metaG ...
CCACGCCCGCCACTGTGCGGCGGGGCCCCTGCCCCGCCACCGCTACCGACCAGTTGATGGTGGCGGGCACCCGGGTCCTTCGGACCACGCCCGCCACCGCTACGGTGGCCGGCCGTGACCGTTCTCTTCGCAGCTCTTGCTATGGCCGCCGTCTTCGTCATAGCCGCCGTTGTGGTCGGCCGTGAGGCGAGGCGCCTCGCCGCCAAGGCCCCCCATCGAACTTTCGACTTCGAAGACGCCGTCACTTGGGTGTGCGACCACGTCGATCCTGAGGTTGCGGCCATTCTCAGCCCAGACGATGTGCGTCAGATCCTGAACTGGCACTTGGAGTTTTTCCGGGTTAAGGGCGTTTCCACCAACGGATCAGGACCCATCCTCGACAGTCCGATCGTGGTGAGCGGCACCGAAACGGTGGACTTCGTGCTGGGCCGGGCCGAGGCGACCGGGGCCGACTTCAGCGCCGGCCAGATCCATTCCGTGCTCGACGCGCAGATGGGCTATCTAGCCGAGATCGGGGCCGTCGACCCCGTCGAGGAGGAGTGAGACTCAAAGGCGCTGCGTCCTCGGACCGCCGCCGCAAAGGCGGGGCGCAAATGTCGCAACTTTGGGATGGAAATGTGATTTGATGACGCCACCAGAGAAAGGAGGTGGTCCACCTGCATTCAAGTCTTCATGGGACCCTGGAGGTGGCTGTCCGCTAGCCGGCAGCTGGACCGGGCTGGCGAATCCCCGTCGGTCACCGCCCGAGAAGAGGCCGGATATGGTCCCACCCGGAGTTGTCAATTCTCGGTTTACCTTTCCAGTTTCTTGAGCAGGGGGCGCCTACCAGCGCCCCCTGCGCGCGCTCTCCCATCAGTAGGAATCCTTGGACGAGACCCGACGAGAAATGGTGGACCCGATGGGCGCCACACCGATCGCTTTTGATTCCGACGGTACGGCCTTGGTCGGGACCCTTCATCGGCCCGCTCCGCCGCCCGACCAGCACGGTGCCCGAACCGCCCACGCAAGTGCCGGACCCCCCGTCGGTGTGCCGTGCCTTGTCCTCAGCCATGGATTCCCGCGAGGCCCGGGGGCAGCGGCCATCTGTGGGCGGAGCTACCCGGACCTAGCCGAACGGTTGGCATGCGAAACCGGGTGGTCGGTACTCACCTTCAACCATCGCGGCACCGGCGAGTCCGACGGTCAATTTTCGCTGCTCGGTTGGTTGGCCGACCTCCGGGCCGCTACCGACTATGCCTTGGCCGAGGGCGCCAGCGCCGTCTGGGCCGCCGGGGCGGGCACAGGGGGGACGCTGGCCCTGTGCGATGCCGCCGGCGACGGGCGGGTCCGGGGAGTGGCAACTCTTGGCGCCCCAGCCGATTTCGATTCGTGGGCAGAGGACCCGGCGGCTTTTCTGGACCAGGCCCGCAGCACCGGCGCCATCTCCGACGCCGACTACCCGGCTGATTTCAAGGCATGGGCGGACGAGCTGTCGTCGGTGCGGCCCCTGGCCGCGGCCGCCGCCATCTCCCCCCGGCCGTTGCTGATCGTGCATGGTGACGCCGACGACAGGGTTGCCACCACCGACGCCCGGGCCCTTGCCGATACCGCCGGCGCTTCCGCCGAGTTGCGGATTCTGGGTGAGGCGGGTCACCTTCTGCGCCACGATCCCCGGGCCGTAGCGATGCTGATGGGTTGGATGCATCGCCAGTGGGCCCAGCCCGAAGACCAGAACCGGTAGCTTGTCGCACACCTGCTACGGTCGTAGCAATGGAGGTGGCATCGAGAGAGCTCCGCAACAACACGAGGGATCTTCTCGATCGGGTACGCGCCGGCGAGGCGATCACGATCACCGTCGACGGGCTGCCCGTCGCCATGCTCCAGCCCCTCAGTCGACGACCTCGATGGCTGCCACGAGCAGATTTCGCTCACCACGTTGTTTCACACCAAGCGGATGCGTTCCTCGCTCAAGAACTCGGCGATCTCGCTCCGGGCACGACCGAGGACCTCCCATTCTTCTTGCTCTGACGCTCCAGAAGCCTTGACCCTCCCGACGCCTTGACCCGCGGCCTTGCGGACACGACGGTGTTCATTGCGGCCGAGTTGGGGCGGCCGATCGACAAGGATGCTCTCCCCGATGAAATCAGCGTTTCTGTGATCACGGTGGGGGAGCTGCGCGCCGGGGTACTCGCCGCCGGAGATGTCGCAACCCGGGACCGTCGCCTTGCAACTCTGACCCGGGTGCTGATGATGGAACCGGTACCTGTCGACGCCGCAGTGGCAGATGCTTGGGCCACGCTAGGAATCCGGCTCCGAGACAGCCGCCGGCGGATGCCGATCAATAGCTCGTGGATCGCAGCGACAGCAATGTCCTTGGGCGTGTCTGTCGTCACCCAGGACGCAGACTACGTGGAGGTTGAGGGGCTGCACGTCATCAAGGTCTGACCAGCGCCTCATCGATGGCCACCCGTAATTGGTGGGCCGCCTCCCTGGGATCACTGGCCTCGGTGAGCCATCGGACTACCACGAATCGACGGGCCCCGGCCGCCACCAATTCGCCGATCTTGGTGGGGTCCACCCCCCCGGTTACGAACCATGGAAGCCGGGCCGCCATCGCTGCATGACGAACATAATCCAAGCCCGTCGCCGACCGACCGGGCTTGGTGGGGGTCGCCTCCACCGGTCCCACCGACACATAGTCCACCAGCTCGGTCATCGCGCGCAGCAGCTGGTTGGGCTCATGGGTCGAGCGTCCCACGATGGCGTCGGAGCCCACCACGGACCGAGCCGCAGCCGGGTCCATGTCGCTCTGGCCCAGGTGGACACCGTCGGCTCCGGATTCAACGGCCAAGTCCGGCCGGTCGTTGACGATAAACGGCACGCCGGCCCCGGCGCATACTCCCGCCAGCTCCCGGGCCCGCCTCACCAAGGTGTCGTCACCCAGGTGCTTGTCCCGAAGCTGAACCACGTCGACGCCACCCGCGATGCAGGCGGCCACGAAAGTAACCAAGTCGGGGCGATCCGGCGTGCACAGGTAGATGGACCGGCCCGCCAACGACGACGACCCTTCGAGGCGCAGCGGCGCCTTGCCGGCGACTATCGAGCCCCTCCGGCTACTGCCCGTACGATCTCCAGGCGATCACCGTCGAACACCGGGGTGGTGACCAACGCAGCGCGCTCCACAGGCTGGCCGTTGTGCTCCACCAGGACCCAGGCGCTCCCCAGCCCGAGCACGCCCAGCAGATCACTTAACGTCGAATCGGGCGCCATCGACACTTCGTCCCCGTTGACGAGAACCGTCAGGATGGCGAAACTCTCGGCGTCAAGAGGTGCTGGCCGCCGCCTTGGCCGCCGCCTTCATGGCTTTCTTGTGGTCTCGAACCCTTACCAACGCCTCGGGAGAGTCGATGTCGGCCACCGATTTGTATCCATCGGCCCCGTACGGCTCGGCAGCCTCCTGCCAACCCGCCGGCTTCACGCCGAGGCGCTTGGCCAGCAGAGCCAGAAAGATACGGGCCTTCTGCTCACCGAAGCCCGGAAGTGCCTTGAGGTTGGCGAACAACTCCTCGCCTGTGGCGGCCGACTCCCAGACAGCGGTGGCCGACCCGTCGAAGTTTTCCATCAGTTGTTCGCACAGTTGCTGCGTTCGGGCGGCCATCGACTTGGGAAAGCGGTGGAGCGCCGGCGGGCCGGCGAACACCTCGGCCAACGCATCGGGGTCGAAAGCGGCAATTTCAGCCGCATCCAGACGGTCGCCCAAGCGCTGCTTGAGGTCGTAGGGGCTGCGAAAAGCCCACTCCATGGGCACCTGTTGGTCCAGCAACATCCCGATCAGCAACGCCAGCGGGTCGTGGCCCAAGAGGGCGTCGGCCTCTGCAACACCGCTGAGATGGAGCGACCCGGCCACGGCGGCGATGGTAGCCCGGCCGGTCGTGAAGCAGACTTCCACTATGCCTGTTCGAAATCGGCCCAACCCGAATGCCGAAAACGACGCGGGCGACACAGCACCAGGCGAAGTTGTGTCTACCTTGCGCTACGACGAGCGGCCGGTCGACTCCACTCCGCTGAGCACGGCGGATCTGCCCGACACCCCTCAGCGCCACCGCCGGATACCAGCCACGGCATGGCTCCAGGCGCCCGACGAATTGGTGGCGCTGGGACTCGAGATCGGAACCGAAGCCGGCTTTATCCGTCGCATCTTCGGATGGCTGGTGTGGCGGGCCGGACCGGCCACCGGCGGCGAGGCCTGCTACCTGGCCGTGGCCAGTGACGATCTGTCCCGCTCCCACCGCTACCGGCTGAACGCCGACGGCAGCGGTTCGGGTACGGGCCCTAGTGGCCTCAGCCACACCCGCTTTCGAGCCTGGAAGGAAGACCTTCGGGATCATCCGCGGGGCGAGGCAACCGCACCGGGTTGATCACCCGTCTCGATCCCTCCCGAGGGCATTGGTCGCAGGCCACGGCCGAACTCTCAGCCGCCCATCCGGCCATGGCTGGCGCGATCGCGGCGGCCGGCCCCTGCACGCTGGGGCCGAGGCGCACGCCGGGTGGAGCATTCGGTGCCCTAGCCCGGGCCATCTGCTACCAGCAGCTCGCAGGAGCCGCTGCCGGGGCCATCCACGGTCGCTTTGTGACTCTGTGCGGGGGAACACCCACGGCTGCCGCGGTAGCAGCGCTGCCGATCGAGGCCATGCGGGCTACGGGGCTATCCGGCGCCAAGGTGAGATCCATGGCGGACCTGGCCGCAAGGGTGAGCGACGGGCGCCTGCGCCTGCGCGGCCTGGACACCTTGAGCGATGCCGAGGTCGAACTACGCCTTTGCCAGGTGACCGGAATCGGCCCGTGGACGGCCCAGATGTTCTTGATGTTCCACCTACTTCGTCCCGATGTTTGGCCGGTGGGCGACCTGGGGGTGCGGGTCGGCTTTGCCCGCATCCACGGGCTCGCCACGATGACACCGGTGGAGCTGATGGCTGCCGGCGACGCTTACCGCCCCTATCGCAGCGTGGCCGCCTGGTACTGCTGGCGAGCGGTGGACCTACCTTCTAAGCCATCGGATCCGGTCTCGCCCTGGAGCTAGATCTGGCCGCGTTTTACAGCTGGGCCCGGCCGCATGGTGGCGCTCCGTCCAGGCTTGGCGGCCGGGGCCACCGGCGAGCGATCCGACGACCAGGGGGCGTAGGGCGCCACGGTGAGGGCGGCGAGGCGGATCAGAACGGAGTCGTAGTTGACCCGCCAACCGGAGAAAGCCGCCCACGCCTTATCTCGATCGGCCACCATCGGAACCCCCGCCTTGGCCAGTCGGTCGCAGGCCTGGTCGAACTCGCCTCGGCTGACCGAAATGGGATCACCGGGATCGGGGTCGGGATCATGATCGAGCCGAAAGAAGTCGGCGATGTTGCCCAGACATAGAAACCCGGACCGGATGCACAATTCCGCCGGCGGCGAACGGTCCATGTCGATCGCCGAGGAGTAGATGGAGGCGGCGTCGAGCACCACGCCGGCGGCCGTGACCCACGATCGTTCGGGGTCGGGCGATCGGAAGAAAGCCAGCGCCGAAAGCGATGTATGGCTTTCCTCCACGTCGGCGAACCACCCCGCCCATGGCCGCCATACCTCGGATTCAAGGAAGTCCAGGTGGCTCAACACGTGGAAGCGCTCCAGCATCTCCACCGCCGAGGGCGGCGCGCCGGCCTGGATCGAGTTGGTGGTCACCAACAGTTCCCGCCGAGAAAACGCGCTGTACATCGACGGTAGGTAGGTGATGAGGAGGGCCACCAGGATCAACCCGACGGCCGCTTCGCTGAAGGCCAGGAACGTCGTGACCAGGTCCACGCCCGTGGCGAAGCCCAGGGTCAACAGCGACGAGCCACTGATCACCAGAGCCTGGCGCCAGGGGCCGATGCCTAGTGCCCAGAACATGGCGGCGTAACCACCCAGCACCAGGGCCAACCACACCAGGGGCAACGACACCAGGCTGAGGGGGGCGTACAGGGCCATAGCTCGATCGCGGGCCTCGTAGGTTCGAGCAATACGGGTGCGCAACGAGAAAATCCGCCCGAAGACAGCAAACACGCTTCGGGTGAGGCGCACGGGCACGCCCCGGGGGACGACGACGGTGGCGACGGCCGAAAGACACACCGCAGCGACCGTGGCGAACCCGGCGCCGAACACAGCGACTCTTATGACCATCGATCCGGGCAAGACACTAAATCGCTACTGGGCGTTGGATCATGGTGACGGCTGCCGGGTCACTTTCGCTCGTGGTGACCACCGAACTCTTGGCGCATCGCCGACAGGGCTCGATTGGCAAAGTCGCCTTCGCCCCGCGAACTGAACCGCTGGAACAAAGAAGCGGTTATCACACTGGCCGGCACCCCCTCCTCGACTGCGGCCAGAACCGTCCAGCGACCTTCGCCTGAATCCGACACCCGCCCGCCGAAGCCTTCCAGATCAGCATTGACATGGAGGGCGGCAGCGGTGAGGTCGAGCAACCACGACGCCACCACACTGCCCCGCCGCCACACCTCGGAAATGGCCGCCAAGTCCAGGTCGTAGGTATAGAAGCTGGGGTTGGCCAGTGGGGCCGTCTCGGCGTCGGCAGCCCGGGTGGCCAATCCGATGTCGGCCCGGTCCAAGATGGCCAGACCTTCGGCCAGCGCTGCCATGGCCCCGTACTCGATCCCGTTGTGAACCATCTTTACGAAGTGACCGGCGCCCGATGGGCCGCAGTGGAGCCAACCCCGCTCCTCGGGGGCAGGTTCACCGTCGCGACCGGGGGTTCGGGCAGCGGCCTCCACGCCCGGGCTGAGAGATTCGAAGATGGGCCTCAACCGCTCCACCATTTCGGGCTCGCCGCCCACCATGAGACAAAAGCCGCGCTCGCGTCCGAACACGCCGCCGCTGGTGCCCACGTCCAAATAGTGCAGACCTCGCTCGCCCAGTTCCTTGGCCCGGATCATGTCGTCGCGGTAATAGGAATTGCCGCCGTCGATGATCACGTCGCCCGGCTCGAGACTATCGGCCGCCACCTCCACCGACGAGGCGGTTACCGCCGCCGGCACCATCACCCACACGGCTCGGGGGGGCTTAAGGAGGGCAACCAACTCCGCCACCGAACTCGCCGGAAGGGCACCCTCGGAGGCCAGAGCGGTCACCGAGGCGGCGTTGAGGTCGTAGACCACGCACTCGTGACCGGTTGCCATCAAACGGCGGACCAGGTTCGCCCCCATCCGGCCCAAGCCGATCATCCCGAGTTGCATCAAAGCCTTTCACGTTGGACGGGAATTTCAGGTTGCACTGAGGTTTCAGGTTGCACTGAGGTTTCAGGTTGCACTGAGGTTTCAGGTTGCACTGAGGGTTCAGGTTGCACTGAGGTTTCTCCTGGCAGTCAGGCCGATTTGCGGTCGGGCAGATGACGGTCGGGCAGATGAGGTTTGGCGGCTGCGGTACCAGCGGATCAGCGCCGCCGTGGAACTGTCGTGGCCAGGGCTGTCCTGGTTGGCATCTTCCTCCGCAGCCGATCGGTCGCCTTGCAACTCGCCCAGAATGCGAACCGCGGCCACCTTGCCCAGCTCCACCCCCCACTGGTCGAAAGAGTTCACGCCCCAGATGACGCCCTGGACGAAAATCTTGTGTTCGTAGAGGGCTATGAGCTGGCCCAGCACCGATGGGTTCAGCTCATCCGCCACGATCGTGTTCGAGGGCCGGTTTCCGTCGAACGTCCGGGCGGCCACGAGGGCCGGTTCCAATCCGGACGCCGCCACCTCGTCCGCGGTGCGGCCGAAGGCCAGCGCCTCGCTCTGGGCGAACAGATTGGCACTCAGGAGGTGATGGTGAGACTCCAGCCCGTGGCGGGCCCGGGCGAAACCGATAAAGTCCACAGGGACCAGGATGGTGCCCTGGTGTAGGAGCTGGAAGAAGGCGTGCTGGCCGTTTGTGCCCGGCTGACCCCAGAGCACCGGCCCGGTCGCGTGGTTGACGGTTCGGCCATGCATGTCCACAGACTTGCCGTTGCTCTCCATGTCGAGTTGCTGGAGGTAGGCGGGTAGCCGCGCCAGGTAGTGGCTGTAGGGCAGGATGGCCGTGGTCTGGGCCCCGAGAAAGTTGCGGTACCAGACACCCAGGACCCCCAGCAGCACGGGAAGATTGGCCTCGAAGGGAGCGCTCCGGAAATGCTCGTCGATGAGGCGGTAGCCGGCCAACATGTCCCGGAAGGCCTCTGGGCCGATGGCGATCATGAGCGACAAGCCGATGGCCGAGGGCAACGAGTACCGCCCCCCGACCCAGTCCCAGAACTCGAACATGTTGGCCGGGTCGATACCGAACTCAGTCACATCGGCGGCGTTGGTGGAAACGGCCACGAAGTGACGGGCTATGGCGTCCCGAGCCCCCCCGAACAGAGCACGATCGGGCCCGGCGGCCAAGCCGGCCAAGAGCCAATCGCGCGCCGTGCGGGCGTTGACGAGGGTCTCGGTGGTCGTGAAAGTCTTGGAACAGACCACGAAGAGCGTCTCGGCCGGGTCCAGGGCCCTTGTCGCCTCGGTTATGTCGGCGCCGTCCACGTTGGACACGAATCGCAGGGAGAGGTCCCGGTCGGAGAAATCCGCCAGTGCGTCGTAGGCCATGGCAGGACCCAGATCCGACCCGCCGATGCCGATGTTCACCACGTTGCGAATCCGCCGGCCCGTGCATCCGAGCCAACTTCCGCTGCGAACAGCGTCGGCCAGCATCGCCATCCGGTCGAGTACTCGGTGAACTCCCGGAACCACGTCGATGCCCCCGGTGGACATCGAGGAATCGCGAGGTGCCCTCAGGGCCACGTGGAGCACCGCCCGGTCCTCGGTGACGTTGATGGCCTCGCCGGAGAACATCGCCTCGATGCGAGTTGCCAGGCCGGCCCGGCGGGCCAGAGCCAACAGCAGTCTCAGGGTTTCAGCGTCGACCCGATTCTTCGAGTAGTCGAGGTACAGATCACCGGCAGTGGCCACCATCGAGGTGCCCCGCCCTGGGTCGGAGGCGAACATCTCGCGGAGGTGGCGCCCGGCCACGATGGAGGCCCGTTCCTGCAGAGCGGTCCACTCGGGAGCCTCTGATCCGGCGGACATCGCAACGAGGCTATCGGCCGAACCCAGCGGTCCGGCCCAGTCCGGATCGCTCATTTCACTCCATGGGCCGGTCCATCAGGAACCGGGGCCCTGGGCCCCGCAGAGCAGCCTTATCGTCCGGGTTGATCAGGCGACACACTCGCAGGGACAGACACCCACAACCGATGCAGCCGTCGAGGCGATCGCGGAGGCGCTCCAGCATGGCGATCTGGGCGTCCAACCGCGGCCGCCAGGTGGCCGAGAGCCGACCCCAATCCTCGGTGGTCGGGGTACGGCCCTCGGGCAAAGTCATCAGCGCTTGTCGAATCTCCTCGAGAGACAGCCCTACCTCCTGAGCCGCCCGTATGAACGAGACTCGCCGGATGACGTCGCGGTGAAACCGGCGCTGACCACCGTCGGAGCGTTCTGAGTGGATCAGACCCTCGGATTCGTAGAAGCGCAAAGCCGACGACGTAACGCCCACCCTCTGGGCCAATGCTCCGATGCTCAACCGGTCCGGTAGCACGCTGAAATTTTCTCCCGATACGCTCTTGACTTCAAGTTAACTTGAAGTTTTAGGATACCGGGGCAACCCAGTTGAAACCAGAAAGGACCCTCATGCCCGACACCTCGCAGACCGAACCGGTCCAGTTGGCAGTGATCATCGGCAGTACTCGACCCGGACGCTTCGGCGACACCGTGGCCCGATGGTTCGCCGACCAGGCCCGCCAGCGGGCCGACGTAGCCGTCGACTTGATCGACCTGATTGAGGCGGACCTCCCCGCCGCCTTTGCCTCGGGACCCAACGCATCGGTAGCCGCCTTCTTGGGACGAGTCGAGAGGGCTGAAGCCTTTGTGATCGTCACGCCGGAGTACAACCACGGCTACCCCGCCTCCCTCAAGGCCGCTCTCGACCTGCCCCGCCACGAATGGCGAGCCAAGCCGGTGGGCTTCGTCTCCTACGGGGGTGTGTCCGGCGGAATCCGAGCGGTGGAGCAATTACGACAAGTGTTTCCCGAACTGCAGGCCATGACCGTCCGTGATGGAGTCACTTTTCAAAACGTGTGGTCGGCTTTCGACGAAGCCGGTCTTCCCCGGGACTCCGAGCGGGCCAACCGTGCGGCCAACGCCACCATCGACAGCCTCGTGTGGTGGGCCCGACCGCTTCGGGCCGCCAGGGCCGCCGACCGTGCCGCCGACGCCGCCGCTTGAGCCGTGTGACTCGGTCGGAGCCAGATGTAGCCATCGTGGATCCGGCGACGGTGACTTCGAAGCCATCGATCCGGGTGGGTTCGTTCAATGTTCACCACGGGCTCAACGCCCACGGTCACCCGGGACTCGACGCCACCCTCGCCGCGCTCGCGGCCCTGCGGGCCGACATCGCGGGCCTCCAGGAGATCGACGGGCGACGTCTCGGGCCCCACCGGGCCGGCAAGGTCGGAGGAACCGGCTGGGCCGGCCAGGTCAACCGAGCCCGGCGAGCGACCGCTATGCACGCAACGTTCGGTCCCGTGAGCCAGCGAGGCCTGTTCGGCTGCTACGGCAACGCGTTGTTGGTTCGGGGATCGATCGGCGCCGTCGAGAACGAGGCGCTGCCGACCGGTTCGGCCAGCGCGCCGCGTCGAGTGCTGGTCGCCAGCGTGACGATCGGCGAAACCGACCTCACGGTGGCCGTTACCCACCTGAGCGTCCATCGCAGCGAAGCCTTGAGCCAATTGAACGTGGCGGCCGGGTCGCTAGCCAGCCGATCCGGTCCGTTGGTTTTGTTGGGCGACCTCAATCTCGGCCCCGCAGATGTGGCCGGGGTCCTCGATCCCCTCGGCTTCGCCTTGGCCGGCGGAGGCCCCACGTACCCGTCTCGGGCACCTAGGGCCCGAATCGACCACATCGCAGTCCGCGGTCTGGCTCTCGGCGCCGCCGAGGTGGGTACCAGCGAGATCAGCGACCACTGCCCCGTCGTGGTTCCCGTCGAGGTTGGTCCGGTGCGAGGGTCCACTACACTGCCTCGGTGATCGTCGGGCCCTCCGGGCTCGCCGGGTCTGCCTTTTGGCGGCGCCGCTCCGACCACTTCTCCCATCTGGTGATTCCCACATGAGCCTGCGCGCCGCCCAACTACGCATAGAGATCGGGGCCCGCCGCCTTTTGGACGACGCCACCTTCTCGGTTGGCGACGGAGAAAAGGTGGCGTTGGTGGGACCCAATGGGGCCGGTAAGACGACCTTGCTCAAGACCCTGGCCGGCGAACGCCCGCCGTCGGCCGGAGTTGTTCGCCTACCGGAGCGCTTCGGGTGGCTGGCCCAAGACACCTCCCCCGCCGAGGGCGTGGGTCATCTGCTGACCTACGACCACCTGTTGGCCGCCAGCCCGCTGGCAACGTTGCGGGCCGAGCTGGCGCAATGTTCTGAAACCATGGGTCGGGCGGGCAAAACCGGCGACCAGGTGGGTCTTGAGACGGCGGTGGCCCGCTATGGCGAACTCGAAGAGCGATTCGGACTCGACGGCGGTTACGAACTGGAGTCGACGGCCGAGCGCATCGCCGCCGGTCTCGGTCTCGATACCGACGCCTTGCTGGTCGACGTGGGCTCTCTGTCGGGCGGTCAGCGGCGCCGCCTCGAACTGGCTCGCCTGCTGTTGGGTGGCGGTGAGTTGCTCATCCTCGACGAACCCACCAACCATCTCGACACCGATGCCAAAGCCTTCGTGATGAATTTTCTGCGTACCTGCCCGTCGGCCATGTTGGTGGTGAGCCACGACATCGAATTGATGAGCGAGTCGATCGACCGCGTCCTGGCACTCGAAAACGGCCGACTCGAGATGTACCGCGGCACCTACACCCAATTCCTCCGCAAGCGGGCCGAACGCGAAGACGCCGCCGAGCGCGAGGCCACGAACGCCGTGCGCGAGATCGCCCGCCTGGAGCGCACCGCAGACAAGTTCCGTCAGGGCAACGCCACGTCAGCCCGCCGCCGCCAAGCTATCGAGACCCGTATCGAGCGCATCACCCAAGCTCAGGCCGGCCGACTGGCCCCGGTTCGGAGACGGGCGATGAAGGTTCGCTTTCCCGAACCGGCCCGATCCGGTGACGTGGTCTTGACGGTCGAGGGCCTGAGCAAACGTCTCGGGGACAAGCAGGTGCTGCGCAAGGTCGAGTGCTCCGTGGGGCGAGGCGAAGTGTTCCTGGTGGTCGGCACCAACGGAGCGGGTAAGACAACCTTGTTGCGCTGCCTGTCCGGGGTTTACGCCCACGATGCTGGGACGGTACGGCTGGGCGCCAACGTGACCATGGGCTACTACGCCCAGGAACACGAAGACATCACCCCCGGCAGCAGTGTGCTGTCGGTTCTCCAGGCCGTGGCCACCGAGGGCACCACCATTTCGCAGCTTCGGGCCATGCTCGGCCACTTCGGGTTGGTCGGCGACGTGGCCGACCAGGACGCCTGCACCCTTTCCGGTGGTGAGAAGACCAAGCTGTCGCTGGCCCGCCTGGTGGCCGGCAAGGCCAACCTTCTGCTGTTGGACGAACCCACCAACAACCTGGATACGCCCTCGCGAGAAGCGGTGCTGGCGGCGCTGCAGCACTTCACCGGGACCGTGGTTTTGGTGAGCCATGATCTGGACTTCGTCACCCAACTCGCGCCCAAGAACGCCATCGTTCTGCCCTCGGGCAAGCTGTTGCCGTTCGACGAGAAGATGTTGGACCTGGTCACCCGCACCGAGCCGGTGGATCCCTCGCCGGGGGTGTCGGCCACTGCCCGGGGCGCCTGATCGTTACGCGCTCCGTGCCTGGAGTTGGGCCAGAAGAGCCCCGACAATGCTGATGGTTCGGTTGGAGATTTCCCACGCTGTGGCGATCGCTTCGTGGTCGGCCATACCCACGCCGTGGGGGTCGTGGCCCAAAACGGCGGCGCATGTGGCGGCGAGGGCTGCAGGCGATACCTCTTCGCCATAGGCCACGAAGCACTCGAGGCCTTCCCACACCTCGTCCAAAGGCGGAAGACCCGCAGGGGCCTGCGATTCGGCTCCAGGCTCCGTCTTTTCGCTAACCATGGCGGTTCCCGACGACGAGGGGACGAGGGTGGCAGTCATGGCCTCGAAGACGTCCTCGGTGGCGACCCCCTTCGGGCGCTGGTAGCCGGCAACGGGATGCAGCCGCCATTCCAGTGCCTCACCCTCCGGACCATCGTCTCGGATCCATACCTGAGAACCGTTCACGTAGGTGTCGAGGGGCACCCCGAAACGCTCGTCGAGCGCCGCCAACAGCTTGGGCGACATCGGCCATACACAAACCGCGGTCACTATCGGTTGGTTGGAATTCAACGGTTTCATGGTGGAAGGACGCCTCCGGGACACCGCTGAAAAGTAGCGCCCAGACCCCCGCGCAACTTGGCCGCAACATCGGGTGTCAGCATGGGTAGGTGGCCGCATGGGTCGATGCCGACATGGCTGTGGTGGGGGTGCGGTGATCGCCTTGACGACCCGTCATGTGGCGAGGTCCCGGGTCCTGGTGGCTGCAATTTTCGCCCTCGCCGGCTGCGGACTCTCAACCCCGGCTAGAGCGCCTGGCACCACACCTGCACCTGATCCAACCCCCAGAACCTCGACGTCGGCTGCCCCCACCACGACCATTGGTCTCGTGGCAGCGACCACCCCCAGCTGTCCCCAGCTTCCCGAGCGCGCCCGGCCGTCGGCTGATCGACCCCGCTATTCGATTCGAGCCTCCGTGGATCCGGGCGTCAACACGGTGAACGGCGAGTTGTCGGTCATTTTTACTCCGGACCTGGATACCGATCGCCTGATCCTGCGGCTGTGGCCCAACGGACCGCGATCCAACAACCGAGGCGCTCGCCTCGACACTGGAATCGCCACCGTCGACGGCGCCGTGGCGGCGTCGATCCAAAGCGACCCCACGACGCTGGTGATTGGCGAGGGGATGCGCTTTCCTGCCAGCCGCCCCGTGAGGGTGGCGATGACCTGGAGCCTGGTCCTGCCCGAAGGCGCCAACGATCGCGTTTCGCGCCAGGACGAGTCCGTGCGATTGGGATCGTTCTATCCGATCCTGGCCTGGGAACCGGGGTTCGGCTGGGTCACCGATCCCCCCACCAGCGGCTTCGCCGAAGCATCGACGGCGGTGGTGGCCGACTTCTCCTTAACCGTTGACGCCCCGCCTGGCTTCGAAGTTCTGGCCAGCGGAGTGCGCGACGCCCCCAACCATTGGACCGCCACCGCCATGCGAGATGTAGCCGTTTCGGTGGGCCGATTCACCTTGGTCAGCGCCCGAGCCCAGGCCCCGGACCCAGTGGAGGTGACAGTGGGGGTTCATGGCGGTGGCGGTGAGGCGCCCAGGCTCGCCGCCGATGCCTACCTGCGGCGGGTCGTAGTGGTGCTGGAAAACTTTGCGAACCGGTTCGGACCCTATCCATGGCCCACATTCACCCTGGCCATCACCCCCGGCCTGGGCGGCGGCATCGAGTATCCCGGCCACGTGATGCAAGGCCCGGGGACCCTGGCGCGAACCACCAGCCACGAGGTGGGGCACCAGTGGTTCTATGGGTTGGTAGGCAACAACCAGGGTCGCGACCCCTGGCTCGATGAGGGCCTGGCCACTTGGACCGAATGGCGAGCGGAAAACACTTTGGCCACGGGGGTCCAAACCGTCATTCCCGTCTCCGGCCGCCGGCGCCTGGCTGAGCCCATGACGTACTGGGACGCCCACCCGGGGGACTACTTTCGGTCCGTCTACACCCAGGGAGCCCAGAGCCTGGCGTCATTGGGCGATCCCGATCTGGTGGATTGCGCGTTGAGAATCTTCGTCGCCGTCAACGCCCACCGCATCGCTCGGCCAGCCGACTTCGTGAAGGCCGCCCATGCGGTGTTCCCCGACGCTCCGGCCCGGCTGGCCGCCTACGGCATCGAACCCTGAGAGGGCCGGGGCCTAAGAGGGCCCTTCGCGCAGAAAGCGCTCTACTTCGTCGGCGAGGCTGTCGGCGTCGGGTCGGGCCATGTCGGCCAGATCGTCTTCGTCGGCTGAGGATTCCAGACGCCGCACATAGGCCGCCACGTCGTCGTCGGAAGCCACGATCTCGCTCACCTGGCGTTCGTAGTCCAGCGACCGGGTTTCGAGATCTGCAGTCATGATCGAGGTCGACAGCAGTCGGGTGGCCCGTTCGATCAGGGCCAAGGACGCCTTTGGCGACGGTGTGGCCGCCACGTAGTGCGGCACCGCCGCCCACAGCGAGGCCGATGCCAACCGGGCCCGGGCACAGGCGTCGTGGAGGACGCCGACGATGCCGGTGGGGCCCTCGTAGGTGGAGCGTTCCAGTCCCAGGCGGGCCACCAACTCCTGGCTAGCTGCGGTCCCGGTGATCTTCACGGGTCGGGTGTGAGCCACATCGGCCAGCAACGCTCCGAGGGTCACCACCATCTCCACGCCCAAAGCCTGGGCCACCCCCACGATCTGGTCGGTGAAGGTGCGCCACTTCAACTCAGGTTCCGTGCCCAACAGCACGATTACGTCACCCTCACCACCGGGCAGAGCCGCTGCGGACAGTTCGACGATCGGCCAGACAATCTCTCGGGTCACTCCCTCGGTGAGGCGGACCTCAGGCCGCGTGGAGGAAAAGTCGTAGAACTCCTCGGGATCGATGTTCGCGAAGGGACGGGCGCCCCAGCGATCCCGCAGGTAGCGGGCCGCACCCGAAGCAGCGTCGCCGGCATCGTTCCAGCCCTCGAACGCTGCCACCAGAACCGGGCGGTTCAGCTTCGGTCGGTCATACCAGCGGACATGGTCCATGTCGTTTCTTCTTCGCCTCCGTTGATGGCGCGCGTGCGGGGGATTCGCCGCCCGGGTCGGTCCAGCCGGGCTCGGTAGCGGCGACAGCGCCCTATTGTCACGGCGTGTCGGCGCTGGATCGATTCTCCGCCCCCACCCGGGCCTGGTTCCGATCGACCTTCGATGCCCCAACCCCGGCGCAAGAGCAGGGTTGGGACGCTATCAGCCAGGGCGCCCACACCTTGATCCTGGCGCCCACCGGGTCTGGCAAAACCCTGGCGGCATTTCTGTGGGCGATCGACCGCTTGGTCTCCGCTCCCCCGCCGGAGCCCGGCCAACAGCTCCGGGTGCTCTACGTGTCGCCCCTGAAGGCGCTCACCTACGACGTCGAGCGCAACCTACGGGCGCCCCTCGCCGGTATCGCGCTGGAATCCACCCGCCGAGGGTTGGCGGCGCCCTCCATCGCGGTGGGCAGCCGGACCGGCGACACCCCCGCCGCTGAACGCCGGGCGCTGGGGCGCCGAGCCCCCGACATTCTGGTGACCACACCCGAATCGCTCTACCTGATGCTCACCTCGGCGGTTCGCGAGACGTTGACTTCGGTGGAGGCGGTCATCGTCGACGAGGTTCACGCAGTCGCCGCCACCAAGCGAGGCACCCACCTGGCTCTCTGCCTCGAACGCCTCACCCGGCTGTGCGACAGGTCTCCGCAACGAATCGGGCTGTCGGCGACGCAGAAGCCCCTCGACGAAGTCGCCCGATTTCTGGGGGGACGGCAATGCAGCGCCGCCGGTCAATGGGGTCCTCGACCCGTAACCGTGGTCGACACAGGAGTGGGCAAACCCCTCGACCTCCAGGTTCTGGTCCCGGTCGACGACATGGCGCAGCTGGGCAAACCGATCCTGGGCGATGACGGTGAGGCGATCCTGTCGGGGCCGGCCGCCGGCGACCCTGAGGCCCGCCACTCCATCTGGCCGGCCATCCACCCCCTGATCCTGGACTTGATCCGCCGCCACCGCTCGACGCTGATTTTCGTGAACTCCCGCCGCCTCGCCGAACGACTGGCCAACCGCCTCAACGACCTCACCGAGGAGGACGAAGAGGACCCGGACGACGTCGATCAAACTCAATCCGACCGCGGCGGGGTTGGGGTCCCCGCCGCCAGTGGCGGGCGTGGTCCGAAGGACCCGGGTGCCCGCCACCATGAAACAGTCCGGGCGCATCATGGTTCGGTGGCTCGGGAGCAGCGCCTCGATATCGAGGACCTGCTCAAGAGTGGTCGCCTCCCCGCCCTGGTGGCCACCAGCAGCTTGGAGCTGGGCATCGACATGGGCGCCATCGATCTGGTGGTGCAAGTGGCGGCGCCTCCGTCGGTGGCAAGCGGTCTCCAACGCGTCGGACGGGCCGGCCACCAGGTCGGCAAGGCGTCGGTGGGGCGGATAATCCCGAAATTCCGGGGCGACCTGGTTTCGGCCGCGGTTGTGGCCATGGGCATGAAGCGGGCTGCGATCGAGTCGACCGTGGTGCCTCGCAACCCTCTTGATGTGTTGGCCCAACAGATCGTGGCCATGTGCGTGACCGAGGACCTCAGCGTGGACGAGGTGGCCGAAATGGTGGCCGGTGCTTACCCCTTCGCCGATTGCTCTCGGGCCCTGCTCGAAGGAGTGATCGACATGCTGGCGGGGCGCTATCCATCGGATGCCTTCGCCGAGTTACGGCCCCGCCTCAACTGGGACAGGGTGGCAGGCACCCTTACCGCCCGGCCGGGTAGCCGCATGGTGGCTGTTACGAACGGGGGCACCATCCCCGACCGGGGTCTCTTCGGGGTGTTCACACCTCCACCCAACGGCCATCGGGTGGGCGAACTCGACGAGGAAATGGTCTACGAGTGTCGGGTCGGCGAGACCTTCGTGCTGGGCGCATCCACGTGGCGCATCGTCGAGATCACCCGCGACCGGGTGTTGGTCGTGCCGGCTCCCGGCGAGGTTGGCAAGACACCGTTTTGGCACGGGGACAACCCCGGGCGCCCGGTTGAACTTGGCCGTGCCATCGGCGCCTTCCTACGCGAAGTAGCGGGGTGGACCGACGAGCGGCTGGCCGCCGATTGCTGTCTCGACCCAAGCGCCCTACGCAATCTTCGCGCTTACCTGGCCGACGAAGAAGCCGCCACCGGCGCTTTGCCGACCGATCGCCAGATCGTCATTCAACGCTTCCGAGACGAGTTGGGTGATTGGCGCCTCTGCATTCTGAGCCCCTTCGGGGGCCGGGTCCACGCCCCTTGGGCTCTGGCCGTAGAGGCCAAGCTCCGAAACGAGCGGGGCTTCGCAGTGCAGACCATGTGGAGCGACGACGGCCTGGTGATTCGCCTGCCCGAGGCCGACGATGCGCCCGACATCGACTCCGTCCTGCCCCTCCCCGACGAGGTCGAGGACCTCGTGGTGGGCGAACTGGCCACATCGGGTCTGTTCGCGTCGCGATTTCGGGAGAACGCGGCCCGGGCCCTGTTGCTACCGAGGCGGCGCCCCGGCCAACGCACCCCGCTATGGCAACAGCGGCAGCGCTCCGCTGACCTCCTGGCCGTCGCCAGCCAACACGGTCAGTTCCCAATCCTTTTGGAGACCTATCGCGAGTGTCTGCGCGACGTGTTCGACATGCCGGCGCTGCGCGAGATCCTCGCCGGGATCGCTGAACGCAGACTGGCGGTGGTGGCGGTCGACACCATGGTGGCGTCACCGTTCGCCTCCTCGCTCGCCAATGCCTACGTGGCCAACTTCCTCTACGAGGGCGACGCACCGCTGGCCGAGCGGCGAGCCCAGGCGCTCACCTTGGATCGCGAACTGCTCGGTGAGCTTCTCGGTACCGAGGAACTGCGAGAACTGATCCAGCCTGCGGCGCTGGATGCTCTTGAGATCGACCTGCAGTGCCTTGAGCCTCGCCTCTGGGCCCGCACCGCCGATGAGGCCTGGGATCTCCTGCGCCGCCTCGGCGACCTCACCGCCGCGGAGTTGGCCGCTCGCTCCACCGGCGATTTCGGACCAGTCCTTTTGGAGGCTCGACGGGCGGTCGAAGTGAAGGTCGGAGGCGAGGTCCGCCTTATCGCCGCGCAGGACGCAGGCCGCTATCGCGACGGGCTGGGCACTCAACCGCCGCCGGGCCTACCCGATGCCTTCCTTGCTCGGGTCGATAATCCGGCGGGATCCATCCTGGCTCGTTGGGCGCGCACCCACGGGCCGTTCACCTCGGCACAGCCCGCGGCCCGCTTCGGACTTCCCGTCGGCGTGGTCGAGTCCCTGTGCGCCACTCGGGTGGCGACGGGCACGCTGTTGACCGGCGACTTCCGCCCCGGCGGCACCACCCGGGAGTGGTGTGATCCCGACGTTTTGAGGTCGCTGCGCCAGCGGTCCTTGGCGGTTCTCCGTCGTGAGATCGAGCCGGTTGATGCCCCTGCCCTGGGCCGGTTCCTGCCCGATTGGCAGGGGGTCGCTTCGCCCCAGCGAGGCGTCGAGCGACTCTTGGACGTCGTCCGCCAGCTTCAAGGAGTCCCGATCGCGGCCTCTGTGCTCGAACGCGACGTGCTCGCGTCGCGAGTGGCCGACTACGCCCCCCGCCAGTTGGACGAACTCGTCGCGGCCGGAGAGGTGATCTGGCTGGGAGCCGGCGCACTGGGCCGCGACGACGGCAAGGTGATCCTGCTTCTGGCCGAAACCGCCTCGTCACTGCGACCGGTACCGGTACAAACTGAATCGCCCGCGGTGGTAGGCCATGAGCACGACCGGATTCGCGACGTGCTGGAGCGGCGGGGGGCGTGCTTCTTTCGCGACCTGGCCGGCAGCGATGACCGAGTCACCATCGAGGCGCTGTGGGATCTGGTTTGGGGCGGCGAGGTCACAAACGATTCCCTGGCGGCGCTTCGATCCTTCACCGGACACGCCGGGCCGGCTGCGAGGTCCAGGCCCGCGGGCCGTAGCAGCAGGTCGCGCGCCGCTCGTAGCCGACCCCGGCCGGGAGCGTTCACCATTGTCGGTCCGCCGCGCGCCCAAGGCCGCTGGGCCCTCGTAGAGCGCGAATTGGGTGGCGTCACGAACCCGACTCAGCGCGTCGGTGTCCTCGCAGAAGCCCTTCTGGAGCGCCACGGCGTACTCACCCGTGAAGCCGTGAGAGGTGAGGGTCATCCGGGCGGATTCGCCGGGCTCTACCCGGTGCTGCGGGCCATGGAGGAATCGGGCCACGCCCGCCGGGGCTACTTCGTGGCCGGCATGGGTGGGGCCCAGTTCGCCTTGGCCGGAGCCGTGGATCGCCTTCGTTCGCGCCCGGCCGAGGGCTCGCGCACGGTCGTGCTGGCTGCCACCGACCCGGCCAACGCATACGGCGTGAGCCTCCCCTGGCCCCAACCGGCGACAGGCAAGTCCGTGGCCACCCATGAAGCGGCGCCCAAGGTCTCGTCACCACGCCGGGTCCCCGGTGCCTACGTGGTACTGGTCGACGGAGCCGCCTGCCTGTATCTCGAAAAGGGTGGCAAGGGACTCGTCCGCCTCGCCGACCTGGACGCCAACTGGGAGGCGCCTGCCATCGAGGCCTTGGGCCAACTGGTGGCCAGCGGCCGGGTCCGGCGCCTCACCCTTGCCCGCTACGACGAGGCGCTCGCCCCCCTACTCTTGGCCAGCGGCTTCATACCCTCGCCCCGAGGCCTGGTCCGCTACGCGTGATATTCAGCGGCGCCTCGCCGTCGCCGCCGCCCCACGGCGCCGCCGCCCCTCAGCGCCGTCGCCCCATAGCAAGGAGTAGCCACAGTGCCCGAAGGAGATGTCCTGTTCCGGACGGCCGCCACCATTCGCCGATGGCTCCTGGACCGAATGGTCACCGCCGCGTCCACCCGGGTGGAGGGCCTGGCTGCCCAGCAGATGGTCGCCAACACGGTGGAGGCGGTGGAGTCGGTCGGCAAGCACCTGCTCATCCACTTCGACTCCGGCCTCAGTCTTCACACCCACCTGCGCATGTCGGGCTCGTGGCACGTCTATCCGGGCGGAGAGAAGTGGCATCGCCCCCCCAGCCAGGCCCGGGTGGTCCTGCGCTGCGACGAGCGCCTCGCCGTCTGCTTCAACGCTCCCGTCGTCGAACTCCTTGCCCCCGGAGCCGCCGCCGCCCACCCGGCCCTCGTCCGTCTCGGGCCCGACGTCTTGGATCGGTCCCTGGACTTGGCCGAGATTCTGCGCCGCGCCCGGCGCCGGCCGCCCAAGCTGGCCCTGGGCGAACTGCTCCTAGACCAGTCGGTGGTGGCGGGAATCGGCAATATCTGGCGCTGCGAGGGGCTCTTTGCGGCCAACTTGCATCCTTGGACTCCGCAGTTGCTCATCGACGATGGCACCCTTTCGCGCCTGGTGGCGTCGACCGCCCGACTAATGCAGGCCAGCCTCACCGTCGCCGGGCGGCCCGAACCCCGCAATGTCTACGAGCGCGTCGGGCGGCCCTGTCGCAAGTGCGGGATGCTGATCGCTTCGCGGCGACAAGGACCTGATGCCCGCATGGCCTTTTGGTGCCCGGCATGCCAGCCGGCTAACGCCAAGGCCCGGGTGGCGGCCCGGATCTCGCCCCCATGACGGCTGGGCGTCCCGCTCGGCGCCGCATCCTCGCTGATCTTTCGCCCCTGAGGGAATCCCGGGACTTCCGCCTCCTCTTCGCCGGCGGAGCGGTGTCCTACCTCGGGCGCCAACTGACAGTGGTGGCCGTTCCCTACCAGGTGTTCGTGATGACCAAGTCGTCACTGGCGGTGGGCCTCACCGGTTTGGCTGCCCTGGTTCCCCTCGTGGTGATGTCGCTCGTGGGCGGGGCTGTGGCCGACGCCGTCGATCGCCGCAAACTTCTGTTGGCCACCCAGGTCGCCCAGGCCCTCACCAGTGTGGTCCTCGCCCTCAACGCCGCTTCGGCGACGCCTCGCCTCTGGGTGATCTATGTGATCAGCGCTCTGGCGGCGGGTATCTCGGGCATCGAACTTCCCACCCGCAACGCCATGACGCCCAACCTCGTGCGCCGCGAACTGTTTCCTGCCGCTGCAGCGCTCGGTCAGATCCTGTTCCAGGTGGGTCTGGTGGCCGGCCCAGCTCTGGCCGGACTGATCATCGCTCAGGTCAATCTGGCCGCCTCCTTCTGGATTGATGTCGCAACCTTCGCCGCCGCCATCGTGTCCATCGCCGCCATCTCCGCTCAGCCGCCGGCGGGCGGGGGGACCCGGGCCAGCGTCGCCTCCATCCGCGAAGGCCTCGCCTTCGTCAAGGGCCGGCGACTTCTGGTGAGCACGTTCCTGATCGACATCAACGCCATGGTCTTCGGCATGCCCAGAGCGCTGTTCCCGGCACTGGGCACCGGCCTCTATGCCGGAGGCGCCACCACCGTCGGACTTCTCTACGCCGCCCCCGGAGCCGGCGCCCTCGCCGCCGCCCTCTTCACCGGCTGGGTCACCCGGGTTCGCTGCCAGGGCCGGGCCGTCATTATCTCGGTGCTGGTATGGGGCTCGGCCATCGCCGCCTTCGGATTGGTCCGCTACCTGCCCCTGGGGCTGTTGTTGCTGGCCGTGGCGGGCGGCGCGGATGTGTTGTCGGCCGTCTTTCGCAACACCATCCTGCAGGTCACCGTGCCCGACTCGCTGCGGGGTCGGCTGTCGTCGGTCCACATTGCCGTGGTCACCGGCGGGCCCCGTTTGGGCGACGCAGAGGCCGGCGTGGTGGCCACCGCGGTTTCCGCTCCCTTTTCGGTCGTCTCAGGCGGTGTGGCCTGCGTGCTCGGTGTGCTGGTCTTGATGCGGCGCTATCCAGAGTTGGCCCGCTACAACGCCTCAGCCCCCACGGAACCAGAGACCTAGAGGCCATGTCCCAACGCAGAGCGTTACGATGCCGCTTACTCGCAACCAAGTGACTCGGCTGCCTCAGGCGCATCCGGTCCGATTCAAAGGAGCGCCTCTAGGTGGCAGAGCACAAGTTTGCGTCGGATCGCGTCAATGGCTGAGGCGGCCAAGACCACTCCCAAAGTACGGCGCGTCGCCGACTTGATGACCACCGATGTGCTCACCGCCCGGACTTCCGACACCATCGCCGCTGTTTGCGCCCGGATGCTCGATCGTGGCGTCGGCTCGATCGTGGTCACCGAGGGCGAGCGGGCCATCGGCATCCTCACCGAAAGAGACCTGGTTAGGGCCGCAGCAAAAGGCGACATCTCCACGGCCACCGTGGGCCAGTGGATGACCGCTGAGCCCGACACCGTGGGCCCTGACGAGGAGATCTATCCCGCCTTCGTGGCCCTGAGCGGGCACGGATACCGTCATTTCCCGGTGGTCGAGGGCGACCAGCTGGTGGGCATCGTCTCGATGCGGGACATGTTGGAGTTGGCCCAGGTCCTACGCGTGGAGCACCCCGGCCAGATCGAGGCCCGGCGCGGATTGGAGGGCGTGGTCGTCGCCGAAACCGAAGTAGGCGACGTTCGGGGCCAGGAAGGCTTTTACCACTACCGCCAGTACAACGCCGTGGAGCTGGCCGACAAGCGCAGCCTGGAAGACGTCTGGCACCTGCTCTACCAGGGCCACCTTCCCGACAAGGCGGAATCCGCTGCTTTTCGCGCCGAGATCGCCTCGCTGCGGACCATTCCCCCGGCGGTAAAGGCAATGCTTCCGGACATCGCCGCGGCCGGTGAGCATTTCGTAGCTCTCGACGCCCTGCGCACCGCCTACTCCCTGCTGGCCTACGCACTGGACTTCAAGTCCTGGATGGACATCGATCCGGTCACGCGGCGGGCCAACGCAATGCAGACCAGCGCGGTGATGCCGGTTTTGATCATGGCCCTGCACCGCCTCAGCCAAGGGTTGGAGCCGGTCGATCCCCATCCCGATCTGGCCTACGCCGCCAACTACTTGTACATGCTCACCGGTGAGGTGCCCGACGCAAAGCGGGCTCGGGCGGTGGAGCAGTACCTGATCCTCACCACCGATCACGGCTTCAACTCGTCGACCTTCACCGGTCGGGTCATCACGTCGACCGGGGCCGACCTGGGCTCGGCCGTGGTGGGCGCCATAGGTGCCCTCTCCGGTCCGCTGCATGGCGGGGCGCCGAGCCGGGCTCTGGACATGCTCGATGCCATCGGTACCCCCGATCGGGCCGAAACGTGGATTCGCGACGCCGTCCTGCGCGGCGACAAGATCATGGGCTTCGGGCATCGCATCTACAAGACCGACGATCCGCGCTCGGTCTTCCTGCGGTCGGTGGCCGACCGCATCGGCGGGGAGAAGGTCGACTTCGCCAAGAAGGTCGAAAAGACCATCGTCGACGTCTTGGCCGAGCTGAAACCGGGGCGATCCCTCTACGCCAACGTCGAGTTCTACGCCGGCGTGGTGATGGACGAGTGCGGTATCCCCCGGGATCTGTTCACCCCCACGTTCACGTCCAGTCGGGTTATCGGATGGACAGCCCACGTGCTCGAGCAGGCGGCCGACAACCGCCTCATCCGTCCGAGTGCCCACTACTCGGGGCCGCCGCCGCCTCAGCCGGTTCCCGACGCCGACTGAGATTCGCCGGTGGGAGCCGACGCGGTGAGGACGGCCTCGTCAGTGCGCGTCGAAGAGGCAACCCAGGTGACTCCGGCACTCATCGACGGCTTCGCCCGCCTCCTGCCTCAGCTGTCGCGTTCGGCCCCCCCTGTAGGCGCCGAACGGCTCCAGGCCATCGTCGACTCGCCGGCGTGCATCCTTCTGACGGCAATCGGGGCCGGCCCCACCGGCGACGAAGTCGTAGGCACCTTGACCCTCGCCCTCTTCCCCCTCCCAACCGGTATCCGGGCCTGGGTGGAAGACGTGGTGGTCGATGCTCAATGGCAGGGACTAGGGGTGGGCGCCGCGCTCATTGGCGCCGGACTGGACCGGGCCCGCGCCTGCGGCGCCCGCACGGTCGACCTGACGTCGCGTCCCTCGCGCGAGGCGGCCAACCGCCTCTACCGCCGCCTCGGCTTCATCGAGCGCGACACCAACGTGTACCGCCTCACCTTCGACTTGAAGCAGATCGGAGGAGCTGACGTCTGAGGCGGGTGCAGGCCGCGTTGTGCAGCCAACCGCCCCGAGGACGGTTTCTTGCACGACTAGCTCCTAGGGGCACGCCGCCTCACCGGTCACAAGCACCTCGTCCGAGGTCAAGCAGTACTGACGCGGTTGGACCGTCGCCCCACAGGGCGTCGGCCGCCAGCACCGCCGCTGCGGCGCCGTAAGTCGAGCGCTCACCGGTGGGGAAGGTCACCTGCTGGGGATGCACCATTCCGGTGAAGTAGCGACCGCCGGTGTCGCGCAGGTGCTGCGCCTGGTGCCACAGCTCGAGCGCCTTGTTGCGCTCGCCGGCCACCAGGTGGGCCAGGGCGCACTCGCAGGTCTCCGCAGTCGTCACCCAGTCGGAGTCCGAGACGCAGCGAATCCCGCGACCGTCGACGATGAAGTCCGCTCGCCTCGCCGCCAGGTGTCGCTTCGCCTCCAGACCCCGGACCGCTCCCACCATCACGGGGTAGTACCAGTCCATTGCCCAGCGTCGCTTGGGGGCGAATGCCCCCGGCATGGTGGCGATGGCGGTAGCCAGCCGGCGGGCAGCCCGGTCCCAGTGGCCGTGATCCCAGTCGAGGACCCCGGCCAGAGCGGAGGCGGCCCGCAGACTCATGAGCGTGGACGACGAGGCGGTGAGCAACGCGAAGGAGGCGGGCGTGCCGTCGGCCTGGCGAGCCCACGTGATGGTTCCGTCGGGCCGCACAAGATCCAGCACAAAACCTATGGCGGCCGCCACCGTCGGAGCCATCGCCTCAAGGAACCCCCGGTCACGGGTGCCGACGAAGTGGTGCCACACCCCTGTCGCGACGTAGGCGGTCACGTTCGCGTCCAAGGTCGCCTCTTCCACCGCCGCGCCCCGGTAGTACTGGTGCCAGGCCCCATCGGGACGCTGGGTCGCCTTCAACCAGGCGTAGGCCGCCTCGGCCTCGGCCCGCCGGCCTCCCACGGTGAGGGCCATAGCCGCCTCGACGTGGTTCCAAGGATCACCGTGGCCGCCCTCGAACCAGGGGATGAACCCGCTGGGCAGCTGCACCGCGGCAATCGAGTCCACCGTGGCGGCCAAGGCCGCCTGATCGGGCGCCGCGGGTTCGCCCTGTTCCACTCTGAGGCGAACGGTCACAGCCGAGGGCACGGACCGTCGTGGGGCAGGGGCCCCACGGCTTGGGAGGAGGCCGGGGTCGGGGCCCCGGCCGGGCGGGCGGCAAAAGGCCGCCCGCCCAACTTGGTGGCGTAGACGACGAGGCTCTTGCCCATGATGGGATTCAGCCATCGTTCCAGGCGCCGGACCCATCGCTGCGGAGTGACGATGTCCCACACCAAGAAGCGGTGATAGAGCGCCACCGCCGGGTGATCGGCGCGGTCAAGGCCTACCGCACACTTCAGCCACCAGTAGGGGCTGTGGAGTCCGTGGGCGTAGTGGTGTCCGGTGGGGCGCACTCCGGCCTCGGCCAAACGCTGCTGGAGCCCGCGACGGCCGTAGATCCGAACGTGACCGTCGACGACCGAAGGGGCGTGGTAATCGGCGGTCAAGGCCCAACAGATCCGTTCCGGCCACCAACGGGGAACTGTGACCGCCAGAGTTCCGCCGGGGCGAAGAACGCGTACCAGTTCGCCCAGCGCCGCCCGGTCCGCCGGCAGGTGCTCAAGCACCTCAGCGGCAATCACGGCTGCGAATGTGCCGGATGGAAAGGGCAGGCAACCTGCATCGCCGACGACTACCGACGCCAGTCCAGAGGTGTCCACGTCGCCGCTTAGCCGCATGGCCTGGAACATCGTCGCCACCGATTCCAGTTCGACGGGGCGGCGGTCGAGCGCCACCACGCCGGTGGCAAGCCGGGCCGCCTCGAAGGCATGGCGACCGGCGCCGCAGCCGAGGTCCAACACCGGGTCGCCGGGGCGCAGCCCGAGGCGATCGAAATCAACGGTCAGCACGACGTCGAAGGCTGCGGCCCCGGGGGGGCGCCACCTTGGCGTCCGCACAGTCCCGCTGCGGCCATAGCCCGCGCGAATCGGGACCCGGTCATGGCTAGCCGATACTGATCGACGGTGGCCTGCGCCATGGCTCGCCAGGTGAAGCGCTGGAGGATCCGGGCCCGCCCGGCGGCGCCGAGGCGAGCCCGCAGCGCCTCGTCGTTCAGTAGTTCGATGATCGCGGCGGCCAGCGCCCCCGGATCGCCCGGTTCCACCAACAGCGCCGCGGTCCCCGAAGGCCCCACCACCTCGGGCAGGGCCCCGCCGGTGGTGGTCACCAACGCCACGCCGCAGGCCATGGCCTCCACCGCCGGTAGGGAGAACCCTTCATAGAGGGAGGGCACCACGGCCACCTCCGACGACGCATAGAGCTCCACCATCCGGGGGGTGCTCACCGCGCCGGCCATGATCACCGCCTCGCTTAGCCCGAGGCGCTCGATGGTGGCCGGTAGCTGACTGTCGGGCCGGGGTGTGCCCACGATCACCAACTCTGCGTCGCGCTCGGTACGTACTTTGGCCAGCGCCTCCAGCAGCGGCGTGAGCCCCTTGAGCGTCACATCCGCGCTGGCCGTTGTCATCAGCCGGCCCGGCACTGCGACCACAGAGGGCAGGGGCTTGAACACCTCGGCGTCGACTCCGGCCGGGATCACGTGAAGCTGCTCGGGGCGAGCCCCCATCTGGCCGGCAATGTCGGCTGCGGAGGATCGCGACACCGTTATCAGTCTCGGCACCCCGGCAAGGACCCGGCGTTGCATGCCCACGAATCCGTACCAGCGCCGCAGCGATCGCCGTCGGGCCTCATCAGCAGCATCAACCATTTCCAGGTCACGATCGATGGTCACGGGATGGTGAATAGTGGCCACCACCGCCAGCCCGCTGGCCTGAACCGCCCAGAGCCCATAGCCCAGACCCTGGTTGTCGTGGACGACGTCGAAATCACGACGCCGACGCAGAAGGATCCGAGCGGAGCGCACGCTGAAAGTCAGGGGTTCGCCGAAGCGGCCGGCCAGCATCATCAGCCATTCCATCGCGTCGAGGGGGCCGCGAAACTCCTCCCGGCGGGGAGTTCGAAAGGGGTCTCCCGGGCGGTAGAGATCGAGGCTGGGCACCTTCACCAGCGCCACTCCGCTCACCAGTTCCGGGTAGGGCTGGCCCGCCAGAACCGACACCTCATGTCCCATGGCCGCCAGTTCACGGCTCAGATAACGGGCATAGACCCCCTGCCCACCCGACAGGGGGTTGCCCCGGTAGCACAGGAGGGCGATTCTCAACCGGGCGGATGGCAATCCCTCATGACAAGGGAGTGCAGGTGGGTCACCCGAGGCGGCGAATGGCACGACCGGGCAGCGTTGCCGCCATCCACCGTCGGGTCAAGACCGGGTCTCGGTCACCAGGAACGACGTTTTACCGCTGAAGCATCCTGCCCACGGCGCCCATCAACTCCCGGACCTTTTCATCGGGCTCGGTCGGGCCTCCGCCGCCGCCCACCAGACAGTGGCGGGCATGGTCGTCCAACAGGCCCAGGGCCACCTTGTCCAAAGCCGCCCGAATGGCAGAAATCTGGGTGAGAATGTCGATGCAGTAGCGGTCGTCCTCTACCATCCGGGCGATGCCCCGGACCTGGCCTTCGATGCGTGCCAGGCGGTCGCGCAGCTGATCCTTGGTGGCGCTGTATCCCCGTTCCGGAGCCGTCATCGCACTGCCCTCTCGTTTGGCTGAGCGGGAACTATACCCATACTGGGTACATCGGGACCTGGCTTGGGGCTCACCGGATCCACCGATCGCTCCGCCCGGAAGCGGCGGAGGCGAAGCGAATTGCTCACAACGAACACGCTGGAGAAAGCCATGGCCGCCCCCGCGAACAGGGGGTTGAGCAGTCCGCTCATGGCCACCGGGATGAGCACCACGTTGTAGGCAAAGGCCCAGAACAGGTTGCCCTTGATGGTGCCAAGGGTGCGCCGTGACAGTCGGATGGCATCGGCGGCAGCCCGCAGGTCGCCCGACACCAAGGTGAGATCCGACGCCTCGATGGCCACATCGGTGCCGGTGCCGATGGCCAGGCCAAGGTCAGCCTGGGCCAGGGCGGGGGCGTCGTTAACCCCGTCGCCGACCATGGCCACCACCCGGCCCTCGCCCTGCAGCCGGATCACCACCTTGGCCTTGTCGGATGGCAAGACGTCGGCGATCACCTCGTCGATACCCACCTCGGCAGCCACAGCCTCGGCGGTGGCCTGATTGTCGCCGGTCAACAGCACCGGCCTCAGACCCAATTCCTTCAACCGTGCCACCGCCTCGGCGCTGGTGGGCTTCACGGTGTCGGCCACGATCATCAGGGCCCGGACCTGGCCATCCCAACCGGCCACGATCGCGGTGCGGCCAAGGGCCTGAGCCCGCTTGCGCGCCTGGTCCAACTCCGAGGTCAACTCCATGCCCGCCTCGGCCAACAGCCCGGGGCGACCCACCACAAGGCGGTGACCCTCCACCACGCCCTCCACGCCCAGACCCTCGCGGTTGGCGAAGCCATCCACGGGTGGCAGGGCGCCGAACTCGCTCCGTGCGGCAGCCGCTATGGCCCGAGCGATGGGGTGCTCGGAAGCGTCCTCGATGGCCCCGACCACACGAAGTGCCTCATTGCGCCGGTCGGCGTCGCTCGATCCGGGGGGGTCACCTTCGGTTGACGTGGCCAGGACGACGTCGACCAGCGCCATCTTGCCCGTGGTAACGGTGCCCGTCTTGTCCAACACGATGGTGTCCACCCGACGGGTCGACTCCAGTACCTCGGGTCCCTTGATGAGGATCCCCAGCTGCGCGCCCCGGCCGGTACCCACCAGCAAGGCGGTGGGGGTGGCCAGGCCCAGGGCGCAAGGGCAGGCGATTATCAGTGTGGCCACTGCGGCCGAGAAGGCAAAGGTGATCCCGGCACCGGCGCCGATCCAATAGCCCAACGTGGCGACGGTCAGCGCGATGACGATTGGCACGAACACGCCCGAGATGCGATCGGCCAACCGTTGTACGGGGGCCTTTCCGGTCTGGGCCTGCTCCACCAGGCGGGCGATCTGGGCCAGGGCAGTGTCAGAGCCGACCTTGGTCGCCCGGACCACCAGGCGACCGCCGGCGTTGACCGTCGCGCCCACCACGGAGTCTCCCGGCCCCTTCTCCACTGGCACAGATTCGCCAGTCAGCAGCGACTGGTCGATCGCGCTAACTCCCTCGATCACCTCTCCATCGGTGGCCACCTTCTCGCCGGGCCGGACCACGAACCGCATCCCCACGGCCAAGGCCTCGATGGGTATCCGACGCTCGAACCCCCCGCTCATAGGGCCGCTCGGGCCCTGGCCCCCGCTCATAGGGCCGCTCGGGCCCTGGCCATCGGCCTCGAGCACTGCCACCTCCTTGGCTCCGAGCTCCATCAGAGCGGCCAGCGCTGCCCCGGCCCGCCGCTTGGCCCGGGCTTCGAAGTAGCGCCCGGCCAGGATGAGAGTGGTCACCACTCCCGCCACTTCCAGGTAGATATGAGACGTGGCGGCGCCGCGATCGAGTACGAACTCCATCGACATCTCCATGCCGGGTATGCCGGCATCCAAGAAGAACAGCGCCACCACGCTCCAACCCCATGCCGCCAGGGTCCCTACAGAAATGAGGGTGTCCATGGTGGCGGTGCCGTGGCGAAAATTGGCCCACGCCGCCCGGTGGAAAGGCCACCCGGCCCAGAACACCACCGGGGTGGCCAGCTGCAAGGCCAGCCATTGCCAGTTGTCGAACTGCAGAGCCGGCACCATGGACAAGGCGAGCAGTGGCAACGACAGCGCAAACGCTCCGGTGAGGCGAACCCGCAAGGCCCGTACCGCGGCGTGCTCGCCGTCGGGCTCAGCCTCGCCGCCGCCGACCTTGGTGGATGGACGAGGCAGCCGAGCCTTGTAGCCCGCTGCCGCCACCGCCGCGACCATCTGGTCGGGTCCCACCAACGAGGGGTCGAAGTCCACGGTGGCTTTCTCGGTTGCGTAGTTGACCGTTGCGGCCACTCCGTCGAGCTTGTTGAGCTTGCGTTCGATGCGGTTGGCACACGAAGAGCACGTCATGCC